>JAEEGJ010011688.1_pt1 | contig 22144 bp, 19 predicted proteins | sample 8958761 | NCBI WGS metagenome assembly JAEEGJ01 (sample SAMN16246546, study PRJNA631951) | gut metagenome | biome: gut microbiome; feature: rumen; material: RS-attached | host: Bos | place: Iran: Karaj | collected 2018-10 | reverse complement strand
ATTCCGTCCTGACTTAAACGCTGAACGTATGGAAAATTCCTGCAAGCGTCTTGAAATGCCAGTTTTCCCAAAAGAGCGCTTTATTGAAGCTGTTCTTCAGACTATTGAAGCAAACAAGGACTGGGTTCCACCTTATGGAAGCGGTGCTACTCTTTACATCCGTCCATATATGTTCGGTTCAAGCGCAGTTATTGGTGTAAAGCCAGCTGATGAATATCAGTTCCGCATTCTCGTAACTCCTGTAGGACCATATTTCAAGGGCGGAGTTAAACCTATTAAGGTTCGCCTTTCAGACCTCGACCGCGCAGCTCCTCACGGAACTGGTGATATTAAGGCTGGTTTGAACTATGCTATGTCTTTGCACAACATCGTAGACGCTCATAACAACGGCTATGCTGAAAATATGTATCTTGATCCTGCTACTCACACTTACCTCGAGGAAACAGGTGGAGCAAACATCCTCTTCATCACAAAGGATGGAAAGCTTGTTACTCCAAAATCTGACTCTATTTTGCCTTCTATTACAAGACGTTCTCTCGTAATCGTTGCAAAAGAATACCTCCACATGGAAGTTGAAGAGAGAAAGATTAACAAGAATGAACTTGCTGACTTTGTAGAATGCGGTCTTTGTGGTACTGCTGCTGTAATTTCTCCAGTTGGCGAAATTGATGACCACGGAAAGCAGATTATCTACAACGAAGGAAAACAGGAAATGGGTCCAAAGTTGAAGGAAATCTATGATACTTTGACAGGTATTCAGATGGGTAGACTCCCTGCTCCTGAGGGATGGGTTTATACTATCAACTAAAATAAATTAAACTCTGTGAGAGACATAAAAAAACGGTGGCTAAGCCACCGTTTTTTTGTTTAGCGTACCTTTCTTAAGAACGCATCTTTGAATCCATAGCTCTTAAATCTTTCAAGAACTACCTTATATTCATCCATAGTAACAGGTCCAACGAGAACCTGCTTTTTATTACCACCTGCCATTGGCACGATTGTAATCGGATAATTTGTTCCATATTTATTTATTACTTCAAGAATGTTATCATCAGAAGCATAAACTGCAATCTGAATATAATACTTTCCTGATTCAAGGTCTTTCAGGCTTGGAACCATGTACTTCTCATAAGAAGTTGCATCACCAGTTGAAAGTCTATTTTCTACAGGATTTACAGGAATAACCGGTGTAACAGACTTTGTACTTTCAGAAGGAAGTGGTGTCAGAGTAATTGCTTCTTCAATTTCATCAATATCATTTTCAGCAATTAAGTCTTCAACTTCATCTTCTTCTGCTGGTGTTTCCGGAGGATTTGAATCTGCAGGAACAAGTACGATTGCTTCATATTCATCAGAATCAAGAGATTCTTCATCGAAGGCTTCTTCTGCAGGTGTTTCTTCCTCTGGTAATTCCTCAGGCAATTCTTCCGGTAACTCTTCTGTTATAGATTCCTCTTCAAATACTTCTTCAGCTGGAGATTCTTCTTCTAATTCTTCTGCAGCAGGAACATCTTCTTCTGTAAACTCTTCAGCAGGAGTTTCTGCTTCTTCTGCAGGAAGTTCATCTAAGCCTTCATCATCAAAAGCTTCTTCTTCAGCTTTTTCTTCTTCTGCAAGAGCATCTGGAGTTTCTTCTGCATATTCTTCTGAAGCATCAGCTTCTTCAGTCTCTGCTAACTCTTCAGTTTCTTCTAATGGTTCTTCCTCAAGAGCTTCCTCATCAGGAGTTTCTGTTTCCTCTTCTGCTACAGATTCCTCAGCTACAGCCTCTTCTTCAGCAGGTTCTTCTTCTGGGATTCCTTCATCATCAAAGGCTTCTTCTTCAAACGCTTCTGCTTCCTCTTCAGGTTCTTCAAAGTTTTCTTCAGATTCTTCAGGTTCCTCTGATTCTTCTGGAGTCAGGGCTTCTTCTTCAATAGCTTCAGATTCTTCTGCTTCTTCAGCAAAATCAGCATTTTCTTCTGTTTCAGGTTCAGCTTCTTCCTGTTCAGACTCTGCTTCTTCTTCCGAAGCTTCTTCTGCTGGAGCTTCAGCTTCCTCTGCTTTATCATCAAAAGCATCTGAATTTTCTTCAGCGCTTATATTTTCAAAGTTTTCATCATCCCAGTCTTCAATCTCAGACGCAGACTTAGAAATCACTGCGTTACCATAAACACGCTCATCCTGACCAGAACGCTTTGTAATCTTTACGATATTATTTGCGCCCTTATCAATTCCCATTGCATCTGCAGCTTCTGGAGAAAGCATGATTGCAACACCTTCAGAAGGGTCAAGTGCACCAATTACAAGCAGATCAACTGTTTTATCTCCTGCAATATTTGTTACACTGATTATATCACCCGGAAGGTAGCCTACAGTTTTAGCAAAAAGTCCCTGTGGGAAAACTCCTTCTTCAACAACTATAGCCCTTCCATCTAAAGAAGGACTGAATGATGCGAACATAAGACATCCTGCAGTTACTACAAGAATTCTGAAAATGTTTTTAATTTTATTTTTCATACCCCTACCCATCCTTAGGCTTTATATGCTCTTAATTCTTTACTTATCGCATTTACCAAATCTGATGAAATCTTCGCCAGATTATTTTTCTTTGTACGGTCAATTTTTATATTTTTCATTGATTTATCTGCAAACTTTTTTCCAGTCTTTACGGAAGTAATTGAAAAAACTATCTCACAAAGATCTGAACTTGCACTTAATGTATCATCGTTGCGCTCATAATAAAGTCTTATCTGAATGAAGAAATCAGAATAACCATTAAAGGCATCGCCCTGACCGATTTTATAAAGCTTTTCATCCTGTGCGGCGGATTCAGAAATTGCTGCATCTGAATTAGTTACTATAAAACCGTACTCAAAGAAATTATTGAGCACTGAATCTTCTATTGTCATTGAATCTTCCGAAACGCAGTCCAGACAATCGTCATGCTGTACAATCTGAAAAGAAATCTGATTGGCAAAGCACAGCGAAGTTCCGAAGAGCAGAACGGCTAATATACTAAGTCTTTTAAGTTTCCCCATGAAACACCCCGAATATTTATCGACTATCATTATTTTCATCGGAAAAAAAAAGAGTCGGGTTTAGAGTTTTTTTACAACGTTGCGAAATTAGCATGCATGTGGTAAAATATTCAAAAGGGTTGGGAAAATGGATAAACGTATCTACATCATCGGAGCTGGCTTTGCCGGTCAGACTATTGCCGATGATATCAAGCGAAAAAAGATATTTGGAAAAGTAAACGCCTTTATTGATGATAATAAGGAAATAATCGGTACCACAATTGATGGCATTCCGGTTCTTGGTCCTATCAGCGGCGTTACATCCATTCTTTCCAATTCAGATTTAGATGAAGCAATTATTGCAATTCCCTCTGCCCCAACCGAGCGAATCCGCGAAATCTACGAAACCCTTACAAAAAACGGCTTTAATCATATTAAGATTCTTCCTGGAATCAGCCAGGTAATAGAAGGAACTGCACACCTTGTTCAAACCCGTGAAATTGATCCTCTGGATATTCTTGGACGAACTCCTGTTACTATTTCTCTAAAAGAAAGTCTGGGCTACCTTCGAGGTAAACGTGTATTTATTACAGGTGCCGGTGGCTCTATTGGTTCTGAACTTTCACGTCAACTTTTGAGCGGTGGTGCTGAACGACTTTATCTTTTTGGTCACGGCGAAAATTCAATCTGCAGTATTTACCGCGAACTCCGTCTTCTTCAGGCAGAAGGCGTTGGTGAAAAAGCAACTATTGTTCCTATTATTGGAGATATGCGTGACCGCGAGTACGTTGATTATATTATCCGTCAGACCCGCTGTAATGTAATTTTCCATTGTGCAGCCTACAAGCATGTTCCTATGATGGAAGAAAATCAGGTTGCTGCTGTTGAAAATAACGTATTCGGAACAAAAAATCTTCTGGACGCTGCACTAAAACATAAGGTAGACCGCTTTGTTTTGATTTCAACCGATAAGGCTGTTGCTCCTGTAAGCGTTTACGGTGTTTCAAAAATGCTGTGTGAAAAGCTTGTACTTGATGCGGCTAAAAAGACCGGAAAAACTGCAGACGGTAATGCGCAGGCCTTTATGTTCGTACGTTTTGGTAATGTACTTGGAAGCCGCGGTTCAATTCTACCGCTTTTCCAGAATCAGATAAAAACCGGCGGCCCTATCACAGTTACAGATGATAAAATGGAACGCTTTTTTATGACAATTCCAGAAGCCTGTTCCCTTGTTTTACAGACTGGCGGTGTCGGCGAAAACGGAAAATCATATCTTCTTGATATGGGCGAACCTGTAAAAATCATAGACCTTGCAAAACAGATTATTAAGTTTTCCGGACTTGAACCATATAAGGATATTGATATTAAGATTGTGGGAGCACGCAAGGGAGAGAGACTTATTGAACCGCTCTGGCTAAAAGAAGAAAATCCAACTCCAACAAAATACAAAAAACTTTTAAGACTGGATAATAAGGAATATGAAAGTGAACGTCTGGAACGATTACTCACTGAGCTCCGTCCGATTTGTTTCTGGACAGAAGGTCAGGAAGAAAAGTTCCGCGACAAGACACTTCTTGTAAAACTTTTGTGTGATGACTGCGAAAGTCTGCGAGACTTTTACGAAGAAATAAAAAATGACAATCAGCTGAGAACTGATTTATTATAGGACAGAAATATGGCAGAGATAAAGGTTCCGTTCCACAGAGCGGCTATTACAAAAGCAGAAGAAGATGCTGTACTTGATGTATTGCGCAGTGGCTGGCTAACTACCGGTCGTTATGCACTGGAGTTCGAAAAAAAGTTCAGTGCTGCTGTAAGCGGCGATGACTCATCTAAGGGCCGTGCCCCTGTCATCTCCCTCGCCGTTAACTCAAACACAAGCGGAATGATTCTTGCAATGGAAGCCTGTGGAGTTCACGAAGGTACTGCCGTAATCACAACACCTTATACCTTTGTTTCAACAGCTGCCTGTGCACGCCATCTTAACGCAGACGTTTTCTTTGCAGATGTTGAAAAAGATACTTACAGTATTGATCCGGATAAAATAGAAGAAATCTTAAAAAAAGACAGCCAGCCGGGCGGTGTTGACGGAAAAGGTGCAAACCGGGTTCGCGCAATTGTCCCGGTTCACATAGCGGGCAACGTGTGCGACATGGCTCGCATTATGGAGCTGGCAAGAAAGTATTCAACACCGGAGCGCCGCATCCGAGTAATTGAAGACGCCGCACATTCCTTCCCGTCCCCAACCGCCCTCGGTTATGCCGGCACTATTGGAGACGCCGGAGTCTTTTCATTTTACGTAACAAAGACAATCACAACAGCAGAAGGCGGAATGGTCTGTACGCGCGATCCCGACCTTGCCCGCCGTATGACAGTAATGCGCATGCACGGAATGGACCGCACAACCTGGGACCGCTACACAAGTCCAAGAGCCAGCTGGGAATATGACATTATTGCACCGGGCTACAAGTTCAATCTTCCGGATGTACTTGCCGCAATCGGCTGCTGCCAGGTCGACAGAGCACAGCTTTTTTATGAACAGAGAAAACGCATTGTAGAAAAATACAACAAGGCATTCAGCAGCCTCGACTTTATAAAACTTCCGCCAGACGGAGAAGGAAATTCCTGGCACTTATACCTTATGCGCATAATTCCTGAAAAACTTAAAATCGGCCGTGACGAGTTCGCAAAAAAACTTCAGAAATCAGGCCTTGGAATCTCCGTACACTTTATTCCGATTTTCCACTTCACCTACTGGAAAGAATTGTATCCGGACTTTACCGCTGAAAACTTTCCGAATGCAGAACATCAATATAATACAACAATTTCAATTCCTCTTTACCCGGACATGACCGATGAACAGGCCCAGCTTGTAATAGATACAGTAACTAAAATTGGAGTTGAAGCAAAGAAATAATGGCAGTAAAGAAGACAAATACGAAAACTAATTTACGTTCTCTTGAAGCCAAAGGCTTTTACAGTGATGTTGAAAAAGACGGCTGTCTTTATGCAGCACTCGTCCGCAGCCCTGCCCCAGCCGGAAAAATCAAAAGCATTACTGCACCAGATTTACCCGAAGGTTATTTCTTATACACCAGCCGCGACATTCCCGGCACAAAAACTATTACTGCAAATAAAACAGTTACAAAAGTCTTTGGATATGGAAACGTTTCTTACAGTGGTGAACCGGTTGGAATTCTTTTTGGTCCTGATGAAGAAACCGTTTACAAACTTTTAGATACTGTAAATATTAACTTCGACGTTGAAAACCTCGAATCAGCGCTTCATAATGTAATCAATAATCAGACAGATGAAGCTTCGAACTTTAAGGAGTTCGTTGATCAGATTAACGAAATGCCTTCTCTTGATACAGTTATTGATAAATCTCATGTTGAAGAAAATCCAAATGTAATTGTCGCAACCCGTGAAATCAAATACGGTCTTTACGAAAGTCTTACACTGGCTCAGGCTGATGCAAAACTTTTTGAAAATGCCGATTACACCTCTACCGATACCTGGAAAGAAAAACTGCTTACTCCAAAATGGCAGGAAACAGAAGGAGCCTTTGCCTATACCGAAGGTGAAAAGATTCACGTATTTGCACCAAGCCGCTGGGCTTCGTTTACCCAGAAATCTGTAGCAGCCGCACTTGATATTGATGAAGCGAGTGTTTTCATTCATAAAACTAAATCAGCAGGAATCTATCCTTCAGGATTGGCACGCACTACACAGCTAGCAGTTCAGATTGCAGCGGCAGCATGGCTTTCTAAAAAGCCGGTAAAACTTATTCTTTCTCAAGCCGAACAGGAAAGTTTTATGGTGCCTGGAGTTGTAACAGAAATTACTTATCGTTCAGCCTTTAATAAAGATGGCAGGCTTAAAGCACTTAAGATTTCTATTGATATTGACATCGGCTGTTCAAACCCGTTTGCTCAGGAAATCACAGACCGTATTGCAATTGCTGCAGCAAGCTATTATAAACCAGAAAATCTTTATATAAATGCAAAGGCACATACTTCAAAAAATCCGCCGACTTCAATTTCCATGCAGATTATTGAGTCGCAGGCTTTCTTTGCAATTGAAAATGAGATTCAGAAAGTCAGTAATCTTTCCATGATTTTCCCGGATGAATTACGTCTTTTAAATGCTGAACCTCCAGTTCCAGCTCCAGAAGAAAAACCTAAGAAGACTAAAAAAACAACTGACAAAAAAACAAAGGCTGCTCCTGTTTCAACAGAATTTCCTTTTGACATTCCAACTGGAGATGTTCGCAGTGTTATTCAGACGGCCCTTTCTGAGAGTGATTTCAATAGAAAATACGCTTCGTTCCATATGGATGCGATTGACCGCGCAGAAAAAGACAGTAAGCCTTTCTTCGCTCTCCCGCTCCGTGGAATTGGAGTTGCAACAGCTTACATTCCTTCAGGCTATTCGGGCCAGACAAGTTTCAGTAATGATGCAAAAATTGAAGTGACTCTTAGTGCAGATGAAAAACTTGTAATTCATACTATAAAACCTTCTGATGTAATTCAGGATATCTGGAAAAACTCTGCCGCGGAGATTCTTCAGATTCCAAAGCAGAATATTCAGATTAATTCAGAATTCCCGTATAACGAATTACCTGAGGCCCCGGAAGATTCTTACAGCTCCATCAGTATTGTCAATGAGCTTGTAAAAAAGTGCTGTAATGATATTCAGAAAAAGCGATTTCATCAGCCGCTGCCGATTACTGCAAAACGCGGTGGGACGGCCGCCACGGCTAAGCCAAAATGGAATAAGGAGAAATTTTGCGGAACTCCTTTCTACACCACATCTTTTATAACTACTGTTGTTGAAGTAGAACTCGATACTTATACCTATAATGAAAAAATTAAGGGTATCTGGGTAACTGTAGATTGTGGAGAACTTTTTGATGAAGCAGCTGCGCGTAGAACAATCCGCCTTGAAATCCAGCAGGAACTGACAATGCTTGTAAAAGGAAAAACAGTTCCTTGTGATGCAATCAACATTAATTTTATTCAGTCAAATAACCGCTCCGGTCAGGTTGGAGGACTCATTCATAATTCACTTCCGGCAGCTTTCTCTTCTGCACTTTCACTTGCGCTTACAACACAACTTACAGAAATTCCTTGTACAGAAGACCTGCTTTTCCAGCTGATTCGTGACCGAACAAAAGAAAAAACTGAAACAAGAAAATCAGAAAATCAAGGAGCGTCTGAATGAAAATACCAGTAACCTTGAACGGAAATAAAATAATTCTCGATGCTCATGCAGATGAAACACTTATGAAAGTGCTTCACAAAAACGGCTGTACCTCAGTTAAGAGTGGCTGCAGCGGTGGATTCTGTGGAGCCTGTACAATCTTACTTGATGACCGTCCTGTAGCTTCCTGCAAAATACCGGCAGGAATTGTACGCAACAGCGATATTGTAACCTTGGATTATTTTGTAAAAACAGAAGAATACATAACAATTATAAGCGGCTTCCAAAAGGCTGGAATTAAACTCTGCGGTTACTGTACTGCAGGAAAAGTTTTTTCTGCTTATCAGATTATGAAAATGCCGAAAATGCCAACCCGTCAGGAAATCACAGATTACGTAAAGGCACTCTCTCCTTGCTGCACAGACCTTGAAACTCTGGTAAATGGAATTATTTACGCAATTCAGATTTCAAATAAACGACAGAAGAGAACCTGATTCAGGCTGATACAAAGAGGAAATAAATGGGAAAGACAATATTATATGCAAAAAACGCAGCCGAACTCATAAAGATTCTCAGCAATAATCCGGGAACAAAGGTTGTCGGCGGCTGTACAAGAATAGAAACTCTTCCGGATAAATTTATTTCAACCCGTGGAATTAAAGATCTTTCCTATATCTCACGCCACGAACGTTACATAGATGTAGGACCTGGAACTACACTTTCAGAATTACTTGCAATCGGTCAGACTCATCTTCCTCCGATTTTATATGAAGCACTTACCTGTATTGCAAATCCTCTTATAAGAAATACAGCTACCATCGGTGGTAACATCTGTTCAGAAAATCACAAGCTTACATTGTTCGCACCATTGATGGCTTTAGATGCTAAACTGGAATTCAAAAATCAGACAGAAACAAGAACTGAAAACATCAGAAATTTTAAATCAATTCCAGATGGCTTTATTTTATCGAATATACGCATTCCGCTCGTTGATGCAGAACTTTCTATTTTCCGTCGAATCGGTCATGAACACTCAATTACACAACAGTCAGCTTCGTTCGCTTTCCTGGCTGACACAGAAAAGAACTCCCTGTTAAATGTTCATCTTGCCTTTGCAGGTCCGTTCACCTTCCACAGCAAGGAGTTCGAAAACTTTATGAGCGGCCGCCGACTTCCTCTTACCCAGCGCGACATCTCCCAACTGGAAGAAGCCGTTGCCGAACATTTCCAGAAAGCCGCCACCGACCAGATGATTACCGACGTTATGCGTCAGCAGTTCTTTAATCTTGCGCGTTATAGTTTTGAACAGTTGACTTAATTAAAATTTCTCACAGATTTTTATCGTATGAACATACAGTCGCCATACGAGAAGAAGCGATATCTATTGGCAACTGCAGTGTTATAGGCATTCAGAATGTGTTCACGGCCGGCAAAAGCTGACACTAACATAATCAGTGTACTCTCTGGAGTATGGAAGTTTGTAAACATCTTATCTACAACCTTAAACTTAAAGCCCGGATACATAAAGATGCTTGTTGAATTTGTGCCGGCTCTAACCCATTCGTTATTGGCACCGACAACACCACCATCCTGTTCTATCTTCTGAGCAACACTTTCTAGAGTACGCACACTGGTAGTTCCCACCGCTAGAATTGGTCTTCCCTCTGCCTTTGCCTTGTTGATTGCATCAGCCGTTTCTTTAGGAACTGTATACCATTCTTCATGCATTTTATGATTTTCAATATTCTCTTCGCGGACAGGAAGGAAGGTTCCAAGTCCTACATGAAGAGTTACAAAGCGTCTTTCAATACCCTTTGCATCAAGACGGGCAAGCATATCTTCTGTAAAGTGAAGGCCTGCTGTAGGACACGCAGCAGAACCGGTATCAGTAGCATAAACATTCTGATAGCGTTCAGAATCTTCTTCTGTATCGCCACGCTTAATATATGGAGGAAGCGGAATATGACCGTTTCTTTCAAACCAGTCTTCATCTATTGCAAAATCAAATTTGAGAGCACGGAATTCAGTTCCGGCATTTCCTTCGTGTTCTACAATTTCTGCAACAGTTCCATCAGGAAATTTATAGTGCATTCCAGGCTTCTGCTTTTTTGCAGACTTTACCATTGTATTCCAGATGCAGCAGTCTTTATCGATTGTGTTGAGGAACATGAATTCAGTTTCACGGCCGGTAGTCTCTTTGATTCCGTAAACACGGGCACGGCGTACACGGCTGTTATTAAAAATCATGAGGGTGCCCGGCTCAATTAAATCTGGAAGGTCGTCCATCATATGATGTTCTACTTCACCGGTAGCACGGTTCAAAAGCATAAGCTTATCCTGCCCGCGCACTCCACTTGGATGCTGCGCAATCAAATCTTCCGGCAGGTCAAAATTAAAATCTGATGTTAACATGAGCGTTATATTATCACAAAAAATATCTTTTTTCAAAATCCTGTGTTACAATAATATTAAGATATAAAAAAGGAGATGCTAAAAAGTGAAGTATAAATTTCCAAAAGATCTGTATACAGAAGTTCGAATCGAAGATACAAAAAATGCCTGCTACAGCATGCAGAACGATGATGTTCTTGCAAACAGTGAAACAATGATCAAAGGCGCAATGATTCGCGTCTTCGATGGAAATCTCTGGTATACAGCCCAGACCAATGATACAGACACAAAATCAATTCAGAAAAAGATTGATGAACTAGCAGCAATCGCAACACCTGACAAGGCTATTCTTGATAATCCTATTGTAAAGAACTTTTCTGTAAATAAAGCAGAAATCCTAAAATTTCAGGGTAAGAACAACCTTCGCAATCTCACTAAAAAAGACAGAGAAGACATTGTAAATTATTACAGAAAAAAATGTATTGATAAATCAATTCCAGAAATCAAAGTTACTTATCCAAACTTTTATTACTTTTCAAAAATCAAAGAGCTTTATACAAGCAAAGGTACTGAACTAAAACAGGATTATCAGCGCTGCTGTTTCAGTCTCTGGTATGAAATTACCGGACGCGAAGGAGTTGCCTATGGCGGAGGTAAACAGCTCTGGGGCTTTAATTTCAATGAACTAAAAAAACATGAAGCTGAAATTATAGAAGCAAGAGACCGCGCAGTAGACTTTGCAAAGAATAATACTCCGGTTCTTCCTGGCCAATACGTATGTGTACTCGCCCCTACTGTTACTTCAGTTTTCACTCACGAAAGTTTTGGACATAAGAGCGAAGCAGATTTTATGCTCAATGATAAAACTCTTCAGAAAGAATGGACAATGGGAAAGCAGGTTGCAAATCCTAAAGTTTCAATTGTTGATGAAGGCGATAGTCTGCACCACGGTTACTGTCCATATGATGATGAAGGCAACAAGAAAAAAGAAGTTTATCTGATTAAAGATGGAATTTTAAGCGGACGACTTCACGATGCAAAATCTGCGGCCACTCTTGGAGAAGAGCCAACCGGTAATGCCCGTGCTCAGGACTTCAATTATGGTCCAATGGTTCGAATGACTAACACTTATATGCTTGCCGGTAATGACAAACCGGAAGACATAATAAAAGGTGTAAAAGACGGTATTTATGTTTACGACTGGAACTATGGAACTGGTCAGTCAACCTTTACAATTCAGCCTCAGAAGTGCTATAGAATCCGAGATGGTAAACTTGCAGAACCGCTCTTAGTAAATGTTGTTACAGGTAATGTTTTCCAGACTCTCTTTGATATTGATGCAGTTGGAACTGACCTGGAATTCTTTAGCGGTACCTGCGGCAAGAATGGACAGAGCATGCCAACAGCAACAGGCGGCCCGACTATCCGCGTAAAGAAACTGACCATAAACTAAGGAGATTTAAAAATGCAGAAAGAAAAATATTTTTGTCAAACTACATATTCAACAGTAAAGATAGAAGAAAGCAAAATTGTTTCTTTTAATAAGGTGGATCATACTTCAACCAGCTTCCGTGTTTACAAGGATGGCTTTGTTGGTGTTCATTATCAGCAGGGAAAAATGAGTGACAAAGAAGGTTATTCACTTGCAGAGAAAAACCTTGAACTTCAGCGCCCATATCCATTTAAGCTCGAAGGTGGTAAAAGAAGCCGCGATAAAAAACGTAAGATTCTTTCAGATGCAGAGCTTATGAGCAAGACTAAAAGTATTCTTGCATATCTTACAAAGACTTATCCAGATTTTATTTATTCAGGAACTGTTTACGCACAGAACGAAACAGATGCTCAGAAAAACAGTGCTGGTATGGATTATTCAACAACAGACGGACACAATGGAATTGAAATAAGTTTTAAGCACAAAAAGAGCAAGGATATTTACAACGGTTATTTTTCTGTAAATCTAAGAAACTGGAGTACAAAGACCATTAAAGAAATTGCGGATAATTATCTTGCAAATTACTCTACAAAAGTAAAATTTCCAAAGGACTGCATTATTATGATGCCAACCTGGGAATTAACGGGCATGCTTAAACAAAGTCTGAATGCAGAAAATCTTGCTCTTGGAACTTCCCTGCTCTCCGGCAAAGTCGGCGAAAAAGTTTTTTCAGATAAGCTTACAGTTTCACACAACGTTTCTGATTCAAAAATGTGGATGAATACTTTCTGGGATGCAGACGGAATTGTTCACAAAGGAGACAAACTAACGTTCATTAGCAAAGGAAAGATTCTTCGCGGATACGCAGATAAAAGAATTGCAGAGAAATACAAAGTTGAATGTACTGGAAGTGCCTGGCATGATTATCAGGATATTCCAAAGAATGGCTGGATGAACTGTACTTTAAAAGATACCGGAAAATCTCCGAAAGAAATTCTCCAGGAAGCCGGAAAACAGTATGCGATTCTTCCTTTACTTTTCAGTGGCGGTGGATTCAAAGAAGACGGAACTTATGCAATGCCGGTCCAGGCATCTTACCTCACAGACGGTGAAAAGATTTTAGGACTTCTCCCACCATTCACAATGCGCAGCAATATGTTTGACATGTTTGGAAAAGATTTTCTGGGTTCTTCTAAAATCACAAAAATCTGGAACAAAGGAATGATACTCGTAAAAATGGAAAGGGGTAAACTTTAGAACAAGGTTCCCTGTGCGCCGCCGTCTTTTGAGTCTGCGGCATGGGTGAGTCCTAAGTGGCTGTAGGCCTTCTCTGTTACCATGCGGCCACGCGGAGTTCTCTGCAACAGGCCGCACTGAATTAAATAGGGCTCATAATAATCCTCAAGGGTATCCATACTTTCGCCAATAGAAATTGCCAGAGTCTCAGCACCAACCGGACCGCCGCCAAAGTTCTCAATAATTGAGCGAAGAATCTCGCGATCGTACTTTTCAAGACCAATACCGTCAATTTCAAGACGCTTTAAGCCGTCATCTACAATATCAAGAGTAATAACATTACTTCCTGCTACCTGAGCAAAGTCACGCATACGGCGGAGAACACGGTTAGCAACACGAGGAGTTCCACGGCAGCACTGAGCGAGCAGCATAGACGCATCCTCTTCAATTCCAATTTCAAGAATCTTAGCAGAACGCTTAATAATAGAAGAAAGCTCTTTTTGTGTATAAAACTCAAAACGAGGAATAAAACCGAAGCGGCTTCTCAGAGGACTCGAAACTGAACCTGCCTTTGTAGTAGCACCAACCAGAGTAAACGGAGGAATCGGAATACGTACAGTACGTGCAGCCGCCCCCTGTCCGATAATCCAGTCCAGCTCAAAATCTTCCATTGCAATATAAAGCATTTCTTCAATGGCTGGCTTAAGGCGGTGAATCTCATCAATAAAGAAAACAGTTCGCGGAGTTATTGTCGAAAGAATACCGGCGAGGTCTTTTGGCTTGTCGAGGGCCGGAGCGCTGGTTACCTTAAAATCAACGCCAAGCTCGTGAGCAGTAATCTGTGCAAGAGTGGTTTTTCCAAGACCCGGAGGTCCAATCAAAAGCAAATGATCCAATGGCTCTTCACGAAGTTTTGCCGCTTCTATAAACGTAGAAAGATTTTTCTTTACACTCTCCTGACCAAGAAAATCCGAGAGCATAGTCGGGCGCAGCTTGTTGTCCTGTTCATCATATCTGTCTCTTAAATCTGCGCGTACAATAGCAGAAAAATCTTCGTTTTCACTCATGCTTTTATTATAGCATATTTTATGGTAGATTTACAGTAAGTTAGATTAAGAAGCATGAAAAAGACAAAGCTTAAAGAAATAACTACATCTCAAAAAGCGCTGGAACTTTCTAAAGAACTCGGACAGAAAGCAGCAGACACAGAATCCCTGCCACAGGCCCAGGCAGAACTTGAAGAAAAGCTCCCCGCAATGAAACGCGGACCAATAAAAAAAGTCTGGGACAAGGTTCTTTTTCTCTGGGATAAATTCAAATCTCCCGAAGTTCCGCTTCGTCTTAAAATCACAATCGTGGGAGCACTGCTCTATCTTATTCTTCCAGCCGATGTGCTGCCGGATGTAATTCCAGGCATTGGCCTTGTAGACGATCTTTCTGTAATTCTCATAGTTTTCCGTGAAGTCTCAAAATACGTACTTCCAAAAATCGAAAAGAAAATTGAACAGAAAATCTACGACACCTGTTACGAAAAAATAGACGAAAAACTTTCACTCATTTTTAAAGCAACACTACTGAACACCCTCTGGACATTTCTTGCAAACGCACTCGGCTGTGCAATTCTGGTAATAAAACCTTTCGGCACTCCTTACTCGCGTTATGTAGCATATGTAGTCTTTGGCCTCACCGCCGCCTGGGCAATTTTCCGCATAATCCGCTACCTGGTTCAGTATGGCGAAACCACAAAAAAAATTGCCGCAGCAATATGGCATCGCCGCAGCATTTCAAAAGGTCTTTCAGATTTTGTAAAAGAAGAATATATCTACATCAATTATATTTATGCCGGAATTGAAATTGCAAAAAGCTTTGTACCCGAAATGCCGGAAATCCCAGACCTTCCGCAAATCATCAAAACTTTTGAAAAGCATTACAAAAAGCGCGTACTCTTATTTGTAATACTTCTTGCTTTATATACCGCGCTTATCTGGCTCACAAAATTCCTTCTGCTCAGATAGACGAAAAATCACCATGTACTACGCCAGTTCAACAATAACACGACGGAAGAGAATATCCTCACGCTCCTTCTGAGACTTCCCTGCAAAGTCTGCCTCGTTAGTAAGCACTTCAACCAGCTGAGCAAGCTTCTGTTCAACAAGCCGTTTATCATAGCCCATTCCAACAAGAGAAGTCACAACATCAGAATAAGGAGAAGCAGCCGCAACACGAACAAGGCTTCCTTCTTCTTCACGAAGCTTAAGCTTGCCTTTGAGAGTAAGCAGCAACTTGCCGGCAGTTTTCTTTCCAACCCCCGGAATCTTTTCGAGCATTTCAAGGTCGCCTTTTTCAAGTACATCCATAAGCCGCGCAGAAGAAACCGCACTCATAATTTTTACAGCGCCCTTTGGCCCAACACCGTCAACCTTCAGAAGGTCAAGAAAAACACTGCGTTCATCGGCGCTCGCAAAACCATACAGAGCCATAAGCTGGTCTGTGTGCTGCAGCCAGGTGTAAATCTTCGCCTCATTGCCAACCGGCGGCAGCATATCGAGGTTAGAATCCGGCACGCAGAGATCCCATTCCACGCCGTTCGTATCTATAAAAACCTGTTTCGGAAATTTTCCAGTAATAATTCCAGTGAGTGAGTTAAACATAAATTTATTATAGTTGAAAATCTTCTTTTCGTTAATAAGGATTCAAGGCGTTCCCATGCTTCGCATGGTCGGCTGTTCCGCACTTCGCTACGCTCACCGTCCTCGAAAACGGTAGTTTCGACAGGCTCAACCACCGTTTCCTGCGGTCGGCTGCTTCGCAGGTGCTCCATAGCCTAACGCAGAGAATTCTACCTACACACAGTAGAATTCTACTATATCCTACGAAAAGTCGGGTGACAATTTCAAATTCTCCGCTTATACTTAAATCATAAGGAGAAGCTTATGGACGCACAGAGAACTGGAAAAATCATCAATTACCTCAGATCAAAAAAAGGCCTTACACAAAAAGAACTCGCCACTCAGATAAACGTGAGCGACAAAACCGTAAGTAAATGGGAACGCGGCGACGGCTGCCCGGATATTGGCACCCTCCCCGCCCTTGCAGAGGCTCTCGGCACAGATGTTGATTCCCTGCTTAAAGGTGAATTAAAAGAAATAGATAATTCTAACAAATCGTTAACAGCTTCTGAAATAGAACAGTTACTTCACGCAATAAGTATAGGAGAAGACTCCGATACATCAAGAAGTCTTTTGAAAAATCCTAACTGCAGAATTAAGCTATATGATTTTAAACGTCCTGATTTATTTGGAAAATACGAGCTTCGTAAAATCTGGAATATGTTTCAATTACTCTGTGAAAAAATCAAAAATGAATTATTCAATAACAGACCAGATTTGCTTAGAATCCAGATTCTATCAGTTGATCAGCTTACAAATGATGAGTTTATGAGATGCGTTCCACAGGGAGCTTTTTTCTATACTTATGATTATAATAATGCTGGCTTTGCAGTTGAAGTAGACCCGCACTTCGGAAAAATCTTATTAAAACAAGATGCCGAAAAATTTCCAGAAGTTACACAAAATGACAGTGACTGTCTGAAACTTATTTTCATTAATCATTTCATCAAAATGATGCAGGAGTTAATTTATCAGAACACAGATAAATCTATTCCATGGGAAGAATTCGAGAAAAGCTTTAGCAGCGAAATAAACACACTGTTTCCATGTTCCACAGGTCAGATTCCAGAAGAAATGTGTGTTCTTGTAACTCTTGAACTCACAAGTGACAACGATGGTGGCATGATGAACATTCAGTTTAACTATGCGTACTTTTCACACCTGTGTCGTAAAGCAGGTCTTTTTGGCAAGGACAATACAAATCTTCAGGAACTGACAGATATAAAATCACGTCCCCACGAAAACAATGTATATGCTGAATTTGGACGCTTTGTTTCCGATACAGTAAAACTTGAACCAGGAACTATTCTGATGAGTTCAATTAAATATAACACACCGCTAAATGTAGTTGTTGATAATAAAGTACTTTTCACAGGTGAGGTATGTGTAGCAGATGAAAATTATGCCATCAGAATCTACGACGAAAAAAAAGAAGAAGCAATATCTTATGATGAAGAACACTATATTGCGCTAAGACTGGGAGGAACATACCTTCCATCAGAAACTATACAGAGACTTCAGGAAAGTCACATAATTCCTTTAGATACAACACCAGGTAAACCAGTCTCAATTATCAAAGACGGAGTAAGTGTTGCGCGAGGCGAGGTTTTAGTTATCGATGAAATGTATGCTATAAAGATTATTGATTAATTCCAAATTTGATAATAATTCTCAAATTCAATTGACATTTTCTCTGCAATTCGTATAATTTGAGAATCGTTATCAAATTGGAGCTTTTCATAAAATGCAGAAAGCAGCATATAAAACAAAACAGCAGGAACTTCTTTTTTCGTATCTCCGCGAAATGCAGGGACAACATTTTACTGCCGAAGATGTTCGTGCACACTTTGAAGCAAAGAATATCTCCATTGGAATTGCAACAATTTACCGCCAGCTTGAAAAGCTTGTAAATGAAGGCAAGATTCAGAAATATTTTATAGATGACCATTCTGCTGCCTGCTTTGAATACTCCGGTGAAGATTGCAATAAAAATGACCATCACTTCCATTTGAAGTGTGAACTCTGTGGCCGCCTTATTCATCTTGAATGTGATGAACTTGAAGAACTCGGCGGCCACTTAAAGACAGAACATGGTTTTGTTATCAATCCACTCCGTACAGTTTTTTACGGGCTTTGCACAGACTGTGCAGACAAGAAGGTAAAAGAAGATGAATAATCAAAAGCTTTTCCGCCTTCTTCGCATTGCGGCACTTCTTACAACACTCTCACTTTTTGCAGCCATCACCTTTGAAACTTTTCACACAGGACACGAAGAAGTCTGCCATGAGGAAGACTGTCCAGTCTGCCTCGTACTCCAGATAATTCACAGCACAAATAAAATCGGAAAAAGCACAACCACCGCAACCGCAGTGCATACCGCTTTTTTCTATATAAACATTCTGATTCTTTCTGTCCTCCTTATAACACCCGCTACCCTCGTTAAGCAGAAAGTAAAACTTGTGATTTAGCACCCTCGTCGTGCAATAACAATTATTAAATCATAAGGAACAATCATAATGAAAACAACAAATAAAAAACCCGTAGTCTTAATTACCGGCTACCTTGGTTCGGGCAAAACTACGCTGCTTAATAACCTGCTTCGTCAGGAAAAACGCCGCGTTGCCCTCATAGTAAATGACATGGGAAGCATTAACGTAGATGCCGAGATTCTTAAAAAGAACGGCTCAAATGTAACAGAATGTCCTATGTTCGAACTTCAGAACGGCTGCATCTGCTGTACCCTTCGCGAAGAATTTATTAAGCAGATTGAAAAAATCTCTAACCTCAATACAGTTGATGTTGTATTTGTTGAAGCATCCGGCATCTCTGATCCGGGTGCTGTATCTGCCAGCTTCCTCGCTTACGAAGAAGATAATCCTGACACAAACGTTTATCTTACTTCAGTTGTTACAGTTGTTGATGCAGACCGCATCTACCGCGAGTTCCTGGATGAGCTCAAACAGAAGGCAGATAAAAATGCTACCGACGAAAACAATCTTACCGAGGAAGAAATCTCCACCCTCATTGTAGATCAGATTGAATTCTGCAATTTTATCGTACTTAATAAATGCGACCTTTTGAATGAAGAGCAGCTTAAAGAAGTTGAAGCAATCATCCGAGACTTCCAGCCTCGCGCTCCAATCTTCCACAGCATAAACGGAAATATCGATATCGATCAGATTACTACAACCGAGCCTTTCAACTACGAACAGATTGATTCTTCATCTGCAATTCAAAAGGCAATCAACAGCCTGAACGAGCCTAACCGCGCAACAGAAGGCTGCGTCGGCGAATATGGAATTTCAAGCTTTGTGTTTGAAGAAAAAAGACCTTTCAACCGCGAACGCTTTATGAATTTTGTAAACAACAATTATCCAAAGGAGCTTATCCGTGCAAAAGGCTACATCTGGTTTTCTGATGCAGATGCCAACGTGCAGCTTTTTGAACAGGCCGGCCGCAACTCTTCGGTGATGACCGTTGCCTACTGGATAGACGCTCTGGAAGAAAAACAGAAGCAGGAATACCTCGAATACAATCCCGACGTAAAAGAAGCCTGGGACGAGGAATTCGGCGACAGAGTAAATCAGCTTGTAATTATTGGTAAAGGATATAACAAAGAGGCCATCGAGGCAGAGCTTAAAAAGTGTCTTGATGAAAAGGCGATAGCGTAGCACACAGGAGGGGGAAGCCTCCCCCTCGCTCGCACTGCGTTGCTCGCTACCCCCTCTGCGGGGCACATCCCCGCAACGCCCCTGTAACTTTGAAATTACTTAAAGGAGAATAAAATGAAATTAAAGAAAATAATCGCAGGAGCTGCAATCCTCCTTGCACTCACAACATCAGTTTTTGCAAAGGCAAAAAAGACAGAAAAGAATTCAAACAAATTAAAAGTTGTAACAACAATCTTCCCGGAATACGACTGGACCCGCGAAATCCTCGGTGACAAGGCAAGCAATGTTGAACTCACCCTTCTTCTCGGAAACGGTGTAGACCTTCACTCTTACCAGCCATCAATCCAGGACATCGCCAAAATTTCCACCGCCGACATTTTCATCTACGTGGGCGGCGAAAGCGACGGATGGGTAGCCGACGCACTCAAAAATGCAAAGAACAAAAACATGAAAGTAATCAACCTTCTCGAAACTCTCGGCGACAAAGTAAAAGCCGAAGAAGTAAAAGAAGGTATGCAGGCCGAAGAGGAAGAGCATCATCACCACGATGGCGACCACGATGAGCATGACCACGACGAAGCAGAAGAACATCACCACCATCATCACGATGACGACGAAGATGAAGAAGAAGTTGAATACGACGAGCACGTATGGCTTTCACTCCGTAACGCAAAAATCCTGAGCACAGAAATCGCCTCAGCTCTCTGCGAAAAAGATGCAGCCAACGCCGCAGCTTACAAAGCAAACCTCGCTGCCTACACTGCCCGCCTCGACTCCCTCGACGCAAAATACGCAGCCACAGTAAAGTCTGCTTCAAAGAATACAATCCTCTTTGGCGACCGTTTCCCATTCCGCTACCTCGTAGACGACTACAACCTCGATTACTACGCAGCCTTCGTAGGTTGTTCTGCAGAAACAGAAGCAAGCTTTGAAACAATCATCTTCCTTGCAAAAAAGGTAGACGAGCTTGGACTCAACAGCGTTCTTAAAATTGAAAGCGGCGACGGAAAAATTGCCCGCACAATAATCCAGAACAGCAAGAACAAAAACGCAAAGGTTCTCACAATGGACTCAATTCAGTCTACAACTGCAAAGCAGGCTGCAGCCGGGGCAACATATCTTAAGATTATGGAAGCCAATCTCGCAGTTCTCGAAGAAGCATTGAAGTAGAAAGCCTCTTCTGTTATATTACTTGTCGTGAGTAATATAACAGAAGTTTCCATAAAGGACGGCATAGTACTTCTCGCAAAAAGACCGGGACCTACTTCCTTTGCCTCTCTTAACAGCGTAAAAAAATCATTAAATACAACAAAGGTCGGACACACCGGCACCCTCGACAGTTTTGCACAGGGACTTCTTGTAGTGTGCACCGGCCGCCTCACAAAACTGGCAGGAAACATAACCGCTTTCGATAAATCATATCAGGCAGTAATCCACTTTGGACAAGAAACTGATACTCTCGAATATACTGGCACAGTAATTAAGGAAGCACCACTCCCGACAGAAGACGCCCTCCGTACTGCCGTAGAAAAAATCAGTCAGCAGACAATGCAGGTACCTCCGGCTTTCAGTGCAATTCATATCAACGGTGAACGTGCAAGCGACCTCGCGCGCAAAGGCGCTCAGGCAGAAATCCCTGCACGCCCAGTAAAAATCTACAAAGCAGAAATCAAGGAACTCAAAGCAAACAATGAAGGCCTCATAGAATACGCTCTCATAGATTTTTCAGTTTCAAAAGGAACTTATATAAGAAGTCTTGCCCGCGACATTGCTTACGAATGCAAAAGCGCAGCACACCTTACAGGCCTCTACAGAACAAAGGTTGGAAACTTTACGATAGAAGACGCCGCAGGGCTTAATGCATTAAAGCCATTTACAATTAATTCAGCAGTTGAAGAAGCGTCAAACTACAAAGCAGAGACATCAGAAAAAAAGCCTTTTGTGATGACACCAGAAGAACAGGCTCTGCAGGAAGAAATCCGCACAAAGCTCCTTTCCTTCGACCACTCCACCGCGGCGGAGTGCGGCTTCGAGTCCATCACCATCTCGTCCGCCCAGGCACAGGCTGACTTCTTCAACGGCAAAAAAATTACTACTTCAATGTTCACCCAGAACATCAGAGAGTTCGCACCCGACACACAGATTGCCGTGTTCAACGAGAATAATCAGTTTTTAGGATTAATTTACAAAGACGAAAAAGGCCGCCCGGGCTACCGTTTTGTTTTGAATTAAAACCGGCCCACGGCTAATTCGAGTAATGTAAGTGAGTAATCGCACCTGCCAGTGCATCGGCCGCATGATCCGGTTTGGGCTCAGTTTTTAATCCCAGCAGAATTTTAACATACCGCTCCACCAGTTCCTTGTCCGCAGCGGCCGTTCCGGTCACCGCCTGCTTAATCTGGTTCGGCTGATACTCGCCGAGTTTTATATTATGCTGCGCAAGACAAAGCGTTACCACGCCCCTAGCCTCAGCCACACTCAATGCAGAAGTTACGTTTCGTGCAAAATACAGAGTTTCCATTCCAGCTTCATCCTGCTGAAACT
>JAEEGJ010011686.1_pt1 | contig 22155 bp, 8 predicted proteins | sample 8958761 | NCBI WGS metagenome assembly JAEEGJ01 (sample SAMN16246546, study PRJNA631951) | gut metagenome | biome: gut microbiome; feature: rumen; material: RS-attached | host: Bos | place: Iran: Karaj | collected 2018-10 | reverse complement strand
AATACAGATGGCGGTACCGGTGTCCTGGCAGAACGGGAGGATTCCCTTGGCGGCGACACAGGCGTTCTTCAGAAGCGTGAGGGCTACGAACTTGTCGTTATCGGAGGCTTCCGGGTCCTGAAGGATTTTTGCCACCTTCTGGGTGTGGGCCGGGCGGAGCCTGAAGCTCACTTCTTCGAATGCTGCCTGGGCGATCTTGGTAAGGGCCTCGGGGGCGACCTTCAAAATCTTCTTGCCTTCGAATTCGGCAACGGAAATGCCTTCCTTGCCGAGGTTCACGTATTCAGTCTTGTCTTCGCCGTGCTGCACGGTCGCTTCGTATTTGAATGCCATAGTAGATAATAGGGGTTAAGGGTTAAAGGTTTGATCCTCTGCAGTCATTCTCGACCGAAGGGAGGGATTCCAGTACTGGTTCCCGTCGCTGCGCTCCAGGATGACGCCTATGTGTCTTCTTGCTTTAAAATTTAAATTCTTTCGTCTTTTGTCTTTCGCCACTCCCCTAAAAACAGCCTGCTATTGTTGATAACTAGTGCTTAGTTTTGCTAAAAGGCGATGAAACGACCAAAAAAACAGATAATTTGTAATTTTTTTTAATTTTTTTGAACAAAAAGGTGTGATTTGTACTATTTTTTACACTGAAAAAAGTTTAAACTGAGAGGAATACTATGAAGATCAAGAATCTGATGCTTGCAACTATGCTTGCCTCTGCTGTTGTTTTTGCAGCCCCCGCTGCCAAGAACGCCGCTCCGGCTGCCAAGGCCGCCCCTGCTGCCGAAGCCGCAAAGCCGGCCGCTGAAGCCCCGAAGGCCGAAGCTGCCGCTCCCGCTGCTCAGCCTGCTGCCGAAGCTCCGAAGGCCGAAGCCGCTGCAGCCCCTGCTGCCGAAGCTGCAGCCCCTGCCGAAGCCCCGAAGGCTGAAGCACCCGCTGCTGAAGCTGCTGCCGCTCCTGCTGCTACAGATTCTGCTGCTGCACCTGCCGCCGAAGCCGCTCCTGCTGAAGCTGCCGCTGCTCCGGCTGACTCCGCCGCTCCTGCCGAAGCTGCTGTAGCCGCCGAACCTGCCAAGGACAGCGCCGCTGCCGAAGTCCTCGAAGCCAAGGCTGAAGAAGCTCCGGTCGATAGCGCCGCTCTCGCCAAGGCCGAAGAAGAAAAGAAGGCTGCCGAAGAAGCTGCTAAGGCCAAGGCCGAAGAACAGGCTGCTCTCGAAAACAGCTCTGCCGGTTCTGCTAAGTCCACCATCATGGAAAACCCCTGGGAATTCCTGATCGTGTCTGCAGCATTCGTTGCATCCGTGCTCGTGATTATCTTCACCGGCAAGGACTAATAAGCTCTTTTTGCAGTTCAAATCCTTTGAAGAAAGGTCGATGCCTATGGGTGTCGGCCTTTTTCTTATAGTGTCATCCTGAGCGGAGAGCCGTAAGGCTCGTAGTCGAAGGATCTAAACTTGATTTGTTTGCCTCAGATTAGTTCCGGAAGCATCTCCTTTTTTAACTGCCGTTTTGTAAACATTCTTAAACTTAATTTCGCTTTTTTCTTACCAAAAACTTTTATTCAAAATAACGTGTTTTAGGTCATAAAAAAATGTCTTCTAGGGGAGCAAAAAGGGAACATTTTCTGCTTTTGACGTGAGACATTTTGGCTTTATAAATCTATTTTATAGGGTGTGTATTTGGGCTTTGATGCGGACGCATTTCGTGTCCGTCCCTTACTTGTATATGAAAGGAGGCGTTTGTGCCGATAAAGAAGTTTTTGACCGTTGCCCTGTTTGCCGCTGCCGCCGTGATGGCCGCTGAACAGGAACAGCCGACTCCTTATGACCTGATTCGTCCGGTTTATCCATTGACATGGGATACGACGGTATTCGATCATTACGACACGACTGTAACGACTAAGCACAATATGGTGCCCAAAAACCGTACTCCGGCGTCTTATGTACCGAACGCGCTGATTCCTGATACGCTGAATCAGGCTTATCTTGATGCGATCAACTACCGTATGTCGCCAATCCGTATTAACCAAGCTGGCTATTTGGAAAGTGATCCTGAAAAGCAGTTTTACTACATTGGTACGGCGTCGACTTTCGAAGTGGTGGATGTTGATGGCAACTCTTTGAACCCGATGGTGACAGGAGAGCTTGCCAATAGCGGTCAGCAGACGTCTTCTGACTGGACGATTATTGCTGGTACCAATGCGGCCACTAATGACCAGAAGCGATACCAGGTCGACATCACGGGTCAGTCCGGTATTATTCAGGTGGGACGTATTCCGGGCACTGTTCCTACGGAGACCCGTTTGCGTATCAAGGTGGGCAACGATATCTCGAGCACCTTCATTGTGAGCAATAAGGTGTACACCATGGTGAAGGACGCTGCCCTTAAGTTCTACGGCATTAACCGTAGTGGTTATGGTGATTCCTGGTTCCATCCGGCAAGCCATACCTTAGATGGTGGTGCCTCTTCGGATTCCGGTGTCTATTCATTTGATCAATCTCTAGCAGGGACTTTGGAAGGCGGTTATTATGACTGCGGTGACCACCTGAAGGAATCCCAGACCCAGATGTATGCCTTTATGGTGGCGGCATTGATGGCCGCAACGAATGCGGACGCTGACGAAGACCACTACGCTTTTAACCATGGTGAAACCGTCAATAGGGATGGTATCCCGGACATGTTGCGTGAAGCGAAGCATGGTGCCGACTTTGTATTGCGCGCTTACAAACGTGCAAAGGGAGTCATTGACGATATGGCGCTTTCTGTGGGTGATTTCGGTTCGGACCACGGTTGGTGGGGACGCCCGGAATCTCAGGATAAGTTGCCTTTGGACCCCAGTAGGGGAGACCCGGCACTTCGCAGAGGTGGTCCGCTTTCTAGAACCGTGCGCTTAGGCGAAATCGGTGCAAATATCGGTGGTGAGACTGCTGCTGGTCTCGCTATTTTGAGCAAGATGTATGCCGAATACGACAAGCCTTTCGCTGACAGCTGCTTGAAGGTTGCTAGGGAATTGTATAAGTTCGGTAAGGAACTTGCCCAGGGAAAAACTTTCACGCACAATAAGAAAGCTGCCGAATGGTCTAGCCCTGCCTATAACGGTAACAACGAATTCGTGGATGACATGGCTTTGGCTTCTGTGGCGCTCCTTTATGCAACTGGCGAAAAGCAGTATGCCGATGACATGATTCGTAACACGAATATGTATACGGGCCAGCCGACGAATGAACAGGACGGTCCGGGCTACTTCAAGGGTGGCTGGTTCGTGTCGCCGGACAAGGGCTTCTTGAAAAATGGCAAGAATACCAGCTGGGCAAACTCTTACGCCTATGCGACCTACGCTCTTTATAAGTTGATTCTTGCCGATGAAAACAAGGCTATAAACGAATACGGACTCACCGCGGATGAACGCCTGAACGCGATTGAAGACTGTATCGTGAACATGATTTTCAACTTGGGTGATGTTAGTAAGGGTACAGCGACGATCGTATTGCCTAAGAGCACTGGCTGGAATGGCATTGGCTGGAAAATGAATGAGGTGAAATACGATCCGATTTGGTATTCTATGCAGACGGACCAGGATTGGATTTACAACCGTTACCAGGCGGGCAACATTTTCGAAGTGCTTGCATACGCCGATGTGGCAAAGGATATTGAAAAGCAGAATCTGACGCTTCCGAATATGGGTGATGCGGATTGGAAGGCCGATGAAATGCACCAGCTTGCCATTAACCAGCTGAACTACCTGTTGGGCGTGAACCCGTGGGATGTGTCGTACATTTTGGGTATCGGTGACAAGAACGATGCTCACCCGCACCACCGTGCTGCTAACCCCGAAGGCAAGAATATGCCGGGCGCCTCTTACAAGTATAGACCGCCTGTAGGAGCCCTTTATGGTGGTGTTGTTCCGGGAACGACAACCGCGATGGTACCCGACAATAAGAGCTGGGAAGATTACCACAAGTCAGAAACCTGCATTGATGCTGCGGCAATCTTGGTCAGCGCAAGCATGATTGCCTCCCAGAAAGTCGATAAGACACGCGCCCCGGACATCAGCGTAGAAATCCGCCACGTGAGCATGGACTCTGCTATCGTGATGGTCAAGCTCACGCAGCGTGGCACGGCAACCCTCTCTTACGGCATGACCGAAGGCCAGTACTCCTCGAAAGCGGCAAGCACTGAAGCCGGTGTCCAGCACGAAATCGTCCTCCGCGACCTAAAGCCAGGCACCACCTATTACTTCTACGCCACCGGCGCAAACGCTTACAAGCCCGAAAATACCAAGGACAAGTACCTCGTTGACAGCACAAAGACTCCGTTCACGTTCACGACGCTCAGCACCGTCGAAAACGCAAACATCGCAAACGTCACCGTCTGTAACGTCGGTGCCGACAGTGCAGAAATCATGTGGTACACCCCGAACGGCGAATACGAGTCCAAGATTTATTGGGACACCAAGCCGCACTCCACCGCCGCAGAATTCGCATACAACAGTGGAAGCGGCAACGCCGATGTTTCCGGCATCCCGACGCAGTTCCACTATGTAAAGATTGGCGGACTCAAGGAACAAACCACTTATTACTTCATGGTCGAAAGCAACGGTGCACAATCCACGGTTGATGACGACGGCAACTTGCTCAAGTTCACGACCCCAGTCACATGGTACGACTTTAGCGTGCGCGCCTACCAGTATGAATTTGGCGGAACGGAATTCCTGAACCTCAACATCTACAACAACGAAGCACGTGCATTCGACAGCCTTACGCTACGCATGTACTTCAGCGCATTGCCCGAAGAAGTCGAAAAGTGCGCCACGTTGATTGACTCCGACATCTGCCAGGCTTACGACGAAGCCGGTTTCAACAAGCCCTGCGAAAACGACCGCGAACTCCGCGACTTGATGCGTTCCGCATTGCCGGTCCGCCTGGACGACACCTACGATCCGGCTACAGGCAAGTATTCTTACTACTTCCCCGTGCCGCTAGGTTCTTCAATCATCAAGTCCCAGTCCCGCTTGCGTGTGGACTTGACTTATTCGTCCGGCCTTTCCAACGATGGCTACAAGACTTGCGAAACTCTCCGTCAGCCTGCTAAAAAGCACATGGACAAGACTACAGGCGACTGGTCCTGGGCACCGCACAAGTTCCTTGTCGATGGAGCAGACTATGACGGCATGCCCGCAGAAGACAAGGACTACGGCGACCTCGACAACGAAGTCCCGGTAAACCCCTACATTGTCGTTTATCGTAAGAACGAATTTATCTGGGGATTCAGCCCCTCCAAAAGCGAAATGGAAACCAAGAGAGCAAACTACCAGATGGACGTGACCTTTGATCCTCCGTTCCATGTTTCCAACGGTTCCCATATCGACATCGACCAGCCGAACAGCACCGTCCACGTGACAGGCAAGGCACACATTACCGAAGGCGGATACATCACGAAGGTCTGGGCCAACGGCGTGAAGATTAGCGGCATGGTGTTCTCTGAAGGCAATGACAAATGGATTTTGGACGAATCCGGCACCCACATTATCGCCAAGTACGATATACCGTCGGACATGTGGGATCTCGACATCCCGGTCAAGATGACGCTCGGCAGCAAGAAGGTCGATATCACCATCTTTGCAGGCCCGAACCCCTCTTGCGAAGCTTGTTCCGAAACTGGCGGATGCGCGTTCGTCAACAGAAACTACTATATCAACTTCTCGAAGGGCGACGCTACCGCATCGACACTCGTTCTCAAGGACGCCCAAGGCAACCCGGTTGTAAGCCCCGCAGAACCTGAAGGAACCGTGTTCTACATCGACTTGATGGACAAGGATAAAGTCAAGAAGAACACGCAGTCTATTGAAGTCCAAATTCTCAACAACAAGAAGAACGACGCTCTCACCGTGACCTTGAACGCAGACCCCGCGAACCCCGGACACTTTATCGGAGGCCCGTTCACGGCAGTCAACCACTCCAAGGAAACGAGAAACCAGACTACTGAAATTTCGTTCTTCGCGGGCGATACCATCCAAGTCATCTATACGGACCCGGACGATGAAGACGACGTATCCAAGCAGTCCTTCTATGCAATATCCAAAGTGCCCGTGCCGCAGAAAGTGCTTGCCGAAGACAGCGACTGCGACGGCAAGGCTGATCAGCTTAGAATTTCGTTTACAAACAAGCTTGCGGACGGCTACAAGCTGGACAGCATCAAGTACTTTATCGAAGGCATGGCTGATTCTGTGACGCTTCCGCTCGACGCAACCAAATATGCGGACAAGGACGAAGTCCTCGTAGCGATTGACACAAGCCTCATTCAGACAAATCCGAGCCCATCCGGCAAGGCTACAACTTACGTCTTGGATAGCGCAGCAACAACCGTATCGGTCAATGCAGAATCCGTAAAGATTACGGACGGCATCCTCCCCACTCTCGAAAGTGTATCGATCCTCGAAAGAGCAGACGACGATGATAGCGGACTCGATACCGTCATGATCGCGTTCTCTGAACCCGTCATTCTCTCGTCCTTGAACGAATGGCCGCTCTCCGTGGCTGGAGCTCCGGGCATGCCGGCAGTCGTCGGTAACGCCACAACGACAAACAACGGCAAGAGTTGGCAGTACATCATCAGCGGAAACACGGATAAAACGCTTGTACCGGTCGGTGCTCAAGCAAGTGCAAGACCTGTAGGAAGCCTTTCCATCACAGACTATAGCTTGAACCAAATCAATCCGCAAGGTTGCAAACCGACCGTGCCTATAACACTCATCTCCCGTCCGGTTCCGATTTACCATGCAGAAATGATCGATGAACAAGGCGATGGCGTTCCGGACAAGGTCTATATCGTATTCGAACGCAAACTCAAACCTAAAGATTTGTTCGACAGCGTTGTGACCGTCTGGGGAAATCCGGGCATTACACGCTCGTTCATCACCACAGCCGATACAACTGGCGGCATCATAAAGCCCAAAGAAAGCTATTGGACGCTCCGCGATTCTGCATCTGCTCCATACACCATACAAGTAGATTCCGTCACGACAAAAGATACCGTCAATACATACAGCATCATCGAAATCACTATTCCTGAATCGAAGGCCTATCCTTATGGTTCAACAAGCGGTGAAAAGGACGGAAACGGAACAGTTTCTCCATTCAAAGGCGTGGCGAACGGATTCTTCGAAACGAACTATACGCTGTATGATAAGTGCCCGCCGGTCATCACTTCGGCCCGCCTCATCAAGAGCATGCTTACCGTCAACATGTCAGAACCCCTCACCATTCTCGAAACAGGCAAGTACATCCAGCGTGAAAGAGACGAGGCCATTCCTGATCAAAAACCGCAAAATTCAGGCAAGTCGCAGCTCTTTGTCTATAACGAAAAAGACAACGTCATCCATGCCGGTGACCGCGTACGCCTAGTCCCGAACACACTCGGTTCTGCTTACCTGGACAAGAACAACAACGCACCGACAAGTGGCAACCCCTATGTTCGCGTCACTGGTGACGATGATATTCGCTTCACGACAAAACTTGTGGACCCTGTCGCGACGCCGAAAACAGGCGCGTACTTCGGACGCCCGAGCGCAACAGACAACGACGCATTCGTCACATCGGTCGTTATCGGCGGAAAGAATAATTTCATCAGCAAGGATGGTGTGATTCTTGGTCAAGCCGACACAGCAACGTACTTCGGTTCGGGTCCGAATTTCAATATCGAAATTTCGATTCCTGCGGCAAGTTTCATGACGCACAGCGGCCAGTACATGTATGATTACAGCTTGAAGATTGTCATGGACCTCTACGACAACATCGGACAATACGTCAACACCTACAAGACTGAAATTCCGAAGGAAAATTTCGCAGCCATGCGTCACCTTGTCGATAATGGCAGCCTCAAGCTCAATTTGGAATGGGCCGCCAAGGATAACGAAGCGCCAGTCGCAAAGAAAGGCAACAAAATTGGAACCGGAGCTTACATCGCGAAGTTCGACTTCAAAGCTGAAACCTTCTGTGCTTCAGTATTTGACGAAACCAGTAACGACTACAAGGCGGCTTGCAAAACCGCCGGTGAAAAAATCGAAAAAGCAAGCGATAGCAAGACCAAGACTCTTGGCTTCAAGAGAAGGAAATAACATAAATCATGTAGCCTCCTGGATTTAAAGTCCAGGCGGCTACTTTTTTAGGAGGAACAAAGTATGAAGAAACTGATTAGCGCAATTTCATTATTAGCATTTTTTTGCATTGACCAAGCTATTGCGGCAAACCGCGAAACGCTTCCTAACATCGACAGGACATGCACCAGCTGTAATCGTCGTTACCTCGACTCCCTGAATGTCTATAATAGACGTCCCATTCGCATGAACCAAAGTGGGTTCAGGCCGCAAGACTACAAGTACGCCTACGTCGCAGACCCAAAAGAAAAAACGTTCAAGGTCATCGACGCCAATAGCGGAAAGGAAGTTCCTGGTGGTGGAAACCTCACGCTCATCAAGAAGGGCGCCACAAAGCCCAACATTTGGATTAACGGCTCATTCAACTCCTTGGAAAGTGTCTATGAGTTCGGCAAGCAGGATTCCATCAGTACGCAAAAAGAAGACCTGTACCGAGCCGACTTCACGACGCTTTCGACGACAGGCGAATACTTCCTCGTTGTCGGAAATGATACATCGGCAACGTTCCATGTACACCCCTCCATTTATAATGCAATTCTCGAAAACTCATTGCAGTTCTTCGGCATTCAGCGCTGCGGCAATACGGATTCGCATTTTCACAAACCCTGCCACTTGAAGGACGGCTCCAAAATCGGTCACGACCTGACCGGCGGCTGGCATGACTGTGGTGACCATTTCAAGGTGTCCGAAACGCTTGGCTATACAGCCTATGTGCTTTCGATGGTTTATCTTACCTACCCCGACAAAGCAGAAGACCGCTATGGTCATTCCTATGCAGACACGGTCTTTACGGACGGCATTCCGGACATTCTCTACGAAGCAAAAATCGGTGCGGACTTTATTCTCAAGCTCTACAAGGCTTCTAAAGCGGAAGGTTTGATTGCGAAGCATGACATGTTCCACTCCGTGGGCGTTGACGAAAAGGACCACCAGTTCTGGGACTTGCCGGAACGCCAGGATGCCCAGCCAGAATCCAAAGGTGGCCCGGACCGTGTAGTGCTTACAGGCATCGGTGCAAACACGTCTGGAATGTTCGTTGCAGCACTCGCCAACGTGGCCACAGGTTACCGCGTCTATGATGCGGCCTATGCAGATACGCTCCTTGCAGCCGCCAAGGACATTTACAAGAACGTGATGATGCCGCTCTTCGACTACGGTAATGGTAATGAAGCAGGAAAGACAACATCGTTCCCTGGTTTCTACACCGGTGGCGGACCTCGCTATGACGACGGTGCAGCGGCGGCTCTCGCTTTGTGGTATGCCACCAAGGACACGACTTACCGTTACGACCTTTACAAGAACACCAATATTTTCAACAACCCCACCAACTACCGGTTCAACCTGGACTACTTCAGAGCTGGATTCCTCGGCAATGAAAGCGGATTTTCACCCGGCGGCTGGGCAACAGACTACCAGAACATCCACACTTACGTATTGTTCGCCTTCCAGAACTTGATTTTGAAGGACCCGGCTATCGCTGCTGAATACGGCCTTACCGAAATCGAACGCGACTCGCTCTCGATGCGCACCATGGCTACATTCCGCAAAATATTGAACGATGCCACAAACCAGGGCGACTCCACCGTTCTCGTAAATCCAGGCGTAGGCACAGGCGACCCGCATGAAGGCCCGACGGACCTCAAGGTCATTACCCCTTACAACCTCGTATGGACTAGTTTCGACTGGGGTGTCATCCGCTACAACTTGGGCACCGCCGTTTCCATCTTTTTGATGTATGAACTCACGAAAGACGAACGCTACCTGAGAGTCGCTCTCGACAACATGTATTACGCCCTCGGCGCAAACCCGTGGGACATATCCCTCTTGATGGGAGCCGGCGACAAGAACCCGCAACACCCGCATAACCGTTCCGCAAACCCCGACGGCTATAACGCAGGAGGCATGCCCTACCAGTACAAATGTCCGAAGGGTGCCCTCATGGGCGGACGCGACCCCGAAAAAACGCTTATCGAAGACTGGAGCAAATACACCTCCACAGAAACTTGCATTGACTTCTCCGCACAGTTCCTCTTCCCGGCACAGAGCCTCGCCGAAACGCTCCCGCCCGACAACGAAGGCCCGATTTTCAGCAATATCGTCGGAACCCCGATTTCGGACACAGAAGCGATTATAAGCTGGGACGCAAACGAAGTCGCACTCGTGACGGTATTCTATAACGAAACAACAGACGCCAATACGGCCAAATCCGTACAACAGGAAAAAGCGTCCAAAGGCGGTTCCATAACGCTTACGGGACTCACTCCAGGACAAACGTACTACTTCTTCCTCGAAGGCATGGACACCAAGAGGAACCTCACCACGGATGACAACCACGGTTATTGGTACCAGTTCACAATGACTCCGACGGGAACAACCATCAAGGGTGTTACGATTTGCCAAGTGGATCACCGCAGCGCTAAGATTTACTGGTGGAGCACCGACCGCCTGAACGGAATTGTCAACTTTGGCAAGGCCAAAGGTTCTTACACGCAAACGGTCGCCGCAAGCGGTGGAGCAGTCCTCTTCCACGAAGCGATTCTCACAGGGCTTGAAGCAGGAACGACTTACTACTTCAAAGTTTCTTCGGGTACGACAACTTCTGACGAATATTCGTTCAAGACGGAATCCTACGCAGCTTATGCGGACCTCGACATTTACATCAAGCCGAGTGCCTACCAAAACACGTCCAAGTGTTCCGGCAACAACTGGAAAAATTGTGGCGACTTTATCGTCGAAATTGACAACAACGACACGACCGATTTCCAGGACTTCGAACTTCGCCTTTACCTCGGTGCAGACGCAAGTCTTGAAACACCTGTAAGCTACATCGGACAGGTGTTTGGCGGAACAGGCCTGGTCGTCCCCCGCGTCGATCCAAGCAAACCCCTAGTCACCTTCGGGCCGCAAACGCAAGACAAGGCAGGACAATACTACCTCCCCATAACAGTCAATGACAAGCTCTACGTTTCTGGGCGAATCATCTTCCAGATCAAGTGGCTGAACGCCACATACGCAAGCTTCAAGGACGGCTGGTCGCTTATCGCCCATACTGGAGACGAAGCCCAGGAACAGTTCGAAGGCATCGACCTTACGCAAGCCCCGTACTATACAGGTTCCGAAACGGCACAGCTCGAAAGGAACTCCCGCGGAGAAAAGGTTGTCGCTATGGTTCGCGATCCCTACGTTCCCGTCTATTACCACGGCAAGCACATTTACGGCTACGCTCCGGACGATACAGAAGAATCCGGCCCGCAAATTATCCGCACTGTCGAAACAAAGTTCACAGAACCGTTCGTAACCCCATATTACTCTGTCGAAAAAGAGGACACGCTCACGACTTACGCAGCAACAAGCAAGGTCACACCAACAGGCCTTCTCGACGCCGTGGAAATGAACAGCAATCCGTACAAGTTCGATTACGTAAAAACAAACCGCAAGGACGAAATTACCTTCGGCGTAAAGGACACGACGCTTGCATACGGCAACAACTACATTGAATGGGTCAGCTGGCACAACAGAAATGCCAACCAGAAGACAGAAAACAAGTATGACTGCGCCTGCGCCATCGTGCGTTCTAACGTCGAAATCGACAGTATTACCATTCCGCCCGAAAAGCGTTACCTCGTCTTCGACAAAATCGAAATCGAAGGCTACAAGGACAAGTTCATCGAAGTTGGTATTTCACTCCTCGACAGTAACCTTGAAATTATCAAAGACGAAAAGAACTTGAACGTCGATCTCGTTACCGACGACCCGAACATTCTCTTCTACACCGACCCGACAGCAACAATTCCTGTAACGTCCGTGACTCTCTATGACGGAATTGCAACGATTTACGTCAGTTCCAAGGTCGCCGTGAAGACAACTATTTCCGCAACGCACATAAGCAACAAGGAATTCGCCTACACGCCAGCCACTGCAGAACTGAACATCTTGGAACTGCCACCCTGGCCGATTATTGATGTCGCAAAAATTGTCGATTTGGACTGTGACCATATTCCCGATGCCATGGATATCCAGCTTTCGTCGGAATACTTGGAGAACCAGAAGTTCACATCAATTACGTTTACCTACGAAAACCAGACTTACACATCCAGCACGGTTAAATCACTCAATGGCCGTTCTCTTGTCGTAAGCATCGACGTTCCGAAAGAAATCGTGACAAACGCAACCGGAAAGATATCGCTCTCTAGCAATATTCAAGGCAACATAAAGATTGTTGACGATTCGTACTCCGACGGCATGCCGCCAGCACTCATTTCGGCAACAATCCTCGAACGTCTGGATTCATCAACGACGGACCACCTTTATCTACAATTCAGCGAACCCATTTCTGCACCGGGTACGAACTTCCCGCTCATTCTCTACGGCACAGACAAAACGACAAAGGCAACTATACCGACGGTCCTCTCGGCAAAGCTTTACAACGAAGCAAAGAACATCTGGGACTTCGAACTGGCCTTTGACGCAAGCAGAGCATCGCTCGTAACCGCAGGCATGTGGGGGCAGCTTGACGCCGCCGGAATCATTACCGACTTGAACGGCAATGGAGTCGCGGGCGTCTGCACTCCAGAACTGGTCGAAATCCTTCTCAAGATTTTGCCGATTCCGATGACTTACGCAGTCATCTCCGACAAGAAACAAAACGGATACGCCAACCACGTCGATGTCACCTTCGAGCGCGCTCCTGACGCAAAGCATATTCCGGACACATTGAAGATCATCTTCGGAACGACTAAACCCGAAACGCTTATGGTCGAAAAGAGCAAGCTCGCCTTTAACGGCGCAAACCTCTCGCTTGACCTCGAAAAGCCGTTCCAGTTCGGCAACACTGCCGGAAACTACGAAGGGATTCTGCCAGGCGGCAAGATGCTCAACCACGCCGGTATGGTCACGCAGTACCTTGGAACAGGAGCTGCCATTGAAACGAATTCCGTCCTTGCAGAAGACAAAGTCGGCCCTGTATTTGTGTCGGCGGTAATCAACCAAGCACAGCAAGCCGATATTTTAAGCATTACCGTAAGCGAACCGATAACCACAGTTGATTCAACTCAGCTGTATTACAGGCAGAAGCGAGCCGATAAGCACACCAATGCGTTCAGCAGCGAATTCAACAACTGGAGCTACACTAAGGGCAACACGGGACTTACCTTTATCTATATGGGCGAACGTCTAGGAAACGTCATGGAAGGCGACTTTGTAAGAATGGGTTCAGCAATGACCAGCGTATTCAAGGACGCCAACGGAAACTACCCAGAAAACGAGGTTCCCTGGATTTTAGTTAATGGAAACGGAGTTCCCAAAATCAAATACTCATTTGCCCTCCGCGAAACAATCGTCGATGCAAATTCGGAAAAGCAATCTAAAGTGAATGTCAAGGAAACGATGCGTCTCTATGTCAAGAACCCGGCGAACGGCAAGTTCGACCTTGTTCAAGATGGCGTGGTGACTACGACAGGTATCGATTCCAGCGATATTGGCGGAGCGCTTTTCGACGTAAATCTCATCGTACCGCGTGGAGCTTCGCTCGGTGACGAATGCGCTTGGGAAAAACTCCTCGTAAAGTTCAACATTCCTATTTATTCGAACCTTGGCAGTTTCGTCAACCGCTTCCACAAGTCATTCGAAGTAAATCCGAAACTTTACCTGTCCCCCAACAATCAAATCGATTTCGTCATCGAATGGGCAAGCAAGCCGCCCTCTGGCATACGCACTCAGCAAGACCGAGCTGTGGGTACAGGGGCCTACATCTACAAGGCGCAAATTAGTGCAAAATTCGAGCCCAACATGAACAATGCCGAAGTCAAGAACGACGCGAAGATTACGGCGAACTTCTCAACAAAATCATCGTTTGAAAAAACAAAGACCTTCGGTATCAAGAGATCAAAATAAAGCCGGTCAAGCAATTGGGAAAATATGCAAGAGAGTCTTTTTACAAACTCACCCTACGTCATCGCGCTATCGGTCATTGCGTTAATCATCGTATGCTATTTTCCCATCATGCTTGGACAAAAGACGTCGATCAAGCAGCTCCCCAGTTCCATACACCAGTTAGTGATTATCTGCATTTTCTGGCAAGCGAGCAGCTTGATTGGCGATATTTTTTTCAGCGGTAACGACTTTGAAGCAGGATCGAAAGCCTACACGACAAGAATGCTCATTTTTGGAGTGTCCGCCATCGCCTGGATTCAACTCGGAAACGCCTTACAACATACGGCAGAAATAAGCCTCAAGATAAAGCGGAAAAAAAAATGGAAGCTCATGAATATTTTCGGGGTTATCTCCGTCATCGTCTTGACAGGCCTATTCATCAAGAATCCCTCTTACATTTCAAGCATTAACATTCTCGGCTATACGCCATTTGTCGAAAGACCTATATTCTATTTTTACTCGCTACTTTATTGCATTTTTGTCATTCCAAATATCATCGGTGCAGGATACATTATCCTCCGCAACATTGTACAATCCAGCGATTCCACTCTCCCCCGCCAAGTCGGGATTTACATGCTGACTTCGTTCGCATTTTTTTCCCTAATCGCTATATTCTTTGACTTCGTCATTCCAATTTCTACAAGGTTCAATGAATACGATCAATTTCTCAAATGGAACCAGTTTATTTCTGTATTTCTAGCCATTCTTTCGGGACAATACTTCACTTCGGTCTCATTCAAAAACAAAAGTACCTCGTGGTTTTTAGATAAACTCAGAGAAAAAATGACTGATGGCCTAATTTATTATACAGCCAAAGGCAATATAACCTTTGCAAATGCAGCAGCACTCAGCATTTTGCACACCACACAAGAATTCATTTACAACAAAAAAATTTCATCCATATTTCCGCAAATAACAGACCCCGAACGAGAAGCGACCTACAATAAAATCAAAATTAAAATAGACAACGAAGACCATATTTTCAATGCTTCCGTATTTCAAATCCGCCAATCGTTAACAACAAACTACAACGTAGTATTTTTCAGCGACATATCGAAAACGCTACATTACCAACAAATTATCAAAAACAGGAACGAGCAGTTTAAAGAATACCAGCTAGACCAAATCCGCTACCAAGAGCGACTCAACATTTGGAAAAAGAAAGTCGATGAAAGCAAGTTCTTTTTGGACACGCTCATCAGCACGCTACCCTTCCGTTTCTGGTCCAAGAACGAGCAAGGCGTATTCATGACGCAGAACCAGAACGACATCAAGGAACGCGGAAACTTACTGCAAACATCAGAACCGGACAACAAAATTTTACCGCAAGAACTCCTTGCAAGAAACGAAGGCGAACTGCAAAGTTTCATTTCTTACGAACGAGCAAAAAAGACAAGCAGTGAAGACGAAGATAGCGTTGAAATTTTGAAACAAGACGATTACAATATGGCAATCCGTAAAGGCGAAGCAAAGGATATCATGATATTTGATAACATGTTCATCCCGATCATGGCGCCCCAGAAACCATATAAAATAATAGGCATCAAAATCGACATCACCAAGGAAAAGCAACTCGAAAAAGAACGAGACATGCTACAAGAGCAAAAGCACATCCACTCAAGGCTCGAAGAACTAGGCACAATTTGCGGAGGCTTCGCTCACGACTATAACAACATTCTCGGATCCCAAATAGGATTCTGCGACCTCGCCCTTGAAGTCATAGGCAAGGACAATCAGGCATACATGTTCATTCAAGAGGCAAAGAAGGCCGCTACACGCGGTAAGGAATCCCTCGAAGAACTGTTGAACACAATTCGCGGAAAGACATCAGAACACGAAACAGCTACCAACTTTGCCCCCTACATGATTATCGACGACGTGGTCAAAAAGCTCTGGATTACGCTCCCTCCCAACGTCAAAGTCAAAGCGGACAATTTGGACAAGGACATCCGCATCATCGGAAGCGTGGCGGCCCTCGACCGCATCATCAGCAATCTTGCAAACAACGCCATATTCGCCATGAAGGAAAATGGCGGAACTCTTACGATTTCACTGGAAAAAGAAGAACTCAAAGAACCCCTCATCACTCCTTACGCTCCACAAATAAAAGCTGGAGTTTATGCAAAAATCACCGTTGAAGATACCGGAACAGGCATGGACACAGCGACTCTCGAACGCATATTTTCACCCTTCTTTACAACAAAAGCACCGGGTGAAGGCCTTGGTTTAGGGCTTTCTTCAGCCCTTAGACTGCTAAAAGAAGGCAATGCGGGCTATACTGTACAAACAACTTTGGGCGAAGGAACTATTTTTTATCTATATTGGCCTATAAGAAACGAGAAAATGGAGGCTTAATGTCTACAATACTCATTATTGACGATGACGCTCAGTTGAACCTCATGTTGAAGTCCGCCCTTGAATTGAAAGGTTATTCCGTCGATACCGCATGCAATGGCAAGAAAGCTAAGTCGCTCTATCAGAAGAACACGTACGATGTAATTATCACGGATATCATCATGCCGGAGGGTGACGGCTTTGAAGTAATCCTTGACTTGAGACGCATGGGCTTAAGCGATCGCATTATCGCGATTAGCGGTGGTGGACGCACCTCTGCCGAAGACTATTTGGCAACAGCCCAGCATTTCGATGTTGCTGCTATATTTAGCAAGCCGCTGGATCTCCAGCAGCTGCGTACCAAAGTTGACGAGATCATCAAGAGTCATTCGTAATCGCATAAATGATGAATATCCTGATCGCTGATTTTGATCGGAAATTTGTCGATGAGATACAGCGCAGTTGGTCGATTGCCGGAACGAACCTCCACGTCTGCTCCGACGAAAAAACCTTAATGCCGCTTGTAAAAAAGACGTCGATAGACCTTGCGTTTATCGAGGTTCCTTTTTTGATGATCGACAATATGGACATGATCAGCTATCTCAAAGAACGTCAACCCGGTATTGAAATTTTTGTACTGTGCGATGACCGCAACTGGCAGGGAGCAGCTAGTGCTATAACGCGTGGTGCAAGCAACTTTTTGAAGAAGCCCATCACGTTATCGCTTCTCGAAAACACTGCTCGTAAAATTCAGGCACAACAGCAAAACAAGTCCAACACGCAACTCATGGAATCCCAAGTGTTGGATAGCCTTCTCGGCGACACTCCCGAGATGCGAAAGATTTTAAAGACTGTTTATAAAGTAGCCCCGACCAACAGCAGTTTGCTTATAACCGGCGAGTCCGGTTCGGGCAAGGAATTTTTGGCGAACGTCGTTCACCGCTATAGCAAACGTGCAAGCGAACCGTTTGTGCCGGTCAACTGCGGCGCAATTCCCGAGAACCTTGTGGAAAGCGAACTCTTCGGCAGCAAGAAGGGTTCTTACACAGGTTCGACCGCCGACAAGAAAGGCTTGTTCGAATCTGCGAACGGCGGTACGTTGTTCTTAGACGAAGTCGGCGAACTCTCTCTAGCAACACAAGTCAAGCTTTTACGTTTTCTGCAAAGCCATGAAATCAGACGCGTTGGCGAAACCGAAGCCCGCTACCTCGACATACGCATTATCGCGGCAACAAACCGCAATTTGCAACAAGCCATGCACGAAGGCAGGTTCCGCGAAGACCTTTACTACCGCTTGAACACGTTCCATTTGCAGTTGCCTCCGCTTAGGGAGCGAAGGCCTGTCATCCCGAACTTAATCCGTTACTTTATTTTAAAGAACAAAGAAGCGCAAGGTAAGGAAATTCGAGACCTTGAACCCGCAGCTCTTTACGCACTGACGAAGTACCCCTACCCCGGCAACATCCGTGAACTCGAAAACATCATGGAGCATGCCATCGTGCTTTCGGAAGGCGGGATAATCAAGCTTGAAGACCTGCCCGAACATGTTCAAGAAGAAGCTCGCGAAAAGACAGTCGCCATTCCGCACATCAAAGACAGCAGCAGTTATGTTGTCTCGGATAACGTCGTTCCAGATGAAATCATACGGGACAACAACGACGATGCCGAAGAAGTGGAAAAGTCCATCAACAACCCAATCGGGAAACCTATTCAATTTGTTCCAATTTCAGGAACGACAAACAATGCAGGACTGCTGACGCATAACCCGACAAAATTCCTGACGCACAATACGACACCTATCAATACGGAAGTCGTCGACGAAGAGATTCTTTCGCTGGAAGAAATGGAGCGTAGGCATATCCTGCATGCATTAAGCGTCTGCAAGGGGAACAAGACCGAAGTCTGCAAGCGACTCGGCATCAGCCGCGCAACGCTATGGCGCAAGCTGAAAGAGCTGAAGATTGAAATGGACGGCGGAGAAGAGTAGGCGGTAGGCAGTAGGCAGTAGGCAGTAGACAGTGGTTAGTGATTAGTGGACAGAGGCTGTAGGCTATTGGAAGCGTCATCCTGGAGGGAGCATCGCGACCGATAGGATCCAGTGACGGTATGAGGTTTGAGGTCGCTCGTAAACTCGCTATGAACACGCTTCGCTTTGAGGTCGCCATGCTCTGCAAGGCTTTGAGCACTTCTTATTACAATAGCCCATCCCCCAGAGGGAGCTGCAGGCGACCGAGCCCATACCTCACAGCTACTACACTTCTACCATTGTCGCAACAAGGCAGGAATCTTTGGTCGATCCACTTCCGACAAAGTCAATGTCCTGAGTTTTTTTCCATGCTGTTTTTGCATTTGGATGGACTGAAACTACCGCGGAGAGGACATCCCGTGAAAACGCAGACAAGTTAAATTCGCTATAATTGGAACTCACCATAAAGAATCCATGCGGATTCAAGAGTTCTGCGCATTCAGTGACTAACGGCATCAAGTGCTCACGCACATTGAAGTTGAAGCCTTTGAAACGCGCAAAGCTTGGCGGATCGAGAACAATTCCGTCAAAGCGAAGTCCCTTCTTTTTCGCCCAACGCACATACTCAATGGCATTACCGCGAAAAAACTCTCCCGGACGCAAATCGAGGCCGTTCAACGCGTAATTTTCACGGCCCTTGTCGAGAATCTTGCCACTGATATCGGCGTTTGTAGCCACAGCAGCACCGCCCAATCGGGCATGCACCGAAAAGCTGCACGTATAACTGAACAAGTTCAAGAACCGAAGGCCAGGATTTGCGGTTTCAAAATTCGCCGGAGATGCGTTTGCGGATTCAGGAAGCGCCAAGGAAGATGATATTGCAGACAAGGACGAGCCAGACATCGCACGAAAACGTTCTTCAACTTCGAGGCGGACATGCCGCATATCAAGGAACAAGCCCGGATTAATCGTATCCATCAAATCCACATGAAACTTGGCGTGGCCTTCATGCACAACGCCCATAGCATCGTCACGCGAGCCAACCACAACATTCATGGACGCATTTTCAAGCGAACTCCCGGCACTCGAAAGGCGTTCCTTCACGACAACGCAAACGGGATTGAAACATTCAACGAGTGCTTCGATAATTTCGCGACGATACCGCAATAGTTCAGGACCAAAAAACTGCATCTGGAAACGGTCGCCGAACTTGTCAATCGTAAGCCCCGGGAAACCGTCAGCAGCACCGTTCACAACGCGAAAAGCATCCGTTACATCGGACAGAGGTGAACGTTTGGAAAAAGCCGACTTTAAAAGATCGGAGTATTTATAAATCATAAGAATTTGCAGCAACGAGAAATGAGATTTAACTCAAAGATAGCTTTTTAACGCAGAAATAACATCACCGCAATTATACCCCCACAACCTAACACCTAATACCTAAAGCCTACTTGTCCAGCGTCTTGATTTGATCGACGAACTCGCCTACTTCCTTAAATTCGCGGTATATGGAAGCAAATCGAACGTAGGCAACAGCATCGAGCTGTTTCAGTTCCTGCATCACAAGGTTGCCAATCTGGTCATAGCGGACTTCGGAATTTTCGGACGTCTGCAAAGAGTTTTCAACACGCGTTACAAGCTGTTCAATATCGTCAATGGATACAGGACGTTTTTTGCAGGAGTTCATGATTCCACGCAAAAGCTTTTCCCGCTGGAAAGGCTCACGTTCGCCGCTGCGCTTGATAACAGTCAACTGCTGGACTTCAATGTATTCGCGAGTCGTAAAGCGACGACCGCACTCGCAACATTCGCGACGGCGACGAATCGAAGAACCACTGACGCGGCTATCGACGACCTTATCGTTGTCTTTCTTGCAAAACGGACAAATCATGCCATGAATATAGCTTTTTTATTTAAAATATTTCAATAAACACAAAAAATTACATTCGAATGGCATGAACCATGAGCGAAGATATCGCACGTCGTGGTTTTAAAGACAGGCAAAAATCTATTTCTTTATGAACGAGGCTTTGCCTATGATTTTTCCGTCAATGCGAAGCACCGCCAAGTAACGCCCTTTGCCCATGCGTGATGCATCAAAACGAACATCGTGCATTCCTGCATCATGGACATTCGAATAACGGCCTACTTCACGTCCCTTAAGGTCTAAAATGCGAACATCGACCGTCCCATTTTGCATAGTGGCAAACGACACATGCATTGAACCCTGTTCATAACGGCAAGAGAACGGAACAATCAAACGAGCCACCGACGGACTAGACGGTTTTACCCCAATACGCGGATCCGGCGGATTGTCCGACGGAACATAACGTTCAGGATCAACTCCAAAGAACCCTGTCGAATCTTTCTTTTCAGAAACAAACGAAACGTTTTTCAAAGTCGGGAAAGATGTACCGGCTTCGAGCGACCAAATTTTATCGAAATCAAACTTGCTAAAACTATCGCGAGATTTCATCTGTTCGCTCGTAAGCGCAATGCCATAATTGGCAGTATCAATTACAGAACAATTTGAAACGTTCCAATAATATCCATCCACTCCATTAATCATATCCGTTGCACAAACTTTATTCACATTCTTAGTCGGGTTCGAAACCGAGCCTACAGAAAAGCTGTTCTTTACTTTTGAGGAGGTATCATTGACAGCGATAAATGAACTCGCCTGATGGTAATTTTCTTCTACAGAGTAGGCGTTTCCTGTCGAGAAAGAATTGCTCACAGTCGATTTCGAAACGGCAGATGCAAAGCCAGCTCCTTCAATATGAGCCTCAAGCACATCTCCAGTCGCATAGCACTGGTCAACAGTTGAATTAGAGATAATACCCGCAAAACCGGCTGCGGCAATTTCGCCATAGACAGAACCAGTCGCATAAGAAAGTTCAATAGAGCCGCGCTCCAGCTTGCCCACAAAGCCGCCTAAATTGGTCGAACCTTGGATATGGCCCACAGAATGCGATTTTGAAATTTTCCCTGTATTTTCACTGACAAAGCCACCCGCATAGACATAACTGTTTACGTTGCCCGTCGCATAGCAATTCTCGACAACGCCCGAAGTTTCGTTCCTCGCAACAAAGCCACCACCCGACGAAGCGCTTGCATCGACATCACCTGTGGCATAGGAATTGCGAATTTCACCATGGTTGTAACTGGCAAAGCCTCCCAAATATGCAGAACCCACCATTTTTCCCGTAGCAAAACTGCTATCGATTTTTCCACAGTTGATGCCAACAAATGCTCCACTATAAGCAAGAACCTTCATCTTCCCCGAGGCGCTACATCCGGAAATTTCACCGAATGAAACACCTACAAAACCACCGACATTGCTCCCAGTTGCAGTAATGTTCCCAGTCGCATGGGAGTTGTAGACCTTGCCACTATCAACTGCAATCAATCCTCCCAAAGCATAAACGTTATTGAGATTGTTGCCCGGCAATTGCGAACTGCCCGCTCCATAGATATCAACGGATGACGAACAACGTTCCACCGTACCCGTGTTCACAGAAACAATACCACCGATATTCACTGCAGCATATATTTCACCAGAAGCCTTGCAGTCCGATATTTTTCCCTTGTTGTTGTTCGCGATTCCGCCATACATCGTAGGTTTACGCGAAAAATCGCCATTTTTGAGGACAACGTTGCATTTGGAAATTGTGCCGAAATTATCATAGGCAATACCGCCTACATACGCTCCCATAAGCGTTCCCGAAAAACTGCTATTCGTTATCGTGCCGTAGTTTTCGCTCACAAAGCCACCGGCAGA
>JAEEGJ010011685.1_pt1 | contig 22156 bp, 21 predicted proteins | sample 8958761 | NCBI WGS metagenome assembly JAEEGJ01 (sample SAMN16246546, study PRJNA631951) | gut metagenome | biome: gut microbiome; feature: rumen; material: RS-attached | host: Bos | place: Iran: Karaj | collected 2018-10 | reverse complement strand
TCATAGTACAGCGTCCATGTGCCCGTCTTGGTGCCGGCGAGGTAGGTGCCCTGCTGCGACATCTTGCCGTTGGGATACCACCAGGTCCAGGTGCCGTCGCGTTTGCCGTTGTCGTTCAGCATACCCTCCACCGAGGGCTGCTTGCTGTCGGCGTAGGTCTTGCGGTATTGTTTCTGTGCCTGCACGGCGGTAGCCAGAGTGATGCAGGCGAGCGTGAGGATGAGGCTTTTTTTCATTATCTGGTTGTCTGATGTTTACTATTCGGAGTAAGTGAGTGCTATCTTTACACGGTTACCGGTCGTGGTGCCGCAGAGCACCGTGCGCGTCGCCGTGCTGCGGCGTGAGTTGATGACCAGCGTGGTGCCGCGGTCGATGCCGTCGCGCAGCAGGCCCTGCACATGCTGGGTCACCCGCAGGCGGTATTGGTTTGCGTCGCTGTGGTAGTAGCCGTCCACGCCGGCCAGCAGGTAATCGGCGATATAGGGCTCGGTGCCCGAGGTTACAGCTTTGTAGGCCACTACGCGCTCCGGCGGAGTGCCGTAGTCGCCGGTCGCCAGCGGCAGCAGCAACTCGGCGTGGTGTATCACGGCCCGCGGATGTGCCGCGCGGAAGGCCGACAGTGCCTGGTCGAAGCTCACGCGCACGCTGTAGCCGCCCAGCGGCTCAAGGTACAGCGCGTTGGCGCCAGGTACGCTGTCATCGCCCACCACGGCAGTGGTGTAGTCGTGCTCGTAGTGCATGAAGCGGTGCGACAGCGAGAACTGGTAGTCGCTCGTGTCAGGACGTTCGCCGTAGCGGTAGTAGGCCGTCAGGCGGGTCTTGGTAGCCGAGAAGTCGATGGTCAGCATCCCGGGGTCGCTGCTTTCGCCCACGATGCGGATGCGAAGTCCCTTGGCATGCGCCACAAAGCCGTCGTTGTCGCCCGTATAGCGCAGAGCCTCCACAATGTCGTTGCTCAGCTTCAGCCTGACTACCGTGTCGGTGGCGCTCACGGTGACCGCTTGGTCGAAGTAGGGGGCTTCGCTGCCCACCGGCAGCGTGCTGCTCATAGTGTAGATGCTGTCGGACGACGATACCGCCTCGGCCAACTGCCGCACCTCGAAGTGGAAGCTGTAGGTGCCGTTGGTGTCGGGATAGAGCGCGTTCTTGACCAGGGTGAGCACCACAGAGTCAATCTCCACCGACTCGAAGTCGATGGTGCTAGTGCGCGAAGGCAGTGACAACTGTGTGTACAGCTCGGCGCTCACCTTGCCGAAGGTGGCGTCGCTGTAGTTGCCAATGATGTTGTAGTAGTAGCCGCCGGTCTGCAGCGCCGTGTCACGGAAACTGTAGGCTGCGTCGGCATAGAGCGTGGTGTCGACACCTTCGTAACGGGCGCCGTCGCCTGCCAGATTGGCGCCCAGGTCGGTCTCTTCGTCGACGCAGGCGGTGGTCAGCAGGCAGAGCAGTGTCAGCAGTGCAATGGGCAGTCGGGTGGGGGAGTGTTTCATGTCGTAGGATGTCAGTTTTCGATTCTTCCGGTGATGGTGTCGTAGAATTTGTTGATGCGGGTGAAGAACTCCTCGCGGTCGTCGATATAGTCAAGCACGTTGCGCTTGTTTTCCTTGGCAAAGGCCACCAGCTCGGGGTTCACGTTGGGCGAGCCGATGATGACGCCGTGTGAGTAGGTGATGGCGGCCTTCATCAGGCCCATATAGGTGGTGTCGCCATATAGGCGCAGGTCCTTGGCCGTAGCGTTCTCGGCCTTCATCTTGCGCTCCAAGTCGCCGCCGATGTGGCCCTTGAACCAGTCGTCGGTCAGCGTGATGACCAGCTTGGTGCCGCTGAAGAAGGCATTCTCTTTGTTGATGCGGCGCAGGAAGAAAGGCACCATGGCCGTGAACCATCCGCTGAAGTTGATCAGGTGCGGCTGCCAGGCCAGCTTGCGCACAGCCTCCAGCGTCCCGCGGCCGAAGAACAGCAGACGCTCGTCGCTGTCAGCCGTCATCGTGCCGTTGGCCTCCGTGGCCCCCGGGTGACGCTGGAAGTACTCGTCGTTGTCGATGAAGTACACCTGCATCCGCGCCGTCGGGATAGAACCCACTTTGATAATCAACTGATGGTCGCAATTGTTCACGATCAGGTTCATGCCGCTCAGTCGTATCACCTCGTGCAACTGGTTCTTCCGCTCGCTGACGGTGCTGAATTTGGGCATAAACACGCGTATCTCGCGCCCCATTTCCTGCAACCGTGCTGGCAGATAACGCCCCATCGACGAACGCTCATTTTCCTCGGTAAAAGGCATAATCTCCTGATTTACAAATAATATTCTCCCTTTTGCCATAAGTTGTAGATATATTTTTTCCACTGCAAAATTACGGAATTTTTCCGAATTGACAAAATTTATTTGGGGAATGCCGTTGACTTAACTCCGAGTAAACTCCGAGTAAAGTCCGAGATGACTCCGAGGTGACTCCGTGTTACCTTCCTTTTCCCTCCCCTTTCCCTCCGGTTCCCCTCCGCTAGTTCTACGCTAGTTCTACGGTATTTCTACGGTTTTTTACCGTTAAACGAGCGTAGAAGGACCGTAGAACGAGCGTTGAAATACCCTACAGGGGCCTGTGAGAGTGTGAGTTGCACGACCGGTTGCAGGAAGGAGGTTGCGGAGAGAAACCAAAAAGAAAGGTGGAGAGGGGCGGCACCGGGGACAACGAGGCTGTGGGCAAATGGAAAAGGGTTGAAAGACAGAGTTGAAAAATAATCTTTCGGCTGATTGAAAAAAAAGTTGTATCTTTGCAATCGCTATGAGCAGAAAGAATTATGCAACCAAGGAAGAGGCGACGCGCGCGATGCTGGACCGCGCACGGCGCTATTGCGCCATGTCGGAGCAGTGCGAGAGCGGTGTGCGCCAGAAGCTGATTGCCTGGGGTGCCACGCCCGACGAGGTGGATCCCATCGTGGAGCGACTGCGCGCCGAGGCGTATCTCGATGACGAACGCTATGCCCGCACCTATTGCGAGAGCAAGATATTGCAACAGCACTGGGGTCGCCAGAAGGTGCTCTACCAGCTGCGCCTGAAGCGGCTGCCCAAGGAGACCATCGACGCCTGCATGTCGGTGGTGGACGACGAGACCTACTTCGGCATTTTGCGCGACACCGCCGCGCGCAAGCGTGAGGAACTTGGCGAGACACCCGACACTGACCGACGTTTGTTGGCATTCCTCGCCACCAGAGGCTTCACCATGAACGAAATCAATAAAGCAATCAATTAATACTAAGGCAAATGAAAAGAATCTTTATGCTTTTCGCGACGCTGGCGTTGACCGCCACCGTTGCCACCGCACAGGAAGAGGCCGCCGCATCGGCTGGCAGCTGGGTCACCAGCACTACGCCTGCCCTCAAGGTGAGCGAGCACCTGTTCAACAACTGGTCGAAGAGCGGTAACTCCACTTTCGACATCACCGCCACCTACTTCGGCAACTACAAGTACACCCACCCCAAGTATGTGTGGGACAATGTCGCTGACCTGGCCTACGGCTACGGCTGGCAGGATTTGGAGCCCGAAGGGGTGCTCTTCGAGACGCGCCGCAAGAGCAACGATAAAATCGACCTCACCAGCGCCATTTCGTGGAAACCTTTCTCGAAGATGCCCGACTGGGGTGCTGCGTTCACGGCCAACCTCAAGACTCAGTTTGGCGCAGGCCGCGAATATGCGGGCATCGAGGACAAGGAAGGCACCGTGGTGTCGAACTTCTTCGCCCCTGCCTACCTCACCACCGCTCTCTCCTTTGAGTACAAGAAACCCGACTGGTCGGTGTCTCTCTCGTTCCTGACCGGAAAGACCACCTTTGTGACCGACGACTCGCTGATTAGCCAAGGTTATAACTACGGCGTTATTCAGCCTGACGACTTTGACGCCACCGACCCCACCACCTTTAGTCATGCCTACTTCGCCCTTGGTAGCTATATCAAGGCACAGTACTTGAAGAAAGACCTGCTGCCCAATCTCGACCTATATGCCCGTCTCGAGCTCTTCTATGACTACAACAAGTCTCTCTTCGACAACAATATGGGTTGGAAAAGCATTGACGCGTCCACTGGCTGGGCGGAAGCTGAGACCAAGTACACCGGCATCGAGACCACTTCGCAAGAGGGTTTCGACCGCTTGAAAGACATGGGTTGGCTTGGCCGCCGCGCTTTCGAGACCGACCTTGACTTCGAGCTGAAGCTTGACTATCGTTTCTCGCAGAACATTGCCGCCAATTTCGCCCTCAACCTGAAGTACGACACTGACTTCAGCGGCATGGGCCGCGGCGGTCACTGGCAGCTCTACCAGATGGCTGGTGTGCAGGTGTTCTTCAACTGGAAGACCCCGAAAAAGTAGCGATTGACGAGTGATGAAAGAAGAACGGGCTGGCGCGTCAATGGTGTACATCAGCCCGTTCTTTATTTAGGGCTCAGCATTCATCGTTCATCATTCATCACTTGAACCTCAGTAGCACGCTGTCGTTCACGCGGAGGCCGACGAGCTGGGCGAGGGAACTCTCCTTGACAGCCAGCTCGAGGAGGCCGGTGGCCGAGACGGTGAGCCGCAGGCGGCGCCGCGGGTCGGCGACGGTGTGCTGTTGGTAGTAGCCGGTCATCAGTTCTGTGACCTCCTGCTCGCGTACCGAGAGCACGAAGGGGCGTCCGGCACGGAGTGTCTCAAATTCGCGGTAGGTCATGCCGAGATAGGCATTACCATAGGTGTCGATGTAGCGCACATAGATACGGTAGACATCATCCTGAAGGATGTAGTTGGGCAGGCTGCGCTGCAGCAGCTGTTCGGGCCGTTCGCCGAGGTCGGAGAGGGCGGCGCCGCGGGCCAGCATGGCGGCGGCACGGGCGAAGACGGTATGTGCGGCGAAGTTGTAGACGCCGTTGTCCTGCACCTTCAGCAGGACGGCATCCTCGATGTTGTCGCCGAAGACCATGGCGGGCAGACCGTTGTCGCAGCAGAGGTAATACTGTCCGAAGGCTTTGACGCAGAGGAACGGCTGGCGGGTAGCCACGTCGATGATATGGATGGTGCCCTCGGGGAAGCCTGTGCAGGCTTGACGCACCACGAAGGTGGCCGTCATGATGTTGAACGCCTCCAGGCGGTGGGTGATGTCCACCACCTGCACTTCGTCGATGAGGCTGTAGAGGGTCCCCTTCACCATGCCGGCGAAGAAACCGCTGTCGCCCCAATCGGTTGTCAGTGTTACTATTGGCGTTTTCATATCGGGATGCAAAGATACACAATTTTTTACAGATATGAGAAAAAATGTGTATCTTTGCTATCAGGCTTTCTTGTGTGGGAAGGCATTATTGGAGTAGCAATCAATAAATTGTAATAAACATGTCATTACTCTCTATACGCAATTTGCATGCCTCGATAGGTGAGCGGGAGATACTGAAAGGAGTGAACCTGGAGGTGAACCGCGGCGAGGTGCATGCCATCATGGGTCCGAACGGCAACGGCAAGAGCACCCTGGCGGGTGTGGTGGCCGGCAATCCGAAGTATACTGTCACTGCCGGCGAGGTGATTTTTGACGGCAAGAACATACTGGAAATGCCAGTGGATCAGCGCGCCTGCGAGGGCATCTTCCTTGGGTTTCAGTACCCGGTGGAGATTCCGGGTGTGAGCATCACCAATTTTATGCGTACCGCTGTGAACGAGCAGCGCAAGTATCACGGTCTGGACCCGTTGAGCGGCAGCGACTTCCTGAAACTGATGGAGGAGAAGAAGAAGGTGGTGGAGATGACCGCCAGCCTGGCTGGGCGTTCGGTGAACGAGGGCTTCAGCGGTGGCGAGAAGAAGAAGAACGAGATATTCCAGATGGCTATGCTGAATCCGACGTTGAGCATACTGGACGAGACGGACAGCGGACTGGACATCGATGCGCTACGCATAGTTGCAGGAGGTGTCAACCAGCTGCGTTCGAAGGACAATGCCACGGTGGTGATTACCCACTACCAGCGTCTGCTGGACTTCATCGTGCCTGACTATGTGCATGTGCTCTATGAGGGACGTATCGTGAAGACGGGCCCCAAGGAGTTGGCGCTTGAACTGGAGGAGAAGGGGTATGACTGGATTAAGGAAGAACTGAATGCGTAAATGTGTGAATTATGATACGCAAGGATCAGTTGCTTAATATATGGGGTGACGGATGGCGCTGTGAGGCTCCGGAGCAGTCGCTTACGGTGAGCCGCGAGCGGATGCGGGAGGTGGTGATGTGCTCGCCTAACGATGCACCGATGTTTATGCTGAACGACCAAGGCGGCTATGATATCATGCCTGACCAGGAGAATGTGCGAGTGGAGGTGGAGGAGGGAGCTGGTTTGTGCCTTTATCGCCTGCAAGGCGTGAACACTCCGGCGCGGCATATCACAGAGCTCAATATCACCATGCATCAGAATGCCCGCTTGAAACTCTGCACCGTCACGTTGGGCGGACGACATGTGAGGAACAATGTGGTGATAAGGATGAAAGGGGAGGGGTGCACGGTGGAGGCCGACGGACTCTACCTGATGGACCGTGAGCAGGAGTGCGATAACTATATCTTTGTGGAGCATGCCATGCCCCGCTGCACGAGCCGTGAACTGTACAAGGGCATTATAGACGATGCGGCGCGAGCGCGCTTCAACGGGCATGTGCTGGTGCAGGATGGCGCCGTGAAGACCGAGGCCTATCAGACCAACCGAAACATACTGCTGACCAACAAGGCGCATGTGGATACGCGGCCTTTCCTGGAGATATACAACGACGACGTAAAGTGCTCGCATGGCTCGACCATTGGACAGCTGGATGAGCAGGCGATGTTCTACCTGCAGACCCGAGGCATCAGCGAGCGCACGGCAATGACGATGCTGAGCTACGCTTTCTGTGACGAGGTGATTAGGGGGATTGGCATAGAGACGCTGCGGGAGGCCGTGGGCGATATGGTGAAGAAGCGGCTGCACGGCGAGTTGACGCCCTGCGCCGAGTGTGCCATTGCCTGTTCGACTCCCTGCAACGGGCCCAACGTCAATTTTAGGATAGATCCGAGTAAACTGTGACAGGTTGATGGTTTGAATGATGAATGATGAACGGAAAGAGAAGCACGAATGGAACAGTGTTCCACAAACGATTATCAGACTGATAGTCCTGTGGTGTATGCTGACACCAGGTTCATCATTCGTCCAAGCTCAGTGTGGTGTCAAGGTGAAGAAGTCAGACATGGGACACTATGCTGAGGCACTGGCGCATTATAACAGCCATAATTTCCGCCAGTCGGCGGCACTGATGCGCAAGGTGGCGAGTCGCAATCCGAAGGCTGCCGACCCCCAGTTCTGGCTGGGGATGACAGCGGTACACGATGGCTTCAACACGACCGGCATACGCCGCTATTTCACCAAATGCATAGAGTTGTGCCCCACCTATCCGAATGCGCTGGCGCATTTCTATATGGGTATGATACTCTACACCGACGACCGATACGAGGAGGCTGTGGCGGAGTTGGACAAGTATTTTGAGTTGGCCAACGGTAACGATGACAAGGCAATCAGCGCGGTATATGAGGAGGCGTCGAACTACCTGTACTGGTCGCAGTTTCTGGCCGAGGCGACGCTCAATATGGCACCGTTTGACCCGCAGCGTGTCGAGGGTGTCAGCTCGAAACACAACGAGGCGTTGCCGTACCTCAGTCCTGACGGTACCGAGTTCTATTACCTGCGGCAACTGCCGGAGAAGAAGGAGCGTACTTACTATGCCCGTGAACTGGAGGAGAAGCACTGGCGGTTGTGTTATAGCCGACGGGTGGACACTACCTACAGCGGTGGCGTGGAACTTCCTGCGCCGTTCAACAGCGGTAACCCGGAGGGTGGCGTGAGCCTTACCGCCGACGGGTCGGAGTTGTACTATTCAATCATTGTCAATAAGAATGGTTATGCCAATAGCGACATATACCGTGTGAGAAGGAAAGATGGGAAATGGGGAAAGTCGGAGAACCTGGGGCCGCAAATCAATGGCGACAAAACGTGGGAGTCGCAGCCGGCGGTGAGCGCCGACGGGAAGATGCTTTTTTTCGCCTCCAACCGGAAAGGCGGGAAGGGCGGCATCGATATCTGGCGCTGCCGGAGACTTCCGAATGGAGACTGGAGCCGTCCGGAGAACTTGGGTGCGGCGGTGAACACTACGGGAAATGAGAAGATGCCTTTCCTGGCTGCCGATGGGCGGATGCTCTACTTCCTTTCCGATGGCTGGCAGGGTTTCGGCGGCTACGACATCTACTTCACCAATCTTGCCGATCCCTACGGCAACCGCCCCACCAATTTGGGACTGCCCATCAACACCGAAGGCGACGAGGTGTCGTTTGGTGTGACTTCTGACGGACGCCATGCCTATTTCTCGGGACGCACCGATATGTCGCGCAGCATGGATATACTGATGTTTGACCTCTACCCCGCGGCCCGGCCCGAGGCTATGCGCCTGTGTCGCGTGAGGGTGAATGCCCGCGGAGAAGCGTGGGACACGGTGATGATGCTTTCGGAACAGGCAGACAACATAGTGACCTTCAACCGAGAGGGAATGCTGCCAGTCGTCCTGTGCCGCAAGGCGAGGCAGATGCCATCGAGCGTGACGCTGACCGACAGTGTGGCACCATTGGCGGTGAAGTTTCTCGCGGGGAGCCGCCTCGACTCAGGGTCGGAGCAGGTGGTCGACGCCCTGGCGGGCTGGCTGACTTCTCACCCTAGAGTGCATCTCGCTATAGAATGCCCGCGCGTCACCGAGGCAAAAACGATTTATGACCGTCTGTTGAAGATAAACCACCTCCGTGCCGAACGGTTCGCCTACCGTGGCGGGACGGATGTAGATATTCCCCAAATACGACTGCAATGAAACCCATATTTCGCATATTCAAGTACCTTCGATACTATCCGTGGCACATCGGGCTGAACATTGGCTTCAACGTGTTGCACATCCTGTTCAATCTGGGCTCGTATGTGATGATTGTGCCCTTTGTGGAGCTGCTGTTCGGTACGGGTGAGGTGTCGGCCACCGAGCCCGCCTTTTCGTTCGGACAGGAGGGTATTTCGAACTGGGCTTTCTGGCATCTACATCGCTACCAAGAGGTCTATGGTCTATGGCCTTGCCTGTTGGCTATTTCGGGTGGCTATCTGGCTTGCTCACTGTTGAGCAACCTCTTCCGCTACCTGGCATTGTTCTTCCTGGATGCGGTGCGCAACGGCATGATAGAGCATCTGCGCAACGACCTCTATCACCGCATCACCATATTGCCTGTGTCGTTCTTCAACCATCGCAGAAGAGGCGATTTGATCAGCCGTATGTCGAACGACCTGCTCGATGTAGAGTGGAGTGCCGTCAGCATGTTGCAGATGCTGGTCAAAGATCCCATTAATGTCATCGTCTTCAGTGCTACACTGCTGTTCGTGTCGTGGCGTCTCTTTGTGCTGTTCTTACTGGTGTTGCCGGTGGGGGTGTGGCTGATAGCACGCATAGGTCGCAGGCTCAAGAAGGACTCCCAGCAAGGGCAGAACCGGCTGGGCAGGGTCTTCGCTATTCTAGAGGAAACGTTGGCGTCGCTGCGGGCCGTTAAGTCGTTCGGCCGTGAGGATTTTATGGCGCGGCGTTTCGGTCGAGTCAATGAGGACTATGCCGAATCGATGGTGAGAGTGGCGCGTCGACGCGAATTGTCTGCGCCGCTATCAGAGGTGCTTGGCACGCTGGCGTTGGTCATTATGTTGATAGTCGGCGGTTCTTGGGTGGTCGGTGGCCATATTAATCCGTCGGTTTTCATCTTCTTTGTGATTATCTTTGCCCGCCTGATACCACCCTTGATGGGCATTGTCAGGGCCTATAACAACCTGCAGAAAGGCAGTGCTTCGGCGGCGCGGTTCCTCTCGGTGCTCGATGCCGACGAGGTGATTATGGAGAAGCCAGATGCGGTGATGCTCCAGTCGTTTGACGACCGCATTGAACTCCACGATGTGGGCTTCCATTTCGGCGACAATGTCCCGATACTGCAGCATATAAATTTGACCGTGCCTAAAGGGGCGACCGTGGCCATTGTGGGACCGTCGGGGGCAGGCAAGAGCACATTAGTGGACCTTTTGCCGCGATTCTACGACTGCACAGCAGGCGCTATCACCATCGATGGCCACGATATTTTGGACCTCAACATCAATTCGCTGCGGCGTCAGTTTGGCTTGGTCAGCCAGAACTGCATACTTTTCAACGATACGGTGGCAAACAACATCTCGTTTGGCGCCACTGGCTACACGCACGAACAGATACGCGCAGCCGCCAAGGTGGCCCATGCCGATGAGTTCATCGAGGCGTTGCCGCAGGGATATGACACACCCATCGGAGACCGAGGTATGAACCTTTCCGGCGGTCAGCGACAGAGGCTCAGTATCGCCCGGGCAGTATTGCGCAACACACCCATTCTCATTCTCGACGAGGCGACCTCGGCCCTCGACTCCGAGTCCGAGCATGCTGTCCAGCAGGGTCTCGATGCGCTTATGCAAGGCCGTACCTGTATTGTGATTGCGCACAGATTGAGTACCATTCGCCATGCCGATGTTATCATTGTGCTGGAGAAGGGACAGATTGTAGAGCGCGGTACCCATGAGGAACTGATGGGCGCAGGAGGACTCTACCGCAAGTTGGTCGATATGCAAAGCTTTGCATAAGCGAAGGTTGAAGTGATTGATAACATGCTTGGTAGAAATATTATTTGGCCATGTGTGAAAAAGTTGGTATTTTTGCACCCGCTTTGGGAGTATAGCTCAGCTGGTTCAGAGCGCCTGCCTTACAAGCAGGAGGTCACTGGTTCGAACCCTGTTACTCCCACAATATGAAAGCCCTCACTCGAGGGCTTTTTTGCATTATTTAAGAATTCATTTCCTTGTGGTATGTGTCATTTGTTGTATCTTTGCATTTGATAAACAAACAAGAAAATATTGTATAACATTAAAAAACAGTAAAATGAAGAAAGTTTTATCATTCCTGAGCTGCGCACTTTTTGTCGCCGCCATGACCGTTTCCTGTGGTCAGAAGAACGCTGAAGAGGCTACCGATAGCATCATCGATGAGGCTACCGAGCAGATTGAAGAAGCTGCCGCTCCTGTTGAGTGCACTGGTATGAGCGAGGCCGAGCACGCCGCTATGCTCTCCGCTGCCGAGCAGGCTGGTATCGCCAAGTGCAACTGCTACAAGACCGACCCCTCCAGTGTCGAGGCTTGCATTAAGAGCATCCTCTCCGAGAGCTATGCCAAGTATCAGGAGAACGAGGAGTTCCAGGCCGCTATGAACGCTGCCTATCAGAACTGCGTGAAAGAGAAAGCCACCGCTGCTGCCAAAGAGGCTGCTAACGAGGGTATCAAGGAAGGTGCCAAGGCTATTTCCAACGCTCTGAAGAAATAACTCTTGCTTAAAAGAAAAAAGGCAGGCCCTGTATGGGGACCTGCCTTTTTTTACATTCAATCTATAAGGATGAAGAAAATCCTGCTTCTTTTACTTTTCACGGCGTCGCTTTTTTGCGGATGCCATCGTGCCTCGCTGCCCGAGGGTGTACTCAACCATGATCAGATGGTTGACTTCCTATGCGAGGCTTATCGTCTGGAGGCTTTCTATGCTGTCGAAACGCGTTATAACTATGACACCTTGTCGCCTGAATGGTTGCGCGCCTACGATGATATACTCCAGTCACAGGGCATCACCCGTGCGCAGGTCGACACCAGTCTGACCTACTACGCACGTCACCCCGAGCAGTACTCTGCCATACAGCAGGACGTGCTTGCTCGGATGGGTGTCACCGCTTCCTAACGGTGAATGATATTCAGTTTTCCGAATGAAATGATGATTGAGGCCGTATCGGCATCGGCCACGTTGATGGGGTCGTGGTTCACCGAGTGGTCAAGCCACTGCTTGTAGTGGAACATGTGACCGGTGACACGTGCCGTCAAAGTATTGCTGTATTCGTCGAATTCCAGCACCGACGTGGTGAGGTCGAGCGGCCACCAGTCTGAAGTCCGTGTACCGTCAGGCTGATAGAGTTCGGTATTCTCGTAATAGAGCAGACTTCCGCCTTTCTGGTCACCCATCAGACGCCCTGGAATGGTGTGTCCGACCCCTTGCGGATTGTTGATAGCCATGTACGTCGTATGGTTGCCGGGCTCTTTCAAGATCTTCAGCCTGAAGTATGGGAAGGGCGCTTGTGGATAGCGCGCCACGATATTCACCCATTCGGTAAATGCTTGCGTCGAAGTGTATTCCGAGTCGATGTAGGACGTGTATTTCAGCGTCTTCCATTTCTTCGAGCCAAATATCACCATGATGCTGTCCGATATCTCGATGCCCGTTGAGTCGTTATAGGGGTCGAAGGTCGAGTCCTTTGCGGGAGGTTCAGGTATGGGGGTAGGCTCCTCCTCTTTCTTGCAGGCCGAGAAAACCATGCTGGCCACAGCAAGCACGCCGAAGCCTATCGCGAATATCTTGGCTATCTTTTTCATTCTTTTTTACTTTGTTTCTATCTACCTTAACGCAGTGTCGGCAGTTTTATTGTGCCTGTCGCGACAAATGTCACAGTGGCATGTGCACCAGCCACTTCCCTTCGCGTCGACGCAGCACCAGACTATCGGTGAAGTCCTTGCGCGGGGTCAGTTTGTGGTAGTGGGCTATGGCCGTGGTGTCCGAGGTGCGGTGCACCGAGGTAATCTCTATCGTTGCCGGGGTGTCCGAGGCGATATAGGTCGAATCTACCATCGCCAACAGACTCCGTGCCATAACCATCGTCGTCTCACGGGTTTCGGCAGTGCAGTATTTTTCTGCGTCCTCGATGCGATAGTTGGCAGTGGCCATGCCGTATTCATAGGCAACCTCCTTTATTTGCCGCTCCTCGCTGTGGCAGGCTGTACACAGCACTGCTACTATCATTAGACCCCAGGTGCAGTGTCTCATCGTGTGTCAGGCTATAAAAATAGGGTGTTCCGGCGAAGGAACACCCTATTTCTTTTTCAGAACTTTTTAGTTTCTGCTTCTGCGGGCAGAAGTAGTAGTGGTGGTGCCGTTGCCGTTGTTGGTAACGGTGGTCTTCTGCTCGGTGTTGGTGGTGTTACCCTCGTTGTTGGTCTTGGTGCGACGAGCGGAGGTGGTGGTGGTGGTGCCATCGCCGTTATTCACGACTTTGGTCTCCTCTTTCTTCACTTCCTTCTTGGCAGCCTTCTTTACAGGAGCGGCGGGAGCCACTTCTTCAGCAACGGTGATGGTGTCGGCGACGGTGTCGTCAACGATTTCCTCGATAGCGGTGGTGTCGATGGTGTCCTCGACGACCTCGTTGTTCTTGTTGTTGTTGCAAGCCACGGTCAGGGCCATGGCGGCAACGGCAAGTGCCAAAACTTTAATCTTCATTGTATCTTTTTTTTTAATGGTTAATTGTCGTTTGTTTTACTTGGTAACCTCTTTCCAGGTGGCGTTGTTCAGGGTCACGCTGAGAACGGTGGTGTCACTGTTCAGAACCATTTTGGCGGCAATAGCGGCACTGAGTTTCAGGTTGGTCGCGTCGACATCGGTGATGTTAATCTGGCTATCCTCGGACACAGTGTTGTACTCCACAGCGCTGCTGCCGGTGCCATCCCAGTACACAAGGCCGTAGTTGGTGCCGTAGAAGCGGTAGGTGCTACCCTTCTCGATACCGGTGCGAACCATCATGGAAGCTTCGTTAGCACCAGTCTTATAAAGGCTGAACTCATAAACGCCTTCGGTGGCGGTGGTCACGCGGTCCATAACCTCATCCGAGGTCCAGGTGTTAGAGCCAAACACAACGTTGATAGCGGGAGTGGTGGCTTCTGGAGTGTTGTTCTCGGGAACATTCTCTTCTTCGTCCTTTTTGCAGGAGGTGAGCAGCAGTGCGCTGGCGATGAGGGCAATGCCCATCAGTTTGAACATGTTTTTCATTGCTTTTTAATTATTTATGGGTTAATACTTACTACTTTAACAGATGCAAAAGTACAAACTTTTTCTGACATGCAAATAAAAATAACACTTTTTATGTTTTTTTATACTTTATTTATCGCTTCACATCCAAAGCGTCGCGCAGTCCGTTGGCCAGCAGCATGAATGCCAGCACGATAATCATGATGGCGGCGCCGGGCAGCAGTGCCAGATAGGCGCTGTCGAGCAGTATGTAGCCGTAGTTCTCCTTGACCATCATTCCCCATGACGGCATGGGCGGCTGCACGCCGATGCCCAGGAAACTCAGTCCCGCCTCCAGCAGGATGGCCGAAGCGAAGTTGCTTGCGGCGATAACCACCACAGCCCCGACGGTGTTGGGCAGAATATGTTGGAAGATGATGCGTCCCGTACGGAATCCCAGCGCCCGGGTGGCCTCCACAAATTCCTTCTCCTTCAGGCTCATCACCTCGCCGCGCACCACCCTCGCGATGTCCACCCACATCGTCAGACCCACCGCCACGAATATTTGCCAGAAACCTTTGCCCAGTGCGAAGGTAATGGCTATCACCAGCAATACTGTCGGTATGGCCCACACCACGTTGATAAACCACATAATCAGGTTGTCCACCCACCCTCCGTGATAGGCTGCCAGGGCACCCAACGTGACACCGATGGCCAACGCGATGAGGATGGCTATAAATCCCACCAACAAACTCACCCGCGAACCTATCATCATCATGCTCAGCACATCGCGTCCGTAGCGGTCGGTACCGAGCACAAAGGTGCGCGTCTTTACCTGCACCACACGACTCTGCTCTACGCTGAACGGCTCTCCGGCCACGGGCCAGGCCCGCAGGCTGTCTGCGGTCTCTTCATACCTGTATATGGGGATGGCGTTATAAGGTAGCGGCTCGCCGTGTGCCATACGTCCCAGCAGCGAACTGCGGTGCTGTCTCTCGGAGGCTCCCTCTTCGCTCAAGCACAGAAATGTTGCCTTGCTCCCGGGTTTCAGGGTGGCCAGCTCAAGGTATTGCTGGTTGCTGTAGGGGGTCTGGTCAGGGGTGATGAGATAGCCCAGCAGGGCTATCAGTGCGAACAACCCTATCACCACCAGACTAGCCACCGACAGCGGATTGCGGCGAAACCGCCGCCACGCCATGCTGTCCAGCGAACCCTTTGGCGTTTCTTTTTTCTTACCTATGAGCGACAGTAATGTCATTCACCGTTCATCATTCATCATTTACATAAACCCCAACTCCACCTTTATTTCGTCGGGTATCATGTCCATCGTCCATGGCGGGTCGAAGGTCAGCTCCACGTCCACGCTCTTCACGCCGCAGATGTAGCCCACCATCTGCTTTACCTCTTGGAACATGTACTCCGCCTCGGGGCAATCGGGTGCCGTCATGGTCATCAGCACCTTGACGTTCAGCTCCGCGTCCACGTCGATGTTGTATATCAGCCCCAAGTCGTAGATATTCACCGGTATCTCGGGGTCGTATACATTCTTCAGGCAGTTGATGACGGCCGCTTTGATAGTTTCTTGGTTGGGTTCCATAACTTATCACTTACCACTGACCTTGTATGCCAGTGCGTACATCTTCATCTGTTTCACCATAGACGTTAGCCCGTTCGAGCGGGTGGGCGAGAGGTGCTCTTTGAGGCCGATGGCGTCGATAAACGCCAGGTCGGCGTCCAGTATTTCCTGCGGGGTATGTCCGTCGAGGGCGCGTATCAGCAGGGCGATGATACCCCGTGTGATGACGGCGTCGCTGTCGGCACGGAAATGCAGCACCCCGTTGTCATAGGTGCAGCTCAGCCATACGCGGCTCTGGCACCCTTTGATGAGGTTCTGCTCGGTCTTGTCCCGCTCCTCGATGACGGGGCAATCTTTGCCCAAGTCGATGAGGTAGGCATAGCGGTCCAGCCACTCGTCGAAATTGGCAAACTCCTCGATAATCTGTTGTTCTGTCTCCTGTATACTCATTCTTAATCTCCTTAAACTCCTTACGAATCCTTACTTCGGCGCCTTGTAAATCAAGTACGCCGCCGCCAGACCGAAACTGACCTGTGGCAGCAGCACCGCCATGAATGGCGATAGGTTGCCGTTGGTGGCAAACACCGTCGTTATCTTCATGAACACGATGAAGGCGAAAGCAATGGTGATGCCTATGGCCATGTGCACCCCGATGCCGCCCCGCGTCTTGCGGGCCGCGATAGCTACCCCGATGAATGTCATCACAAAGATGGCCAGCGGGTTCAGCAGCCGCTGGAACAACTCAATTTGTGCCTCCTGCACCGTTCCCGTGCCGCGCATCTTCTCGCGCTCGATATGGCGTATCAGTGCCGGAGTCGGCATGGTCTCTATGCGTTTCGACAGCAGGTCCAGGTCCGTAGGCAGAAGGCCGAAGTCCACATCCGCCATGGGTTCGTAGGTCAGCGTCTCCGTGTGGTCGGGCGCTATGGTGCGCAGCGAATAGCCCGAGCAGCGCCACAAGTGTTTCGCCGTGTCATACACGGCCATGTCGCACGCCTCGCGTCGCAGCAACTGACCGTCGGGGGTTAGCTCTTCGCGGCGGAACTTCAGCACCCGCATCGCCCTTACGTCGTAGTTCTCGGCATACACCTGCACGCCGCGCTCCGCCTGGAAGTGCATGTTGTTGTAGTAGTTCTTCGCCTTCGACATGACATACTCCTCCTCAAATTCTATCAGCTGCCGGTTCGACAACGGAATGACGAAGTTGCCCAACAGCAGTACCGTCACAGCCACTATCAACGACCCATAGAGGTAGGGCCGCAACATCCGCCGATAGCTGATGCCCGAACTCAGGATGGCGATAATCTCTGTGTTGCCGGCCATCTTCGAGGTGAAGAATATCACCGAGATGAAGATGAACAGCGGACTGTAGAGGTTGACAAATCCGGGGATGAAATTGAGGTAGTAGACAAATACCACCTGCCACAGTGTGGCGTGGTGACTCAAGAACTTATCCAGCTTCTCGCTGACGTCGAAGGTGATGACGATGACAATAATCAAAGCCAAGGCCAGCAAGAAGGTCTTGATGTACTTGGCTAAGATGTATTTGTCTATCTTCTGCAAGGGTTAGAGCAGCATCTTGTTGAACTGGGTCAGGCTGTCAAGAACATTGGTTTTGACATGGATGAACTCGTCGATGCCGTAGCCTTTGTAGGTCTCCACCATCTCTTTCGGGAAACCGGCCAGCACGAGGCTCTTCACCTTGCCCTTGAGCAGCTTGCACACCGGCTCGGTCAGCTCGGCGTATTCGTCGTCGCTCGAGCAGAGCACCACGACATCCGCGCCGCTCTCCAAGGCCGCCTTGGCGCCCTCTTCGGGGGTGGCGAAACCGGGGTTGTCGATAATCTCGTAGCCTGCCACACCGAAGAAGTTGGTGGCGAAGCCCGAGCGGGCTTTGCGCATGGTCAGGTTGCCGTAGGTCAGCAGGAACACCTTGGGACGGCGGGCGCTGCGCTCGGTCTGCATGCGCAGCTCCTCGAACGCCTCAGCACCGCGGTAGGGTTTCAACACACGCACTTCGTCGCCCTTCTCGCAGCAGCAACAATGCTTCTCGCCGGCCGCCACCTTGTCGCTCATCTTCTCCAGCAGGTTGGGATACTGGTTGGTGCCCAGAATGGTGGTCTTGCGGGTGGCGATGTCGAGGTCGCGCTGCTTGGCGGTGGCCTCCACCTCGTCCTGCACCAGTCCTGCACGCAGGGCATTGCACATGCCGCCGGCGGCCTCCACTTTCAGGAAGTGCTCCCAGGCGCCCTTGGCAATTTCGTCGGTCAGATTCTCAATATAGTAGCTGCCGGCCGCGGGGTCCACTATCTTGTCCAGATAGCTCTCCTCCTTCAGCAGCAGCTGCTGGTTGCGCGCAATGCGGTAGCCGAAGTCGTCAGCCTCCTTGTAGGCGTTGTCGAACGGTAGCACCGAGATGCTGTCGGCACCGGCTACGGCACTCGACATGGCCTCGGTGGTCGAACGCAGCATGTTCACATACGGGTCGTACACTGACTGGTTCCAGCGGCTGGTCGTAGCGTTGATGAACAGCTTGTAGGCGCAGTCGCACTCGGGCTTGTACTGCTCCACTATCTTGCTCCACAGCAGGCGGGCGGCGCGTATCTTGGCAATCTCCATGAAGTAGGTGCTGCCCACGCCCACGTTCAACTCTATCCGGCTGGCTACGCGGTGTGCCTTGCAGCCCATGTCCGTCAGACGGGCCACCAACTCGTTGGCCGCGGCCAGCGAGAAGCCCAGCTCCTGTACGATGTTGCTGCCGGCATTGTGCAACTGCTGCCCGTTCACCGTCAGCACGCGGAACTTTGGCAGTGCCTCGTGGGCATACTCCACCAGTTCCTTGGCCATCTGGAGGTCGCCATCTTCGCCACGGTGGAATTTGCCGTGCGTCAGCGCATAGCGGAACATGTCAAAATTCGTCGAGCCGTTCAACTCCTCGGGTTTGTAGCCCTCGCGCTTGGCATACTCGACATACAGCTTCAGCAACTGCAGGTAGTCCGTCGAGCACATGAAGTTGATGCTCACGGCGTTGATATAGATGCCTTTCAGCAGTACCGCCAGGTCGTCCACCGTCTGCACCTGCTTGGCGCAGAAGCCCAGCGACGTGGCACCGCGCTGCACCGCGTCGAGCGCAATGCGGTTGGCCTCAGCCAGGTCGCCCACATGGATGTCCTGACGCACCTCCCACACATTGTCGGCCACATGCTTGCCGCGCGTATACGGTATCTCGCCCGGATTGGTGTCCAGATACTCGAGCCCTTCCAGGTTCTCGGCACGGTAGTAAGGCTTCACCTTGAAGCCCTCGATGGTCTTCCACACCAGTTTCTTCTCGTAATCGGCACCTTTGAGGTCCTTGTTGATGACCTCCTCCCATTTCTCGGTCGAGACTGGGGGGAATTCGCTGAACAACTTGTTGTCTTCCATTATATTGTATTGTTTTTTAGTTGCATGTTGTAAAATGCAAATATACAAAATAAATTGATATCAATTTTAAAAATATTTACTTCGCCCCAAAAACCTGTTCCGACTCCCGTTACATTTTTCCACGTACACTGCGTAAATATCTGATAATTATATTGTTATATAAAAGACTAAAAATCAGCCATGTGTAACCTTTCCCTCCGGTCCCCCTCTGGTCCCGCCCCGGTCCCCCTCCGCTCTTTGTCGCTCGAGTTGCGAAGGGGGAGCGAAGAGGGACCGGAGAGGATGCGTTGTAGGGAGCTGTACGTCAGTAAAATGCGCGATAATTTGTCGTCGCTGCACCGCAATTCGGATTTTTTGTGTAAATTTGCAACCCAAAACAGGCGCTTTGCACGATGGAAACTCCCTTTGTGATATACAAGGCTTCGGCCGGTGCGGGAAAGACATACACGCTTGTGAAGGAATATCTTACGATGGTCTTCGCAGGCGGTGAGGAACTGTTGTTGCCAGGTTTCCGCTCGGTGCTGGCTATCACTTTCACCAACAAGGCCGCCGCCGAGATGAAGGAGCGTATCTACAAGTTGGTGGGCGGCAGTAATGCCAAGTCGGTGATTATGGGCACTTTCCACTCCGTCTTTTATCGTATCTTGCGTGCCGAGGGCGACAAGTTGGGCTATACCCACAACTTGACTGTCTATGACACCGACGACTCAAAGAGCGTGCTGCGTAGCATCATCAAGGAGATGAACCTCGATCCGAAAGTGTACGTGGTCAACACCGTGCTGAGCCGCATCTCATCGGCCAAGTCGAGCCTACTGTCGGCGGAAGAGTATGCCAACAATCATGAAATCACGCAGATAGATGCAGCCAACGGTCGGCCTCACATTGCCGAAATCTTTATCCGCTACAACCGCCGTCTGAAGAATTCGGACGCTATGGACTTCGATGACCTGCTCTATTACATGAACGTCCTGCTGCGCGATTTTCCCGAAGTGCTCTATAAGTATCAGAACCGCTTCCAGTATATTCTGGTGGATGAGTATCAGGATACGAACTATGCGCAGTATATGATTATCAAGAAGTTGGCCGCTGCACACCAGAATATCTGTGTGGTGGGCGACGATGCGCAGAGCATCTACGCCTTCCGTGGTGCCAACATCCAAAATATCCTCAACTTCAAACGCGACTACCCGACGGCCCGCGTGGTGAAACTGGAACAGAACTACCGTTCGACGCAAAATATTGTCAACGCCGCCAATGCCATTATCAAAAACAATAAGGATCAGCTCTTTAAGGAGGTGTGGACCAGCAACGAAGAGGGCGATCGCATCAGCATTGTGCAGTCAGCATCTGATAATGAGGAGGCACAATTTGTGGCTAACACGATTTCCGATTATAAGGTGAATTATCATGTTGATAATAACCAGTTTGCCATTCTCTATCGTACTAATGCGCAGTCGCGTGCGCTGGAAGAGGCGTTAATCAAACGGCGTATCCCCTATAAGATTTATGCGGGCGTCTCTTTTTATAAACGTAAGGAAATCAAAGATATACTGGCTTACTTCCGTCTAACCATCAACCATTACGATGAAGAGTCACTGCGGCGTGTTATCAACTACCCGCAACGCGGCATTGGCGCCACGACGGTTGAGAAGGTGATTATCTGCGCCCGAGAGCACAAAGTGCATTTGTGGGATGTGGTCGATAATCCCGATGCCTTCCAACTGGATGTCAACACCGCTGCCAAAGTCAAATTGCAGGAGTTTGCCACGAAAATCAAGAGTTACACGGCCATGCTGCAAACCTCCAATGCTTACGATTTGGGTAAGCATATCGCCTTCAATTCGGGATTGATAGATGAACTAAAGTCGGACATTACTGAAAAAGAGCGTTTGGAGAATGTGGAAGAGTTGCTCGACTCGATGAAGGAGTTCACAGAGAAGGAGCCTGAAACCTCGTTCAACGAAGAGACGGGCGAGATTATCACCGAGTATTTTCCATCGTTGGACCGCTATGTGGAGAATGTGGCCTTGTTGATTGACGATGACCAGGAGAAAGAGAAGGATTTGGATGCCGTGAAGCTGATGACTATCCACGCTGCCAAGGGGTTGGAGTTCGACTATGTCTTTCTTACCGGTATGGAAGAGAATCTCTTCCCGTCGTCGTTGGCACTGAACACGCGACAGGAGTTGGAAGAAGAGCGCCGTCTGTTTTATGTGGCCATTACGCGTGCCAAGAAAAAGCTCACGCTAACTCATTGTAAAACAAGATATAAGTTTGGCTCTTTGCAGTTCTGCGAGCCGAGTCAGTTCTTGGATGAGATTCCTGAGTGTTATATCAAAACCACCAAAAAGGCGTCGGCTGGTCGCGGTGCTTTTGCCCAGCAGCGACAGGGTGGTTTGTTCTCAAAATCTTATCCGTCAACGTTTACAACTAACTTAAAACCAGTTGCTTCTGCACAACCCAAACCCAAGGTAATCGACAATCCGTTGGCTGCCCAAGTGGGTCGTCCGGCTACGCTTGACGATATTGAGGAAGATACCCGCGTATATCACAGCAAGTTCGGCTATGGCATGGTCGTTTCCACCGAGGGCGAAGGTCCTGAAATGAAAGCTATCATCAATTTTGATACGGTAGGCACCAAGACGTTGTTGCTGAAGTTTGCCAAGTTAATCATTCCGAATTAGTTACATAGTGAAAGATATACGACATCTTACCGATAACGAGTTGGTCTCTTTCTTAGAGTCCGTTAACGAGAAACCGTTCCGCGCCAAGCAGATAGGTGAGTGGCTTTGGAAGAAAGGAGTGTGCCGTTTCGAGGAGATGTCGAATCTGTCGGTGTCGCTGCGCTCGGCGCTGACCTCGCAGTTTTTTTTCCAAACCACTGATATAGAAGAGGAAGTGAAGGCTGGCGACGGTACCGTAAAGTTTGTTTTTCGTTTGCACGACGGCCAGAAGGTGGAAGGCGTGCTCATCCCGTCGGCTGGCAGAACCACGGCCTGTATCTCATCGCAAGTGGGCTGCCCGCTCCGTTGCGCTTTCTGTGCTACCGGCACCATGGGCTTCATCCGTCAGCTGCACTATTCCGAGATTTTCGACCAGTATCGGCTGATTAACGTCAAGTCGTTGGCCAACTTTGGAAAACAGCTCTCCAATATCGTCTATATGGGCATGGGCGAGCCGCTGCTTAACTACGACAATGTGATGCGTTCGGTGGAGATACTCACCGCTCCGTGGGGACA
>JAEEGJ010011684.1_pt1 | contig 22156 bp, 18 predicted proteins | sample 8958761 | NCBI WGS metagenome assembly JAEEGJ01 (sample SAMN16246546, study PRJNA631951) | gut metagenome | biome: gut microbiome; feature: rumen; material: RS-attached | host: Bos | place: Iran: Karaj | collected 2018-10 | reverse complement strand
GAGGGCATACCGATGATGGAAGCGCTGGTGGTCAGAGGCGTGCCGGCGAGACTCGTCCTGTTCCACGGAGAGAACCATGAACTGTCCCGTTCGGGAAAGCCTGTCCACAGACTGAGAAGACTCCGCGAGATCACGGAACGGTTCGACCGGTACACAAAGAAGGAGTGAATATGGAAACCGTTTATCGGAAAAATATCATCGTGGAACTGAGCCGCTGCGACCGGGACTGCCGTATGTCGGTGCCGGCTGTCTTTGAGGCGTTTCAGGACATTGCCGTGGAACATGCGGAAAAACTGGGGCTTGGTTTCGAGGCCATGGACGCAAGAGGGCTGTTCTGGATCACCGCGAAGACCAAGGTCCGGATCCTTAGGCGCCCGAAACTGCTCGCCCCTGTCACTGTAGAAACCTGGCCTTGCCTCCCCGGTCCGGTCCGCGCGGACCGCTGCTACCGGATCCTGGAAGGCGGAGAGACGGTTGCGGAAGGCCGTACGGAATGGGCGGTCATCGAAGTGCCCGCGCTCAAGGTTCACAGACTCAATGACATTTATCCGGAAGGAATGCAGCTGAGCGACGAGGTGCTGCTTCCGGATCATTTCCGCCGCGTATCGGAAGATACTACGGACTGTACGGAACGGACGCCGGTCGTGGTCCGCTCGATCGACATCGATCTTGGAAAACACATGAACAACATCGCCTACCTCCGCGAAATGTTCAGCACCTATACGACCAAAGAGCTTTCGGAACTCCGGATCAAGGGGCTCGAGGTCTGCTTCCGGCACGCCTGCTATGAAGGCGAGACGCTTCGTGTCTTTGAAAGAAAGACGGAGAGCGGAAGAGAGATCGTCATGAAGAAGGAAGACGGAAGTCCGGCATTCTTCGCAATCATGGATCTGTAAGTTTTTCGGGACGGAAAAGATTAAAAAGCGGGCACGGAAGAAATCATTTTTGGGGCTTGATTTCCGATTCGTTTCGTGTTATATTGCCCGCTACGGGGCATTGGCGCAGCTGGGAGCGCGCCACACTGGCAGTGTGGAGGTCACGGGTTCGAATCCCGTATGCTCCAGTTTTTATTTATACAGTGAAAAAGGAGGCACACAGGCCTCCTTTTTTCGTGGTTGTTTTGATCACGTGTTTTTCTGAGACGGATTCGTGTTATCCGTTCTTCTTCAGCATGCGGATCGCCCGGATGAGATAGACGATGTAGAGGATGCCGCCGACCATGGATGCCAAGGCGGACATGATCTCGCAGCTTGAAGTGACCTTGGAAAGGAAATCCGGAGCGTTCCAGAAGAAGACAGGGAAGAGCATTGTGAGCGCCTTGAAGCCGTAGGCGACGGCGATGAGGATCATCAGTACCTGGCCGGCTTTGACCATCTTCCCGTTCTCCAGCTTTTCCGCCAGATTCTGGATGCCCTGGATGACAAAGATGACGATGAAGATGTCGCAGACGCTGATCGCAGTCGTGAAGATGCGCGCGATGCCCTGCCGGCTCACCGCATTCAGTGTCATTTCAAAAAGAGAGAGCCCGAGCGAAATGAGCGCGGCGATGAAGGCGTGATTTCAATCGGATCTGTCCGTAAAGACGCATTTTCCTCTTTCTGATATGCGTAATAGGCATGGACGAGGCTTTGATAGCCTAAAGCCTTCAGGTCTTCGTAGCGCACGTTGTAGCGCGCTTTCGTGTGTGTGCCGGAAAGGAGCGTCCGGAGGCAGTACTGCGCATACAGATCGACCTCGTGCAGGCTTTCCGTAGTGTTTACAAGCGAGAAGAACCACCGGCTCCAGGAAAGATCACTGTCCCCCGCCTCTGAAAGAAGTTTCCGGTTGAAGATCCGGATAAAGGCCCTGGCGGCTTTTTCGGGAGTCGTCCTGGCGCGGTCCTGCCAGCGGGAGAGCGCACGCATTTTGCGGCGCATTTTCTTTTTGAGTTTCATAACGGAGGCCGGCGCGATGTCGATCACGCCTTCCCGGTAAGAGAAACCCAGGAAAATGAACCCGTCCCGGGGCGTAAAGAACTGCTCCTTGTCCGGATTCACGGAAAGTCCCTTCTGCTCAAGGAAGGCGCGTATCCGCGCGGCTTCCCGCTCACAGGCCTCCATGGAATCCCTGAAGAGAATGATGTCGTCGGAATAGCGGGCATAGGGCAGGCCTTCTTCGTGGAAGAGGGCGTCCAGATCCCTGAGATACAGGTTTGCGTAGAAGCTGGAGAGCGGCGTGCCCGCCATGATGCCCTTCTGCTCGGATACGGACTTTCCGCGGTCCAGGACGCAGGGCTCCAGAAGAAGCGCGGAGAGGAAGGCATAGAGTTCGGGGTCGTCCGAGGTGACGGCCTGAAGATCGGGAAGCAGCTGATCTACGGGAATCGAGTTGAAATAATTGGAAATATCCACCTTATAGGCATATTGATTCCGGACGTCCGGGATACGGAACAGTCTGCGGACGGCGTCTTTGGCGTTCCGCGCGGGACGGAAAGAATACAGCTCCGGGCTGAACAGCCCGTCGTATTTCCGGAGAAGGAGATGGGTGAGCAGCTTCAGGACCCAGTTCTCCGCCTTCGGATAGACATAGACCGTACGCTTTTTCCGGGAGCTCTGTTTGCTGATGACGGATTTCCGGGGAAGAGGAAAAGGACCGCCCCGCCGGATCATTTCCGTGACCGGGAGCCAGGCCTCAGCGTCTATAAAGGCCCGGAGTTCCTTCTCCCGGTCTTTCGGAAAGGCGAGGCTAGTCTTGTATTCGAAGAACTTTTCCCAGGAATCCCGCTGGGAAAGCCGGTCGAGAAGAGACATGGATCCTCCGGAAAAAACACCCGGGCCCGGAGCCGCAAAGGCTTCACCGGACCCGGGCGGAAAACGGCGGAGAAATCATTAAATCCAAGTAAATACTTGGATGTACCAGATCGTACACGGACCGGCTGCCTGCGAAGCCTATAATGATCCGTGCCGGATCCGCCACAGGCGCTAAGCGTTCTCTTTCTGCTATGGGTAATTATACTCGCGAAAAACACCAAATCAAATTAATGCTTTGATCAAGGTTTCTTAACCGGCTTCTTAGTCGGCTTCTTCGTAGGTTTCTTCGTAGGAGTAGGAGTCTTCTTTTTCTTCTTCGGCTTCTTGGTGGGAGTAGGCTTTTTGGTGGGTGCCTTTGTTGTCTCAGAAGTTTCCTCTGTTTCTGAAGTTTCGGTTAAGGCCGTTGTCGTTTCCTCCGGCGCCGTTGTGGCCGCAGTGGTTGCTTCAGTAGTTGCCTCAGTGGTTGCGGCAGTGGTTTTTGAATATGTGGTTGTCACCGAGCTTGTCGGATTTATCATATCGGCAAAGAGCATCCTGGGGTTTGAACCCTTCTTGTCGCAGAGCACGGCAACACCGAACACTAATATGATGCCGATCGCACCGACGATGCCTATGACAGTGTTTCTGGTAAATGAAAATACAGGCAAAGACGGCTTTGACCTCTGGGGCAAAGGCTCGCTGTAAGAAGATCCGGTATCCTCTGAAATGTTTTCGGGGAGACCGAATGTGTCATCCTCGGCATATAACTCTTCAGGCAGGATCTCTTCTTCGAGTTCGCTGATATCTGTCTCTTCAATGTTGTTTTTGTTGTTTTCAGAATAATTACTCATGAAAGTTATGATCCCGATTCCCTTTTCTCATTTTCTGCCCGTCTAGTATAATTACTTAGGCGGATGACTTTTTTACCGCCTATTATTATATTTTTAATTGCGAAAGAGTGTGTTCTATTATCGTTACGATTTATTGGCCGGATTATTACAAAGAGTTCAGATGCAAGGCTGGTAAATGCCTTCATACATGCTGTGCCGGCTGGCTTGTGGGCATCGATGAGAAGTCTCTGGAAAGATTTGAGAAAGAGCCTGATATCAAAAACAGGATATCTGACGGCTGTTTTATCATGGGCAAAGACGGCAGATGCCCTTTCTTAAGGGACGATAATCTGTGCGACATGATCTTAAAGCACGGAGAAGACTATCTTTGCGATATCTGCAGGGAACACCCGAGGTTCTACAACACGTTCGATGACCATATCGAGGCCGGGATCGGCCTTGTTTGTGAAGAGGCATGCAGGCTGGTGTTAGAATGCGGTAAGCCGTTTGAGCTTATTGCTGAAGACGGCTCGAAAATGCAGCTGCCCGGATATGTCAGTGCGGTATTTGACCGTTCAGGGCCTCTTACGGCAAGGCTTTCTGAGATCAGCGGCGGCAGAAGGGCAGGCTCAAAGATAAGAGCGGGGATCTTTAACGGCATGGAGATAATGGATCCGGCCTGGAGCGGCATTCTAGGCAAGATAGTGTCCGAACCCGTATCGGCGGAAGATGAGGACAAGATCATCAGCGAAAACGAGAGCATGCTTACAAACTTTGCCGCTTATCTTTTATACCGGTACAGGGGCGCAGGCAGGTTCGCATCCGAAGCCGTATATCTTATCGCAGATCTGAAAGCCAAAGGAGTCAGCATCCCTGAGGCTGTCAGGATGTTCTCGGGTGAAGTCGAGTATTCGGACATCAACATCGACGAAGCTCTTGAGACGTTCTCTTAAAACAGTGATAAAATCAGTTAGACCAAGCAAGTGGAGGGTATTATGACCGCAGATTACAGCAAGATCGAATGGACAGCGAACCCCGCATTCAAAGGCGGTGAAGGCGTGTTTTACAACAAAGTGTTTACCGACGGCGTCAATAAGATGATGCACGGAAAGTTAGAGCCGGGCTCTTCGATCGGTTACCATAAGCATGAAGGCAACTGCGAGATGATATTCATCTTAGAGGGCGAGGGCAAAGTGCTTTACGATGACACGGAAGAAGAGGTAAGACCGGGCGTCTGCCACTACTGCCCGGAAGGCCATTCACACTCGCTGATCAACAACGGAACAAAAGATCTGGTTTTCTATGCGATAGTACCAAAACAATAAGGGATAGGGAGGATTAGGAAAATGCCACATTCATCAGGAGGAGGATCATCAGGAGGAGGCTTCCACGGAGGTTCATCCGGAGGAAGCGGCCATCACATTTCGCATCATTATTTCCCGGGTGCAAGGCGTTACAGAAGGTTTTATACCGACGGACGCCCGGATGAGTATATCTACGCGAGTTCAAAACCGGGGAAGACCGGAATCTCGGCGCTTGTCATTCTTGCGCTGATGGGGATCATATTCATGGGGGTAACATTGTTTGCCGCTTTTTCCGACAAGCCGAGGTTTATTGTCCCGAAGTATTCGGATGAACCCGCGATCCATGATGTCGCTAACGTGATGGAAGATAAGGACGAGGACGAACTCCTCTCTTTGTTGAAGGACTATAACAAACTGACCGGAATCTGCCCTGTCATCTACACGACCTTCGATGAGGAATGGAATAGGGAGTACGCAAGTCTTGAGAAGTTTACTTTCGATAAATATGTTTCCAATTTCAGCGATGAGCAGCACTGGGTATTTGTTTACTCGATCCCTGTAAACGATGCAAAGTTCCAGCCGGGCGGAATTGTTACGAGTTCCGAATTTATGTGGGAAGCAGTCCAGGGAGATGAGACCGATCCGATAATTACCGAATCGTCTTTTGACAGGATAGGCAGAGCCATACAAAATGATCTTGAAGCCGGAAAAGGACCTGCAGCCGCATTCATTACCGGTTTCAACAAGGCGATCTCTTCAGCAGAGAGCAAACTTAATCCGAACCCCGGTGCCAGGATCTTCAAAACCGCCACAAGCCTGCTCCCGTTTATATTAACCACCGGAATCTTCCTTCCTCTCTGGATATTTGCATTCAAGAACTACAAGAAGGAAAAGACGATGGATTACGAGGAAGTTCCTCTCGATGTCGCGCCTGTGGATATACCCGGATTAAAGACTTACATGAATGCAAACGGCGGTACGGTAACCGAGTTCAAAGGTCCCGGTTCCTACAGCAGGGCTGTAGGCTATGACGCCTCCAACCCGGCCGCTTCAAAAGCAGTCAGCATTATAAGCCTTGTCATGCTCGTTCCGTTTATCCTTATCGGAGTCGGAGTGACGGCAGGGGGAGCATCTATGCTGGGCAAAGCAGACGGCGACAGGATCGGCGGTATCTTTATGATCGGCTTCGGTCTTGTTTGGACCGTTATAAGCTTGGTTACACTGATCAGCCTGCTAGGCAGGGCTTCCAAGGTGAAAAAGATGGTCAATAACCCGCTCACAGCCGAATACCCGAAAGCAGAATATCCGGATATGAAGCCGGTAACACCTGAGCCTGCAAGACCTTCTGATCAGACAGAATTCGATCCGCAGTTCTTCGGCTCTGCAAAGAGTGATTACGAAAGTGACGATGAAGACTACAAGAGGATGAAGAGGCAGGGGTACGAGTAATTATTTCTCGTATTTTCTGAAATCATCAGCGTATTTCAGATTAGGCTTGATATAGACAGGCTTTGCATGACCTGCGGCCAGGATAATCTCGTTGACCATGACATAAGTGTCTTCGTGCCTGACCCATACATAGGCCAGGGTCCTGTTGTACTGGTCGGTTCTTTCTGCGTCGTATTCGAGAAAGACCGTTTTTGTGTCTTTCAGCAGTTCTTTGAGAAATTCTGAAGCGGCTTTTCCTTCTTCGGTGTTCCGGCTCTCATCTTCGGCAACGGATTCCGGAGCATCGATGCCTGTAAGGCGCACTCTCAGTCTGTTGCCACCGGGATCGCGGACGATTATGGTATCTCCGTCGACGACCCTTTCCAGCCCGCAGAGGACCAGAACCGACGGGTCGGCCTGAAGTCTGACGCCGTATGGAAGCATACCGGCCTCTGATGAAGCTGACGTAAAAGCTGAGGCTGAGGAAGAGACTGCCGGGCCGAGGGTGGACCTGGTGACCGCCGGCCACGGGCGGACCGTAAAGCACCCCGTAAGGAACAGGGAGGACAGCAGGACACTTGCAGTAACAAAACGGGCATTATTTCCTGAAAGCCCGAAAAATAAGGGCTTTCGCGAATTGTCTGAACGTCTTTGACCTACCTTTATTACATTTTTCATGAAAGTATTCTAATACTGTATTTTTATTGTGCAAAGACGGGACAATCTGTGATAAAATTCTTCCGATATTTATATATGGACTCTAAGAAGGGGGCAAAAATATGCCAAAGAGAGATGACATCAACAAGATCCTTATTATCGGTTCAGGTCCTATCATCATCGGCCAGGCTTGCGAGTTCGACTATTCCGGAACTCAGGCATGCAAAGCGTTAAGAAAGCTCGGTTATGAGATCGTTCTGGTCAATTCCAATCCCGCGACCATCATGACTGACCCCGATGTTGCAGACAGAACCTACATCGAACCGCTCAACGTCAAGCGTCTGGAGCAGATCATTGCGAAAGAGCGTCCCGATGCACTTCTCCCCAACTTAGGCGGACAGTCAGGCCTCAATCTCTGCTCAGAGCTTGCAAAGGCAGGTATTCTCGAAAAGTACGGCGTACAGGTAATCGGTGTCCAGGTCGATGCTATCGAAAGAGGCGAAGACAGGATCGAGTTCAAGGAGACCATGACTTCCCTTGGAATCGAGATGCCCAGATCTCATGAGGCTTACTCCGTTGAAGAAGCTGTCAAGATCGCTGACGAACTCGGCTACCCTGTAGTCATCAGACCTGCTTATACGATGGGCGGCGCAGGCGGCGGCCTCGTTTACAACATCGATGAGCTCAAGATCGTCGTTGAGAGAGGTCTTGCAGCTTCCATGATCCATCAGGTCCTTGTTGAGGAGTCCATCAGCGGATGGGAAGAACTCGAGCTCGAGGTCGTAAGGGATGCCAAGAACAACGTCATTACGGTCTGCTTCATCGAGAATATCGACCCTATCGGAGTTCATACGGGCGACTCCTTCTGTTCAGCGCCTATGCTCACGATTTCTGAAGACGTTCAGAAGAAGCTTCAGGAATACTCATACAGCATCGTTAAGGCTATTGAAGTTATCGGCGGCTGCAACTGCCAGTTCGCTCACGATCCCAAGACGGGAAGGATCGTTGTTATCGAGATCAATCCGAGAACATCGAGATCTTCCGCTCTTGCTTCAAAGGCTACAGGCTTCCCGATCGCATTCGTTTCCGCACTTCTCGCATGCGGTCTCACACTTGACGAGATCCCCTGCGGCAAGTACGGCACACTCGATAAGTACTATCCGGACGGCGACTATGTAGTAATCAAGTTCGCAAGATGGGCATTCGAAAAGTTCCACGGAGCTCAGGATAAGCTCGGCACACAGATGAGAGCCGTAGGCGAGGTCATGAGCATCGGAAAGACTTATAAGGAAGCTTTCCAGAAGGCTATCAGATCCCTTGAGAAGGACAGATACGGCTTAGGCTTTGCAAAGGATTTCAACAAGCTTTCCAAGGAAGAGCTTATGCTCAAGCTCACTCAGCCTTCTTCAGAGCGCCAGTTCATCATGTATGAAGCTTTGAGAAAAGGCGCAACTGTTGAAGAGCTTTTCGAGCTTACAAAGATCAAGCACTGGTTCATCGAACAGATGAAGGAGCTCGTCGAGGAAGAAGAAGAGCTCATGAAGGGCGCCGGAAGGATCCCGAATGAGGATGTTCTCCGCAAGGCCAAGCTCGACGGTTTCTCCGACAAGTATCTTTCACAGCTCCTCAACGTATCCGAGGATCTTATCCGCCGCGCACGTTACGAGTACGGCATCAAGGAAGGCTGGGAAGGCGTTCACGTATCCGGAACACAGGATGCCGCTTATTACTATTCTTCCTACCACATCGAGGATAAGTCGCCTGTTTCCGACAAGAAGAAGATCATGATCCTGGGCGGCGGCCCTAACAGGATCGGTCAGGGTATCGAGTTCGACTATTGCTGCGTACACGCTGCTCTCGCTCTCAAGAAGCTCGGATTCGAATCCATCATCGTAAACTGCAACCCTGAGACGGTCTCCACAGACTACGACACATCAGACAAGCTCTATTTCGAGCCTCTGACTCTTGAGGATGTTCTCGCTATCTACGAGAAGGAGCAGCCTGTCGGCGTTATCGCTCAGTTCGGCGGCCAGACACCTCTTAACCTTGCAGCTTCGCTCAAGGCAAACGGCGTAAATATCCTCGGCACAACACCTGAGACTATCGATCTTGCTGAAGACCGTGACCACTTCCGCGCAATGATGAAGCGCCTTGGAATACCGATGCCTGAGGCAGGCATGGCAGTCAACGCTGACGAGGCCATCGCCATCGCAAACAAGATCGGTTATCCTGTCATGGTACGTCCTTCCTTCGTCCTCGGAGGCAGAGGAATGGAAGTCGTGCACGATGACGAGATGATGAGGGTTTATATGAATGCGGCAGTCGGCGTTACACCTGACAGACCGATCCTCATCGACCGTTTCCTCCATCACGCAACAGAGTGCGAGGCAGACGCTATTTCCGACGGTGAGAACTGCTATGTTCCCGCAGTCATGGAGCACATCGAGCTTGCAGGTATCCACTCCGGCGACTCTGCATGCATCCTGCCTTCTCTCAACCTCACACCCGAGCAGGTTGCAACCATCAAGGAATACACAAGAAAGATTGCTGTTGAGATGCACGTTGTAGGTCTCATGAACATGCAGTACGCGATCGAGGACGGCAAGGTATTCGTTATCGAGGCTAACCCCCGTGCATCACGTACGGTACCGCTTGTTTCCAAGGTTACGGGAACCAACATGGTCAAGGTCGCTACAGACATCATGACGATGCACCTTACAGGAAGACCGTCACCCGTTACGGAACTTCACGATAAGATCATTCCTCACTACGGTGTCAAGGAAGCTGTCTTCCCGTTCAACATGTTCCAGGAAGTTGACCCTGTACTTGGACCTGAGATGCGTTCCACAGGTGAGGTTTTAGGACTTGCAAGCCACTTCGGCGAGTCTTACTTCAAGGCTCAGGAAGCAACAAAGACCGAGCTTCCTCTCGAAGGCACGGTTCTCCTTTCCGTAAGCGATCTTGATAAGGTCGACCTGATCGATGTCGCAAAGGCATTCAGCGATCTCGGATTCAAGATCCTCGCTACCGGCGGAACATATGACATGATCACCGAGGCAGGCATCACGGCAGAGAAGGTCAAGAAGCTCTACGAGGGAAGACCCAACATCGCCGACATGATCCTCAACAGGGATATCGATCTCATCATCAATACTCCTGCTGGAAAGACATCTTCACACGATGACTCCTACATCCGCAAGGATGCTATCCGCCAGCACATTCCGTACATCACGACAATGGCTGCCGCAAAGGCTTCCGCAGAGGGTATCAAGGCCGCGAAGGAGAGAGCTTTCGAGGTCAAGGCACTCCAGGATTTCCACGCTGACATCAAGTAAGCGGACCTGATTGAAACCAGCAACTGAAGAGACCGGCCTGTTCTAACGGACCGGCCTCTTTTTTTCATTTCGGTTACGGTTCTGCGACGTCTGAAAACACGCAGTTTCTTAATGTTATACTTTCACCATCGTAAATATAATGATGGAGGTATATTTATGGGGTTCTGGGAAACACTTGCTGCCATAAACGATAAGGTCAATACGTTCGTATGGACTCAGACAGGTGTATGGCTTCTCATAGCAACAGGCATCATCATGACCTGTCTTACAAAAGTATTCCAGGTAACGCATATCGGTCATTGGATGAAGAGGACGATCGGAAGCCTTTTCGACAAGAACGTTATCGGACATACTCAAGACCGCGCAACTATCTCACAGTTCCAGGCTCTTTGTACCGCGCTTGCTGCAACGGTCGGCGTAGGCAACATCGCAGGCGTTTCCGCGGCTATCATAACAGGCGGCCCGGGTGCCGTTTTCTGGATGTGGTTTGCCGCTTTCTTCGGAATGATGACCAACTATTCCGAAAATATCTTAGGTATCTATTTCAGACGTAAGAACCATGACGGTGAGTGGTCCGGCGGTGCCATGTACTACTTGCAGGACGGCTTAGGCGGATACAAGGGAATGAAGATCGTAGGCAAAGTCCTGGCTGTCATTTTCGCGATCTGCGCCGCTCTTGCCGCATTCGGTATCGGCAACATGGGACAGGTCAACAAGATCGTCCTCAACTTTACTTCCGCATTCGAGAATAAGCGCTTGTCATCCGTTGTTCTTTATACTTCCGGTGAGTCAAAGGTAACTCTTTATATGCTTGTCGTAGGCATAGGCCTCATGGTACTTGTCGGCATCGTTATCCTCGGAGGACTTCAGAGGATCGCATCTGTTGCCGAAAAGATCGTTCCTTTCATGGTCGTATGCTTCATCCTGGGATCCGTCACGATCATCATTGTCAATTTCAGACAGATCATTCCCGCTTTCGGAGCTATCTTCTCCAGAGCTTTCAACTCAAAGGCTGCATGGGGCGGTGCTACCGGCGTTGCTTTCAAGACGATCATTACTCAGGGCTGCAAGAGAGGTGTTTTCTCCAACGAGGCAGGTCTGGGTTCCTCGGTCATGGTCCACAGCAATTCCAATGTCAAAGAGCCTGTTAAGCAGGGGCTCTGGGGCATCTTCGAAGTATTTGCCGATACCATCATCGTATGCTCGATGACAGCTCTTGTTATCCTCACTTCAGGTGTCGTCAATCTCGAGACCGGAGCGCTTGAGACTACAAGTGACGCAACACTTGTCGCAGACGCTTTCGATACCATTTTCAAGGTCGGCAATTTCTCTTACGGACGTTATTTCGTTGCGCTTGCCATCCTGTGCTTTGCTTTTACCACGATCCTCGGCTGGTCACACTATGGAAGCAAGGCTGTCGAGTACCTGAGCGGATCGCATGCTCCTACCGCAACAAAGATCTATAAGATAATCTTCGTCTTTGTCATCCTCGGCGGTGCTGTTATGACATCTTCTATCGCATGGGATATCTCCGATACGTTCAACGGTCTCATGATGCTCCCGAACCTTATCGGTGTTCTCGCGATGAGCCCGCTGGTCATGAAGCTCACAACCAACTATGTTGACCGTAAGATCAAGGGCAAGAAGGATGTTAAGCCGCTGCTTTCTTACGATCCTGCCGTTCAGGCCGAGAACGAGAAGGCTCTCGCGGAAAATCCCGATCAGGACTAAACTGAAGGTTACTGTTAGATAACTGTTATTTTCGTCGAAGTTCTGTTCATTTTGCGAAAAAACTATTACCCTCTTCCGCATTTCTGTAAAATAGCGGAAGAGGGTATTTTTATCTGTTCCAACGGACATTGGAAAGGAGAATTCAAATGGATAATTTCAGATTCTGTTCACCCACATATTTCGCTTTCGGAAAAGGAACCGAGAATGATGCCGGCGAACTTGTAAAGAAATTCGGAGGCACAAAGGTACTGATCGTATACGGAGGCGGAAGTGTTGTTAAATCCGGCCTTCTTGACCGTGTGGAAAAGTCTCTTGCCGCAGCCGGGCTTGAATATACGAGCAAGGGCGGAGTCAAACCGAATCCGCTCAGCGATTTCGTTTACGAGACTTTAGATGATCTGAAGTCCGGAAAGATATCTTTCGATTTCCTTCTTGCCGTAGGCGGCGGAAGCACGATCGACACTGCAAAAGCAATTGCCGCAGGTGCGGTCTATGACGGCGATTTCTGGGATTTCTACGAAGGCAAATGGATCGAGAAAGCTCTCCCTGTAGGAACAGTTCTTACCATCGCAGCCGCAGGCAGTGAAGGCAGCGGCGATTCCGTAATCACAAAGGTTGAGGGAATGCTTAAGCGTGGCGCGAGCGGAGACGGCATAAGACCCAAGTTCTCGATCCTTAATCCCGAACTTACCCAGACACTGCCTCCTTATCAGACTGCTTGCGGAATGACCGACATCATCGCGCATCTGTACGAGCGTTATCTCACCAACACAAAAGACGTTGAGGTTACGGACCGCCTTATCGAGGCACTCATCATGACTATTGTCCATGAAGCACCGCGTGTCATGGCAGATCCCAATAACTATGAGGCAAGAGCAAACATCATGTGGGCAGGTACGGTAGCGCACACAAACGTTGTCGGCGTTGGCAGAAGCCAGGACTGGAACAGCCACAATATCGAGCATGAGCTTTCAGCACTTTACGGATGTGCCCACGGCGCGGGCCTCGCTGTCGTAATGCCCGCCGTATTCACATACTGCATGGAGCACGATGTCACCAGATTTGCCCAGATCGCTGAGAGAGTCTGGGGCTGCAAGATGGATTTCTATCATCCTGAGGTCACTGCTAAGCAGGGAATCGAAGCCCTCAGGAATTTCCTCATCTCCATCGGCATGCCTTCCAGGCTCGGAGATTTCGGCGGAAAAGAAGAGGATATCCCGGTTCTCGTCGACAAGCTCTGCAACAAGACGGGAAGAGGCGGTTCGATCAGCGGATTCGTGACTCTTGACACGGATGACTGCAGCAAGATATACAAGTTGATGCTCTGATCCCGGCTCTCGAAAAATCCTTTAATTTAGCCACTTTCAGCCGTTCAAAACTGTCAATTACACTTGACGTTTGAACGGCTGACTTATATACTACAAATGGTCTTTTAAAGGCTTATTAAGTCATGCTTTCTTTTCCGGAAGCGGCCAAATCGACGGATGGGGGATTTAGTTATGAAGCAGTGTGAGAAGGGACATTTTTACGATGACAACCGTTTTGACGGTTGCCCTTACTGCAAAGAAGGTACAGGACTCGGCAAACAGGCGGCTGTACAGATACCTCAGTTCCAGCCCGCTCCTGCTGCACAGGCAAGTGCTCCTTCCATGGCAGCATCCGGCTTTAAGTTCTGCACTAAGTGCGGCAACAGAGCCGATGCAAGCGCGAAGTTCTGCACAGGCTGCGGCAATCCGTTCCCGGCAGCAGCACCCGCTCCTTCTTCAGACATTGGCAAGACAGTCGCGGCTTCAGCGCCTGCGGCTCCCACATCTGATATCGGCAAAACTGTAGCTGTAAAGCCGATGGCAGCAGCCCCGACATCCGATATAGGCAAGACGGTAGCAGTTAAGCCCATGGCTGCAACTGCCCCCACATCTGACATCGGAAAGACGGTTGCAGTCCAGCAGCCTGTCATTCCCGCTGCGCCTGCAGCACCTGCAGCACCGGCGGCACCTGTTGCTCCCGTTGCTCCTGTAACTCCTACATCTGATATCGGCAAGACAGTTGCCTTGCAGCCTGTTGTCGAGATCAAATCTTCCACTTCCGATATCGGCAAGACTGTTGCTCTGAGGATGCCCGAGCCTGAAAAGAAGCCGGCTAAGACAAAGCCTGCAGCTTTCATGGTCTGCATCGCAGGAGATAACGCAGGTGATTCGTTTACTGTCGCGGAAGGCAGAAACTACATCGCAAGCGGCAAAGACGCAGATATCAAGCTCGATAAGGACAGCACGGTTTCGGCTGAGTGCCATGCCGTAGTCACATATAATCCCGCGGAAAACAAGTTTACTCTTTCGGCAGGCACCGGAAGAGGTATCACATACCTCAACGGCGGACAGGTCGATGTCTCGGCAGAACTCAAAGCTGATGACAGGATCAAGGTCGGCAAGAGCGAACTTCTGTTTATTCCCGTTTGCTCGGATAAGTTCAAGTGGGATGATAAGGCCTGATGAGTATTGAGATTGCCAACGTTCAGGGAATAGGAAACCGGAGCGAACAGCAGGATGCTTTCGGCGCAAGCCGTATAAGTGATTATGAGACAAACGGTATCCTCCTGACCGTCTGTGACGGCATGGGCGGCATGACTTCCGGCGGCGTAATCGCGCGTGAGGTCCTGTCGAGGATCCTGGAAGTTTTCCCCTGGAAAGACGATTTCGATGTTCCGGGTTATCTTTCATCAGTCAGCAACAACGTTTACGATAATTTCTACGGACAGGGCGGCTCTACGGTCGTCATGATCCATCTTGTCGGAAGAAGGCTCAAGTTCTGGAGCATCGGAGACAGCGACATCCTCCTGCTCAGAGACGGCGTGCTGACTCCGCTCAATATCCGTCACGAGTATTCGAACGATCTGATAGTCAAGGGTATAGATCTCGGATTCCCTGTAAGCGATGCGTTCTCTGATCCTCAGGCGGCGGCTCTTTCTGAATATATAGGAAAGAGAAATCCCGCCTGCGAGACTAACAGGCTGCCCATAGAACTCAAGCCCGGAGACACGGTACTCTTGTGCTCTGACGGCATAAGCGATACTTTAAGCTTTGACCGGATAGCCGAGAATATGGCGCTCCCGGTGGATCAGGCGGTCTCAAAGATGGAGCAGGACATTATTTCGGCAAATCTTGATAATCAGGATAACTATACAGGTATAATATTAAGATACAACGGCTGATAAGCCGTAGCCGTAAAGCCGGCGGAAAGGAAAGGTTATGAAGGGAAAAATTACTGTGATGAAGCTTATAGGCGTCATCCTTGCAGGCGTGGGACTCCTGTTTGCGATCCTTGGAGCGATCTTCGGTACGATGAAGTACAAGATCAAGCCTTCGGATGCAAGAAACTCAGTTGTTTGGGTCTATGAGTATCTGCAGGTACCCGAACTTAAGTATGAGGGCGCCTGGTCCGGAACAGGCTGGGCTATCGGTGAACCCGGAAAAGACGTTAAATATATCATTACCAACGGTCACGTTGTTGAGCAGGCTTACGCATGGCCTAAGGGCAAGGACGATCCGTTCGATATCGAAGCACAGAAAGGCTTCAGCCTTGATACATATCTCAAGCAGCAGTACGGAGTTTCTCTGAGCCAGCTTAAGATGAAGCATGAGATCAGGGTATATTTCTCACAGTCTTCCAACGACTATGTAGTACCCGAGGTTGTTTACTATTCCGGTCCGTCAGAGAAGGATATTGCCATCCTCAAGCTCGACGAGGCTACAAACAAGAGAAGAGCTCTCCTTATCAAGGATTCCGATAAGGTAGAAGTCGGCGAAGAAGTTACGGCTCTCGGTTTCCCCGGAGTTTCAGACAAGGTTCAGGATCCCGGTACGATCAACCACAGCATTGATGACGTTACGGTTACCAAGGGCATCATCAGTAAGAGAGTTAAGCCTTCGGGCACAGAATACGATTCATTCCAGATGGACGTTGCCATCAACCACGGCAATTCCGGCGGACCTCTCGTTGACAAGAACGGATATGTTGTAGGTATCAATACTCTCGGAAACAATCTGGACAGCAACATGAACTATGCCATCGTTTCCAACGAGCTTACCAAGATCCTTGATGCAGAGAAGATCAGCTACAAGTCAACTGCTCTCAAGGCACCCGCACTCCTTTTGCTCCTGGTTATCGGACTTCTCATGATCGCAGGCGGCGCAGTCCTCTTCTTCGTACCTTTCGGCGGCAAGAAGGCTCCCGCAGCAGGCGCAGTTGCTCCTCAGGCAGGCGTACAGCCCGGTGCTAATCCTTATACTCAGGCAGCAGCTCAGCCCGCAGCTCAGGGCTATGCTCAGCAGGGCGCAGCGGCAGGTGTCCAGGCAGGCGCAGCGGCAGGCCAGATTGGAAAGACCGTTGCGGTTCAGGCATCTCAGCGTCCTATCCTTAAGGGACTTAAAGGCCAGTTTGCCGGAAAGTCATTTGACCTTTCAAGAGGCGCAGTTGTTTTCGGAAGAGATCCTGCTTCCTGCAACCTCGTATTCAATAAGGAGACACCCGGTATAAGCAGCAGACACTGCCAGATCGTTTACGATGCGGCAAGCGGAAGCTTTGTACTTACCGACCTCGGTTCTTCTTACGGAACATACCTTGCAAACGGCAAGAAGCTTGAAGCAAATAAGCCTGAGCGCCTCGCTGCAGGTGACGCGTTCTGTCTTGCTGACGAGAACGTTAAGTTCCAGATCTCTAAGGAATAAAAATAAATGAGTGAGTTCCTTCTTAAAAAAGGAAAGATCGACGATGCTGCATCCAATGGCGGTGTAGCATCTGTCGCATATAATGACACTTATGTTTTTGATGCCTCGGGCAATCTCAAAAAGATGAGCGCAGATGCTCTTGCTTCATACAGACTTAAAAAGGGCGAGGGTGAACTCTGGGTATCCGGAAAACTTGATGTCACACCTTTAGAGATAGAACTTGAATTCAGAAAAACCGGCATCGCCCGCAAGTGGCTTGAGAATCTGATCGTCCGTCACGTGAACCGTCAGAAGACATTGGATGATTCTCTTACTGTTTTCGTGCGCACATCGGAAGACGGCACAGGCATTACCTGTGCTGATATACCCAATACTTCCGCGCCGCCGATGTCGAAATGGAGGAATAACTAATGAGCTTTGATCCCCAGCATGTCTGTTACGGATGCTTTAAGGAAAAGGAACCCGGAACGGTCTGTCCGAAATGCGGATTCAGCGAGAATTCCGAAAGACCTTATCTTGCTGTGCCGATCGGAACGATCCTTGACGGCAGATATCTTATCGGTAAAGTTCTCGGAGTCGGCGGCTTCGGCATAACCTATCTGGGTTACGATCTTACTCTCGACTACAAGGTAGCCGTAAAGGAATACATGCCTTCCGGTTATGCCACGAGAGCTGAGGACAAGTATACTCTTACGGTTACGAGTTCCTCCCAGCAGCAGGCATATGATGAGGGCTTGGACAAGTTCTTAAGCGAAGCACGTACGCTTGCCAAGTTCCATAACACGCCCAATGTCGTCTCAGTCCAGGATTTCTTCAAAGAGAACAATACCGCATATTTTGTTATGGAATATGTTGACGGTGAAAGCCTTAAAGACTATCTGGACAAGAACGGCGGAAGGATCTCCTATCAGGCTGCTATCAACATCCTGATGCCTATCATGAAGGCTCTTTCGAAGGTTCATGCACAGGGACTTATCCACAGGGATATCAGTCCGGACAACATTTCGATCACATCTACGGGCGAGCCCAAGCTCCTTGATTTCGGTGCGGCCCGTTCCGCGTACGGAGAGAACAAGAGCGTATCGGTCATCTTGAAGCACGGTCTTGCTCCGATCGAGCAGTATTCCAACCACGGCAACATGGGTCCCTGGACCGATGTTTATGCCATGGGTGCGTCGCTCTACCGCAGCATCACGGGTATACTTCCTCCCGAATCGATTGAGCGTATCCATGCTGATTCCATCAGGACACCGTCTTCGATGGGCATTACTATCCCGCCGTATGCCGAGATGGCTCTCATGAAGGCGCTTGCGGTTAATCCGGAAAACCGTTTCTCGAATATCGAACAGTTTATGGGCGCGCTTAACGGAAACACTTCATATGTAAGCACGCCGGCACCCGTTCCCGCGCAGGCTCCCGCAGCTCCGAATATGGTCCCTGTTGCTCCTACAGTTCCTGTACAGACAGTCTATTCTGCTCCCCAGAATGCTGCTCCGGTAACAGGTTACAATGCACCTACGACCTCGAATGCTTATAACTATACGGCAAATCAGCCTGCGGCAACTTCAGGTGCTCCGAAGAAGAAACTCAGCAAGGGCGCGCTTATCGGCATCATTGTCGGTTCTGTCGCACTTGTGCTGACGGTAGTAGGAACCATCACTGCTATCGCCATCGCCAATAACACCGGATCAAACCCGAGGCGCACAACGACCGAGACTACTGAAGAGCCGGGCGGAGGACATTTCGGAAGCAAGCAGACGACTGAGACCAACATAACGACTGAAACTGAAACAGAAACAAGCGAGACTGACACCCCGATCAACACTACAGAGGGCACGATGAATTCTTCGGCCTCCGGAGCCAACGATTATAACGGCGGTACGGTAACCAATCTCGGAAGCATCAATGCCTCCATATGGATCCCTGACGGTTACAAGAAGAATGATAAGGGTTTCTATTCGTCTGCAAACGGAGGCTTCTCCGTAAACTTCGCGGAGATCGTCAAGGATGTTCCTGTTTACGGCATAGAAGATGTTATCAGCAACAAAGCGTTCTTTGCCGAGTATTACCTGGGCAAGTCCGTTACTGAGACATATTCAGGTAACTATACGCTTCCCAGCGGCAAGACAGGTTACGAGATCGACGGTGAATACAGCGGAGCAAAATTTATTCTTCTGGCTGTTCCTTGCCACAATCCCGGTTCTAAAGCCGGCTGCTATTTCATCAGTTCCTGGTACAAGACGAGCGAAGCGGGCAGCCAGGTGATTAAGGCGATAAAGAGCTTTGAATCAACCGGTGATGTTGAGACAAGACTCAATGTCTTCTATCAGGATCTTGCGTCAAATCCTTCTGCCGGAACCCCTGACGTCAGGCTGAAGTTCCTGTTCGAACCCGGTTTCTCGTACGGATTCTTAAAGCAGGGAGATACGGCCTCGATCGTAAATAACAAGAACGTTACCAACAAGTCTATGGTCATCTACGCCAGCGTATCTTCGGTCAAGACCGAGACGCAGGTCAGAAATGACAGCAAGGCTAAATTCGAAGAAGATTTCAAGGCTAACAAAGCTACATTGAAGTCAACAAAGACATCGACCGTTACTTATAACAATATCAAGTGGACTATTGATACACATGACTTCGGCAACTTCGAGGCCCAGACCATCACTGCGGTCTATCCGAACGGAATGATCGTCTGCATCCGCGCGAAGTATGTTATATCGTCAAGGTCTAAGGTAAACAGCTATATCAAGGATCTTGAGAGATCCATAAGGCTTGAAAACGCATAAGTAAGCCGTATCTAATCTGATAGCAATATTTGAATAGTATAAGCCCGGAGAAATGATAGTTTCCCGGGCTTGTTTCATTTGGTAAGACACAATGAAATAAAGGTGCTTTTAGGCAAACTCGAAGTGCACCGGACGGGGTGTCAAAAATTCGCAACAATTGTATATTTTTTCCATTTTGTCGAAATACGGACAAAGATTACTGCATTTTTAGCGATACAAACTTGAGGTGTTTGCCTATAAGATGTTAAGAGTAATTTTATATTTTTCGGAGGTATTTATGCTGTTTATCGGTATTGATCTCGGCACTTCCTCGGTCAAGCTGTTGCTTATGAAGAGCGGCGGTGAGATCCTTCGCACAGTTACGGAGGAATATCCCGTCTATTTCCCGCAGAGCGGATGGTCAGAGCAGGACCCTGAGGAATGGTTCAACGGAACCATGAAGGGCATCGCAAAGCTTCTCGACGGTTTTGACGGCAAGGAAGTCGGAGGAATCTCTTTCGGCGGACAGATGCACGGTCTCACACCCCTCGATAAGGACGGCAATGTCATCAGACGCGCTATCCTTTGGAATGACGGAAGGTCAGAGGAGGAGTCACAGTATCTGAACAACGTTATCGGAAAGAAGAATCTTTCAGCATATACCGGTAACATCTCCTTCGCAGGCTTCACGGCTCCGAAGGTCCTCTGGATGAAGAAGAACGAGCCTGAGAACTTTGCAAAGATCGACAAGATCCTCCTTCCGAAGGATTATCTGGCATACCGTTTGAGCGGTGTTTTCGCAACAGACGTATCTGATGCTTCCGGCACGCTCTATTTCGACTGTGCAAACAGAAAGTGGTCTGACAAGATGCTCGAGATCCTCGGCATCACAGAAGCTCAGCTCCCTAAGGTATATGAGAGCTATGAGGCTATCGGCAAGATCCTTCCCGAGATCGCAGACAAGCTCGGCATCAATCCTGACTGCCTTATCGTAGCAGGCGCAGGCGACAACGCTGCAGCTGCTGTCGGAACAGGCACAGTTGGCAACGGTGGATGCAACATCTCTCTCGGAACGAGCGGAACGATCTTCATCGCATCTTCCAACTTCAAGAACGATGAGGACAACTCGCTGCATGCTTTCGACCACGCAGACGGCGGCTATCACCTTATGGGCTGCATGCTCAGTGCTGCAAGCTGCAACAAGTGGTGGATGGAAGACATCATCGGCACAAAGGATTTCGCTGCAGAGCAGACGGGAATCACGACATTGGGCGAGAACAATATCTTCTTCCTTCCTTATCTCATGGGTGAGAGATCTCCTCTCAATAACCCTGAATGCCGCGCTATGTTTATCGGCATGTCCATGGATACAAAGCGTGAGGAGATGACACAAGCAGTCTTAGAGGGCGTTGCTTTCGCGCTCAGGGATTCCTTCGAATGCGCTAAGAAGATGGGTCTTGATATCAAGAGTTCCAACATCTGCGGCGGCGGTGCTAAATCTCCTCTGTGGCGCAAGATTGTTGCAAACGTATTGGGCATCGAGCTTACGAGAACCCAGAACGACGAAGGTCCGGCATTGGGCGGCGCTATCCTCGCGGCAGTTGCATGCGGCGAATACAAGAATGTTGAAGAAGCATGCAAGGCTATCGTTACCACACACGTAGCAGAGACACCGGATCCCGAGCTCACTGCTAAGTATGAGGCTAAGTATCAGAAATTCAGTAAACTTTATCCTATGTGTAAGGAGGCAGGATTATGGTAATTTTCGAATCACATTCCGAGCGCTTCCGCAAATACGGACGCGTAGTCAGCAACATTGACTTCACACCCGTTATCGAAGCGCTCGAGAAGATCAACATCCCGGACGGCTGCGTCGAGTACAAGCCTTCTGTAAAGGAGCTTGAGGAAGCTTCCGCAAAGGTCGATCTCACAAGACTTTTCGGCGGCGAGCTCGCACTTGAGACAGGTTACTGCGCAGGTCAGAACCAGCTTCTTAACGCTGTTGAGTATCACAGATCTTCTGAGATCAACATCTGCGCTACTGACTGCATCCTGCTCCTCGGTTCTCTTCAGGACGTAACCGATGATTTCCACTATGACACATCCAAGATAGAGGCATTCCATATCCGCAAGGGTACAGCTGTTGAGCTCTATGCGACAACGCTTCACTATGCACCCTGCGGCATCGAAGGATCCAAGTTCATGGTAGGCGTAGTTCTTCCTGCAGGAACAAACTACGACTTAGAGCAGGATCACATCGACTGCCTTGCTGATTCCGACAGCGAAGATAAGCTCCTTACAGCAAAGAATAAGTGGCTTATCGCTCATCCGGATGCACCCGGCGAAGCCGGACATTTCCCGGGTCTTATCGGAGCAAACATTGAAGTAGATATTAAAAAAATACAATTGGAAGAAATCTGATTCAGAGTAAACAATTAAGTAGACAATAAAAAACAATTGGAGGAAATCTATTTATGTCAAAGAAACTGTTTAATGCACCTGACGTTAAGCTCGCTATCGTAGCTGTCAGCCGTGACTGCTTCCCGGAGTCCCTTTCCGTTAACAGAAGAAAGGCTCTCGTTGAGGCTTACACAAAGAAGTATGGCGCTGATGA
>JAEEGJ010011683.1_pt1 | contig 22156 bp, 16 predicted proteins | sample 8958761 | NCBI WGS metagenome assembly JAEEGJ01 (sample SAMN16246546, study PRJNA631951) | gut metagenome | biome: gut microbiome; feature: rumen; material: RS-attached | host: Bos | place: Iran: Karaj | collected 2018-10 | reverse complement strand
AACCCACAGGCACGAGTATTTGTCTTTGTCGCGCAAGCCAAGTTGCGAGCCCATCTCAAGGCGAAGTTCGCAGAGTTGCTTGCGTGTCTTCATCGCGTCGTCGCCGCTCAAAATCAGAATCAGGTCGCCTGGCTCGGCGTTCATTGCGGCTTTGAGTTGCTGCAGAACGTCCTGCGTGTAGAACTTGTCGACACTCGATTTGACGCTGCCGTCGGCTTCAACGCGGGCGTAAACCATTCCTTTGGCGCCAATCTGCGGACGCTTCACAAACTCGGTCAACTGGTCGAGTTGCTTGCGGGTGTAGGTGGCGGCTCCTTTGGCGCAGATACCGCCAATGTAGGCGGCGCTGTCGAACACGCCGAAGCCGTGGCCTTTCATCACGTCCATCAACTCCACAAAGCGCATATCGAAACGGGTGTCGGGCTTGTCGGAACCGTAGTATTTCATTGCGTCGGCCCACGTCATACGCGGCAGTTTGGGCAGGTCGATACCTTTCAGCGCCTTGAACAGGTGGCGGCTCATTCCCTCGAACATCTCAAGAATGTCTTCCTGCTCAATGAACGACATCTCGCAGTCAATCTGGGTGAACTCGGGCTGACGGTCGGCGCGAAGGTCCTCATCGCGGAAGCACTTGACAATCTGGAAGTAACGGTCGATACCCGAAACCATCAGCAACTGCTTGAGCGTTTGCGGACTCTGGGGCAGAGCGTAGAACTGTCCGGGGTTCATACGGCTTGGAACGACAAAGTCGCGGGCACCCTCGGGTGTTGAGTTGACCAACACTGGTGTTTCGATTTCAAGGAAGCCGTGCTCGTCGAGATAGCGGCGAACCTCAAATGCGAACTTGTGGCGCAACTCAAGATTCTTGCGCACGGCACTGCGGCGCAGGTCGAGATAGCGGTACTTCATACGCAGGTCGTCGCCACCGTCGGTGTTGTCTTCAATGGTGAAGGGCGGCACTTCCGACGGGTTCAGAATGGTGAGCTGGCTGACGGCAATCTCAATGTCGCCTGTGGCCATTTTCGAGTTTTTGCTCTCGCGCTCAATCACTTTGCCCTCAACCTGAATCACAAACTCACGGCCAATGGCTTTCACCTGCTGAACAAGTTCGGGTTTGTCGGCGTCGAAAACCAACTGGGTGATTCCGTAGCGATCGCGCAAATCGACGAAGGCCATTCCGCCCAACTCGCGTGTTTTCTGGACCCAACCGCACAATGTGACGGTCTGGCCTATGTTAGCGGCATTGAGTTCGCCGCAAGTGTGTGTACGATACATATCGAATTTTATTTTTTACGGGGGCAAAGGTAAAAATGAAAACGAAAAGATTAAACGGAAACGTGAAGGATATTGGGATGCTGACAGCACAAAAAAACGTGAGACCGTTATTTTTTTTAGTCTCACGCTTTTATAACGTATTCTTGTTTTATCCTTATAGAAGACTTGTTAATCGTCTTAGTTGAAGAACTTATACTGTGTGCTTTTACCATCTTTATTGGTAATTGTAACAACCATGTCTGTGAACAGGAATTTTCCTTTGGGGTTAGGAGTGAAATTATTATTATTTTCAATTCCTGCAAGGTCTATCTCGATACCTATACGATCTTTTCCCTTTGGCCCAATTTTGCCTCCGAATGTGTAATGTGTGTACGTAGTTGTTGCTTTGTGAAATTCAAATTGCGACAAAAGATCCTGATTATTCTCTCCAAAAATAATTTCGGTATTATCTTCATTCGCCCATTGATAATCTACTTGTTTAAGATAATTAACAGGGGTATAGCCAGTAACAAAACGGAATGAAGCTTCTGTGTCCTTTTCATCTTCCGGTTCCCATTTTACGTCGAACATAAGTACAAAGTCATTATCTTCAGTTTGATATTCCAACTCGGTAAGAACAACGCAAAACTGTATATTCCATGCATGTTCAAGGCTTTCATTGTCAATTGATATCTTGGCCACTTTGTTTTCCACCACTCCATCTGTTGTTCCTTGTGTGAACCAATTGGTTGTGCCGTCGTAAAAACTATTTATTGCTAATTGTACATGTTCGAACCAAGCTTCCAAATAAACATCTTCCGTCACAAGCAGTTTCCGTGGGTTATCGGTGTTGCCGTCGCTCCATTGTTTGAATTTGTAGCCTTCGTATGCTATGGCTGTGAGCTCAACAGTCTCACCAATCTTGCGCATGTTTTCTTCACCTTCGCCTGAAACTTCAACATGGCCCATGGTCGGATCGGCCGTTGCGCCTATTAAAACCGATTCCCGACCAGAGCTATTAAGCGTTTGGGAAAGGATGAAATTATTGTAGGATGCATAATTTAGGCCTATTCCGGAAGGGAACACGCAGAAAGCAAAGTATGAATTATCATCGAAAATGGCATCAACACTGTTTTTTGATACTCGCGCACAGCAGCTGTCAACAGTTGTAACAGGATGCCAATAGTGGGGGGACTCATAAAGTTCTTTTTGGGTGTCGTCAAAATACACAGGTGTGACGAATACATCGTATTGGGTACATATTGCCAGACGACCGCCGGCATAAATCGTGTATGGTTCCCAACTTAAGTTATAACTGGTGTCAGTAACTACAACTTCCACCTGGCCGTTACCAAACACAGTAGATACCTTGGCCTTGTCGGTATTCATGCTGTCGTCGTCGCACGAAGCCACAAGAAATATTGCGGCAACAGCCATATATATCAATCGTAGTGTTTTCATATCAGTATCAGTCTTTTATGTTAATGTTGAGTTTTACGCCCACACTGAATATGGTGGGGCGCTGGTAGTTTTCTCCCTTTCCGAAATCGATACCGTCATAGATTTCGGGCTCGTCGCCGGTGTATTTGGTAAACACATACGGATTTTGAACAGCTAAATAGGCGCGTCCCGACAGCATTCCGAGATTGCGAATCTTGTAGCCAAGCACAATATCGTCGATGCGCAGGAACGATGAGTTGTGGATATCGCCTGTGCCAGCGTATGGTGCGGTTAAGTTGTAGCGGTCAAGGCTGGCGTGCGAGTCGATTTGCAGATAGGCGCCCATTGCTTCAAAATAGGTGTTCAGTCCGGCAATAACCGTTGGCAGCGGGCTGAAGTTGGACATATCGCGGTCCTGCCAGTCAATTTTGCCGTCCGACAAATAGCCTTTGTCAATATAAAATCCGGGAATCGGCTTGCCATTGTCGTCGTAGACTGACTCGTAAACATTGTAGGTCATTGGCTTGTCGCCAATAGCGTGCGGTTCGTTCCTTTGGCTTAGAATTTTGTTATACGCGTTGCGGTCCGATGTGAAACTGATGTTGTATGCCGCATTGCCGCCAATGCACCATTTCACGTTCTTCGAGTTGAGAATCTTCACGCCAACCGACAACTCGCCGCCGACATTGGTAAGTGGAATTTCCTGATTGTATTTTCTTATTATTATGCTGTCTTGGAAGTATTTATCATTATCATCTTTCCAGAAATATTTATGCGTATTGTGATGGACGTAGAAATTAGCCGAGCCGTAGGCGCGTTTCTTTGAATTGCCGAAGTCGACACCCAAATTATAAGTTATTGTCTGGAATTTGCTGAGTTCCACGGGCTTGTCGCCCACAGTCAGTCCCAGAATGCCAACGCCCATATGCAGCATTGCGCTATTTGTTGGTCTTACGCCCATCGAGAACGCACTTGAGAGATTGTTGTAATCAGGGTGAATGTTGTAGCGGCTGTTGATGTTCAGGAAGAACCGCCCGAGAACCGTATTGAACTGGCCGTAAAGTGCTTTCGAAGCTTGGTCGGCATCGTTATTGTCAAAAAGACGAGCACCAACCTTCAACTCAACGTAGTTCTTGTTTTCGAACTCGTGGTTCAGGTCAAGGTTGAAATCGTAAACCAACCCGATGTGTGAATGCGAAGTATCCTTCAACTGTTGTTTCCCAACGATGGAATCTTTCCATTTCTCGTCGCTATAAGCGTAGTTTGCGAGAAAATTCACATGCAAATCTTCAAATGAGTGAACCGAGTAATCGGCTTTAAATATTCCTTGGAAGTTGCTGAAATCCTGTTGGTTTTGATTTTTACTGCCATCGTTTTTAACGCTACGGAAGAATCCGTTGACATTGATTTTCAGATGTTCGTCGAGTAGGGTAGGACCAACCCAAAAACTTGCCGAAAGACGGTCAGACCCGGTTTTTTCCATAGTGCCGTTTATGGCATTGTAGCCCAGCGATGCGCGATATGGCATTGGTCCGGCCACGCCGGCTACGCTGGCATTGTGCTTGGTGCTGATTGAATTTTCGTAATTGTCGGCATCGTTATTGGCAATGTTGTACGACACGTTGCCGTCGTAACTTGCGCTCAAGGTTTTGTTACCAGCGCGACGGGTGGTGATAACCACAACACCGTTCGAGCCCAAATCGCCATAAGACGCGGTGGCGGCAGCATCTTTCAGTACTCTAATCGATTCAATATCATTCGGGTTTAGCGCTTCAATGGCAAAATCTTCATCGAAATAAGCGCCATCGACAACAAACAACGGCTTTTTGTTTTCGCTTATTGACGAATAGCCGCCGCGCAGGCGATAATCGACGTTGCCCCATGGATTTCCGCCTTCCGACACAATTTCTAATCCAGGTACGCGGCCAAGCATGAACTGGTAGACATCGGTCTCAAGTCCGGTGGCTACATCGTCGGCCATAATCAATGTGTTGGCCGTTGTAAGGTTATAATAATTGTCGTTGCCGTAGTAACCTTCGATATCATTCGCCAAGACTGGTTTAAGTTGCAGATTGGCAGTTGCCAGGTCGCGTACCATCACTTCAAGATTCTGATAGCCATTGAAAGTGAAGACCAACACAGCACTGGAATCAGGAACGTTGATGTTGAACTCGCCGTTCAAACCCGAAATGGTTGAGATGGTGGTGCCTTTCACATAGACGTTGGCACCAATGAGCGGCTCACCGTGGCGGTCTTTCACAACGCCGCTCACTCGACCCTGGGCAAATACAGCACTCGAAACAAGCAAAATGCCAAAAGCAACCGATAATCGTTTTAACAAATTCATAATTAGTGTGGTTTTGAAAAACTTTGCAAGATAAGAGATTATTCTATAATCGCCAATTCCTAATTAAAATTAAAAAAAACGCCAATGCCGAAGCACTGGCGTTCTATCACAAAAATCTAATTTATATTGATTTACACCAAATGCGCAATCAGGTCTTCGCGGTCGCCGGGCAGGAAGTCGATGACAGGAATCTCGACCATTGTGTAGCAGCCAGGTTTCTGCTTCATTGCTGCGCGTGCTGAGTTCACAAGCACTTGGCCGGTGAGTGCGGGGTTGTTGATTTTCATCTTGAATTCAAAGAGCTGGTTCTGTGTCTTGCCCGAAACGCCCTTGCGCTCAAGCAGAACGCCGTGTCCCATGTCGCGGCACTCGTCGACGCTGGCAACGGGAATCACGTGCAGCTCGTCGTGTGCGAAATAGTCGTCGGCCTTCAGCTCATCGTAAACCTGCTGGGCGGTGAAGCCTTCTTCAAGCTCAACGTAAACAAGTCGGCTGTGGATACCGGCGCCTTGCGGCATTGTCATCGAGAGAGCGTTCTTAACACCTTTCTTCGAGCGGGCCACAACCGAGTGTCCCATACTCATTCCAGGACCGAAGTTTGTCCATGTAAGTCCCTTTGGTGCAAGGCTTTGCATCAGCGTGCGGACAATAGAGTCCGACCCCGGGTCCCAGCCAGCCGAGATGATTGAAACGGCGTTGCCGGCCTTTGCGGCTGCATCGAGCGAGCGGCGCAGCTGAACTATCTGTGTATGAATGTCGAAGCTGTCAACTGTGTTGATACCTAGCGCCAGGCACTCTTTGGCGTGCTCTTCAACGCTGCGGGTTGGTGTCGACAGAATGGCAACATCGACATCTTTCAGCTCTTTTATCGATTTAACAATTTCATATCCTGCAAGTTCTGCCGGACAATCGGCGGCGCCGTTGCGGCGCACAATACCGGCCAGTTCCATATCTGGCGAAGCAAGAAGTGCTTCCAAAGCGTAACGGCCAATGTTTCCATAGCCTACAATCGCAACTCTAATCTTTTTCATATCAGTAAAATTTTATGGCGCAAAGAAAAAAAGAAGTTGTGCGCACGACAATTTTTTTTGGCGAAGCGGATGGCGTGTTTTAATGGATGATAAATTGATTGATTGTCAATAATCTACACAGTGCCAAAACACTGATTTGCGAATACGTGATTAACTGATTTTTGGACGTAACGGACAAAATTGAATATAAAATTACTGTAATAATTTAGTAATCATATCTTTGCCATTTTATTTAGAACTATGGCTATTACAATCGTCATCACGGTTATATATATATGTGCGCCCGTGCTTATTGCCGTGGCATACCAGCGGTGCAGATTTGTGCAAAAGGCAGGAACAGTGATTGTTGCGTATGCAGTGGGGCTGGTTCTGGCGCTTGGCGGATTTGTCAAGATGGGCAATGTACCCGCACTCGAGTCGGCGCAGAACACCATTATGGATATTTCGGTGCCACTGGCCATTCCGCTGATGCTTTTCAGCTGCAACTTCAGGCTCTGGACCCGTTCGCTGCCGAAAACAATGCTGGCGCTTGCGGGTGGACTGCTGTCGATAATCGTTGCTGTGGCTGCGGCTTTTGTGTTGTTTCGCGATTCTGACATCGCCAGTCTCGACCGCATTTCGGGCCTGATGATGGGCATCTACACTGGCGGCACGCTCAACTTTTTCGCGCTCGGCTCGGCTTTGCGTGTCGATGAGTCGGTGATTCTGCTCGTCTACGCCTTTGAGATGCTTGTAACTTTTCCGCTGATTATGTTCATTGTGGCCGGCGGCTACCGGCTTTTCCGCCGTCTGCTGCCATTTCCCGACGAGTCGCTGGACACTGTATCGGCAGTCGAGCACAACAGCGATATTGAAGATTACAGCCATTTTTTCGCACGCCACACATTTGGCCATACCATGTTGGGGCTGTTGCTTGCGGTGCTTTTTCTGGCGGTGGCGGCGGGCTTATCGCTGTTGATTACCGGTGTTTTGAGTGAGCTGGTTATTATTCTGGTAATCACCACATTGGCCATAGCTGCATCATTTTCTGAAAAGGTGCGCACATTGCCCAAAACATTCGAGTTGGGAATGGTTTTCATACTGATGTTCAGCGTTGTGGTGGCATCGAAGTTCGATGTCAGCTGCATCAACTCGTCAGCGCTCACGCTAATGTGTTTCGTGCTGACAATCATGTGTGTGACCGTTGGCCTGCATCTTCTTTTCTGCCGCATTTTCCGCATCAGCGGCGATTTGTTTACAGTTGCAAACATCGGCTTGCTCTGTTCGCCGCCGTTCATTCCGCCCGTTGTCGGCGCAATGGGAAACCGCAAGGTGCTCATAAGCGGCATTATAATTGGCCTTGTCGGCTATGCCATGGGCACTTATCTGGGTGTTGGAATGGCGTATCTGCTGAAGACATTCATTGATTGAAGGATTGGAATTGATGATATGAAACGCTTGATAATCATTGCAATGATTGCCATGTCTGCCGCTTCGGCAGGTGCGCAAAGCGAAGCAAAAACCGGCTGGACGTTCGGTGTGCTGCCATCGGTGGCGTATGATGCCGACCTTGGCTTTCAGTATGGTGCGCTCACCAACTTGTATTATTACGGCGATGGAAGCACCTATCCCGAATATCTGCACTCTATTTACGCCGAAGTCAACCGCACAACCAAACAGAGCGGGCTTTTCCGGCTGAATCTCGATTCTCGCGCACTTGTTCCCGGATTGCTCATTTCGGCCGACATATCTTATATGCCCGACGAGATGTGCGATTTTTCCGGCTTCAACGGCCATCAGGCGGTTGTCAATCCCAGTTGGGCCGACGACAGCAGCGACAGTTACCGTTCGCGCGCATTCTACAAGCATTATCGCAATCTGTTCCGTACTGCCTTTGATTTTCAGGGAAATATAGGTGGAAAATTCAATTGGAACGCTGGCATCGGACTGCTTGTTTTCAATGCCAAGCGCGTCAATCTCGACAAACTGAACCGCGGTCAGTCCGATGATAAGAAGCTGCCTGACATCGACGTACTTTTCGACAAATATCTGCAGTGGGGACTTATCGATAGCAGCGAGACTCGTACGGGTACGTTCCCTTACATTCACGGCGGTGTCAGCTTCGACAGCCGCAACCGCACAGCGGCACCGTCGTCTGGCATTTGGGCCGATGCATTTGTAACCTACACGGCAGCTTTTGGCAGTCTGAAACAATTCAACAGTTTGAAACTGAATGCCGATTTCCGCCATTATCTGGCTTTGGGCACGCCCATTGCTGTGCTTGCCTACCGCCTTTCGGCGCAACTTACGCTTGCTGGCAAAACACCGTTCTATATGGCATCGCAGCATAATGTACTGAACCTGAAACGCGCCATTTACGAGAGTCTGGGCGGTTCGAGTTCACTGCGCGGAATCACCCGCAACCGCATTGTTTCCGACGGTTTTGCGCTGGCTAACATCGAGCTGCGTCTGCGCCTGGTTAAATTCGACATTGGTTCGAGTCATTTCTATGTGGCTACCAATCCGTTTGTCGATGCGGGAATGGTGCTTCAGCCCATTGACGTTGATGAGCGGCAAGTTAGCCTTGCAGTATCATCAACTGGCGATAATGCCGACGACTATTTTGATTTCGCAGGCAGCATTTATCGCCCGCACATTTCGGGTGGCGCCGGATTGAAAGTGGCCATGAATGAGAATTTCATCCTTTCGGTTGATTGGGCGACGCCGTTCAGTTCAAAAGATTCTGACAAGAAGTCGAACATCTATGTGAAAATGGGATATCTGTTTTGATGAAGTCGCAACCAACATCATCAGACAATTGTTATAAAGCCTGTTTCTCACTGCAAGCGTTTGCATAAAAACCCACATTTTCAGCGTATTATTTTGCCTGTTGCGTGTCGGACTGATTGCTCAAAACTCTAATTTTGCGCTTTCTTTTCAGGAAGGGTCCGACGCGGTTTTCCCGGCAAGAAACAGATTGGTTTACAGTTTGATAATGAATTTGATTAAGAATTAATATTAGTATATGTCGTTTATCGGAATTTACCTTTTGACACTTTTGGCGGCAATGCTGCTTGTGGGGCTGCTCAAGCCCAGCGGCAAGAGCGTTGTCGCGGTTTGCGGCACGTTGACCCTGTCGGTTGTGAGCAGTGTGCCGGCCGTTGGCGCGCTTATGGGCCAGACCTTCGCCAGTGGTTTTGCCGGCTCGTTCTTCACCGGACCGATACGCGTGGTTATCGACCCGTTGGCGGCGTGGTTCATTCTGGTTATCAATTTTACAATGATTACCAGCGTGTTATACGGCCGCCAGTATATGCAGGCCTATGCCGACCGCCGTTCGGCCCTGAGTCTGCACTGGATGTGCTATCTGCTTGTGCACGCGGCACTTACAACCATTTGCACAATGCAAAACAGCATTGGCTTCCTGGTTGCGTGGGAACTGATGGCTTTCAGTTCGTTTGTGCTTGTCATTTTTGAAGGCGACAAGGTGCGCACCATTCGCGCCGGCGTCAACTACCTGATACAGTCGCACATAGGTGTGGCGCTGCTCACCGTGGCGTTCGTCTGGGTGGCAATGGTGTCGGGCACCTACGATTTTTCGGGCATTGGGCAGTTTGTCGCCACGCAGTCGAAGGCGGCCTGCTTCAGTTTGATGATGCTTTTCTTTGTCGGGTTCGCCTTCAAGGCCGGCTTTGTGCCGTTCCACACCTGGCTGCCGCACGCTCACCCCGCCGCGCCGTCGCACGTTTCGGGAATGATGTCGGGCGTGCTTATTAAAATAGGTATCTACGGCATTGTCAGAATGCTTATCTTGATAAATGTCAACTATTTGGCTGTCGGTTATTTCATTCTCGCCATTTCAGTCGTTACGGGTGTTTACGGCGTGATGATGGCCATTGTGCAGCACAATCTGAAGAAACTTCTGGCTTACCACAGCGTTGAGAATATCGGCATTATCGGCATTGGAATTGGTGTCGGCTGCCTGGGTTTGGGCTATGGAAATCAGTTACTTGCGATTATCGGCTTTGCCGGCGGACTGCTGCACGTGCTCAACCACTCGCTGTTCAAATCGCTGCTGTTCTACGGCGCGGGCAACGTCTATCAGGCCACGCACACAATGGATATTGAGCATTTTGGCGGGCTAATCAAGAAGATGCCGCAGACAGCCTGGCTGTTCCTGCTGGCGAGTCTGGCCATTTGCGGACTGCCACCGTTCAACGGATTCGTGTCGGAATTCATTATTTACAACGGTCTGTTTGGCGGCATAAACGCTTCGTTCTCAACCGCTTCGGTGCTGATGTTTGTGGCGGCGATGGCCGGATTGGCGCTCATTGGCGGATTGGCCATAATGTGCTTCACAAAGGCGTTCGGAATTGTCTTTTTGGGCGAGCCGCGCCACGAGTTCCATTCGCAGCCGGCCGAATTCGGTTTTGCACGCTTGCTGCCGATGTATCTGGTTGGATTGCTGATAGTTGCCGTTGGCCTGTTCCCGCAATATTTCGTGAGCGCCCTGCAAACTGTTCTGGCACAGACGGTTGGCGGCGCCACTCACCAGAGCGTTCTGCCGCTTTGCTGTGGCGCGATGAAGTGGATAAGTTGGTATATGATTGGTTTCGTGATACTTGTGGCGTTGGTTTACGGTTTGCGCAGCCTTTGCGCCAGCCGTTTGCCCAAGTCCGAAGGCGACACCTGGGGTTGCGGCTATCTGGCCCCGACACCCAAAATCCAATACACGGCCAGTTCGTTTGTGCGCTCGTATCGCCGTCTGGCCAAGCCGCTGCTGAATATCCGCAAGCGCGCCGTCGATGTTGAAGGCGTCTTCCCGTCGCCGGCTTCGTACTCAACCGAAGCGCTCGACCACACCGAAACCGGGCTGATTCACCGCCCGCTGCGTGTTTTCCGGCTGATGCTCAATAAGTTGTCGTTCCTGCAGAACGGCCGGCTTCAGAACTACATTCTCTACGGACTGCTGTTTATTGTGGTGGTGCTCGGCGTTCCGTTTATCTGCCACATTATCAGAGTATTTATAAATTATCTAAACACATTATTATAATGTTGAGTTTCGCGTTGATTTTTGTTGCCAGCCTGTTTTTCACGGGCATTGTGGTGCGCGTCAAGAGTCTGGCGTCGGGGCGGAAGGGCCCGGGCGTTTTCCAGCCAATCCGCGACATTTGGCGCCTTCTGCGCAAGGGCGCGGTATATAGCCGCACAAGCAGTCTGGTTTTCCAACTTGCGCCGTCGGTTTATTTCGCGTCCATACTGGCTGCCATAGCCGTTGTGCCGCTCGGCTCGTACGGCGGAATTATCTCATTCTCTTGCGATTTCGTCTTTTTCGCCTACGTTCTGGCGCTGGGCAAATTCTTCTGCATAATTGCCGCACTCGACACCGGCAGCAGTTTCGAAGGAATGGGCGCCAGCCGCGAAGCCCTGTTCTCGATGCTCGCCGAACCGGCCTTTTTCATTCTGATGGGCACGCTCGGTCTGCTCACTGGTCACACGTCTTTCTTGCAGATTTTCAGCGGTTTGCATATCGATTCAAACCTTTCGTACATACTCGTGACCATTGCCTGCTTCCTGCTCATAATGATTTGTATGATTGAGAACAGCCGGATGCCGGTCGATGACCCCAAAACGCACCTGGAACTCACTATGATTCACGAAGTTATGATACTCGACAACAGCGGCTTCGACCTTGGTCTGATTCTGCACGCCACCAACCTGAAATTCGCAATGTACGGCGCCCTGATTGCCAACCTTTTCATTGGCAATATGCCGCTCTGGCCGTCGGTTGCAGCGTTTTTCGGCATTCAGATAGCCACAGCCGTGGTGGCCGGCGTCATTGAGTCGTTTATGGCGCGTTTCCGGATGGGCCACAACTCGCAGTTCATTCTGGTGCTCTCGTCGCTCGCCCTGCTGATGCTTCTCGGCGTGATGCTGATTATTAATTGATTGACTGAAGGACTGAATGATTGAATGAGTAACTGATTGATTATTTGCAATATCTAATGCCTAGTGCCTAATGCCTAATGCCTTTTTAACTTATAACTTAAAACTTCATAAAACTTATAACTTAAAATGACCACAATCCTTCTTATCATATTCGCAATCACGCTGTTATACTTTTCGATAGCGAATCGTTTGATGACTTATCTGTCTATTCTGACGTTGCAGGGCGTGTTGCTTTTTGGCGTGGCTCTGCTTGAGTTGCGCGAGATGAGCGCCGTCAACTTTGCCTTCATTCTGCTTGAAACAGTGATAGTTAAGGCCGTTGCCGTTCCGCTTTTCATTCGTCACGTCATTAAAAAGAACGGAATCCGCCGCGAAGCCGAGCCGTTTGTTCCGTACTTTATCTCGCTGATTGTCACCACATTGATAATCGTTATCGCCTTTGTGCTCTCAACAATGGTCGATGCGCCGAACATTAACCGCACCTATTTTGTGGTGGCCATTTCGGCGGTTTTCAGCGGGCTGTTCTTCATTGTGTCGCGCAAGAAGATAATCACCCACGTCATTTGCTACGCGCTTATCGAGAACGGCGTGTTCATTCTGTCGCTCGCCGTGGGCAACGAGATGCCGCTGCTGGTCAACCTTGGCGTGCTTCTCGACGTGTTTATCAGCATTTTCCTGCTGGGCATTTTTATCAACAAAATTGGCAATGTGATTAACGAAGGCAGTGTAGCCGAATTGAGTAGTATTAAAGATTAACCGTTTGGTAATATGATAGTTACATATCTGATAGTATCGATTTTGATTGCGCTCTTGCTGTTTGTCAACAAGAGCAGGGCGCTCAACGGCGCGTTTGTGGGGCTGTTTATGGTTCTGCAGTGCGCGCTCACGGTTTTCGAGTTCACGCAGCGCGGAAACTACGACGCCGTCTATTTCAAGGCCGACTCGCTCGCCCTGCTGATGCTTGCGGTGCTCACCGTGGTGGCCATTCCGGCGCTTCTGCACAAGTTCAACTATGTTGAGCCCGAAGCCGAGACGCCACGCTCGCGCGGAATCTACTATGGCGCTATGGTTCTGCTGGTTATGGCGCTTTCGGCGGCCACGCTGTCGTCGCATATCGCTGTCACCTGGATTTTTGTCGAAGTAACCACCCTGAGCGCGTCGGCACTGGTTTTCCACCGCCGCAACGCCGGCTCAATCGAAGCCACCTGGAAGTACATTTTCGTCTGCTCAATCAGCCTTGTCTTCGTGTTTATCGGCATTCTGCTGGTCAGCATATCGCTTGGCGCGGCCGGGCAGGCGCAGTTGCAGTACGACAGCCTGATGCGCGTCGCCGCCGACCTTGACCCGTTCTGGATTAAAATCGCCTTCGTCTTCATTTTCGCCGGCTACACCGCCAAATTCGGGCTTCTGCCGATGTACACCGCCGGAATCGACGCCAAAGACAAGGCGCCCGCACCCGCAGCGGCGTTGTTTTCGAGCGTGCTGATGAACGTTGGCTTTGTGGGCATTTTCCGATTCTACCAGATTGTGGCGCGCACCAGCGTCAGGCCGTGGGCCGATAACATAATTATGGTTGTGGCCGTTCTGTCGATTCTCATTTCGGCCGTCTATCTCATTAAAGTGAAGAATATCAAGCGAATGCTGGCCTATTCAAGCGTCGAGCATATGGGTGTTGTGGCGCTCGGACTGGCTGCCGGCGGCGTGGGCTGCTTTGCCGCAATTCTGCACCTTGTGCTGCACAGTTTCGCCAAATCGGCAATGTTTTTCCACACCGGACACATTTATAAATACTTCAAATCGAAGAACATATACAGCATTGGCAACTATTTCGGCCACAACCGCGCCGGCGCCGTGTTTATGCTGCTGGCGTTTGTCTGCATTGCTGCGATGCCGCCTTCGGGCCTGTTTGTCAGCGAGTTGCTGACGTTCAAGGCGCTCATTGCCAGCCACCACATTCTGGTGCTCGTGATTGTGCTCGTGCTGCTCACCACCATTATCTGGGCTTTGGGGCGCAACATTCTGAAAATGCTCTTTGTCAATTCCGAGAATGCTCACGTGCAACCGTTTGTGCGACATAATGTTGCAGAGATGGTGATGCAATATTTGCTGCTCGCTCTCACTGTTTGGCTCGGATTCTGCCCGCCGCAGTGGTTCGTGGATTTGATTGAAGAAGCCGTTCAACTTATAACTTTCTGATAATATGGATTTTATTAGCATAAAAAACAATCAGTGCATACGGTTTGGCGAGATTCCCGTTCTGCCTTATGCCGATTTTTACAGCCTGATAGACAATAAGTTGACAACCGCGCCCGATGCGCATTGCGTCGCCTACTACGGCGTGCCGATGGACGGCAAAATCCGTCTCATTTGCTGCCTTGCCGACGATGCCACGCACCTTATCGACGTTGCTTCGGCAGTGGTTGAGCCCACGGCCGTTCTTGAGTCGCTTACCCCCAAACACCTTGACCTTCAATTGTTTGAGCGCGAGATTCACGAGAATTTTGGTGTCGGGTTCAGCGGCCACCCGTGGCTCAAGCCCGTGCGCTACCCGCACAATGCCGCCGACCGCTCGCTGAAAATGCAGGATTATCCGTTCTATCAAATTGATAGTGAAGAACTTCACGAAGTGGGTGTAGGGCCGATTCACGCGGGAATCATTGAGCCTGGCCATTTCCGCTTCATTTGCAACGGCGAGCAGATTCTTCACCTTGAAATTCAGTTGGGCTATCAGCACCGCGGCATTGAGACGCTTTTCTTGCAGAAAAACAATCTGTTGCAGCGCGCCACATTGGCCGAGAACATTGCAGGCGACACCGTCATTGGCCACTCAACGGCGTTTGCCAACCTTTGGGAAAGCCTTTGCGGATTCGAGCCGAGCCGCCAACTGCAAATTGAGCGAGCCTTCGCACTTGAAAATGAGCGCATTGCAATCCACACTGGCGACTTGAGCGGTATCTGCACCGACATTGCCTATCAGTTGGGCAACTCGGTTTTCGGCCGCTTGCGTACGCCCGTAATCAACTATTTCCAACGTTGGGCGGGCAACCGCTTTGCCAAGGGGCTTATCCGTCCTGGCAAGACTAACTTCCACTTTACCAAAGAGTTGGCGCAGCAATGGATAGAGATGATTTCGGCCTATCAGCCCGATTTTGTTGAGATGGCAAATCAGACGTTCGACCTGCCGTCGGTGCTGTCGCGAATTGAGCGCACGGGCATTGTTGAGCCCGAAACGGCGCGGAAGATTGGAATGGTTGGAATGGCCGCCCGCGCAAGCAACGTTAGCCGCGATGTGCGTTCGTCGCACCCGTGGGGCTACTACAACGAGATTCAGTATCAGCCCGTTACAGAGCCTGTCGGCGATGTTTACTGCCGTGCCCGTATCCGCCACGACGAGATTCTGAAATCAATCGACCTGATGAAGCAAATGATTGATACAATGGATTATACCGCACAACCGTCGGCACCGCTGGCCAACGCCGCCGCCGACTCGTTTGTGGTGTCGCTTGTCGAAGGCTGGCGCGGCGAGATTTGCCACTGCGCAATCACCGACGCACAAGGTAACTTGCTGCATTACAAGATTAAAGACCCGTCGTTCCACAACTGGCTCGGCCTTGCCCTTGCCGTCCGCAACAACGAGATTTCCGATTTCCCAATCTGCAACAAGAGTTTCGACCTTTCGTACAGCGGACACGATTTATAAATTGAAGGACTGAAGGATTGAAGGATTGAAGGATTGAATAACTGATTGATTGAATGTTCGCACAGATAACACAGATACAAATTACTAATGCCTAGTGCCTAATGCCTAACACCTAAATTACTATGTTTATCAACAACTTAAAAATATTATTCCACCAGGGTAAGCAGTTCATTCCTGATGTTACCACGACCGATGTTCCAGGTGTGTTCCGTGGCCGCCCTGTGATTACCGACGCCGCTTGCAACGAGCAGCAACTCATTGATTTATGCCCCACGGGCGCAATCAGCGGCAAGCCGTTGAGCATTGATTTGGGACGCTGCACCTTCTGCGGCGAGTGTGCCATTGCCTGCCCCGAAAAAATCCGTTTCACCAAGGACTACAAAATGGCCACCAACGACCGCAACCGCTTGATTGTCATAGGTTACCAACCCATTGAAGTGGATGCCGACAAGGTTCGCGCCGAGATTCACCGTTTGTTCGGCCGCTCGCTCAAACTGCGCGAAGTGTCGGCCGCAGGCGACAATAGTTGCGAGTGGGAACTGAACGCCACCAGCAATGTCAACTTCGATATGGGCCGCTTCGGTATCGACTTTGTAGCGTCGCCCCGCCACGCCGACGGCATTGTGGTTACTGGCCCAATCTCTGAAAATATGGCCGAAGCGCTCGAAATCTGCTACCACGCCACCCCCGACCCGAAGATTCTGATTCTGGCTGGCACCGATGCTATCAGCGGCGGAATCTTTGCCGACAGCCCCGCGCTTAACCGCTCGTTTTTAGACAAATACAAAGTCGATTTGTACGTTCCTGGCAACCCCGTCCACCCGCTGGCTTTCGTCAACGGCGTGTTGAGTTTGGTTAGGGGAAAGAAGTAGTATCCGAAAATTATCGAGAGAATGATTATACAATAAAAATGCCGTCATAATGGACGGTTTTTTTGTTGTTTGCGATAAGGGCGTTTTTATATAGCACTCGTAGTTAGTAGTATATTTTATCGACAACCCAATCAAATTGTGGCTTTGCAACGATATTCCCGTTTTTATCTAAAATTCCCCATTTGCGTTTTTTCTTAATAAATATAGTGTTCTCGTAAATCAACATATAATCATATTGTGGGTTAATAATCCACTTGCCAGTCTCATCAATACAGCCATATTTGTCGTTTAATACGACAACAGCCAAACCATTTTCGGCAAAATCAGTAGCCCAGTCAAATTGCGGGTTGATAACCCACTTGCCTGTCTCATCAATAAAGCCGTATTTGTAGTTTAAGTTGACAAGAGCTAAACCGTTTTCGGCGAAATCAAGAGCCCAGTTAAATTGTGGGTTGATAACCCACTTGCCGGTTTGGTCTATGTAGCCCCGTTTGTCGTTTAATTTGACAATAGCCAAACCGTTTTCTTTAAAACTTTCAGCCCCGTCAAATTGCGGGTTGATAACCCAATTGCTGGTTTTGTCAATATAGCCCCATTTGCCGTTTAATTTGGCACGAGCCAAACCGTTTTCGGCAAAATAACCAGCATCGTCAAATTGCAAATTGATAACCCAATTGCCGGTTTTGTCAATAAAGCCCCATTTGTCGTTTAATCTGACACGAGCCAAACCGTTTTCGGCAAAATAATCATCAACAAAGTCAAATTGCGGGTTGATAACCCAATTGCCAGTCTCATCAATAAAGCCGCATTTGCCGTTTAATTCGACAAGAGCTAAACCGTTTTTGGCAAACAACCCAGCATCGTCAAATTGTGGGTTGATAACCCAATTGCCGGTTTTGTCAATAAAGCCCCATTTGCCGTTTAAAAAGTCCAGTTTGCCGTGTAATTTGACTAGAGCCAAACCGTTCCCGGCAAAATCATTAGCATCGTTAAATTGCGGGTTGATAATCCACTTGCCAGTTTTGTCAATATACCCCCATTTGCCGTTTAATTTGACAGGAGCCAAACCATTATCGGCAAAATCTTTAACATCGTCAAATTGCGGGTTGATACCCCAATGGCCTGTTTCGTCAATATAGCCGCATTTATCCTTCAATCCAGCACGAATGAGAGCATTGCTGTTGGTATCGCTATTGTTATTGGGTATTGTTGTTTGGCACATTGTGCAGCCAACCCCAAAAGTTGTTGCTGCTAACATTGCTGTTGCCAATAATTTACATTTCATAGTTCGTCGGTTTTAAACGTGAAAATAAAAGTCATTCAAATATAACAATTCTAATCACATCTATCACCGTTCACTCGCTGGCCTTTGTCAATGGCGTGTTGAGTTTGGTAAGAAACAAGCGATAGTTTTTCTGCTAGTTCTGCTCTTTGCAAGGCAGTTTTATTCTGGTATCTTGAGCATAAAATGTCAGAAGCAAAAACTAATCACAAATAATTATATTTGCCGAAAATAGACATTTATGTACAAGAGACCACTATACATTGCTTTGGCGCTGTGTTTTGCTGCCTGCAATTCGGGGAAAAACGATGCAGACCACCAGTTGTCGGTGTCGGGAACCATTGACGGCGCCGCTGGCAAATGCCTGAAAATCATCGATATGACAAAGCCGGGATTCCTGCCCGACTCAATTCAGATTGGCGATTCGGGGCGATTCGCTTTTAGCCTGAAAAGCTCTGAACCCAAAGATTTTGTGCTCTACATTGAGCCCGAAAACAACATCCGCGTTCTGCCTTGTCCTGACGAGAGTGTGATTGTTACCGCCGCTTATCCCAATGTGGCCGCCACGTTTTCGGTTGCCGGTTCGCCCGAATCGGAACGGCTGGCCGGACTTCTGCGCAAGCACCATCAGTCAAACTTCGTGCTCGACACGCTCAACCAATATTATATGGCGCATCAGCTCGACAGAAAATTTGAGCAGATTCGTGCCGATGTGCGCGCGAAATCCGATTCAGTTTACCGCGCCGACCGCCAGCTGCACGAGCGGTTCATTACAGAAAAGCCGGGCTCGCTGGCAAGCTACGTTGCTCTGTCGTCGAAGTTGGGGCTGCGCACCAATCTGTTTAATATTCAAGACGATTTCAAATATTTTGAGATGGTCGACACTGCGCTGATGAATCACTACGACACCATCGCCATCACCTTGATGCTCAACCGCTATGTGAGTCAGGAACGTGCTATGCAGACTATGCGCCCGAAACGCGACGGACAAATCAGCGTTGGCGACACAATGCCCGATATTGCCCTGTCGAACCCTTACGGCGACACCATTCGAGTATCAAATCTTAAGGCAAAGTATTTGCTGGTCAGCTTCTGGGGCAGTTGGTGCAAGCCGTGCCGAGAGTCTCATCCTGAACTGCGCAAAGTGTTCCGCACCTACCGTTACCGCGGATTCGACATCTACTCGGTGGCTCTTGAGCGCAGTCTTGATGACTGGAAAAACACCATCCGCGAAGACCGCCTGATTTGGGTGAACCACGTGAGCGAGCTCAACTATATGGACAGCAAGGTGGCACGCCAACTCGGTATCGACGCAGTGCCGTTCAACCTGCTCATTGACGCCGACCGCGTTGTCCTGGCTAAAAACCTGACACCGGCCCAACTCGACGCCAAACTGGCTGAACTGTTAAAATAACGCACAAGGTGGGCAAGGTCTATTTTGCATCGGATATGCACCTGGGTTACCCCGATTTAAAGCAGGGTGAGTGGCGCGAGCGTTTGTTTGTGAAATGGCTCGATGCCATCAGTGCCGACGCCGATGAACTTTATCTGGTTGGTGATGTGTTCGATTTCTGGTTTGAATACCGCAATGTGGTGCCCAAGGGCTTTGTACGCACGCTGGGCAAGCTGGCGCAGATGGTTGAGAGCGGCATCAAAGTGCATTTTTTCGCAGGCAACCACGACTCGTGGACATTCGGCTACCTGCACGATGAGCTTGGATTGATTGTTCACGATGACGCATTTGAGACCGAGATTTTGGACAAGCGTTTTTACATCTCACACGGCGACGGCGTTGGTCCTGGCGATTGGTCGTATAAGTTTATTAAGTGGTTGTTCCATAATAAAATAGTTAGGTTTTTGTTTGCCAATCTGATTCATCCCGATTTGGGGGTGGGTTTTGGGCACAAATGGTCTAACTCGAGCCGCTCAAGCCGTGTGCTGGCAAGTTATCTGGGCGACGATAAAGAGACAATCTGCATCCACTCGAAGGAATTGCTCAAGCATCAGCATTACGACTATATGGTGTACGGCCACCGGCATCTGGTGACGCAGCGCGAGATAGGCCCCGGCACACAAATGGTGATTTTAGGCGACTGGCTGCACAATTTTTCGTATGGCGTTTTCGACGGACACGATTTCAGAATGATTACAGGTGTAGATAAAAACCTATTATTTTGAATTGCGTAAACTGATTTTAGTAAATTTGCAGATAAGGTTCTTTAACGAAACTGAAGTGAAACGAAAAAACAATATTTTAACTATTTAATTATCAGTGATATGAAAACAAGATTTATGACATTGGCAGCAGCCTTAATGGCAGTCGGCATTATGGCATCGTGCTCAAGCGACAGCAAGAAAAGCCAACCAAAGAAAAGTATCGAAGAATTGAGCGTTGAAGATGTGATTTTTGATGACGAGTCGCAGACCATCAACTACAAAATTCCATCGCCGCTCGAGATGTTCATACGTATGAAGAACCGCGACGTGCCATTCAGCCCCGAATTGCCAAACAAACCATCAAACGGCATTCGTTATGTTACTCAGTATCAACAAGCTGTCAATATGGGTGTTTATGCTTCGGATATGGCTTACTGCTGCATTTTGGGCAACTCGCAAAATGCGCTTGAATATTTCAATCTTGTAAAAAATCTTTCAATAGAAATCGGCCTTTATGAAGGTATCGACAAAGATTTGGCCGACCGTGTGCTCAACAATCTTTCAGAAACCGATACTCTGTTGAGCGTTACGAGCGATTCATATCACGATGTTGTAAACTACATTGAAGAACAAGGATTGGTTGATATTCAGTGTCTTGTAGTTGCCGGCGCCTGGATTGAGAGCCTTTATCTCTGCCTTGAGCCAATGAAACAACAAGACCTTACCGATGAGACGTGCGAGCTGATTCGCGACCATCAGATTTTGCTCGAGAACTTGATTGAACTGCTCGATCAGAACAAGCAGTCGGGTAATGTCGCCAAGCTGCTCGATGAATTGAAACTTATACAATCGGTTTACGATGTAACTTATCAGAACAAAAACGAAAAAGTAACAAAAACACAGTTTGTGAACATTGTCAACACAGTGGCTGACGTTCGCGCAAGACTGATACAGTAAAAATTACCGTTATGAAGAAAATGCTATATGCATCGTTGTTTGTTATGGCGGTTGCGCTTCTTTCAGGTGCTTCGGCCATGGGACAGAACTGCTCAAAGAAGAAACTGGCGAGCAACGAGTTAAAAGGAAAATACGATTATCGTGGTCAGTCGATGTTTAAAGAGATTACCTGTGGCGACTCGGCGACATTGAACGTGGTGCTCTACTCGAAGCAGAACTACCGTCTTTTTGTGGCTTGCGAGCAAAAACTTGGCAATGTCAACTATCAGATATATGTTCCGCGCAAGAAATTTACCCGCGTCGTAAAAGGTGTGAAAGAGAAGACCGTTCAAGTTTACAAAAAAGACCCGATGGGATTTTATCTGTATGACAGTAATGGTGAGAAAATACCTGATGGACACGAGATTGTGCAAGATACCATTTGGACTCGTGAAACCACTTCTATCAATGATTTGGTATTTGACAGCCGCACAGCGGAACAACCTTATTGGGAAGCTACCCCTGGCAAGACACAGAACATAACTATCCGGGTTCACACCGAAAAAGCACCTAAAAAGGTTGATGGTTGCATTGGTGTTTATGTTGGTTGCGAATATTCGAACTCATCGCAGTTCATACGTTAAACCATTTAAAAGACAATATTATGGTGTGCCAAATCGTGCTTCATTGACCGGTTTGGCACTCTTTTTATAACAACTTAAATCCTTAAAAATGAAAGATTTCTTTAAAAGTGTATTGGCGAGTTTGGTTGCGCTGATTCTCTATTCATTCGTCTTCTTTATCCTTTTTGCCGGCATTGCTGGTATGGTTGCCGCTTTTGGTGACAAAACGGTGCCCGTGAAGCCCAATTCGGTGCTTCATCTGAATTTCAAGTCCGAAATCACCGACCGCGCATCTGGCAACGTAAGCCTTACATCGCTGACAAGCGGACTGCAGACGGGCATTGGCTTGAATGACATTCTGGAAAGCATCAGCCGCGCCAAAACCGACGACAACATCAAGTGCATTTTTATCGATAACAGCGACATTAACGCCAATCTGGCCACCATTGCCGAAATCCGCAGTGCAGTGACCGATTTCAAGCAGAGCGGCAAACCCGTTTACGCTTACGCCGACAACTTGTCGCAGGGCATTTACTATCTGGCCAGCGTGGCCGACAAAATTGAGTTGAACCCCACTGGCGAGATG
>JAEEGJ010011681.1_pt1 | contig 22157 bp, 13 predicted proteins | sample 8958761 | NCBI WGS metagenome assembly JAEEGJ01 (sample SAMN16246546, study PRJNA631951) | gut metagenome | biome: gut microbiome; feature: rumen; material: RS-attached | host: Bos | place: Iran: Karaj | collected 2018-10 | reverse complement strand
AACTTTTAAAACTTATTACTTAATACTTTACTTCTCTAATCTTTCAGTTTGATTTTCGCCAATATGCTTGCCTCACCGAGTTCCTCGGGTTCAAGACCTTTGATGTAGTCGGCATTGCGCTCCAGGCAGGCTTGCAATTCGGCTTTCGTTTTTTGCAGACGCTCGTCAAGCTGGTCGCCAAGGTTTTCGAAAAATTCAGCCAAATCACTGTATTTATATCTCCCATAGAGATATTTCCCATCGGAGTAATAATAATACATTCTATTTAACAAATCAGCCACTATATTATCAGACTCACCGTGACTAATCTTTGATACAACGTTATTTGTGTTTTTGTCAATCATCGCCAAATAACTGGTGCCACTCATTTTATATTGAATAAACAGGAACCGCCCCGATTCGCCAAAATCAGAAAAACGACCATCGTACAAATTCATTGCATCCATTGCTTCTTTGAATTTTTCAAAATCACTTATGTCTTTAAGTCTGTTCAGAAATTTTTCAGTTAACGGATTTGGCAGAACCAACTCAATATTCTGCTCAATATCACCGCAGAGCGAATAGATGTGGGTGTCATACGAAAGGAAAAATCGGACGGTATCACCGTTAACAAAATATGGATTTGCTTGGCCAAAAAATGTAATAGAACCGCTTTGCGGTATCGTAAAGTATCTGGATTTTATGTTGAACGATTCGTCTGTCAGCAAAATTGCTGGCCTTACTGAATCTGGCCGTCCGTGGCCGCGCATAAGGAACGCATAATCACCGTTTTTAAGCCGCATTACGTGGTCGTAATCCGAAAACGATTCGTCAAATTCGTGCATTTTGCCAAGGAACGCGCCTTTTGAATTGTACTGACGGATGATATGCTTCTCGTCGTAAACGCAGAAGTTGTCACCAACACAAAAAATATCGTTGAATTCTAATATTTCGCCAGGACCGTTCCCCCTGATTGCTCTGCACGATATTTTTTCGCCCGTCCGTAAGTCGAAACAAACCATTTTCTTTATGTAATCCCCCAACATATACATATAGTTGTCGGAAAGGACGAAATGCGGAAATTCGATAAACACCCAGTCGTCGTCCATCTGCAGATTCATCACCGAGATTGACTCAATGTTGTCCGCAAAAGCATCATTGTCAACAGTTCCTGGAAGTTCAATGCTGCTGGATGCAGCCACTTCGGTTTTACTGCCGCTGTTGCAAGCGGTCAGCGCTGCTGCCAGTGCAAGGGCGGAGATTGATAATGTTCCGTGGTTCATTGTTTTCGTTTTTATTATGTCTGTTTTTCCGTTTTTAACGGACGCGGCACGCCACGTCCCTACATTTTTGCGGACACACGCGGTGTGTCCCTACCGATGTCTTTTGCCTTTTCAACTTATAACTTAAAACTTTAAAACTTATAACTTCAATTTGAACTGCAGGATAACAGGATTATAATCGTTCTTCTTCATTGCCTCGATAATGCGTTTGCCAGTTTCCGACATCTCCTCGTTGTCATTGATTTTGCTCTCCCAGTCGCCTTGAATCAGCATTGTGTAAACGCCGTTGTCAATCATTTCTGGGTTAACATTAAGATTCAAACCTCCAATGCGGACCTCGTAGTTGCGTACGCTTTCGGGAGTGGCAATGGCAAGGCAAATGTGTTCTTTATCATCCATAACGGTAATATGCCAATAGGCCAGTGTTGAGCCGTTGAGTTGCGGATAATAGCAACCTTTGCAGTAATCGCCGTTAATGACTATGTTAATCACCATCATATCTCCAACCATTTCAATCTTCTCTTCAGGCTCGGGCATTTCCATTTCGCCATAGTCGATTGTGGCGATTTTCTGTATCTGACCGTCAGAATAACGATAGAGAGTGTGCTGGGGCATAAGCAGTGACATCAGCACGTCATTGCCAGAACGAGTGAATTCTGAAATTAGTGAAAAATCATCTCTGTATTTCGCCATACAAAACAGTTTGGTCAGATTTTGCCCGTCGAATCGGTACAAAACACTGCTGTCTTTCACAACAGTCATTGTTACACCGCCAATTTGTTGTTTTTCAACATTTTCCAGTTCATCTTCAGGCGGCAGGGCAGTTATTAACATCTCGCCGCGACCGAGAGCAACCATAGAGTGAGGATAAATGTCGATTGTCGATTTCGACACAAACTTGAACGGCGATGTCTGGTAGCACAATATCTTGCCATTTTCTTCGCAACCATAAAAAAGGTTTTCGGCGGGCAGATATGAATAATAGTCAAGGTATCTGTACTCGTTGGGGCCGTTGCCAACGGCGTTGAGTTGGCCGACAAGGCGTCCGTCTTTGATGTGATAGAACTTTTGCCAACGGTTGTTGCAGGCAACAAAATCGTTGCTGCTGCCGCTTAAGCCAAGAATTTCGTCAATTGGCTCGTCGGTTACGATTGGAATAACCTCAATTGCCTCGGCAATCTGCTCAAGGTCAATGGTTTCGATGTCTTTTACCTCGTTTTTTATCACCCATCCGTCGGGTGTTTGGTTTTTGCTGCCGCTGTTGCAGGCGGTCAGCGCTGCTGCCAGTGCAAGGGCGGAGATTGATAATGTTCCGTGGTTCATTTTGTTGTGGTATTAAATTGTTTTCGTTATCGCCCTGACGGGCGGAAATTTTTAAAAAATCTGATTTAAAATTGTTCAAAATTCATCTCTAACCAAACTTATCCAAACTGAAACCAAAACCTTGCGTTTGGATTGTTTCGGGTTCGTTCGGTTAGTGTTAAAAAACTAAAAATCATTTTCTTATAATTTTGTTCTAAATTTTCTTTCAATTTCCCGCGAAGCGGCGTCGTTTTCGTTTTTGTTTAACTGGTGAATCGGTGAATTGGGGCGGACGCGATGAATCGCGTCCCTACAAACACCCAATCCCGATAGCTATCGGGACTAACACCATTTTCCTACATTGTTTTCAATTTAAACTGCAAGATAACAGGATTATAATCGTTCCCCTTCATTGCCTCGATAATGCGATTTCCAGTTTCCGACAACTCCTCGTCGGCGTTGATTTTGCTCTCCCAGTCGCCTTGAATAATCATTGTGTAAACGCCGTTGTCAACCATCCCAGGGAAAACATCGATTTTTGTTCCGCCGATGTGCGGTTTGTAGTTCTGCACCTGGTCGCGTGTGGCTATGGTCAGATAACGTTGGTTTTTCTGTTCGATAAGCGGAGATTGCCAGTAGGCCAGCGTTGAGCCATCGAGATTGGCAAATCGGCAACCAATAGCGTAATCTTTTAAATTTTGGAAGATACCAGTCTGAAATGTTTCTATTTTACTCATATCGCCATAGTCGATGGTTGCGATTTTCGACATCTGACCATTGGAATAGCGATAGAGGTAAGAGTTTTCATTCATCACCGACATCAGCACGCCGTCATCAGTGCGCACGTAGGCGGGTATCATCAAAACACTGTATTGGCTTTCAATTATTTTAGTCAGCGTTTTGCCATCAAATTTGTACACGCCACTACATTTTTCCTCGTTTTCAAAAACTATTAGCGAGAGTAGCAGAGTGTCGCGGTCAAGCACAAACATATCATCAACTTGATGTTCCATTGTGTATTTCGACACGAACTTGAACGGCGATGTTTTGAAACACATTATCTGGCCTTTGGTGTCGTAGCCATAAAGGAGGCTGTCGGATGGCAGATATGAAAATTGGTAAAGGTTGAGGTACTCGTTCGGGCCGTTACCTTCGGCGGCGAGTTTTTCTGTCATACGGCCATCGACAATGTGATAGAATATCTTTCGGTTTAATTTTTCGCTGGTAATGAAATCGTTGCTGTTTCCGCTAATAACCGAGCGCAGTTCCGCAATCGGCTCATCTGTCACAATCGGCTTGATGTCAACCACTTCGGCAATCTTGTCAAAGTCGATGTCCTCAACTTTCCAAACATCGTTTTTAATCACCCATCCGTCGGGAGTTTGGTTTTTGCTGCCGCTATTGCAGGCGGTCAGTGCTGCCGCCAGTGCGAGGGCGGCGATTGATAATTGTTTGGTTTTCATTTCGTTGTGGTATTAAATTGTTTTTGTTATCGCCCTGACGGGCGGAAATTTTTATAAAATCTGATTTAAAATTGTTCAAAAATTATCTCTAACCAAACTTATCCAAACTGAAACCAAAACCTTGCGTTTGGATTGATTCGGGTTCGTTCGGTTAGCGTTAAAATCTTAAAAATCATTTTCTTATAATTTTGTTTTAAATTTTCTTCCAATTTTCCGCGAAGCGGTGTCCGTTTATTTTTTGTTTAACTGGTGTCCCGATAGCTATCGGGATGGTGAATTAGGGCGGACGCGATGAATCGCGTCCCTACAAACACCTAACACCATTTTCCTACATTGTTTTCAATTTAAACTGCAAGATAACAGGATTATAATCGTTCCCCTTCATTGCCTCGATAATGCGTTTGCCAGTTTCCGACATCTCCTCGTCGGCGTTGATTTTGTTCTCCCAGTCGCCTTCAATGAGCATTGTGTAGATGCCGTTGTCAATCATTTCTGGGTGAACCTTAAAATTCAAGCCGCCAATGCGGACCTCATAATTGCGTACGCTTTCGGGTGTGGCAATGGCAAGGCAAATGTGTCCTTTATCATCCATAACGGTAATATGCCAATAGGCCAGTGTTGAGCCGTTGAGTTGCGGATAATAGCAACCTTCGCTGTAAGGTCCTTTAAGAACCATATTCATCATCATCACACCATTTTGCATTTCTGCTTTAATTTCAGGTTCTGGCTTTTCCATTTCCCCATAGTCGATTGTCGCTATTTTCTGCACCTGTCCGTCAGCATAACGATAAAGAGTGTGTTTGGGCATAAGCAGCGTCATCAGCACATCGTTGCCTGAACGTGTGAATACTGGTGCATCCTCATCACTATTTTTTGCGACACAAAACAATTTAGTCAATGTTTGTCCATCGAATACGTACACAGCAGTGCTGTCTGCTATCTTGTTTAATGTTATATCTCCAATTTTTTCAGCCTCGACCTTACACTCATCAAGTGGTGGCAAAGCCGTAAACAGCATTTGGTCACGGCCAAGAGCAATCATACCGTGAGGATAAATCTTGATTGGTGATTTCGACTCGAATTTGAATGGCTGTGTTTTGAAGCACATTATCTGCCCTCTGTTGTCATAGCCATAGAAAAGATTTTCTGCAGGCAAGTAAGAGAATTGAAGGAGTTGGCTGTACTCGTTCGATGCTCTGCCTGAGGAATTGAGTTTGTCGACAACTCGCCCATCTTTAACGTGATAGAATGTTTTCCAACTGTTGCCGCAAGCGATAAAATCGTTGCAGTTTCCGCTTATTCCCCTAATTTCATCTATCGGCTCGTCAGATTTAATAGGTATAACCTCAATCGCCTCGGCAATCTGCTCAAGGTCAATGGTTTCAATGGTTTCAGCGCCCTTAATCTCGTTTTTAATCACCCATCCGTCGGGAGTTTGGTTTTTACTGCCGCTGTTGCAGGCTGTCAGTGCTGCCGCCAGTGCGAGGGCGGCGATTGATAATTGTTTGCGGTTCATTTTGTTGTGGTATTAAATTGTTTAATCGGTGATTTGTTTAATCGGTGAATCGGTGAATCGTGGGCGGACGTACGCGGTGCGTCCCTACAAACACCTAACACCCAATACCTAACACCATTTAATTGTTAATTATTCATTGTTAATTGTTTAACTGGTGAATCGGAGGCGGACGCGGCACGCCACGTCCCTACAATCACCATTGTTTTCAATCCTTCAATTTTATTTTCAAAATCACGTTTGCCGCGTCGCGCTCCTCTGGCTCAAGGTCCTTCATATACTCGGCGTTGCGCTCAAGGTAGGCGCGGTATTCGGCTTGGGTTTTCTGCAGATAGTTGTTGAGTTCATCGTCGTGGCCTTCTAGTAGGGCCGCCAAATCGCGGTTTTTGCACATTGTGTAGATGTATTCGCCATCGGAGTGAAGAACCTGCATATTATTGAAAATCCAATACAGCGAATGCATCAGGCTACCTTGTTGCTCCTCTTCGGAAAATGCTGATATGGCGCTGTTTGCGCGTTTATCGATTAGCGAAAAGTATTTCTGGTTGCTTTTTTGGTAACCCAAACCCACAAAACGCCCCGACTCGCACAAATTGCCGAAAAAGCCGTCGAGTTCAAATAGTTTGTTCATTGCCGACCCATCGTGCTTCTGCTTCATTTCGTTGGTTATTTCAATGAACAGTTCGGCCGTTTGCGGATTGGGCAGAACCAGTTCGGTGCACTGCTCGGTGTCGCCGCAAAGTGTGTAGAGATGGTTATCCAAATGGCCATAGAAAAGGAAACGGATGGTGTTGCCATTAACGCAGTACGGATTCCCAAGCCCGCCTATTAAAAAGAAGAGAGTAACTCTTGGAAGGTCAAAATGTCTTGCCTTGACGTTGAACGATTTGTCGGTCAGCGCCACCTTGCCAGGAATGGAGTCGGGAATATGGGTGTCCAGATAAATCTGCGCATAATCGCCGTTGGGAAGGCGAAACATATCAAGAATGTGTTCCGATTCGCCAAATTCGTGCATCTTGCCCAAAAAGCGGCCATTGCTGTCATATTGGCGTATGACACAATCGTTGTCAAGAACGCACAGCGTATCGCCAATGCAGAATGCTGAATTTAAATATCTTATCTCGCCAGGGCCGTTGCCGTTGATTGTGCGGCCAGCCAGTTTTTCGCCCGTATGGCGGTCGAGGCAAACCAGGTTAATCTGCTGCATACCGCCGAGCATATACATACAGTTGTCGGACAGGCCAAATGTCAAACCATCCTCGAACAACCAGCTGTTGTCCATCTGCAGGTTCATCACCGATATTGACTCAATGCAGTCGGCAAACGCCTCGTTGTCAACCGTTCCAGGCAGTTCAATGCGGTCGGTGATGTTGTCCTGCTTGCTGTTGCAGGCGGTCAGTGCTGCCGCCAAGGCGAGGGCGGCGATTGCTAATGCATTGTGTTTCATTTTGTTGTGGTATTAAATTGTTTATTATTAATTGTGTCTGTTTTCCCATTTTTTGCGGACGCGGCACGCCACGTCCCTACAATCACCATTGTTTTCAATCCTTCAATTTAATTTTTAAAATCACGTTTGCCGCGTCGCGCTCCTCTGGCTCAAGGACCTTCATATACTTGGCGTTACGCTCCAAATAGGCGCGGTATTCGGCTTGTGTTTTCTTCAGGCGAGAGTCGAGAACATCATCGTTACCTTCGAGAAATTGGGCCATAATGCTGTTCTCGCATCGTGCGTAAATATATTTTCCATCGGTTACCACAACATTCATATACTTAATGATTTCGTTCACAATATCAGTCGATTTCGATAAATCATCATTTATGCTTTGAATTATCGAAACAGCCTTGTTTGTACGTTTGTCGAACATCGATATGTAATAGTCTTTGGCAATGTGGTATTTAAAATACACGAACCGTCCTGACTCGCCCAAACCGCCAAAAAAGCCGTCGTATTCATCCATTTTTGCGGTGCTGTGAGTGGTTTCCACCATATTCCATATGATCTCGGGTGTCAATGGTTTCGGGAGAACCAGTTCGGTGCATTGCTCGGTGCCGCCGCATAGTGAATAAAGATGGTTGTCGCAAGGGAAAATGAAGCGGATAGTATCTACGTTGGCATAGTAAGGCACTCCCTCGGCCAACATAATGTAGACATTATTTTCGGGTACGCTGAAATGAGTAGAAATAGTATCGAACGCATTATCAGTCAGTATTAAGGCCGCTCGTTCGGAGTCGGTTTCCAGTCGGTTGAGCCATACAAGCGCGAATGTTCCGTTATCGAGTCGAAGCATATTGTGTCTTATTCCTTTTGGTTCGAATTCGTGCAACAACCCCACATATTTGATATTCTTGTCATAGCCCTTCACCTTGTTTTCTATATCTTGAATGTACAATGTATCGCCAATGCAAAACAATGAGTTAGATTGGTTTATTTCGCCTGGACCACGGCCTTTGATTGAACGCCCCGCAACTTTTTCACCCGTTTGGCGGTCGAAGCAAATCAAATTTATTAAAGTCTCCTGCATTTGGTCAAGCAGATACATAGAGTTGTCGCCAAAAACTATTTCCGGATAACTTGCAAACACCCAATCATCATCCATTTGCAGATTCATCACCGAGATTGACTCCACATTGCTGGCAAATGCTTCATTGTCAACCGTTCCGGGGAGTTCCACGCGGTCGGTGATGTTGTCTTGCTTGCTGTTGCAGGCGGTCAGTACTGCCGCCAAGGCGAGGGCGGCGATTGCTAATACATTGTGTTTCATTTTGTTGTGGTATTTAATTGTTTATTATTAATTGTGTCTGTTTTCCCATTTTTTGCGGACGCGGCACGTCACGTCCCTACAATCACCTAACACCATTGTTTTCAATCCTTCAGTTTAATTTTCAAAATCACGTTTGCCGCGGCGCGCTCCTCTGGCTCAAGGTCCTTCATATACTCGGCGTTGCGCTCAAGGTAGGCGCGGTATTCGGTTTGGGTTTTCTGCAAACGGGCGTCGAGAACATCGTCGTGACCCTCGAGGATTTTGGCAAAATCTCTGTTTTTGCACAATGCGTAGATGCAACCGTCGGCAGATTTGGTAGGCATTGATTTCAAAATCAGGTTGCTTACAATGTTGGCGGCGGATTCAAAATTATCCTCAACATCGCTTACCAACATCGAAGTGGCCTTGTTTTTCCGATAATCGACCATCGCTCTATAATTTTCATTACCAATACGATAGCCGAACATCATAAAGTGTCCAGACCCGCCAGCGGTGTAGAACTGACCATCGTAGTTATGAAGTGCCGCCATATCGCCACTTGCAAACGATTCGTTAGCCTTTTCGGGAGTTATCGGATTTGGCACGACAAATTCGGTAACCTTTTCGGTACCACCGCAAATCGCATAGAGATGGCAGTCGAAATAGAAAGTGGTGCGAAGTGTGTCACCAACAACAAAGCAAGGGTCGGAGCCACCAATAATGAGTATTTGGGCCTGCGGTACATCAAAGTGCCGCGACGTGATGTTGAACTCTTTGTCGGCAAGCATTATGGCTGCGTTGTTGTCGGCAGCGTCGGGATTGCTGATAGACACAAAAGCATAGTTTCCGCTACTGAACCTGATAAGTTTGTAACGCGAACTTATATCGCTGAACTCGTGTAGTTTACCAATGAATTTGCAATTGCGGTCGTACTGGAGAATGTTGCCTTTGTCGTCGTAAATGCAGAGCGTGTCGCCAATGCAGAACAGTGAGTTAAAATAGTTTATCTCGCCAGGCCCGTTTCCGAGGATTGGCCTGCCTGCCAGTTTTTCGCCCGTCTGGCGGTCGAAGCACGACAGATGCATTTTTGAATCATCAAGCATATACAAATTGTTGTCGGACAGGCAGACAGACAATATATCCACAAAAGTCCAGTTGTCTTCCATTTGAAGATTTTCTACTGAAATGGACTCCACGTTAGAGGCAAAAGCCTCATTGTCAACGGTTCCAGGCAGTTCAATGCGGTCAGTGACGTTTGTGTCGGTGTTGTTGCAGGCCGCCATTGTGGCGCAGAGGGCGGCGATTGCTAATGTATTGTGTTTCATTTTGTTGTGGTATTTGATTGTTTTCGTTATCGCCCTGACGGGCGGAAATTTTTATAAAAATCTGATTTAAATTTGTTCAAAATTCATCTCTAACCAAACTTATCCAAACTGAAACCAAAACCTTGTGTTTGGATTGTTTTGGATTCGTTTGGTTAGCGTTAAAAAACTGAATATCATTTTCTTAAAATTTGTTTTAAATTTTCTTTCAATTTCCCGCGAAGCGGCATCGTTTTCGTTTAACTGGTGAATCGTGGGCGGACGCGATGAATCGCGTCCCTACAAACACCCAACACCCAACACCATTAATAATTCTTAATTTCTAAATCCTAAATCCTAACTCCTAAATTCTAATTCCCCTCCACCTCAATCTCCACATTATCACCCAGATTCAGGTTGCCCGAGACGATGATGCTGTCGCCGATGTTCAGTTCGGCGCCGCGCTCGGTGTTCGGCTCCACAATGTGCTCGGTTGAGTTGCTCATCACCACCCGCACGTAGGTCCACACACTGCGGCCGTTCTCGCTTCTAAACAGCACCTCCTGCCCGTCGCGGATGACAACGGCGCTCTTGGGCACTGTGAGTTGGTTGGGAATGGCGTCCTCAACCACCACCTTAACGTTCATTCCGTCAATCAGCCCTGGCTCGCCCTTCACGGTGGCCGTCACCGCAATCTGACCGTTTTTGTCAACCGTGGGGTTGATGGCCAGAATGCTGCCGTCGATGGTGAGTTGCGTGTTGGCGAACGGCGTTATCAGCACTTTCTGCCCCACACGGATAAACGGATATTCGGTCTCCAGAACGCTGAAGCGCACCTGGTAGCGGCTGTCGTCGATGATGGTGCAGAAGGCGCCGCTGGCTGGCTCGTGCTCGCGCCCCTTCAGGTCGATGACCTTGCCAGCGAACGGAGCCCGCAGGTCGCAGTCGGCCAGTTTGCGGCGGGCATCGTCCAAGTTGAGTTTGGCATCGGAAAAACCCGTGTTGATGAACACCGCGCGGCGCTGGTTCTCGGGCATTGTGGCGGTGTCGGCAATGGTGAGGTTGTAGTCTAGCAGGCGGTCGGAGAGTTGCAGCAGAGCCTTGTCGTAGGCCAGTTGCGACTGTTTCAACTGCTGCTCGGCCTGACGCTTGTCAAGCGTGGCCACCACCGCGCCCGCGGCCACCGTCTGGCCCTCGCGGTAGTTGATGCGCTCAATGGTTCCCTGCTGCGCGAATTGCAGCGTGGCCTTGCCCTGCGCGTCGAGTTTGCCGTTGCACACCAGTTGCTTGTTGAACGTGCGGCGCTCCAGGCGCACCACCGTAACCTTGTTTTTCTCGCCCGAGTAACTGCCGCGGGCCATCTCGGCCTCGGCGTCGTCGGTTTTCTTGCTTGAGCCGCAGCCCGCCGCCGTGAGCAGCGCCAGAGCGGCCAGAACGAATCCTTTATTTTTCATTATTCCTGTAGTTTGTCAAATTCAATATTGATGTCGGTGCCCGTCAGGTAGTCGAAAAGCGTGGCCTTGCGGATGCCGAAATAACTGTTCCAGAAGTTGCCGATGTTGGTGATGTAGTTGTTCAAGGCGTTGTCGCGCTCGGTGCGGATTTGGTTCATATCGGTCACCGATATTGTGCCCTCGCCAAAGTTTTTCAGGGCGATGTTGTACGACTCCTCGGCAATCTCGGCCGCGCGGCGCGAAATCTCGCACTGGCTGTATTGGTTGTTGAACTCGGTCACTTTCGTGAAAAGGTCCTGGCGGAAATCAACCATCTTCTGCTCCAACTCGCTGTGGGTGCGCTCCGATTGAGCCTTCGCCATTTTCACGCGGCCCTTGCCCAGGCCCCAGTCCATAATGGGTATTGTGAGCGAAAGCCCCACCACCTCCTGGTCTTTCAGCGTGGCGAAACTCTCGTCGAAGGTGGCCGCCGTGCCGCTCATTCCGAACCGCGCGTGCATCGACGCCGACATTCCGCGGTTGGCCTTGGCCTGCGCCACTTCCTCATCGGCCTGAAGCCCCTGAATGGTCTGGTTCAGTTCAAACGACGAGTTGGCCAGCGCGCGCGCCAGCACCTCCTCATAGTCGAGCGCCACCACAGGCACCGAGTAACTGATGTTGAGCAGCACGGTGGCGTTCTCGGGGCTGCCGATGAACGAGCAGAGCTGGTTGAGCGCCGTGCGCATACGCAGTTGGTTGGTGCTGAGCGCCAGCGAGTCGTTGAGCACCGCCAGTTCCAATTGCAGCAGTTTCTCGCGCCCTATGGTGCCCATATCGAACCGCGTGAGCGCCGTCTGGTAGAGCCGCTTGCTCTCGTCGAAACCCTTGAGCGCCCGCTCGTAGCCCGCCTTGGCGCTGGCGTAGTTCCAGAAATAGTTGACGGCCGTCTGCGCCACCTGCTCCATATTCTCAATGTAGAGCCGCTTGGCATACTCGTAGTTCAGCGGCTCTATTTTCTTGTTCCACTTGAAGCGGTTGAATCCCCAAAGCGATTGTGTGTAAGATAGATAGATTGGCTGCGCGTAGTACGATGTCGTGCGGTTGGGCTCATACTGGTCGAGCCTGTTGAGCGATGTTGAGAGCGCCAGCGTGCCGCCCGTCAGAGCAACATTCTGCGTGATGGAGAGCGTCACATCGTTCTTCATCGAGTAGTTGGTGCGGAAGGCCTTTTCGCCCGTTTCGTACGACTGCAACTCAACAATCGAGCGGTCGAAGTTGAGCAGGTCGCTGCTGAGCGTTAGCGCGGGCCTGTACTCGGCCTTGAACGAGCGGAAACTCCAGTACGACGACAGGTAATAGTTGCGGTACGACATTCCCAGAATCGATTTCTCCTGAGCCAGCCGCACCACGTCCTCCATTGTGAGCATCCGCTCATCGATGGTTTGCGCCTGAGCAGGGGCGCACGCCAAAAGCACGCCCGCAAGCGCCGCTAATGGCTTCGTAATGTTGTGTTTGTGCATCCGTTAGAGTTAGTTGTGTAACAAAAAGCGGTTAAATATGATAAAAATAGTGGTTCGATATGCATTGAGGATTAATTTTTTATGCGAAACCTCGTTGTTTTTGTATCGCAATCTTTCAATTGCCGTCAGATAATGTCGGTTTCACCTTTCTTCCGACCACAATGCCGATGATGAAATCGTCAGGAATAAAACTTCAAGATTGGCAAAAAATTTGCTTGTTCCTCCTCGAAAAATCGGCACGGAAGAATAAATTTGCAGTTCTGATTACGAATCGATGAAAAAACTGGCGTCAATAGTGATGTTTTTGTCCCTGACGGCGGCAACAGCCAGCGCGCAGAGCGTAGGCGTGGTGCTCAGCGGCGGCGGCGCCAAGGGCCTGGCCCACGTTGGTCTGCTCAAGGTGCTCGAGGAGAACAACATCCCCATCGACTACATCTGCGGCACGTCAATTGGCGCCATCATCGGGTCGCTTTACGCGATAGGCTACTCACCCGACCAGATGGCCGAGCTGCTCCAGTCGGAGGAGTTTCTGCGCTGGTCGAAAGGCGATATGAGCCCCGAGGAGCAGTACTACTACAAAACCAAGATTGAGGGCGCCGAGTGGGTTAGCGTCAGGCTCAAGCGCGACGGCTCGTCGGTGAACGCCGTGCTGCCGACCAACATCATCGAGCCGGAGCAGATGGACTTCCGCTTTATGCAGATTTACGCTCAGGGAGCGGCCCGCGCCGGCTACGACTTCAACAGGCTCTTTGTGCCCTTCTTCTGCGTGGCCTCCGATGTGCACAACAACCGCCCCGTGGTGTTCACCAAAGGGAATCTGTCGCAAGCCGTCCGTGCCTCAATGACCTTTCCGGGATACTTCAAGCCCCTCACCATCGACGGCGAGCTGATTTTCGACGGCGGAATGCAGAACAACTTTCCGTCGGACCTGATGGACGAGAAATTCCACCCCGATGTGATTATCGGGTGCACCGTGACCGAGAATCCCGAAAAACCAACCGATGATGATGTGGTGCTGCTCGCAATGAACTTCTTTATGCGCAAGACCAACTTCACCATTCCCGGCAAGGGCGTGCTCATTGCCCCAAAGTTGAGCCAGTACGGACTGATGGATTTTGAGAAGTTTGACGAGATTTCAACCATCGGCTACAATGCCACAATGGCTAAAATCGACTCAATCAAGGCGCTGGTGAGCCGCCGTGTGAGCGCCGACTCGCTGGCACAGCGCCGTGCCGAGTTTGTCAGGGGCGAGCCCGGTCTGGTGTTTGGCAACGTGATTGTGAGCGGCGTTGACGATTTGGCGTCGGGCTACATTGAGCAGAGCATCAAGCGCGGCAAGGATACGTTTGATTTTCACGCACTTGAGAGCGGCTACTTCCGGCTCACATCCGACAAGATTCTGCAATCAATCTACCCGCAGGCGCAGTACAACAATGCGACGGGCCATTTCGACCTTAAATTGGACGTATCTTCGCAGAAGTCGTTCAACGTGAAGTTTGGCGGCAATCTGTCGTCATCGAACCGCAGTTTCGCGCAGGTGGGAGCCGAATACGTCTTTATGCACCGCAACATCTACAACGCCTCGGTCAACGTGGCGGCCGGCCAGTTCTACAACTCAGCCAACGCGCTTTTCCGCATCGACCTGTCGCCGCGCAACATCATACAGCGTATGCCGCCGTTCTTTGCCGATTTTCGCGCAGCCTACAGCCGCTGGGACTATTTCAAGACCACCAACGAGCTCTTCTTCGACAGTGAGGCGCTCTCGCAGGTCATCAACACCGACAAGTATGTGGGCCTCGACCTCGGCGTGCCGGTCTATAACCGCGGCATTGCAACCATCGGCGTGGCGCTGGGAACAATGTACTACAACTATTTTCAATCGACCAACATCAACAAGAGCGACAACGCCGACGAGACGCAGACCGACTATTTTGACCTGAAGCTGAAATATGAGTACAATATGCTCAACTTCCGCCAGTACGCCAGCAGCGGGCGCTATTTTTCAATTCAGGGCAGCTACATTTTCGCTGACGAGGAGTACAGCCCGGGCAGCACGGCCAAGCCCTATGAGTCGGCCGGCAGCGTGAGCGCGCGCCATCAGTGGGGGACCGTCAGGCTGCACCATATCCGCTACCTGAACGCCGGCCGCTATTTCAGCCTCGGATTCCAAACCATTGCCAGCATCAGCAACAAGCCCGATTTTGCCAACAGCATAGCCTCGCTGCTCACCGCAGAGCCTTTCAATCCGTTCCCGCAGTGCCAGGCGCAGATTCTTGAGAAATACCGCGCCAACCAGTGGGTTGGTTTCGGTTTGATGCCGGTTGTCAACTTCACCGACAGGGTGCAGCTGCGCACCGAGATGCACGTTTTCCAGCCCTACCGCTACATCAGCACGCAGAGCTACCAGACATCGTACAGCGAGGAGTTCCCGACGCCGCGCTTTATGGGCAACGCCGCCTTTGTATGGCACACGCCGGTGGGCCCGCTTGCCGCCACAGGCAGCTACTACTACAAAGAGGAGAAGCCGTTCCACTTCCAAATCAATCTTGGGTTTATGCTCTTTAACAGGCGAGGAACGGAATGATTGAGGGCGTGAAGGATTGAAGGATTGAATGAGAGAAGGATTGAGGGCGTGAAGGAGTGAATGGGGAGCGTAAACGAAAACAAAAAACGTAAACAATCATCTGGTTATTGGTAATATTCAGCAAACAACTACACAACGAGCGCTGCGGAGACATTAGCCAAAACTGAACTTATGATTCGTTGATTGTGGAGAAGAAACACCAATTGCGCCAACCACAACAACCCATCCCCCAGCCTACTTCCTCAACAACTTCAACATCATTTCGTTCTTTTCGCTCATCGGCAACGAGTAATTGTGGTCGTAGATGGCGTTCTCCCATTCGCCGTACATCGGGTTGGGGAGGATGATGAACTTGCGCCCGAAATCGTTTTTCAGCGAGTCGGCTATTTGAAGGGCTAGCCGGCTGTCGCGACGGTCGAAGAACGATGTGTAGTCGCCCAGGTTGTCGCCGATGAAGAGGATGATGTCGTGGCTGTCTGACACAAGGCTGCGCCGCTCGTCTTTGCACGAGGTCTTTTTGCTGAGGTCGTAGAGCAACAGGTGAGCCGAATCAACGGCCATTCCGGCTGCGGCAAGGTTCTTGAGCGTGCGGGCGCGCTCCTCCTCAACGCGGTTCGAGATGAAGAAAACCTCAACCCCAAGCTCTCTGGCATAGCCGATAAACTCGGCCGCGCCCGGGAGCGCCCAGGCCTCGCACCGCGCCGACCACGCCATCCAGGCGCTGTCAGAGTAGTTCTGGCGGTCGGCCATCAGCTTGGCTTCAAACGGACTGTTGTCGAGCACCGTCTCGTCGATGTCGAGCACCACGGCTGCGGGTTTCGCGCCACGGTGGTTCTGCAGGTTCTCGCGCAAAGCCATCTTGGCCATTGTGTAGGCCTGATAGTAGCACGCGCGCATCTCGGCCGATTGCTGGTACCACGCGGTGGCCAAAAGCAGGTGTTTCATATCGGGTTCGGCCGCTGGCGAGGCTTGTTTCTGGCAGCACGATGTCAGGACCGCGCTTAAAGCAATACTGCCGATAATGAGTTTTATTGTTTTCATTTTTATCGGTTTATGGATTGAGTTTGTAGTTCAAATCGAAGAACTTGTTGTAGCGGTCAATGTTGGCGTCCTCAAGCAGTTTCTGGTAGTTCGATTTCGAGATGATGTACTGCTTGTAGCTGTCGCTCACCACGCCGTCGAACACCTCACCGGCAATTATCACCGACTCAATGTAGTTCTGCGCCATACGGGCGTTTTTAAACTTCTCAACCATCACAATGCCGTAGTCTTCCGACAAACGGGCCGTCGAGACATCGAAATTCATAAAGTCGAAATACTCGTCGTTGAAGTCGATGAGGCCGAAGCGCACGCGGCTCTCCTCAAGTTTGTGCTTGTCAACAATGGCAATGTAGTAGTGCATCTCGTCTGGCGCGGGTGTGTAGATTGACACGTCGAGCGAATCGTAGGCGGCTCTTGCGGCCAGTTCCTGCTCGGCAAGAAGCTCCTCCTCGCTCTTCTCCTCAAACACGTGAGGCTTGCGGTTGAGGGCGGCAATCACATCGCGGGCGAAACCGGCCTCCTCGCTCTTCGGATATTTGTCGATATAAGCCTTCAGCAGCGATTCAAAGGTCAGGCTGTCGGTTGTTTTGCCCATACATAACGTGTTGAGCAAGGCGAATTTAGGCATCAGCTTGCTGTCGTGGTAAGCCGAGTCAACATAGCGGTAGGTTGAGCTCACATTGTCGAACTCGTCGTTCAGGTAGTAGCGGTAGGTAACCTGATACATAAAGTTCAGTTCGCCCTCGGCGCGCTCCAGCTCCTTGTAGTAATCGGGGTCGTTGAGGATTTTTGCGTAATCGGTGTCGGGGTATTCGCTGATGATGCGTTTTTTGTAGATGTCGGCGTTGGGGTAGTCCTTCTGCAAAAGGTACGTCTTGTAGAGGTTGAACATTGCCGCCACCTCGTTCTCCGATTTCGGGTAGCGCTTCAGGTAATCGAGAAAGGCATCGACGGCCAGCGGATAGTCGGCGAATTTGTCCTTATAAACCGAGCCTAGGTTGAAATAGGCGGTCTCCATCTTCTCCTGCGACACCTTGAAGGCCGAGTCGGTGAGCGGAATGTCGACCAGATAGTACTCGCGGCTCTTGATGTCGAGGTTTTTCTTGGCTTCGGCCGATTCGTCGGTTTCTGCCGAGACGGTTGCCTCGTCCCACTCGGTCACCGTCTTGTTGCTCCGGCGCCAGTTGTCCTCCAGCTTGCGGTTGCCCCACCTCTTGCGGAACTCGTCCTGCCCGAGGCTCAGCGACGACTGGTTGTAGAAATACCATTTGCCACCCGACTGCGTGTTCTGGCGGCTCATCTGCTGGGCTTGCGCCAGGTCGGCTTTGGCCGCAAACTCGCGGTTTTTCTCGTTCTGCTCGCGTTCAACCACCTCTTGTATCATCTTGTCGATGACCTTGTTGCGCTCGGCTTCGCTCATCTTGGCCAGCCGTTGCAGACTGTCTTGCGTCTGAATGGTCTCAATGCAGTTCACCAGGTCGGTCAGGTTCTCAGCCTTTCGGCGAATGCCTTGATAGTCAGGATATTCGTGCGGCAGATTCACCATCGCGCTGTCGTAGTAGAGCTGCGCGTTGCGGTAGTCGGGTTTGTCGAAGTAGATATCGGCCACAGCCAGATACGAGATGCTCTTCTGATTGTCGTTCGAGGTGCTGGCGGCAATCGACTGCTTGAAGTACCACAGCGCGTCGTCGTCGCGCATCTCGTTGTAGGCGATGCTGCCCAAGGCGTAGTAAATCTGGTCGAGATACTCGGTGTTCTTGTCGTCCTTCAGCATTTTGGTGAGCTCGCGCTGCAAGGCGGCGCTTCCGCCCGACTCGCTGTTGAAGATGCTGGCTTTGTTGATACGTGCGTTGAAAACATACTGATAGTCAGGGTTTTTGTCGATAACCTTCTGATACCAGTAGCTGGCGTAGCGGTTGTCTTCGGTAATCTGGTAAATCTGCGCCAGAATGTACATCAGGCGGATTTTCTGGCGCTTGTCGCGACGGATTGTCTGCACGGCCGTCTCCACGTAGGGGATTGCGTCGGCGTAGCGGCCCTGTCGGAGCAGAATGTCGGCCTGGGTCTGCGCCAGCGGCGACTCCATCTTCCGCGACACCTTGTTCATATCGCCTGTCACAGTGCTGATGAAATCGTTGGCCTGCTGGTATTTGTCCATCTCGGTGTAGCATCGCGCAAGCCAGAGGTAGGCGCCGGTTTTGGTGTCCTGGTCGTCATACTGGTGGACAATGTGCGTGAACTGCTCAATGGCGGCGAAATAGTCCTGCTTGATGGCTTTGGCCTTGGCGCCGAGCATCTCGGCATCGTCAATCCAGCGCACGTATTCATTTTTGTTTTGAAAGGCTTTCTGCTTGTCGCTCAACTTCTTGCCTTTCTTCACATTGGGTTTTGCGGTGATGGAGTGTTTGCGCACGCATTTCTCGCTCTTTTCAATCACGCGGTTCAAATCGCTGTACGATGTGAGCGCGGCCTCTTTGTCGCTATAGACAAAAACGGGCAGCACGAGGGCGAAATTCTCGTTGTGGGCCGAGTAGATGTTCTCCATACCCGACTTAAAAGCCTCGTTGCCATTGAAATAGACGTTGTATTTTGCCGTAACGTTGTGGTAGGCGCGGCGCATAGGTGTGTTTTTGGTGGGCGAACAGCACGCCAGCAGCACAGCCATCGAAGCCATACTCAAAAAGTTGACTGTTTTGCTTATCCTCGACACATCAGGTTTTTTAGCGGTGCAAAAATAGTTTTTTATTAATAGATAAGGCGATTGGCGTTCGCTCAACCCCATAAGAAACGGAATTTTTGACGGATTATTACTGAGGGGAAGGATTGAATGAGAGAAGGATTGAAGGACAGAAGGATTGAAGGAGAGAAGGGCGGAAGGATTGAATGTTTAGATGGTGCGGAGTGAATAATTGTCAGACAGCTTTCACGCATTCAATTATTCTATCCTTTACGCCTTGTTAGATTCTCACACCCATAATCACTACGTCGTCGGTTTGGTTTTCGGCGGGGCCGCGCCACTCTTTGAACACAAGGTTCAGCAGCTCGCGCTGCTCGCTCATCGGGCGGGTGTGGATTTCGAGCAGAAGATTGCGCAGACGGCTTTTCTGGAACTTGCGGTCTTTGTTGTAGCCGAATTGGTCTTGGAATCCGTCGGAATAGGTGTAGAGGCAGTCGCCCTTGCGCAGCTCCACTGTTACCGTGTTGAACGGCTTCATCATTATTGATATGCCCACCGGCATTCTGTCGGGTTTGATGATTTGCACCTCGTTGTCACGAATCAGAATCAGCGGATTATTGGCTCCGGCAAACGAGAGAGTCATCTGCTTTTCGTTCACCACGAAGGCGGCCACGTCCATACCATCGTACACTTGTGCGTTCAGATTCTCGTCGCTGTTGCTCTGCCTGAGGTTCGAGATTATGGCCTCGCGCAGTTTGTTCAGAATGGCGTCTGGCGCAATGTCCTGCCCGACAATATAGTTGAGGTTGGTCATTCCCAACACACTCATAAATCCACCGGGAACGCCGTGACCTGTGCAGTCGGCAACAATACAGACCTTGTTGTCGCCGAACTGGCCTACCCAGTAGAAGTCGCCGCTGACCACGCTGCGCGGTTTGTAGAGCAGAAAGTAGTCGGAAAAGACTCTGCCGATGGCCTCGTCGGGAGTGAGCAGAGCCCGCTGGATTCGCCGTGCGTAGTTTATGCTGGCCTGAATCTCTTTGCTCTGCGCCTCAATGTGGTCGCGCTGGGCCATAATCTCGTCGCGCTGATTTTCAATTTCCTCTTTCTGTTCGGCCAAAAGTGTGTTTTTTTCTGCTAAAAGAGAGTTTTTCTCAGATAGTTCGGCATTAGCTTCCTTTTTGATATCCAAAGCTTTGAGAATATAAAACACCAAAAGCGAAATCAACAGCAAACCACCGATGAGCGAGAAGATGATTATGTGCATTTTTTGTTTTTCTGCGGCGTGGATTGCCTCGGTTTTTTCACGGTCGATTTTTTCTAACATCATTGCTTGCTCGGTTTTCATATCGGCAATAGCGTTCATTGAGCTGTCGTTTATATGCACATTTCCATATTCAGTTTCTTTTTCAAAACATTCGTAGGCGTTTTTGTAATCACCGAGAAGGATGTAAATCTCTTTTAAATCGTTGTAGTAATCCCTTAACGATAGCGATGATGAATTTTCGTCGAAATACTTTTTCAGGCGTTTTAAAAAGGCGAGGGCCTCATCGTATTTCTTGTAGTATTTTAGATACTTAACGTAGGTGTAGCCATTGGTAATGGCATTATCTGTGAGCCCTTGTTTTATGAAATAGTCAAGAGCTTTTTTTATATAATAGTAACAACTGTCAGCGTATGTATTATTATTAGTGAGGTTTGCAATATCTATATACACATTAGCAAGCACACCATATGTTAAATATTTGACAGTTATATAGAAATCTACATTTGAGTTTATTATATCTTGCAGGTAAGTGGCTTTTGTAAGGTATTCTTTAGCAGTATAGAGGTCTTCTATTCCTATGTATTCGGCGATGAGACATTCACTCAGTCGAAGATAGCCTTCTGCATATTCTAAAGTGTCGCCAATTAAAGAATCCAATATGATGGCTTTCCTAAAATATTGTTCTGCTTCTTTATAATAGTTTTTATTGTAAAATATTCCACCGAGTGTTATATAACAATCAGTAATATTTGATGTGTCATTATTTTTAATATTATTCTCTAATGCTAAATTGATATAATATTTGGTGCTATCAAGATAGGTCAAGTCTTCGTAAATTTTGGCAATCAATATGTATTTTTTACTAATTAGTTTGTTATCGTTTTGCATCAACCTAATGCTTTTAATGGCGTATGGCAAAGCAATCTTTGATTGGTCGTTCAAAAAGTACCCCCAAGCAATATAATAGTTGCAATTTGCGATAAGTTCTATGTCGGTTTGGTGGCAGAAATCTAATGCAAGAAAGGCATATTTTAATGTAGTATCAACGCTGCTTGTGATTAAGGCTATTCTCGTATAATTCTTCGCTTTAACGCTGTCTGGCGAATCGGGTTTTGTGTCGTTCAGCAAGCTGTCGATTATGGGTTGGTTTGGGTCGACATACTCCTCTTCATCCTCATTTTCTTCTTGACAACAAGCAAATTGCGGCATTGCCAGCAAAACCGCGACCAATAAGCCGAGAAGAAATTTCAAACGCATTTTGTGTCCCCCATTTTGAGGTAGCAAAGGTAGCGTTTTTTTGTTCACAACTTGTGTGCATACTCGCATCAGCTTGCACCTAATCAAGCAACCCCACAATAACACGAAAAGCCTTGCCACGCGGCAAGGCTTTTTTATTTGTCTTTTGTCCGTTGTCTTTAGTCTGAAGTCTTTCCTACGCAAAAATCAGTATCAGCGTCTGCGCCAGCACAATGCGCAGGAACATTGCCAGCGGATAAACCGTTGAGTAGGCCACCGACGGGCGGTCGTTTTCAGCAATCATATTCGAGTAGTAGAGCGCGGGCGGATTGGTGTTGGTGCCCGAAATCATTCCCACAATGGTGAAATAGTTCAGTTTGAAACACTTGCGCGCGATGCACGAGATGGTGAGCATCGGAATCATTGTTATGAGCAAGCCGTAGCCCACCCACCTGAGTCCGTCGCCGTTGATGAGCGTGTCGAAGAACTGCTCGCCAGCTTCAAGGCCAACGCAGGCAAGGAAAAGCGAGATGCCAATCTCGCGAATCATCAGGTTGGCGCTCTGCGTGGTGTAGCACGTCAGGCCGATTTTGTGACCGAAGGCGCCCATCAGCAACGAAACAATGAGCGGGCCGCCAGCCAGACCGAGTTTTGCGGGCTGCGGCATTCCGGGGAAGGCGATTGGAATGTAGCCGACAATGATGCCCAGGAAAATGCCGATGAACAGCGTCGAAAGGTGCGGCTCGTTAAGGTGCTTAACCGAGTTGCCAAGGAATTTTTCGACAAGGCCGAGACTCTCGTCGCCGCCCACCACTTT
>JAEEGJ010011680.1_pt1 | contig 22159 bp, 15 predicted proteins | sample 8958761 | NCBI WGS metagenome assembly JAEEGJ01 (sample SAMN16246546, study PRJNA631951) | gut metagenome | biome: gut microbiome; feature: rumen; material: RS-attached | host: Bos | place: Iran: Karaj | collected 2018-10 | reverse complement strand
CATATCTTTGTTAAGACCGAGACCTGTAACTCCGAGCTGACGATTGGCAAACATTGCCGACATGTTGTGGTTGATAACCATAATATTCCTCCTTGGAATGTGAGCAGAAGAATCCTTTCTTCTGTAAAAAAGATGCAAAAATGCGTAAATGTTTTACAAGGCTACATCTACACATTTTTGCCCGAGGCGCCTGACTGCTGCTTCAGCGAAGTCGATACAGTCATAACACTTCTACACTAAATATCGGCAGGAATGGAGGAATACTTTAATAAAAATTTAGAAAATTTCGATTATTTTTTTCAGTGCGCGGACAGCCTTTCCCCGGTGGGAAATTGCGTTTTTTTCGTCGGCAGTAAGCTCTGCAACGGTTTTTCCGTATTCTGGCAGGAAGACAATAGGGTCATAGCCAAAGCCGCCTGAGCCGGCCTGCTTACTTATATCATCAATAAGGGCGCCTTCGAAGGTTTCCTGGGCTACAAAAAGACGGTCCGGACCGCAGTACATTACCATGGCACAGGTGTAGTGGCAGCTTCTTTCTCCATGAAGATATGCTCCTTTTGGAAGAGAGCCTTTTACAATGGCTTCATTAGTCTGCTGGATGAGGAAAAGATTCTGTTCTTCCTGGGAGATTTTTGAGCCGTCTGCTTTTCCCTGCATAAAGGAAGGTCCGGCGTATCTTGAAGAGAAAATGCCAGGCGCCCCACCCAGAGCGTCTACGCAAATTCCCGAATCATCTGCAATAACAGGGCAGTGCACAATATCATAAAGTGTACGTGCCTTAATCAGACTATTTTCGTAGAAAGTAGTTCCTGTTTCATCAGGATCAAAATCAATTCCCTCATCTGAAGGAATAAGTATGGTGTGTTCCGGTAAAAGTTCACACATTTCTCTTTTCTTATTTTTGTTTCCGGTTGCTAAGTAAATTTTCATATAACTAATATAATGAAAAATACAGTACAGAACAATAATAAGGGATATTTTCAATCGTTTTCTTCTTTTTTCTTTTCTTTTTCATACTCCTTTCTGGCACAGTTTATATAATAGTTTACCTGTCTTTCACAAATCCCCATTAGGTTTGCAACTGTTTTATTCGTAGGCCTTAAATAGATATGGCCTTTTTCAAAGGCAGAATTCATGCGGTTCCAGTTATGCCGGTGTTTCTTTTCCATGTAGATATAATGCTCTTTCATTTTCTTAAGCTTTTCCGGGGCAATTTCGGTATCCAGCTTCTGAATGATTTTTTTATACCTTTTATGGTGATAATAGGCAAAATTGCGTCTTTCCTGAGCTTTCTCCCTACGGCTGCTTTTTAAATCCAGGGAATCCTTGCATTGCTGAATCATATTATAGAAGAAGTCTTTTTTAATTCCGGAAATTTTGCAGATACGGTGTATCTGTTCATCTGTAAGATAGTAGGAAGATTTTAATGCCAGTACAATAAGCTTTTTGTTTTCATGCTTAAGAGTAAGACTTTTAAGTGCATCCTGTATTTCTTCCGAAGGAATCCTGGAAGCTGCATAGGGAACCTTAGGAACTTCGAAATTTTCAAAATCAATTCTATGATACTTTTCCTCCTTCTCATCAAAGGAAAGAAGGCATTCTTCAAAATTGATTTTTTCTTTCATTGACTGAACCATCTGTTGTTTGATTTTAGTATTAATGATTGTACAGATAAAACAATATGTATAAGTAAAAAAATCTCCAAAGGCAGGATTGAACTGATTAAGAAGCCTGTGTCCTTTTTCAACCAGACACAAGAGAACATCCTGCCGGAAATCTTCATCATACTTTTGAAGGCCATAAATCGGGTAGTTTTTAATTACAAAGCTGCAGATACCTTCAATCATTTGCTTTTCTGAAATTTGCCCGGACCTCAGCTGGTCCGATAATTCATTTAATCCAATTTTTTCCATTTTACGTACCTCGTAAATTATTTAACGCAATTTATATGCCAAGTAGATAATTTCTTCCCTCAGATGATGCTTTTTTGGTAAATTTGACTCCTTCATACTTGACCTGACTAATTCAAAATGATAATATATCTACATCTTTTGGCGACTTAGCTCAGTTGGTAGAGCACACGGCTCATATCCGTGATGTCAATGGTTCAATCCCATTAGTCGCTAATGTAAATCCAGACCAGCTCTGGATTTTTTTATTTAACATATTTCACAAAATTCTTGTTAAAATAAAATAATCGGTTTATAATTAATAGTACTATTTGAAACTGACACAGGAGAATAGATATGAAGAAGATATTGATTGTACTTGCACTTTTTGCAGTTTTCTCTACAGTAATTTTTGCTGCTGACAATAACGGTGCATCTGCACCAGCACGTACAGAAGGAAAGTGGACAGAGATGTCTTATGTAAACGTTCCTGTTCTTAAGGTACTTGAGGGCAAGGATGGTTATGCAGTTATTTACCAGAAGAATAAGACTGGAGTTGGTAATGTTATAATTCCAAAGAAATGGGGTAAAGGAACAAATGAATCTCCAAGAAAGCTTAAGTTCCGTGCTGTAAAATCTTCAGTTGGTGCTTATATGACAATTGTAAAGGATGGCGGTGAGTTTAAGCGCGTTATTCTTTCAATTCCTATGAATAAGAGTAATTCAATCTGGGGTATGGTAGATTCCCGCAAGAATATGGAAGGTGCCGATAAAGATACTCTGGAAGACTTGGAATTCTAGGCCGAAATACGGTATTATGAAAGAGGGTTTTGAAACCCTCTTTTTTTTTGTCTATTTAACGGAAATTGCAAATGTTTAAATTACCTCAGGAAAAAATCGAAGAACTCGAAGCTTTTATCGAAAATCACGATTTCTTTTTTATAATAGGTCACAAAGAGCCGGATGGAGATTGCATTACCTCCTGTCTTGGCATTGCTGCAATTCTTGAACATTTTGGAAAACCTTATCAGCTTCTTAGTGCTGGTCCTTTTAAGCGGAATGAAGTTCTTCGCTGGCAGGATAAGTTTTCGGACACAATGGAATTTCAAGACCAGAGTGAACGCAAGAGAAGTGGACTTTTTATAGCAGACTGTTCAGAGTTAAGCCGACTTGGTGATATTGACGGCGATTTAAAGGGCTTTAATACTTTTGTAATAGATCATCATAAAACCAGCGGATTAGAAGAAGGCTTTATTGGCTATGTTAATTCTGATGCTCCGGCCTGTGCCTTTCTTGTTCAGCTTTTTTACGAAGCACTTATAGGTCCCGTAACAGGGCAGCTTGCAAAGGACTTGTTTTTTGGAATCTGTACAGACACCGGCTTTTTCAGATTTTTAACCGACAATTCTTCTGAAGTTTTTGCTGCAGTAAGCCGTCTTGTGGCAAATGGAGCAAATCCACGAACCTGCTACCGGGAAATCAATTCGGGTAAGCCTTATTCGACAAGAAAGCTTCTGGGAATCCTTCTGGGAAAAGCTGAGAAATATCTTGATGGAAGACTGGTCGTAACTTATGAATCTCTGGAAGATACAAAGAAATGGGGCCTTGATGGCCGCGATTCAGATTCCCTTTATCAGCTGATGCTGAGCGCAAAGGGAGTTGAGGCAGTTGTCTTTTTACGCCAGGATACCGAAACAACCTGTACCGGCGGCTTCCGTTCTCAGGATAAAATTGACGTTTCTTTAGTTGCGGCAAAGTTCGGCGGCGGCGGCCACAAAAACGCGAGTGGAATGAGTTGTAACGGCCGCGTAGAAACTTTGATTCCGCAAATTGTTAAAGAATTTGCTCGAATAATGTAGTAGATTCTGAATCAAGTTCAGAATGACAAGACCTCGGAGCGGCTTTTGAAAGTGCGCGAGCAGAAAAAGCCCTAAGGCTGCATCGAGGCGATACAGGAACGCCGGTTCGACGGAAAATACGAGCGAAGCGACGAGCGCTCGCCAGCAGCCTGAGGGATTTTTCAGCGGTAGCGCTTTTAAAAGCCGTTATCTTAGTGCACTGCCAATAATAAGCGTCTTTGCGTAATCAATTAATTCTGCCGCTTCCTGATCTGTGTATGGATAAATATCATTATAATCAGGGTCTAAACAATTCTTATTCATAAATTGTGCAAACTGCCAGCTGGCGTCCTGTGGCAGAAGCTTTGCCATTTCTGCAATATCCTCTTTTGTGACTAAGCCTGGAACCAGCACGGTGCGCCATTCGCGGCAGTCGGCAGGGTAGGTGGCAATAAGCTCTGCGCTTTCTTTCAGAACCTTTTCAAAATAATCAGACTTTCCAAAGAAAGGAGATTTGTCTCCGCAGATTAATGTAGAGTAGCGGGAAGGACTTGTTTTTATGTCCATTGCAATAAAGTCCGGGTGAAGAGTATCGTCTTCTATCAAAGCCTTGAACTTTTCCGGCAAGGTTCCGTTTGTATCAATTTTGATTTTGTAGCCAAGCTCTTTTGCCCTGCGGATTATAAGTGGAGTATAAGGATTAAGAAGAGGTTCTCCGCCGCTTATTACAAGGCCGCTTAAAATGCCCTGTCGTTTTTCCAGATGAGCAAAAAGTTCTGCAACTGTGGAAAGGGGCTCAGTTTCTGTACCGGCAGGCATTTCTGAATCACTAAGAACAAGCCCTATGTTGTAGCAGTAGGGGCAGCGGATATTACAGCCTTTAAGAAAAAAAGAACCTGCGACACGACCCGGAAAATCCACACAAGTGGTTTTTACAAGTACGCCCGCAGGTTTGTTAAGATCCAGTTCTGACATTATGCAGTAACTGTTACCTTATTAAAAACAGCCTCGAGTTCTTCAACATTGTGGCAGCGTGCAGTTTCAACACCAGCCTCGTTGTAGAAGATTACTGTAGGAGAAGCGAATACTCCCTTCTTTGCAGCTTCTGCAAGACCTTCTTTTGTATCAACATCAATTGAACGACCTGGCATTTCGAGAGTGCTCATAAAGTCCTTTACTGGTGGGCAGTTAGGACAGGTCTTTCTTGTATACATTTCGTATGTTACGCTTTCTGTTTCTGTAACTGGTTCTGCAGCTGACATCTTTGCAGGTGCCTTGCGAACACATGGCTGGTCTGCAGCAGTGATATCATATTCCTTGCTGGCTTCGAGAGTGAACATTTTACGCTGATCAAACTCATCGCGCTTACCTTTATTCCAGTGCTTTACAGCGCGGTAGTAACCTACGATGCGTGCGTAAACCTCTGTCTCGGTTCCATGTACGTCCTTGAGCGCTTCTTTTGTCTCTGCAATTTCAGCCTCAATCTGTGCAAGTGTTCTTTTTTCCATAATCTTTTTTCTCCTCCCAAAATTATTTAATTTTTCACACCCACACTAAATATAGCGTGGATTTACTGGTTTGTCAATGTTGCCTACACTAGAATTCTCGGCACAAGGGCCGGAATTCTTTAATAAGTATACGCTTTTTTTTAGTTTTTCTGTTCTGCAAGAACCTTTTCTTTTTCTGCTTCAAGCTCCTTAAGCTTTTCCTTAAGAGCCTTTTCCTTTTCAGCCTTACACTTAGGACATTCGAACTGCTGTCCAATCAGGTAGCCGTGAACCTTACAGATAGAGTAGGTTGGCGAAACAGTAAAGAAAGGAATGCGGTATTTGCTTGCAATTGTGCGAACCAGATCGGCACATGATTTCCAGTCTTTAAGAGCTTCACCCATAAAGATGTGGAACATTGTTCCGCCGGTATACTTAGTCTGCAATGCTTCCTGATGATCGAGGGCTTCGAATACATCGGCTGTGTAATCAACAGGCAGCTGTGAAGAGTTTGTATAGAATGGTTCGTTTGTTCCGCTTGTAATGATGTCAGGGAACTGCTCCTTGTCGTGGCGGGCAAGGCGGTAAGAAGTTGATTCTGCAGGAGTTGCTTCGAGGTTGAAGAGGTCTCCTGTTTCCTCCTGGAAGTCCTGCATGCGCTCACGCATATGCTGCAATACTTTTTCTGCAAAAGCCTTTCCCTTAGGATCTGTGATATTAACACCCAGGAAGTTGAGACAGCATTCGTTCATACCGCAAAGACCGATTGTGTTGAAGTGATTAACAAGGGTCTTGAGGTAACGGCGTGTATATGGGAACAAGCCACCATCATAAAGCTTCTGGATAACCTTACGCTTTGTACAAAGACTTTCCTTAGCAAGCTCCATAAGGTAATCGAGGCGCTTGTAGAATTCCTCTTCGTTATTAGCAAGGTAGCCGATTTGTGGCATGTTGATTGTTACTACACCAATAGAACCTGTGAACTCGTCTGCACCAAAAAGACCACCACCACGGCGGCGGAGCTCGCGCTTATCAAGCTGCAGACGGCAGCACATAGAGCGTACATCACTAGGGTTCAAATCTGAATTAACAAAGTTCTGGAAGTTTGGAGTACCGTACTGAGCTGTCATAGTAAAGAGCAGCTTGGCGTTTTCTGAGTTCCAGTCAAAGTCACGGGTAATGTTATAGGTTGGAATAGGGTAAGCAAAGCCGCGGCCGTTAGCATCACCTTCAATCATAAGCTCAATGAATACTTTATTAATCATATCCATTTCTTTCTGACAGTCGCCGTAAGTATAATCCTGTTCCTTACCGCCTACGATAGCCTTTTTATTCTTAAGGTCATCAGGACATACCCAGTCCAGGGTGATGTTTGTAAACGGAGCCTGTGAACCCCAGCGGCTAGGTGTGTTTACACCGTAAATGTAGCTCTGGATGCACTGGCGAACCTGCTTTTCTGTAAGATGATCTGCACGGATAAAAGGTGCAAGGTAAGTATCGAAAGAAGAGAAGGCCTGAGCACCTGCCCATTCGTTCTGCATGATTCCGAGGAAGTTTACAATCTGATTTACGAGGGTAGAAAGGTGAGTTGCTGGAGTAGAAGTGATTTTATCTGGTACTCCACCGAGTCCTTCCGCAATCAGCTGACGAAGCGACCAGCCTGCACAATAGCCTGAGAACATAGAAAGGTCGTGAATGTGGAAAGCGGCTGTTTTGTGTGCTTCTGCAATTTCCTTTGAATAAATATTGTTGAGCCAGTAGTTGGCAGTAATTGTACCTGAGTTATGAAGAATAAGACCACCGAGCGAGAAGTTTACGTTTGCGTTTTCGTTTACACGCCAGTCGCTCTGAGCAAGGTAGCCGTCCATTGTCTTGTTGATATCAATCATAAGGCTCTTTGCATCGCGCATTGCCTCGTGGCGGGCACGATAAAGGATATAAGCCTTAGCAACCTCAACTTCTTTATTTTCGATAAGAACGCTTTCTACAATATCCTGAATCTCTTCGATACCAGGAATAGAATGTGCGCGGTTTCCTGCAAGCAGAAGACGAAGTTTTTCTTCTACCATGTCTGTAAGCTTTGAAGCCTTGTCCGGATCATTAACCTTTGAAACTGCTTCAATTGCTTTACCGATTGCGGCTTCGATTTTTGTTCTGTCGTAATCTGCGATTTCTCCTGAACGCTTTACTACAGACTTAAGGAAGCCCTTTGTTTCTGAATCTGAGCTGTTACCCAGAAAGCTTCTCCATTCTGGAAAGATAGATTGATCACTCATTTTGTTTTTCCCCTCTTTTCTATGTTCTTTACTTCGGTTATGAATTCATCGAGATTTTCAAAATGCCGGTAGACAGATGCAAAACGGATGTAAGCTACCTTGTCGATGTCATACAATTTTTCAAGCACAAGCTCTCCCAGCTCGGACGTAGAAATTTCACGGTTTTCACGACCTTTTTTAATTGCGAGATCTTCAATGTCATTGGAAAGCTGTTCTACCATAGAGCTTGCAACAGGACGTTTCTCAAGAGCTCGTTCAATACCTTTACTGAGCTTATCCGTGTCATAAGGTTCACGGCGTCCGTCGCGTTTGATAACCATAAAGGGTTTTTCGTCAATACGTTCATAGCTGGTAAAACGGTAGCCGCATTCAAGACATTCACGTCTTCTTCTGATGCTTTCGCCGTTTGCCATCGTTCTTGACTCAAGGACTTTGTCCTCAATGTTACCACAGTAGGGGCAGCGCATTGTTTCCTCTCACTTTTTATTTTCTAGCGTCAATATTTTGATATTAACATAATAGTACACTAGATATGGATAAACAAGTGAATTTTTGGAAAATTTGCAAATTTATTTTAAACTTTTTTTCTTGACAAATTTTTTTTTTATGCTTAGGCAGAAAATTCGGGGGGCTGCTCTTGACTATTTTTTATTTTTAGAATTCTTTTTTTCTTTTTTGCCGGATTTTGCGTTTTTTTTTGATTTTTTGAGCTTACGTTCGTCCGGAATATAGTCATAAGGGCTGAAAGTAAAATAAGACCAGATGGCAACAGCAGCAAAAATCAGAAGGCAGAGGTATGGAAGCCAGTTTCCAAAGCGCGCGTAGGTGGTCATCTGGCGCTGGAATACAGGAATATTAACTGCCATGGCAGCCTCTTCAAACAAAGGCAGGTCAGAAATTACTTTTCCAGCCGGGTCTACAACAACTGAATAGCCGGCATTTGCGGAACGAATCAGGGTTGTGCGGTATTCGATGGCTCTGTAGGAAGCAATTACAAAATGCTGTATTTCACTTGATTTTTTAAGAGACCAGGAATCGTCGGTTATATTTATAAAAAGCTCGGTTCCGTTTAAGAAAAGAGGCCGCATTATGTCTGTAAAGGCGTCGTCAAAGCAGATTGGAGTTGAGATCCGGACCGTATAAGGTGTTAAATCCTCCTTTAGCTGCTGGGTAAAGCTTTTATTAAGATTTATATCCTTTACAGCCGGATACCTGAAGTTTTCCGTAATCGTACAGGGAACATCAAAATAAACATACTGGTCTCCGGGAGCCCAGCCGGCCGAAATACCTACAACCTTTTCCATAAAGGCATGAACAGGCGGTATTTCCATAAAGGGCAAGGCTTCTGCGAAAGGAACAAGATGATTTTTTGCATAATAGCCGCGGTACAAGCCGTCAGCATCATAAAGAAGGGATGCATTAAAGAATTTCTTGCTTGTCCCGTCGTTTCCGTAACGAACAAAGGAGCCTCCGAAAATGCAGGGAACCTTTATTTCCTGAATGAAGTCTGAAAGAGGCTTTTCTGCCGGGAAGAAGGTATAAAAGGACTCTGAGCTTGGGAAGGCCTTCTGTAAACAGCCTTCACTCCATACTACGAGATCAGCTTTTCTTCCGGCCATTGCCAGTTCATCAAGTTTTTCTTTTGTGAGCCTTTGAGAGGTAAGGATAGAATTTTCGTCAGAATCTGAATTCCAGGGATTGCTGTTCTGCTGGACAGTTATGGTTGTAAGCTCTTTTACCGGTTTTCGTGGTTTTTCGTACTGGTAGATTCCGTGAACCAGCATAAGAAGCAGCAGCATTCCGAAGAGTCTGGCCGTCTGTATGGTATCTGCCGTTCTCTTCTTCTGCAGCCTGTAATTCCCAAAATATTGAATAAGGAATTCAGCCGCAAGGGCATTAAACATCACAATAATAAAGGTAATGCCGTAAGTACCTGTTATTGAGGCAGACTGCATTAAAAGAGGCCAGCGGAACATTGCAGATGAAACTGTTCCCCAGGGATACCCCAGAAAACCGGCTGATTTAACCCATTCATAAAGGGTGTAAACTGTTGCAAAATAAAGAATACGGAAAACGGTAGAGCCCCTTGTTGTTTTAAGAGACAAAAAGGAAACAGAGGCAGAATATTCATTCAGCTTGTTCTGCCATTGGCTTGTGTAGTAAGGCAGGAAAAAGAAAAGACCGAAGGCTCCTCCTATGCAGGCAGTTCCAAAAGCCGAGGCTCCAAGGGTAAAAATGGCAAAATCCTTAAAATATGCCAGCCAGAAGCTGGAAATAAGATGGGTTACAAGGGTCTGGATAAAAAAGGCCGCAAAAGCAAGCTTAAAATCCTTTATCTTATTAAAAACCAGATATAATGGAATAAAGGCTGCCAGGGTATATCCCGGACACCCGAAAAGGTAGAATTCGTTGGGAATTGCCGCTGAAAGCATAAAACCTGAGAAAACAGACGAAAAAATAACTTGTAAAATCAATTCCATTATATTATTATTTTAACAATATACATTGAAAAATTTCAAGGTAAAATAGGGTAATTAATAAAGGGAGGGTCCAATAAATGAAGGCAGTAAATGATGCACACGAATTGGAGTATGGAAATAAACCCGACGTAGTTGCAAAAGCACCGGGAAGGTTTCATCTGATAGGTGAGCATTCCTGGTTTTTCAAAGATAAAACAATGTCTATGGCAGTTAATCTGCCTGTCTATGTTGCTGTCTCAAAAAGAGACGATACTTCTGTTAAATTCTACTTCCATCAGCTTAACGAACGCAAAAAAGCAAGTATTACATCTTTAAAACTCAAAAAAGAAGACCGCTGGGCAAATGCAGTAAAGGCAATCATATATGGTTTTACTTCTGCAGGCTTTACTCTCGGCGGAATGAATATAACGATTTACAGCGAAATCATTCCTTCGGCAGGCTTTGGAATTACTACAGCGGCAAAGGCTGCATCTGCAGTTGCAATCAAAAATCTTTTTGCCCTTAATTGTTCAGATATGGAGCTGCTGCAGGTAATAGAACGCGGTAACAGACGTTTCCTTCAGACAAATAATTATATTGCAGATAACTTTACAGCTCTTTTTGCAAAAAAGAAAAACATTATTATTACAGACCACTTTAAGAACAGCTGGGATTATGTACCTTTCAATTTTGAAGATAAAAAGATTCTTTTAGTTGATACCAAGGTTCCCCGCGTAGAGGTATGGAACGAAGAAAGCCTGCATGAACCTCAGTATGCCCTTATTATGGGTGATATGAGGGAAAGAAAGCCTAATGTTTACGGCGGCTGGCGCTATATTGATGATGTAACTGATATCAATGAACAGCTTTCTGAGGTTGGCGAAGATGCAAGACGTAAGCTGCTTTCGGTTCTTTACGAGCATAATGATCTGCTTAATGCCCGCGAAGGAATTGAAAAAGGCGACTTCTTTAAGTTTGCCCGTTCTGTAAACCACAGTCATGAAACTATGAGGGATATGTTTAATATTTCCTGCCCGGAAATTGACTGGATTTTGAAGCGTGTAAATGAGCTTGAGCCGAATCTGGACTTTGTGCGTAACCCGGTAACCTGCGGACGCATTACAGGAAAGGGCTTTGGCCGCTGTCTTTACGCAATTATGCGCGAAGGCGATATGGAAAACTTTAAGGCTAAAATTACAGAGTTTGAAAAGATTTTCGGCTTCCATCCTGATGTATACGAAGTTGAAGCTTCAGATGGTGCTTCCCTGGTAAAGGATTAGCGTGGAGCTCTTATGAATATTCTGCTTACAAACGATGACGGAATAGAGGCAAAGGGACTGATTGTTCTTGCGGAACGTTTTGAAAAAGCAGGACATTCAGTTTATGTAATTGCACCTGATTCTAATCGTTCTGCAGTTTCTCATCATATTACCATGTATAACACAAATATCCTCAAGAAGACCGGCCTGAAGAGCTGGGCCTGTTCGGGATATCCTTCTGACTGTGTATGCATAGGTCTTAAAAGCGACCTTTTTGATTTTAAGTTTGATGCAGTAATTTCCGGTATTAATGAGGGTGCCAATATGGGAACGGATATTATCTATTCGGGAACCTGTGGCGCGGCCCGTCAGGCAGTTTTAGACGGAGTGCCGGGAATTGCTCTTAGCGTAAATCCGGAGGAATGGACACCGGAATGCCGTAAAAATATGAAATACGAGGCTATGGCTGATTTTGCGGTAAATAACCTTAAAGAGCTTATTGCTCTGGCCTCTACAGAAGTGCCCCGGCTCTTTGTAAATGTAAACGGTGCTTCAAGAGATTCGTATCTGGGAGTAAAATATTGTAAAGCCCTCTGCATACGCGATTACGGAGACCGTTTGAAAATCTTAGATAATAATGGTGTAAGTGAAAGCCATTTTGTTCCCGGGGGCGCGGTTGCTAGAGAAGATAAGGACTGTGATGCCTATACCGTAAAAGAAGGTTATATAGCCATATCCAGAGTCTATGCAGAACCTCTTGCTGCACAAATAGTGGACGCTATTCAATTTAAGGTGTAAAATAGTATAAATATATAAAAGGGTGGGGAAATTGCAAAACGATACAATTTTAGATGAAGGTAAAAACCTTTATTCTCAGAAAAAATATAAGAAAGCTCTGGCATTCTTTCTGGGGCTTCCAACTGATTCACCTGCAGACAAAATTGAAGTCTCTTATTACCTTGGGCTTTGCTACACAAAGCTGCAGCGTTATGATGATGCCCTTTTATTCCTTGAACAGGTAGTAACCTCCGGCGGTAATTTTGAACGTGTTCTCCAGTGCCGCTTTTTACTGGCTGTTATTTATGCACTTTCAGGACGTAAGCGTCTTGCTGACTTTGAATTAAATAAGCTTCTGGAAACAGGCTATATGACTGCTTCTGTTTATGCGGCAATAGCCTTTGTTGCCTGGGAGCAGAACGATACAGAACGCTGCCTTAATTATTATGAGCAGTCTCTGCGTGCGGATCCGGAAAATGTTTCTTCTCTGAACGGTTTAGGCTATGTACTTGCCTGTCAGGAAAAGGATTTAACCCGTGCGCTTTCTCTTTGTAAGCAGGCTGTAAAATCAGCTCCTAAATCTGCAGCCTGCCTGGATTCTCTTGGATGGGTTTACTATAAGCTTGGACTATATAAAGATGCTTTGCAGTATCTTCAGCAGGCAGAAGAAATAGACACAATGAATGTAGAAATTGCAGAGCATATAAAATCCGTAAGACTTAAGGCAGGGCATTAGCCGATGAAAAAAAGTACCGCTTTAATTTTATCTGCTTTTTTTTCTGTTTGTACGCTTTTTGGTCAGGTAACGACCGATGATGCGGGGCTCCGTGTTCCGGAAGACAGAATAAGAACCGGTAACGAAGGGTTTGCTTCAGAGGAATTCAGGCGCGGTGTACAGGCTTACTATAAGGGAGCCTTTAACGAAGCAATAGTTCAGTTTGAAAAAGCTCTGGCTTATCTGCCGGACGATAACCTTATTCTCGATTGGCTTGGAAAGGCCTATTACAAGGCAGGTCTTGAAGGTTCTGCTTTAAGCTACTGGAATAACGCAAGTGAAAACGGCTACGGCGGTCTTTTGCTTGAAAATAAAATTGAAATTGTAAGGGAGCGCCGCGTAACCGGCGATTCCACCGATAAGCTCATGCGCTTTTCCGAGGCGGGCGCCTTCCCGGGAGAATTCCAGGGAAATCTTATTTACAGCGGTCCTGTTTCAGTCCAGCCAAATTACGACGGAACCATGTGGATTGCTGCCTACAATACAAACGAGCTCATACTTTTAAATCAGAATGGAAAGGTAATTAACCGGGTTGAAGGTCCGTTAAACGGCTTTGACCGTCCTAGTGATATTCTCCGCCTTCATGACGGAAAGCTCCTTGTAAGTGAACATGCCGGCGACAGACTTTCCCTGCTCGATGAAAAGGGAAGCTTTGAACGCTATATCTCAGAAAAGGGAAGAGGACTCGGTCAGGTAGTAGGACCTCTTTATCTTGCCCAGGATTATCTTGAACGTATTTACGTAACAGATTACGGCAACCGCCGTGTAGATGTTTTTGATAAGGACGGCGAGCCGGTATTTTTCTTTGGCGGCGCGGACGGTTCTTTTGCAGGTCTTAAGGGACCAACAGGTATTGCCGTAGTTGATGAGCAGGTCTTTGTTGCAGATGACCAGCGCCAGTGCATTTACGAATTCGACAGAGCCGGAAACTTTATCCGCGAGCTGGTTGAACAAGGAACCTTCTTAAAGCCGGAAGCCCTTAAATACAAAAACGGCAGCCTTATAGTCTGCGATTCAAACCGCATCGTTTCTGTTGATACCGATTCCGGAGCTCTTTTTGAATATGTAAGAACCGGTAATGCTCCAAGTCGTGTTACCTCTGCAAATCCGGATGTAAACGGAAACCTGATTGTAACTGATTTTACCGCAAATGAAGTGTATGTAATGTCAAAAGTACAGGAGCTTGTAGGCGGTCTCTTTGTTCAGATTGAACAGATTGATGCTTCTAAATTTCCTAACGTAACGATTGAGCTCCGTGTAGAAAACCGCCACCGTCAGCCAGTGGTAGGACTCCAGGAAGAAAACTTTTACCTTACAGAAAATATGAGGCCGGTTTCAAAGCTTAAAATGCTTGGCGCGGCTTCCAATAATACAGATGCCGACATAACAATTATTATTGACCGTTCAGTTAATACTTCTTTACACGGCGCTGAAATTGAAAGCAGCGTAAAGGAAGTTGCGGCTTCTATGAATGGGCGCGGAATACTTAGAATTGTTTCGGCCGGCGCAATACCTGCTGTTGAATATGTTGGAAAACCAGATCTGCTTGGAGACTTCAGCCTCGCTGCTCTAAAAACAAAAACTACTTCTTCGGCTGCCTGCGACCTTGCCCTTCGTCTTGCTTCTAATGATTTAATTAATGCCGCAAAAAAGCGAGGCATAGTTCTTATAACCGCTGGCAGTGATAATTCTCTTTCTTTTGATAAATATAATCTTGCAGAGCTTTCGTCTTACATGAACAATAATTCAATTGCCTTCTCTGTAATTCAGCTGGATCAGGCTGCTCTTGGTGATGAATTGGCTTATGTGGCAGACAGTACTTCAGGTAATGTTTATTATGTCTTCCGTCCTCAGGGCCTTGGAGATGTTGTTAAAGATATAATTGAGCTGCCTCAGGGAATCTATCAGCTGAGCTTTACTTCTGCAATGTCTACAAACTTCGGAACAAATTATCTTCCGCTCGAAGCAGAGGTTTATCTTTTAAACAGAAGCGGCCGCGACGAAACCGGCTATTTTGCACCGCTGCAGTAAATTCAGTTTCTTTAATCAAACTCTGCTTTTGCGCCCAGATTCAAATTAATGTTGATTTTGTCTGCCAGCTTCTGATTAAGAATTAAAGTTCCGCCAACTCCAGCATTTACACTGTAATAATCCAGGAATTCAATTTCTACAGAATGATTATAAGAATACTTTTGCTGGAATACAGCATTTATCCGTCCAAGTCCAGCAGTAAAGCTGTCTTTTCTCGAAATAGAATAATTTGTATTTCTGGCAGAAGGAATAACCATATTAACCAGCGAGGTAATCAGGCTGGTAGAAGAAGGTCTTGAATAGGAGAGGGTGTTTCTCGCATCCCAGTTTGCTCCGTCTTCGATTGAAAAATTAAACTGCTCTGTTACAATCGATTTTTCCGTAATAAATAGCAGCAGCTGTAAAAAGCTTTGGATATTGATTTTGAAGGCCTCAGGTTCTTCTGCCGGGATTTTTACAATTGCAGAAAGACTGGCTGTTAATTCTTCCTGGGTAAACCAGCTGAAGCTTTTACCCTTGCTGCTGCTTCCAAAATTATTTATTGAATTATTTGTAATCACTGCCTTAAGCTGGTATAAATCTGCTAGAGGAGGCTGGCGGTTTATTTCACGGGTTACAGCCAGAGTAAGGGCCGAAGGTATGTATAAATCTTTTATTGAATTATATAAGGAACGTCGGAAGTTTCCTTCGTATTTTGCTGAATAATTATGAGTTAATTTGTTCTTCAAGTCTGGATCAAAAAGTTCATAAAATGGAATGCTTGTGTAAAAGCCTTTTCTTTCATTTTGAATTGAATAAAGCTCCTGAGAATCACTTTTGTAGTCACCGCCATAAGAAGTTGCTTTTGTGGCTCCGCCGCTTCTTGCAATTTCGAAGCCTATGGATTTTTTTTCTGTGCTGAAAGGAAGCTGAAGGGAAAGCATTTCTTTATCAGTAAAATCAGGTCCTGTCAGCTTATAGGTATCTGAAAGCTCGTAAGTTAATTTTGGTGTAAGGGTAAGAGAGCCCTTATTCAAAGGAATACTTCCGTTCAGCGAATAAGACCATAAGCCCTTACGTTCCTGTGCAGAAGACTTTCCGTCTGAAAATTCCAGGGCAGAAATATCGGCCCAGCTCTTTGCGTAAGAAGCTGAAACAGCATCATGCTTATTTTCAAGAATATTCTGCGACAACTCCAGCTTTGCGCTTATTCCGGCATCGCCTTCAAAAATCTTTTGCCTATAGGCGGCAGAGATGGAAGCATTCTGTTTGCTGAGGAAGCTGGAAGCATAAGCGGAGCTTTTAAAAGACGTCTGCAGAGGAAGCCTGAGCGAAGAAAAATCCAGGGCAAATTGGTTTTCCTTTTTCAATTCATCAAGAGAAGGTCTGTAACGGTAAGTATCTTCCAGAGAGATAATTTTAAATACGAGATTATCTGCCTGAGTTTTTACGCTGTGGCCTGCTTCCGAAATATCTGCATTTTCAGTAAGGTTTTGAAAGGCAAGATCACCATTCAGTTTTATGCCGCTGAAGGCAAGACCGCCTTCAGACTTCGCATTTACATAAGGCTGAGGCTTTGTAAAGCTGCCGCTGCCCTGATCTGACTGAAGTCTTATAAAATTGTTGTCATCCTTTTTGTACTGGGCTGTAAAGGAATTTCTTACAGTGCCGTAATAAGTGGCTTCTTCATAAGTGATTTTTTCAATAAGCACCTTTGAAGAAGAACTTTGAATAATGAGTCGGGAAGGAATAACCTCTTCATTAATTTTCAGATTATAGGAATCATCTGGAAGTGCAGAGTCATCAAATAAAACCTGCTTGTCTTTTTGTAAAATTGTAATTTTATGCTTTCCGCTTTTTGCAATCAGGGCTCCGGTATTTTTAAGCTGAAGCAGAAGTGCCTCACGACCTCGCTCAGAAGTTCCTGTATCCTCATCAAAAATAAGAGTAAGAGCTTCTGAAGTCTGGTCCTGAAAATCGAGCTCTACAAGTATTTTCTTATAAGCAGAAAAATCCTGAGAAGTAAAGCTTACGGAATTCGTTTTTTCGGGTTTAGGTCTTTTAGACTGTGGATTTGCCTGAATTTCTTCATTCCAGTCATCTACAAGCTCCTGCCAGCAGTAGAGCTGCAAGCCGTCTGAAGTGTTGTCATTTAAAAGTGAAATGGCAGTCTTGTCGCTCACAGTAAAGCCGTAATTTTCCCAGGTAATTCCACCAGAAAGGGCAGTAAAGCTGTTTTTGCGGTTATTATATTCAGCATATTTTTCTTTTTGATTTACCGGCTGCCTTGTAGTAAGGGCTAAATCTGCATAAAGCTCCGGCAGGAAATTGATTTTTACTCCGGCGGCTGCGGCAAGGGCTCCGCCTGAAAAATCATTTGTTTCTTCCTGCCAGGTTATAAGCAGCTGGTCTGTTTCAGAAACAGGAGTATTCAATTCAAGGACTCCGGTATTCTCGTCAAAGTTTACGCCGGTTAAAAGGTTTCCGTTTTTGTAAACCTGCAGGGTTCCGGCAGCCGCCTTTTTTGATATGATGATTTCTTTTACCGGCGAATAAGAGCGGGCTCTGATTGCAAGCTTTGAATTATGAGGAAGATTCAGATAGACTTCCGGACAGTCTTCTGCAAACGGATATACGCTTTTTTGTGTATCTTTATTAATTACCCTTATGCTGGCGGTTTTGGAATCAAAGAAGTTTTCATAAAGATTTGTATAGGCCTGATCTGCTTCTATTGCCTTATACTTTGAAACAGGTATTTCTGATTTTTCTGCTATGACAAGATAATCTGTAGAATTACCGCCATCTTTTTTACTTCCGCATTCATAAACCGAAGGACAGAGGTAGGGTGAAAAGCCCTTTGAGTTTTGAATTATGAGACCAGGTTCTCCTTCAAGTTGAGTCAGCATATTTTCAACCAGACTTTCTATCTGATATTTATTTCCAGCTCCCAGTTCCTTTTGTATGTTCCCGAAGAAGGAGCTTTCATCATTCCAGCTTCCGCTCTGGCCGATGATTGCCGCTGGAATGGCCGGACTTGCAAAGGTCAGAATAATTACCGGTATTTCTCCGTCGGAGTTTTTTCCTCCTCCGGCTTCGTGACAAATATAGATTTTGTTTTTTGCGACGGCATATTCATCGGCGCTTAATTTTCGGTATTTTTTATTGCCGGAATCCTGAAGGGAGCCTGCTTTGTCTTCAATGTAGATTCCCTTAATTTCATGCAGTTTTTCAGAAACCGATTCCGGAAAATAAAACTCGCGTCCATATGCAAAAGAGTCTGCAGAAATCTTAATATCCGAAACCTTATTCATGCCGTAATAAATTTCACTTTTGGTTTCCGTCATGTCATAGCGTACAAGAAAATCTGCCTGAGTTTTTTCTGAAGGGGAAATAAGATGAAGGGAAGCTCCCGGAGCCTGATTGTTTCCTCCGCGGAGCGAATAGCCGAAATATTCAGCCGAATAACCTTCCGGCATTGTAATGCCTCTGTTAGCAAGCCTGAAGCTTCTGATTATTCCTTTTCCGTTATAGCCGAAGGCAAGGGTGTTTCTTGTAAACTCATCTGCAAAGGCTGCTTCAAAATACCAGGTTTTATTTAAGGTAAGAAGAGTAGAAAAATCAGTTTCCTGCTTAAAAACCGGAAGAAGGGGAGAAACAGAAAAGTCTGTGCCGTTTCCAAAAGAAAAATCCAGGCCTGTAGAAAACTCTGCCTTCCATAAGCCGCTTGCGGTAAATTCAACATGATTCTTGTCATTTATATCATAATCAAAAAGTGATGCAGGAGCTTCTTCTGCTGGAATGTCTTTGGCTGGAATCTCCGTTGCGGGGATGTCAGATGCAGGTGCTTCAGCTTCCGGGGCTTCCTGAGCCTGGGCTTTATTAGGAAGCAGGCTTATAAGAACAAGTGCCAGAACAGCCTTGAGAGTGCGGGCCTTGCTCACCTTTATTCCGGGGTGTTTTTTAGAAAGCTTAAGGATTGCTTTTTCAACAGCCTGTTTTTTTTCATCGTTGTTAGTCGAAAATAACTCCTGCTGATAAGGCTTTTCTTCTTTTACTATGTTTTCAAAACCAACGCCTAAAAGTCTTATTCCCCGACCATTTTCATAACGCTTTTCAAAGAGCCTTTTTATAATTTCAAAAAAGGAATCCAGGGTAATGATGTTTCGTTCTACAGTTTCCTGTACACTGCAGGTAGAAAAATCCTCGTAACGAATTTTTACAAAAGCAGTTCGGGAAAAGCCTTCTTCTTTCAGAAGACGGAAAAAAACACCGTGAGCCAGTTCAAGCAGCTCGGTTTCAATAGTGTAAATGTCGGTAAGATCGTAAGGAAAGGTAGTTTCCGCACTGATGGAATGAGATTTAGTCTCTCTGGAAAAAGATTCCTTTTCAATTCCGCGGACAACATTGTAAAGAAATACCGCCATGTTTTTTCCAAAAAGGAATTCAAGTGTGTCGTAATCTCTTTCATAAATATCGCGGGTAGAACTAAAGCCCTTGCTGCGGATCAGTTCCAGAGACTTAGGACCAAGTCCCCAAACCTTATTCAAGGGAAGTCCCAGCATAAAGCTTTCTTCATCGCCTTCCTTAATCTGATAAAAACCGTCAGGCTTTGAAAGACCAGAAGAAATTTTTGCAAGATATTTTGTAGTGGCAAGCCCCACAGAAACCGTAAGCCCTGTCTCGGCCTTTACCCGGGCCTTGATTGCACGGGCAGTTTCTTCCGGAGGTCCAAATAGTTTTTCAGTTCCGGTAAGATCTATAAAGGCTTCATCAATAGACATCTGGTCTACGTCCGGCGAATAGTCGCGGAAGATATTCATTATCTGGTGGGAAAGCTCCGCATAACGGTGCATGCGGCCGCGCACAAAGATTCCCTGGGGACAAAGACGGTAGGCCTGGAAGGTTGGCATTGCAGAATGAACGCCAAAAGCGCGGGCTTCATAAGAGGCTGTTGAAACTACGCTTCGCCTGTCTTCGGGCTTTCCTCCGACTATTACCGGTTTGCCGCGAAGCTCCGGATTGTCCAGCTGTTCAACAGAAGCAAAAAACGCGTCCAGGTCTACGTGCAGGTACCAGTGTTTTTTTCTTTCCCGCTCTTCCATCACTTTTCTCCAAGGTCAAGAGTGCGGCTTATGAAGTTGAAGCTGCCGGTGTTTTCATCTTTATAAACTGCGGAAACAGTAATTCTGCAGGGAGCCTTTGCCGCTCCATAACGGAAGGTCATTTCAGAAGGCGGATCGTTTGGAATACTGAAGCGGGCCTGATTTGCCGAAGGGTTGGTGTAATCATTATCAGAATAAAGAAGGGGATTCACTTCGTCTGTGGTCAAAAGAATATCGCAGAGTATGCAGTCTTTTTTAAGTGAAAGGTCCAGGGTGCGAACTATATCATCAAATACATTTACGTCGCTGACTGAAAGCTGGATAAGCTCGTTTCCATCCGGGTTGATTAATATTTCATTTTGAACAGGCTGCTTCTTGTTCAGTATTTTGCAGCGGATTACGCCGAAGATGGTAAGACTTCCGGTAATAATAAAAAAGGCCGCCACGGTGGAAATAAGTAAAAAGCTGAGTTTTTGGCGGTGGCAGCGGATAGAAGTTAATATTCTGAAAAGCACAATATAAACCGGGTAAAGCACAAGAGGAATTACCGCAATTATGATTTTGCTGTTTGCAAGATAATCTGAAAGCTCCATAAGGTTTGCTGAATTAATCATGGTGTTTGCGTAAGGAATGAGAGGCATAATCATCAGCAGGAATATGGTGATGTGAAGATAATTATTTTTTACGCTGAGGGCAAAAAGTGAAAGCAGACAGATAATAATGAAAATCGGACTAAGTGAAATATCAGCCAGAATAAAAAGCGACTGATTTATGAAGCAGCTGACTACAAGCAGATAATCGACCGCACGTTCTGTGAATCTGTAATTCAGGGAAAGAATAATAAGATAAGCGGCAAGGGTAAAAAGCAGAGAGATGCTTATCTGGAAAATCAGCTGACCGTATATTTTTGCGGCATAAGCAGCGTTGAACGAAATGTTTCGGAAAATAATGCCGCCCACAAAAAAGCCGGCCAGCAGTAAGAGGTAGGTAAGGGGAACAGACCACCAGATTTTTCCGATTGTAGACCAGGTGTGTCTTTTCAGCCTGCGGTTTACAAATACAAGAGTAAAAATGAAAAGCAGCCAGAGGAAAATTGTAGGAACAATAATGTGAAGAATGATTTTTTCACTTACCGTATGATAGCTTCCAAAGAGCTTAATAATCAAAAAGTGATGTTCCCAGCTGATATCCGCCTTATCAGAAAAAAGTTCAACAAAGCCGGTTATAATATTTTCTGCGTCAACAGCTTTTTTTTCCTGAGCAAGTGGCCCGAAAGAAAGTTTGATAGCCGGTATTTCATATTCAAAAAATCCGCTTAAAATGCGGCTGGAAATAAAGCTGTAGGAAGAAAGCTGGCTGAGAATAATGGCAGGCAGGCCTTTTCCAAGTCCGTTTGCTTTATAAAGATTCATTGAGTTTTTTATAAGCAGAGGAGGAGAAGAAAGACCTCTGGCCGTAGTTTCTATTTCGTTTTTTTCGCTGTCCAGATCAAAAATTGCCGCCGTATATGAAAGATTAGTATTCAGGCTTTCCAGATAAACCCTGGTTCCATAAATCATGTCGGCTTTTTCCAGCACCTGTTTTTCACCGTAGGCAAAAAGCACCGTAATTGTAAAGGGATAATTCTGATTTGAAATATGTGTAAGAGCATTATTTATAAGCTCCTGATTATCCGGAATATCCTCCTGAAAAAAAACAAGAAGTAAATTTTCCGGTGAGGTATTCTGTTCTGGTGTAAATGTGACGATAATATTGTAAGGAAAGGTGTTTTCTCCGGAAACTACAAGACTTTGTGCAGAAGGAGAAAAGCCCTTGTTTTTCAGAAAAAAATGAACTTCTGAACATAATTCTATGCCGGCCAGCTTATTGTTCTCAGCCCAAGCCAGAGAGCAGGAAAGAAGAATCAAAATGGTGCACAGAATCTGTCTGATTTTCATTACTTTCAGTTTAAATTTTTATTGTTTACAATGCAAGTCCTATCGTGTATAATAGATAAAAATATAAAAAAGATTTGCATTTAGCAGGGTATATGGGATCGGATAAGAAATTCATTCTGGAGTTGCCACTCAAAGTTGTTTTGACAGAGGATGGAGCTTCCAATTTTATTAGTCACAATAAAAAACTCTTGCGTTTCCGTCTGGCCGATAATGTCGAAGAATACGGAATCTCTCTTGATAAGTTCTCTCCACAGTCTATCCAGAGTATGATTCTTCTTGATTATATCTCTAAAATCGAAATTTCTATGTCTGAATTCGTTTCTTCCCGCCAGGAAGTAATGGATCTTTCA
>JAEEGJ010011677.1_pt1 | contig 22162 bp, 21 predicted proteins | sample 8958761 | NCBI WGS metagenome assembly JAEEGJ01 (sample SAMN16246546, study PRJNA631951) | gut metagenome | biome: gut microbiome; feature: rumen; material: RS-attached | host: Bos | place: Iran: Karaj | collected 2018-10 | reverse complement strand
AATAACATTTTTAGCCCGGGTGGCGGAATTGGTAGACGCGCTTGGTTCAGGTCCAAGTGTCCTTACGGTCATAGGAGTTCAAGTCTCCTCTCGGGTACTCAAAAGAGATTTTAGTTGCAGAAAACAAAAGGTTTTCTGCTTTTTTTTTGTCTGAATTATACAGCTGGTCTCCGATAACCGGATAGCCTGCCCAGGCTAAATGACAGCGAACCTGATGGCGATAGCCTTCGGTGATTTCGCAGATGGCTCTGGCGCGTGTATCAGAAAGTTTTGAGATTTCAATTTTTGTTGTATAGAGTTTGGATTTTCCAAGTTTTGATAGGGCTGCTTTTCCTGATTTTTCTGTTACAGGACGTACTTCTTTTCTGCCTTCTCCGTATGGACGGAAATATGAAGTTGCGGTGATAAGTGATTCAGATGCATCAGTTTTTTCTGAAGGGATATCTGGTGGAAATCCCCCTAACCTTTCTGCGTTGTCTTTTATTATATCACATTCTGCAAAATAGGTTTTGATAAAGCGACCGGCCTGCTGTTCGGAAATCAGAAAATCATAACATTCCTGAGAAGCCGCAATAACCATCAGCCCGTCTGTAGCCGTATCGAGGCGGTGTAAAAGCCCGTACTCAATTGTCTTTTTACCGCAAACTGTCTTAATCTCCGGAAACATCGCAACCGCCTGGGACAGCGCGTTCTGAGTATCTTCAGAGTTCAGCGGAGCTGACGGTAACCCTTTTGGTTTGTAAATTACGAGAAACGGTTTGTCGGCTGTCGGTTTGTGTATGACTTCTATGTTCATTTTCTAACAGATTGCTTCGCTTCGCTCGCAATGACGGTGTGGTTGCTGGCAATGACGGTGCGGTTGCTGGCAATGACGGTGCGATCAAACATCTTCCGAAGCTTCTTTTCAATTTCGATAAAACGCGATGGCGTTGGTGTGCGGAATGTCTGGTAATCACCGGGAGCAGCCGCCTCTCCGGCCTTACCCGCACCAGGCAGTTTTATTTTCAACTGAACTGAATGCAGCATAAGTGTTGCATTCGGGAATTTTGAATCCGGTTTGTTGTAAACACCGTCTCCAAGAATCGGGCAGCCAAGATATTTCATGTGAACGCGAATCTGATGAGTACGGCCAGTCTTAAGGCGGATACGCATAAGAGAATAATTACCGTAGCAGGCAATGCAGTGGTACAAGGTTCGTGCGAACTTACCATCTTCTGTATCTGTAACGGCCTTAAAGCGGTGGCGGTTTTTAGGATCGCGGATAATTTGAGTTCGGATGTCTCCGGTACGAGCAGGAGGTCTTCCACAGCAGATGCAGATATATTCTTTTTGAAGAGATTTGTCTTTAAACTGCTTTTGTAAGAACTCTTCGCTATCACGGTTTTTAGCGGTGATAATAATTCCAGAGGTTTCCTTATCGAGACGGTGAACAATGCCAGGGCGGCGGCGCTCAAGAATTTCTGCAGCGCTTCCTTCCTTAAGCTGTTCAACAGACTGGCGGCCCCAGTGATACAAAAGCGCATTTACGAGAGTTCCAGTCCAGTTTCCGCAGGCAGGATGAGTTACCATTCCCTGTGCTTTATTAACGACCGTAACGTTATCATCTTCATAAAGAATCTCAAGCGGAATATTTTCTGGATCTATGTTGTCCGGGATGTTGTCTTCCCATTGAATGTCTATCTGGTCGCCGGCTTTTACCTTTTGTGAAAGTTTAACTTTTTTTCCGTTTACAAGAATTTCAGTTACACCGCTTTTTAGTTTTGAGCGGTTCATACCGTTTGGGAGAGATGCTATGAATTTATCGAGACGCTGCTGTTCAGGAAAATCCTGAGGAACTTTAGCACTGAAAAAAGGCATTATTCTTCAATCTCCACAACATCATCAGAATCATCATTTCTAAAATCAGAAGGCATAGGAATTACCTGTGCATCTTCATCTTCAGAAATTGGAACAACAGCTATATCATCATAATTTACCTGTTGCTTTTTCTTCTTTGAATTTCTTCTTACAATCTGAACAATTAAATCTGTTAAGCCAATACCCACACAGATTCCAAGTGAAGTAAGAATAATTCCTTTCTGTTCATCTTTGGAAAAAGAAGAACTTGAGAAAATATCTGGTTTGTATTCTTCTGCAAAATCATTTTTAGCATATCTGTAGGTTGAATAAGCAAGAGTTGCATCAAGAGTTACAAAAGGAAGTGCACCTATAGTAATGATTTCAAAGCGGCGGATATCCTTTAAGGTCTGAGGAAGTTCGTCGTCTTCATATGGTTTTGGAGTAGTATCTTCTGAAAATACAGGTAAAGCTGTATTCAAAAGTAAAGAGAAAATCAGAATTTTTGCTATAAGCTTTTTTTTCATGATTTAGTGTAATCCCTTTCTCCAAAAATTGCAGTACCAACTCTAACAAGTGTTGATCCTTCTTCTATTGCAATTTCAAAATCGCCGGACATTCCCATTGAAAGCTCTGTAAGTGAAAGACTTTGATAATCTTTACGAAGACGTTCAGAAAGCTCTCTTAATGTTATAAAAGATTTTCTGATTAAAGCTTCATCTTCTGTAAAAGGAGCCATTGTCATGAATCCCTTTGGAATTACATGCGGGAAATCTCCATTGATGATTGCTTCTATTGATTCACGAAGTTCTTTTTCTGTTGTATAGCCGGATTTTGATTCTTCTCCAGTATGATATTCAAAAAGAATTTCGATATTGCGGTTAAGCTTTGCGCACTGCTTTTCAATTTCTTTAAGCAGATCAATGCGGTCTACAGACTGAATACATGAAGCAAACTCAACTGCTTTTTTTACTTTGTTAGATTGAAGCTGTCCAATCATCTGAACTTTAATTTCCGGGTGTTGTGCAATAAGCGGAGGAAATTTTTCTGAAGCTTCCTGTACACGGTTTTCGCCGAATAATAACTGTCCGGCTTCAAAAGCTTCGACTACAGCTTCTGCAGGATGAAACTTACTGACGGCCATCAGTTTTACAGAACCCTGTGGACGTCCGGCCTTTGTTTCTGCCTGTTCTATTCTGTTTCTGATTTTTTCAAGATTATCTTTGATGCAAATTAGTTCACTCATTTTTCACCTTCGATTACATCTGAAAGTCTAAGAAGCTCATCGAGTGAAAGAACCTCAGCTCGTTTCATAATATCAATACCAGCTTTTTCAAGACAGCTTACGGCAAGGTCATTGTTTTTTAAGAACTGAGAAAGATTATTGCGTACTGTCTTACGGCGTGAACTGAAAAGTGCTCTCTGCATTTTTACAAACAACGCAGGATTTTTACAGCAAGGGAAATCAGCCTTTTTTGTAAATACAACTGCACGTGAATCTACATTTGGTTTTGGCCAGAAGTTTCCGCCGGAAAGATCAAGCAGCGGTTTTACATCATAAGCCCACTGGCACAAAGCTGAAAAAGATGAATAGTCTGCACTGCCCGGTTTTGCGCACATTCTCTGTGCAACTTCTTTTTGAACTGTAAATACACAGCGTTCAAAACGTACGTTATTTTCGATTGTATCTGCGATAATTGTTGCGGCAATATTGTATGGGAGATTTCCAAAGAAGCGGTCTGGCTGGCCTGCTTTTTCAAGCTGTCCTTTCCAGGTTTTAAGGACATCTCCTTCTACAATACGGAATGTATTCTTTGCTGAATAGTCTTCAAAAAACTGACTGATAAGAGAAGCAAATCCGCGGTCGATTTCAAATACAGTAAGGTCAGATCCGCGTTCAAGAATTGTGTTAGTCATTGCACCAAGGCCAGGACCTACTTCCCAAACCTTGATTCCTTCTCCAACTTCCAGAGCATCTACAAGTCGTTTTCGGGCATCTTCATTTATCAAAAAATTCTGTCCGAATTTTTTTTGCATGGAAAAGCCGTTTATATCCAGTACTTGTTTGAGTTCAGCTGGTGAATTGTAGTCAGGATGCTTCAATTTAGACTCCGCTTTTAAGACAAAAGTTTGGTACATTGGAAAATAAATTCACAATGTAAGTAATGACAGTATACTGTAAATTTATAAAAATTCCACTAGGTTTTGAAAGGATTGGAAATATAAGGCTCAGTAGAATAAGAAGAAGTCCGCTATAAATAAAAACTGTTACAAATGGTGAAACTACTGTTGCAGAAACAATTCCAATCGGACTGAATGCGCCAAAGAGTTTGAGTGAAATTGGGGCTGTAAAGGTTTGTGCGCCTGTGGCTGCAGATAAAGAAGATGCAATTGCCGTTGGACAGAACTTTGAATAAAAACGTTTGAAAAGATTTGCACTTAACAGGATTCCGGCTAATGCTCCGTACGATAAAATAAATGCTGAACTTTGAATATCCTGAGGACATAATGCGCTTTGCAATAAAAATGAAAAACATAGAATTGAAAGTAAATCAGGCTTTTTAGCACCGGCTATTGTTGCTGCAATTGTCAATAGTGAACATATAAAGGCTCTCGACAGAGATGGAGAAAATCCTGCGAACCAGACAAAGCCAAAAAGTGCTGAGATTCGAAGGATAAAGGTAAGCTTTCTGATGCCGGCTTTATTACCGAAAAACAGTGCAATTGCAGAAAACATTGAAAGATGCATCCCGGAGAGTGCCAGTATATGGGAAAGGCCGGCGCGGCGGAAAGCTTCCTGTGTCGACGGTTCAGTATATTCGCGGGCCCCGCAGAGGAGTGCCAGGAGAAGGCCGCCTCCACTGCCCCAGCCATACATTAAGCGTTTGAAGTGAAGGCGGCAAAGGGCGCGGAGATGCTGGAGGCGGCCCCGCCACGATGAAGGCCACTCGTACGCGGTGCATTCGCGGATGTAGAAGACATTGTTTGTGAGACGACCACGGAAGGTACAGTGACCGCCCGCCTCGTACAGGAATGCCTGGCCGCTGTGCTTCTTCTGTGAATCAGAAAATAATTTGCCTGGAGAATATGCTTCTGCGAACTCAGATGGTAACATTATCTTCACTCGGCCCTTTGCTGTGGACTGGAAATTGCGGGCGTCTGCGGCTTTTTCCAATGAGAAGGTTGCACTGTAGTATGAGCCGTTTCCGGTTCTTGAAGGAGATGAAAGAATTATTCCAGTGATTTCTGTGATTTGATCTGTTTTAATCAGAGCGCGTGGAGCTGTTCTATCCGGGATATTAAATAATCCCGAATAGAAAATAAAAACGCAAATAAGTGCTGAAAGGAATACAGGTTTCTTAAAATAATTTAATGAACTGTTTACTGCCATCTGAGTCCTGACAGTGCTTCTCTGGCAGCAGTCAGAACCGATTCCTCATAATTAAGATAAGTTACAGCAAGCAGTGAATCAAATGCAGCCTTGTCGCCAATAGCACCTAAAGTATTGATTACAGCCAGTACGATTTCAGAAGCAACTGCGCTTCCATTTTCGGTCCGGCCATTCAATTCTTCAAGGTAACTGATTAACGGAGAAACAGCATCAAGCGGAGAAATATTTCTGAGCGAGGTAATTACAGTCTTAAACTGTTCCTCATTCATATTCTTTTTCTCATACAGCTTTTTTGAAAGTGCAAAGTAAGAAAGCGCTGTTGACGAGGCGCGAGTCCAGTTATTCTCACTTAAAATATTAAGTGCAGTAAGCTGTACATTGATATTCTCTGAAGAAGTTCCCGAAGAATTTTCTACTAATAATATAGACTCACTTAGAACATTTTCGGCAATTTCACAGAGATTTTTTTTGGAAATTTGAGAATTTTTTTGTGAAAGCTCAAATATAGCAACAACCTTTTTCATATCTGAGCTGTTTATGAGTTTTAACACTTCTTCCATTGCATTTGGAATAAGTGCTATTGTTGTCTTTTCGATTTCCTTTTTATATGCACTGTAAGAATTATCATATAAGAAAGCGTATAAAATTTTAAAGGATTCTTCATTTCCAATAGATTCAAGTGCAGAAATACAGGCTTTAAAAACTCCGCTGTCTGCACTCTTTATTTCTGTAGTTTTCAGATAACTGTTAAGAAGTGCTGTAAAAGAAAATGTTGGAATACAGTCTTTAAGAGCAACTATCTTTGAAATTACGGCAATCTGAACTGTGCTGCTTTTGTTGAATTCTGTAAACAGAGAAATAAAATTATCAGTAAGAATCTGCTTTTGAGTATCTGTCTGTTTTTTTACAGTTTCTGGAGAATAAGATAAAACTGCGGCTACAGCAAGTCCATCGAGATCTCTGTCATTTCCAAGGGCTTCCTTATTTTCAAGACAGAACGCAACTGCCTTTTCAGATATCCATTCTGATTCAGCTCCCTTTGCTTCACGAACTGCAGCTGTCTTATCAGCTAAATTTCCCTTAATAAATTTAATTTTACTTGTCTGTGCAAAGAGTGTAAAAGTTACGGTTCCTAAAATAATTAGACTTATAATTCTTTTCATAATCTCACCTCTTATACCTCAATCCTAATTAAAAGACATTTATTTCGTCTGCTTTATTTGGAATATCATCAGAAGAATCAGATTTTGTTTTTGAATCCTGTGTTTCTGATGTAGAAATACTTCTGCCTGTTGCTTCTGCAAGATCCTGTGCAATTTCATTTGTTTCAGTCTCAACTGCAGCTTCAGTTTCAGAAGCTTTATTTTCCTCTACTGTGCCTTCTGGATTCTCTGATTTTTCTGCATTCTCAGGTTTGTCAGCATTTTCTTGTGCCTGTTCCAGAGCTTCTTTTTCATCATCTTCTGTCTGCTCAAGAGCCTCCATAACTTCCTTTTCATTCTCAGGCATCATATTGTAAACAAACTTCAATACTTCATTACGCATTGAGGTTTCAATATGTGTACACTCAAAATGCAGCAGCGACTGATTCTGTTCCTCATTAAACTCAACTGTTCTTACAATACCAACCATAAGAATCAGCTTGTTCTGAATATTAAACTGAAGCTTAATTTTTACATTCTGTACGCCCTTACCTCCGATTCTGATAAGAGCGCCAGCTTCAGATATATCCTCAATTAAACAACGGAAACCGTTCTGAGTTTCAATTGCATTGATATCAATCTTTTCTTTTTTGATGATATAAAGCATTCCGTAAATCTGACACTTTACACGGACAGCCTTACGCTTTTGTGTACGTACAAGATTTGAAGAATGTTTAAGGAATAATGCAGATTTACCAAGGAAGAGTCCACTCTGTGTTACTGTTGTATCAAAAACATAACGGGCATCTCCCTTACGCCATAAATAAACACTGATTACCTTGCCTACCCAGTCTTCACCGGTAAATGGAATAAGGTTTTTCTGACGTGGAACATTTATTACAAGAAAGTTTCCGTTTCCTACAATCTCAGAAACAAATACACCTTTACCAGGAAGGATAATACGGAGAGGCTGTCCTTTATCAAGGGAATGAGTTGTTGTCATTCCTTTTTTCTCATCAGCTTCATTCTGAATCTTAGTACGGTAATTAAAAAGCTTTGTCATTAAAAGCTGATTTTTCTGATTATTATCTGCACTGGTAATGTTTGAAATCTGGGTCATGCATTTTGTAAGTGAAGGAAGGGAATAAAAAAGTGAAGTTGGCTGTTCAAGATTACATAATTCTGCAGCATTCCAGAGCATTGAAATTTCAGGAAAAGAAAAGCCGGAGTCTAACCCCGTAATAAAGAAATTAATACGTGGTTTGAAAGCTGTATAAACAGCACCCATTATTGCCAGAATAATTACTAAAATTATTAAAAACGTAACTGTGTACAAAATTCCCTCTTTTTTATTATAATATCATTATAACACAAATTATATGAAAAAGCATACTTTATTATCGGATATAGCAGTTTTTTTGCTTATTTTTTTCTTATTTATTGTACCTCCTTTCTTTGTTTCAATGGACAAAAATACAAGTCCGCTCTTTAATGGCTGGGGTTTTCCCTGGTATCAGACTTTGCTGGCGGTATTATGTGTCGTAATTCTTTTTTTCTATTATGAAAAACAGAATAAAAGAACTTTAATTATAGCTCCTGTTCTTATTACATATGGAATGCTTTTTTCAGTTTCACTTTTCTGCAGATTTCTATCTGAATTTTTAAAGTCAAAAGGAATTGATTCCGGCATGTATGAAGCTGGAATAGTTTTAAAACCAGACAGTTTTATAAAGTGGATGAATTGCCTCATCTTATTCCTGACTGGTGCATTTTATGAAGAGGTGTTATATCGCTTTTATTTTATAGATATGCTTTTTTCTCTGATTACCAGAAAGAAAGTTTTCCGCTTCAGCAGATTGTTATGTGAAATTGCAGGTCTTGTAATCTTTGCTTGTGCACATTTTTATATGGGCTGGATTGCTGTTTTAAATGCGGCCATCGCTCATATCTTTTTAAGAAGATGTTATTTACACACAGGTAAACTCTGGCCGTGTGTAGTTTCTCATTTTATTTATAATGTGGTTTCTTTGATTTTGTTATAAGTCCAGCTGCTGATTTTTGAATACGAAATATAGAATGCTGATTTTGAGTCAGGCTTGAAGTATCTGGTTTTTACAAAATAGACACTTTCTTTTTCTGACGGGAATATTTCAAGCGAAATGCTGCTCTTGTTTCCGATTTCAATTTCTATATTTGCAGAAGCATTTGTATAAGTTAGATTATGATATTCTGATTCTGATAAAAGTCCACCATGCCGCAATTCAAGGAGCTTATTTAGGTTTGAGATTTTATTTGATTTAGGTCCTTCTGAATTATCGTTAATAAACAGTATTGCCTTCTGAATGTCATTTGTTGGAAGAATTTCAGATGAAATAATATTTGGATCTGACCAGCTTTGAACTGAGGTTGTCAGATAAACATCCAGCGAGGAATCGATTTCATAGATTTTTGTATTTTCTCCACTCATCATATAACGGGAACTTAAAGAAAAATCCTGGTTACCGAAAAGGAGTTCCCGGTAACTGCCTTCATTACTGTAACTGTAACGAAGGTGAAATTCAGTGCCGTTTGTGAGTCCCAAAGAACTGTTTTTAGAGATTTTGTCTGATATTTTATACAAGTTACGAACTTTTGTAAGTTCATTCAGAAGATTATTTATACGCTCCGATGAAGCTGGAATTGAAATCTGATTGTTATAACTGGTAATGATCCAGAAATCTTCCTGTTTAGTAAATTCTATAGAGCCGGTTGAATCCTGCAGGATAATTGAGTTAATGCTGTCTTTGTATTTTTGATTTACAAGGGCTGTTTTTACCTTCTCTCTTTTGTCTTGAGATGAACAGCTTTTTACAAAAGAGAGAGAATAAAGAATTACAAGAAATGCTGTAACAGCGATGAGTATTTTTGAATTTTTATTGATTTTTGAGCTATTTCTGGCGTTTAACATTAAAAAATACCCCAACTGCGATGAGTAAAAGTGGAATTATTACAAATAGAATTATGTAGGTAATCAGACGCAATGTGTTAAATTGAACTGCATCTGTCACCTTATAAAGGCTTGTATCTCTTGTAGTACGGCTTTGAAGTGCTGCCAGTTCTTCTTCCCCATTAAGTTTTAATAGAACGTTTGTAAGGAATTCAAAGTTTCTGTAATCGCCCGAATCACCACCGATATAGCCGTTCATAAGTGTACTAGCAAAGTACTGGTCTGGAATAACTATAATGTGCGAGTTTTCTGAATGTTCTGCATTGAAAAGCCCTTCCAGATTACCCTGGATTTCTGCTCCCAGAATCTTTGTTCCACGGTCTGTACCAGCTCCTGCAAAGCCTGAGCCTCCGTTTTCTGCAAGCAGGAACGGATTTGTTTCAAACAGTTTTTCAGGACTTGCTTTATCTTCATTATAACCAGTGGCTGCCGAAGAACTCAGTAAATACGGAGAAACAGTCTTGTTTTCAGATTCAAGTTCAAGTGGAGTTACCCAGAATAATGTAATTCCAAGTGGAGCATTTTTCTGCTGCATAAGGACTGGCCACAACGGATAATTTAAAAGCTGTGTAGAATTATTGTCGTCTGCGTACATTGTAATTCGTGCACAGGAAATATCTGATGTTATTTGTGCCGGAAAACGGATACCCCAGTTTTCAACCATTTCAATAAGATTTGTTCGTGGAGCGGCAGTAATGTACCAGCTGTTTTCAATATCTGCAACATAAGGACTAATTGCTAAAAGTGCACTGCCCTTACCGCTTAAAATATAATCTTCAATTGCAATTGCTTCTTCAATTTTTATTTCACTGTCTCCGAATACAAGAAGCGGCCCATTAGCTGATGCAAGATTTTCAGCAAATGCCGGGTCTTCAATATACAGCGGATTACAAATAAATCCCTGTGAAGAAAGCCATGGAATTACATAAGAGTAATCATCTGAAAGGGTCAGTCCGTTTCCTGCAATAATATTTACAGTACGGGCTGTTCCTGAAATAAGATGACGAAGTCGTCCATCCAAATCATATTCAAGAGTATTTGCAGCCATTGTAAAAGGAATTGTTTCTGCATTGCCCTCGTATTCAATTACGATTGCAGAATAAACTGTAAGATACTCTGTTGAAGTTCCGCTTACAGTTCGAAGCTGCTGACTTGCAATTCCGTAAGTTTCGAGCATAGAACGGATGTTTGCATCCTTATCTGGATCTTTAATAATCAGATTTATTTTATTACTTTGTGCTGCGTATTCTGTAAGGAAATCGGCCACATCACGAATCTGAGGATAAAGTCTAGCGATAGCTGACGAACGGTAGTAAGTTATCTTAACCGGGCTTTCAACGCGGCTTATAAGGGCCTTTGAATATTTTGAAATTGAATAGGTTCTGTTCTGAGAAAAATCAATTCTTGTATACCAGCGGTTTGCATTGAGCATTGTAAGCAGACAGATAACAGGAAGCAGTATATGTTTGATTTTTAGAGATGTATTGAATCGTCTGCCCTTTTTAATCTGAACAACTGAATCACTTAAAAAGATGAAAAGCGCTGCACTGCCTGCAAGCCACAGAATATCTCTGGTATCAAAAATACCTTTTCCAGCAGCATCAAAATGCCAGGCAAAACTCAGCAGTCTGAAAAAGGAAACGAGAAATGAAGGCAGCTGTACATACAGTGCAAAAAGATGTGCTGTATTAAAAATCACAAGAATTAAAGCACTGATAATAAGGCTTGAGATTTTATTTGCAACTGCTGTCTGTATAAAACTGCATAACGCAATTACCGCTGCACCATAAAATATCAGACATATGAAACTTGTAAAAACTTGTCCGCCATCTGTTTTTCCATAAAGATTTACAAGAAGGACTGCAGGAATCAGAAGCAGAAGCTGAATACAAAAAAGAATAAGACGAGTCAGAAAAACTGTTGTCTGTTTGCTAAGCTCTGTGAGCGGAATAAAATCATCATAAACTGAAAAACTAAGTTTATAGCAGAGTGCAGGAATGGCAATGATACAAAGGTATGGAACGGCAGAAAAGAAAAGAACTAAATCTGTAGTGCCGCTGCCTGTAAAAAACTGTCCGCGGATAAAATAATTTATTGCTGTAATTACCGGAAACAGAATTGAGATAATCACAAAAGCCGGAGACTTTAAGCTGTTTATTAAATTATGAAGGAGAAAACTTTTGAATGTAGATTGTTTCATTACAGTGCTTCTCCTTGTGTCAGTTTTATAAACGCTTCTTCAAGAGTTTTTGTTCCGGCTGCTTTAGAGATTTCTTCTTCTGTTCCTTGTGCTGTTATATGGCCGCTGCTCATTATATAAATATCAGAACAAAGAGAACGTACTTCCTGCAGAATATGAGTAGACATAAGTACTGCCTTTGTTTTTGCAAGTCGTTGAATCAGCTCGCGCATCTGAATTATCTGTGCCGGATCAAGACCGCTTACAGGTTCATCAAGAATCAAGTTCGGCGGGTTGTGTATGATTGCCTGAGCAAAACTTACTCTCTGCTGCTGACCTTTTGAAAGTGTTCTAATCTTTTTGTTTAGAAACTTTTCAAGAGTGCATTCTTTGATTACCAAACTACAGGCTTCTTCAATTTTCTCTTCAGGAATACCATGGGCTTCTGCTGCATAACGGAGGAAATCACTCACCAGCATATCTTTAGGGAGTAATGGAATCTCAGGCACATAGCCGATGTATTTCATGCATAATTCAGGATTTTCATCTGTGGTAAAACGGGTTTGGTCTGGGGCTGTAATTGTAATATTTCCTTCTGTAGGAAAATGAAAGCCGCATACAGCCTTAATAAGTGTTGTCTTTCCAGAACCATTTGGGCCTAAGAGACCTGTAATTTCCCCGTCTTTAATCTTAAGGGAAACATCTTTAACTGCGAAACCGTTTTTTTCTTTATAGCTTTTTGAAAAGCCGTTCAGTTCAATCATAAATCTAATGTCATCCCGAAGTTGATTCGGAATCTAGTCAATAAATGGAATATCTATATGCATTCGGTCGCGTGAGAGTTCAGCTTTTGGCCATACTGCCTGAGCTTCGTCCAGCAGCTTCTGAAGTTCCTTGTCTGTGTAGCGTGGACTATAGTGAATCATACACATGCGGCGGACATCAGCTTCTTTTGCAATTGTAGCAGCCTGAACTGCGGTCATATGTTTTTTCTCTTTAGCCTGATCTTCAAGTTCTGCTTCAAACATTCCTTCGCAGATAAGAAGGTCAGAACCGCGAACCTCATCAATAATAGAAGGCTTGAAAAGTGTATCAGTTACAAAAGAGAACTTACGGCCACTACGCTTTTTACCCATAACCTCTTCCGGTTTGACAGTTTTTCCGTCTGGTGTAGTAACTTCAAAACCCTTCTGTAAATCAGACCAGAGAGGTCCGCAAGGAACTCCAAGTTCGCGAGCCTTATCAGGGAAGAACTCTCCAGGACGGTCTGCTTCTTCGAGTGTATAGCCTACGCAGGTTTTTGTGTGTTCCAGAGGAAAGGCGCGGATATAAAAATCTTTACCAGAGTGAACAATACATGGCGCGGTGATTTCCTTTACAACTATCGGATAGTTGATATACATATCCAGAACCTTACGGCTTGTTTCAATGTATTCCTTGATTTTTGGAGGTCCGTAAATGTAAAGAGGTTCAGTTCTATCAACCTGAGAAGAAAGCATAAGAATACCAGGAAGTCCTGTTACATGATCAGCATGTGTATGAGAAACAAAGATGGCGTCGATTTTTTTCCATTTGAGATTCAGCCGTTTAAGGCTTACCTGTGTTCCCTCTCCACCATCAAAAAGAAAAAGGTTTCCCTCGCGGCGCAGCAGCACCGAAGTCAAATGTCTATATGGTAAAGGCTGCATTCCCCCGCAGCCCAGAATAAAAGCTTCCATGTTCATAATTGTGTATAATATCAGAAATTAAGGAAAAATAAAACAGTTTAGAAAAATTATCCTATACTTCCGAATTATACATCTTCAGAACTTCCCTAACCGCATCCAGGGATTCAAGAAAGACCTCTACGCATTTCGGATCAAACTGGGTGCCGTTGCCTTGCCGGATGATTTCGATGGATTTTTTGAGGGAGAATGCAGGTTTGTAAAATGATTTAGACTTATAGAATAATTTTATATTGAGTTCTTAACTTCTGCAACTTATATCTTAAGTTTCTTCATATACTTGTTATACCAGATTACATTAGCAATAAATGTCAGAATCCAGCTTATTGGATATGAAATAAAGATTGTCTGAGGTGTATGGAACTGTGGAATCAGGAAGACGGTGCATAACCAGATGATTCGGAAGATGCAGGCCCCGAGGAGCGAGGAAATTACCGGCATAAGTGAGTGGCCGATTCCGCGGATAGAGTTTGCCATTCCATCCATCATTCCGCAGAGGAAATATGTTGTAAAGATAATCCAGAGTCGTGACATTCCTGCTGAAATGACATCGGGACTTTTTGAGAAGATTCCAAGCATTTGTTTTCCAAACACAAGGAATAATGCTCCAAGCACTCCTCCAATCACAATTATTGAGCCCTGAGAAATCCAGACAACTTTACAGATTCTATCTGTCTTTCCTGCTCCCATGTTCTGTGAACAGAAAGTTAAAGCTCCCTGAGAAAATCCATTCATTGAAGTATAAATAAAACTTTCCAGGTTCACAGCAGCGGAGTTTCCTGCAATCATAGTTGCACCAAAGGTGTTTACAGATGACTGAATGATTACATTAGAGAATGAGAACATGATTCCCTGAAAGCCGGCCGGCAACCCTATTTTAACGATGCGTGTAAATATCATCCGGTTGATGCGGAGCTTTCTGAGATTCAAATGAAAATCATCTGGTTCTTTTATCAAAAGAACAATTACAAGAATTGCGGCAATTATCTGTGAAATTACTGTTGCAAGACCAACACCTGCGACATCCATTTTAAGAGGAATTACAAAAATCAGATTGAGGACAAAGTTCAGAATACCTGCTCCAAGCAGAATATAAAGTGGACGCTGGGTATCTCCTTTGGCGCGGAGAATCGCACTGCCAAAGTTATAAACCATTGTGGCTGTAATTCCGCCAAAGTAGATTCTCAGATAAAGCGCCGCAAGATTCAAAACTTCTTCTGGAGCCTGCATAAAGGTAAGTATCGGTTTTGCTCCAAGTACCCCGACAACGGTAAGAATCAGTCCACTATAAATTGAAACTAAAACGGCTGTGTGGATTGTATCACGAAGTTCATCCTGTTTTTTTGCGCCAAAATAATGAGCTACTACAACATTTGTTCCAACTGAAAGGCCCATAAAAAGATTTATGAGAAGATTTATGAGGGAACCTGTAGATCCTACTGCAGCAAGTGAATTATCCCCTGCGAAACGTCCTACTACAACTACATCAGCAGCGTTAAAAAGCAGCTGTAAGACGCTTGAGGCAATAAGTGGTATTGAAAATTTGAGGAGCTTTCCGAAAATCGGGCCCTCTGTCATATCTATCTGATTTGAACGGCTCATTAGAATATATCCAGCATATCTTTAAAAAAATGATTTTCAATTTTTGCCCTGTTGAGAAATTCACCTACAGAATCAAAACGTTCGCCTTCAAAAAGCGGTCCAAAAACAATGATTGTACTTCCATCTGCCGCTTTATCGAATGTCATGTTGTAAATCTTACCTTTATAGATAAATTCATGAGGCGTTTTGGTTTCAACAAGAAATAAAAAATCATCCTTTGTCATTGCGGATATTCTATTGAATTGCAGCCCTTGTCGCAAGGAAAATCCCTTAATTTATTTTATAAATAATTTTTTATAATGCAGTGACTTCTTCGATATGTTATAATCAAAAATATGTCAAAAATCAAAGAAGTTTCAGATAAAATTAAAGAAGAAGTATGTCAGGTTTTCAAAGGAAATACTGATGTTGTAGATATGGTACTCGCCTGCCTTTTTGCAGGTGGGCATGTACTTCTTGAAGATGTTCCGGGTACTGGAAAAACTGTTCTCGCCAAATCGGTTGCAAAAGCTTCCGGTCTTGAATTTTCGCGTATTCAGTGTACTCCAGACCTTATGCCGTCAGATGTAACAGGAAGTTCTGTCTGGCTTCCGGATTCAAAGAGTTTTGAATTCCGTGCCGGCCCTGTAATGGCATCTATCGTTCTTGTTGATGAATTAAACCGCGCAACTCCACGTACACAGTCTGCACTTCTTGAATGTATGGCTGAAAATCAGGTAAGTGTTGATGGAATCCGCCATGAACTTGAAAAGCCATTCTTTGTTCTGGCTACCGAAAATCCTGTTGAATCAGAAGGTACTTTCCCGCTTCCTGAAGCTCAGAAAGACCGTTTTATGATGACTCTTTCTATGGGCTATCCAAGCGAAGCTGAAGAAGCTGAGATTATTACTGCTCAAAGAAGTCTTATTCATCCTGTAGAAAATGTTAAGGCTGTAGTTGCTAAAAATGATATTCTTGAAGCAATGAAGGAAGCTGTAGAAATTCATGTTGATGATGCTGTTCTTTCATATCTGATTTCTCTAACAAAAGCTTCCAGAAATGATTTAAGAATTGCTGCCGGAGTTTCTCCACGCGGTTCTATTGCTTTATATAAGGCTTGCCAGGCATATGCAGCTGTTAACGGACGTACTTTTGTAACTCCGGAAGACGTAAAACTTCTGGCACTTCCTGTTTTCAGAAAACGAATTATTTTAACCAGTGATTCACTTTTAAAAGGTTATACAGCTGATAAAATCATAAATGAACTGATTGAAACAGTTCCTGTTCCAGCCTTTAGAGCACATGTCTAAAATATGATCAAAGTATCTCCTCTGATATATGTTGCATCAGCTATCAGTTTACTCTTTTTCCTGGTAAGTCCATACAGACTGCTTCAGTTTGTATGTCTTTCTGTTCTGTTTGTATTTCTGATTTCTTTTATGTATGCACTTGTTTTAAGCCGTACAATAAAAATCGAAAGAAATACAAATGAGCTGAAACTGGCTTGTAAAGAAAAATCAGAAATAACATTAACTATAAAAAACTATTCAATGCTGACAGCTCATGTTCTGTATTTTTTTGATGAGATACCCTACTTTTATATTTTTAATGAAGGCAATAAAGGCGTAATTTCTTTACGTCCTCATGAACTCAAAAAGATTGTTTATACAATTACTTCTCAGGATAGAGGTCTTTTTCATGGAGGGCCTGTAAGAATCAGAACAAGTGATCCTCTTGGTCTCTTTCTGATAAATGTTGAAGTTCCGGCTCCTATTGAAATTACCGTCCGTCCTGCAAGAATCAAACTGATTACAAATACAATTCCGGGCTTCCCTCAGGGAAATCTTAAAATAAATAATCCCTGCTATGAAGATATTACTATGCGCCGTTCAATCCGTGAGTATCAGAATGGTGATGAACAGAAGCGTATTAACTGGCGTACAAGCGCTAAGTTTGATTCTCTTTATACAAATCAATATGAAGATTCTTTTGATGCTCCGTTCTTTGTATTTTTGAATCTTGCAGAAGATGATTATGATTTGCATAACCGTCACTATCATTCTGAAAAGGCAATTGAAATAGCTGCCTGCATTATTGAAAAGTCCCGTGTATTAAGACAGCGTTGTGGTTTTGCAGCTTATGGAACTGGTTTTCCGTATTTAACGCCACGTCAGAATCAGGCAGATTGTATTCTGGATTTACTTTCTGTTATTAAAATGGAACCTGGTAAAGTTGAATATGATCCTGTAAAGAAATTTACGCATCAGTTACCCGCTGGAACTCTTGTGTTTGTGATTGGTCCAAGAGAAGTTGAATCGTACTTCTTAAAAGTTGAAGCAAATAAAGAAAATATAAATACTGTAAATACTGGTATTATGAGGAAATATGGAAAGTCGGTTTAGCAGAATTTTTGAAAGATTTTTAGTTTTCTCAACCATAGTCTCTCTGATGCTTACGGCAACCAGTGTTTTTTCTCCTGTATTGAATAATTATGAGGTTGAACGGGTTTTAATTGACTGGTTTACTTACATTTTGATTATTGGTTCTGGAATTGTATTTACGCTGGTACTTCAGATTTTTGCGCTGGAAAAGATAAAGTCGGCAATGCATCTTGTATTTATTGTATTTTATATTTTTGGAATTCTATTTCTTTGTTATATAACGGGGAAAACAAATGCGCCATATGTGCTTATTGTAATTCTAACTGTTCAATATTTTCTGCAGGTAGGCATTAACGAACTGTTTATTTTTCATGATGCGTTTATGTATGATTGTGAAGATTATGCTGGAAAAGAACTTGAACAGTATTTATTCCACAACAATCTTTCTGCTATCGACCTGACTGAAAAAATAAAAGGACAACAGGTTATGATGTTTGCAATTTCAATTTCCATGTTTGTTGTTCTTGTTTTTGGAAAACTTTCTGAAGGATACTTTTCATTTATTACCCTCCTTCTTGTAATATTCTTTTATCTTAATGTTTTACTGTGCTGCTTTATGCTTGGCATGTTTAAGAATGATATTTTCTATGCCTTTCTTGGTTTTAAGGATTATGTAAGAAACGGAAGAAAGCTTTTCGGTTCAGTTTTACTGATTGCGGCTATTTCATGTACAGCAGGTGCTGTACTTTCTTCTGATAATGCTCTTATAAAGATTGGTTATGTTCAGGAATATAAAGAAACTCATGAAAAGGAACGCTATATTCCTGAATTACCTGACTTCATTGATTTTCAAATTGAGCCTCAGTCTGAGGAAAGAATGGAACGTAATTCGCGGCCAAGCTGGATTTTAGAGTTTATTGCAGAGCTTATAAAATGGCTTGCAATTACAGGGCTTTCAATTCTCGGGCTTATATTCTTCATAAAACCATTTTTCACAAAGCATTTCCGTGTATTCTGGACAGAAGGTCATCTGTTAAAATTTCTTCGTGAGTTATGGCAGGAAATAAGGGAATTTTTCAGATATGTATTTTCAAAAAGTACAGATTCAGATGAACAATATTCCACGGTTCAAGGAAAGAAATTCCGTGAATCAATGATGGAGTTTCTGAAAAAATCAAAACGCAGTAAGGAAAAGATTGATGAGATTGACCGTCTCACAAAACACTTCATGCGTTTAATCGATTGGGGACAGTCGCACGGCATTAAATTTACACAGACTCTCGCCCCTGCTGAATATACCGCATTGTTTAAAAATAAAACGGCAGATCTCGTCGGGCAGTTGTTTGAAAAGGCACTTTACGATAAGAATGTACTTACTGAAGAAGAAGAGAAAATTTTTATTGCATCAATTAAGGAAATAATATGCGAATAGTTTTTTACAGCACAAACTCAAATGTATTTGATGAAGACACTTTTAAAATAAACGTAATGCCATCAAATACATCGGCGTTTAAGGATTTTTGTGCTGTACATTCTGATGATGATTTTTTTTGTGTAACACAGAAGCCTGGAATGTTCTTGCCGGAGTTTGATAGTTCTGAGGGAGATACGAAGTCACAAATCCATTACCTGCCGCAGGAAACTGATACAGATTCATTTGTTGATTTTGTTTTATCACTAAAACCTGATCTGGCAATTGCAATGACTTTCTGGATTTCTCCTTATGACTGGCTTCCTGTGAGTGATGCAATTGTCGCTGAAAAACTTGAAGCTGCCGGAGTGAAGACAGTGTGTCATTCTGTTGAGTGCGGGCTTAATTGTTTTGATAAATGGCGTACGCATAATCTGCTGGCACAGCTAGGCTTTACTGTTCCTAAGGCTGTTTTTGTTGATCATGATTTGTATTTCTGTGCGGGAAGTAATCGAGAAGTTTTGAGAAATGTTTATAAAGAAAGCGTAATGGCGCAGATTAAAAAACTCAAGCTTCCGCTGATTATAAAAGATACTACCGGGCTTAGTTCTTACGGTATGACTGTTGTGCATACTTATGGAGAGGCCGCTGGTTATCTTAATTCAAAACGAAATAATTCTAACCGCCTGATTGAAGAGTTTATTGAGGGACGTCAGTACGGACTTGAGATTTACGGAGTACCAGGAAAGTACACTGTGCTACCTCCTTTCACTTTCAGCGTAAATCAGTATGGAATTACGAGCCCGAAACAGAGCATCAAAATTGGTCCGTGCGAATTACCTGATTCGCTTAGGGAGATGATGCTTTCTCTTGCTGAAAAACTTGAACTGCGTGGCTGTGCCCAGGTGGATTTGATTTTAGATAATGACGGCAACTGGAATATCATTGAGATTAACCCAAGACTCAGCGGTATGAGTTATACGTATGCTAGCTGGTTTGAAATGAGTTTGTTTGAGATGATGTATAGGGCTGCGATGAATACGATGAATGAGGGGGCTCATAATTCCCGTTCGCTGAGTCTGTCGAAGGGCGAAAAGATCGCAGATGTAAATAAATATGTTTTAAACCTCAAACTCCCGTTGATGTCAGAATCTCAAATGAAAGAAATCCTTCAGCTGCCGGGAGTTCAGCTTCTCAATCAAACCAATGATCTTGCTGCAAAACAGGAGCGTGAAAAAGGCTTCTGTGAATGTATTATTGTCGATGAGCAAAAATCAGTTCTGGAAAAGACTGTGGCGCGGTTGTGCGAGCTTTTCCCGGAAGATGCTATAGTTCAACAGTCTGCACTAATGCTGAAACAGTGGAATCTGTAAAATCCCCTGTCTCTGCCATTTTATGAATCTGTTCCGGTGTGTATTTAGATTCCGGATAAACAACAACTACAGCCTTGTCTCCGTTCTGCAGGAAGTTTGATTCACCCCAGGCGGTATATCGTGTTGCACCGATTGAAACCATGATTTTCTGTGGACGGCCGGCTGCTACAAGGTAGCTGTGAATATCTTCTGCAGGACCTTCGTTCTGCTGATTGTTGAATTTGTCGAGCATCCAGTCTGTGAGTTTTTTATAGATGTAACTGTAATCGCGGACTGCGGAGTTTTCACCATAGTCGTATACTTCGCCGTTTCGGATGAGGAAACTTGCAATGCGGTAATTGTCGAGAAGGCAGCCTTTTTCAAAGCCGTCAGCTGCTATCTGATTTTCTGAAAAGCCTTTTGTACATGCTCCCCAGTTTTTCTTTTCGCTGATTTTCTTTGCTCCCTGCTTACGGATTGAGCAGTCATTAGAAGCTCCAAAGCTGATTGGTTTGAGTTCTGTGAGTGTATCGTCGTTCCATGTTGCATTGAATACGATAGCACATTCCGGTTCTATCTGAAGCTTTTCTTCGCCTTTTGGGAAAATAATGCGTTTTGGGTCAAATGGGAAGGTTGTGAGAAAATCGGGAATTACTGAAGCGTCAGAGTTCGAATTTGGCTGTTTTAACGGTAAAAATGTCGGAAAAATGGCCTTTGGAGCGTTTTGCTCAAGCGTCTTAACGTTTTTGAAGTCTGAGGCTTCTCCGGCCTGTTCGAGGTGACCTGTGAAATTTCCGGCTACACCAAAGCACGGGATATCAGTTGTATCGTAAAAGTTCATATTAGCGGCCCTTTAATTTCTTAATTACTTTCTTATGCCAGAAGGCGCGGAGTTTTTCTGCAGCGCTGTAGCTGCGGTAAACAGGTTTAAGTGGGACGTCCCAGCTACCGGTGCGGTGGATGTTCTTACCACCGAAGTTTGCCTTGAACATGTAAAGGCCGTGCATAGGATGATTTTCGTCCTTACCCTCTGGTGGCATTCCGTACATGTCGTAGTATTTGCTGCCGTATGCTTTTGCATCTTTCATTGCTGTCCACTGAAGAAGATGATTTGGCATGAGGTTACGTTTATTGTTGCTGCTTGCACCGTAAAGGTAGATAGCTTCGTCGTGGCTGAAAAGTGTCATGATGGAAGCAATTTCCTCGCCTTCGTGCTCTGCGATATAGAGGCTGATTACAGGTACATCGCGGCCCTTGCTGATTTCTTCTGCAGAAGATTTAATCAGATCAAGATAGTAAGCCTTTGCGTGGCTTGCATTGCCGTCACGGGCATTTGTAATCTTTGTCAATTCGTAAAACTTGTCTAATTTTTCAGACAAGTTAATATCATTTCCTAAGTAGCGTTTTACTGTAACGCCCTTTCTTTCGCTCAGGCGGATGTTGTAGCGCCACTTAGAATGCATTTTTTCGAGGATTTCGTCTTCTGTGCCTGTGAGGTCTATAAGTGTGCTGTCCGGTGGCTGGATGTCTACCGAGTTCTTTTTGAGCTTGATGCGGTCTGCATAAGCTACTGTTTTCATTCCATAATTGAAAAGATCGCGGTCTTCAGGTGTACTGAAAATAACATCCGGGTCAAAGCGGATTGCGATTGTATTTTTAGGAAGCTCTGGTTTAAGGGCTGCTGCGAGTTCGCTGAGTAAATGTACAAACTCAATTGTCTGAGTTTCCGGAGTTATGATTTCCAGACCGGCAAGAACTGAAGCATCACCTTCCTCATCAAAAGCCTTATCGAGTAATTCTTCTGAAGTACACTTATATGGCAGTTTTGGGAAAAGCGGTATATATGCAATTGAGAATGCGCCCTTTGCGAAACTGCGGTTGAGGACGGCGAGCTCTGAATGTACGGTGGTTGAGCCTGTCGAAAACACCGTAGAACTTGGCTGCGGTTTATTACAGTCTTCGTTTTTTTCATTCAACGGCGGCAGCGTATACTCAACTTCAAACCGTCTGTAAGTCCACCCGTGTCGTGCCTTGAACTGGCACCAGAAAGGAGTTTGTAAAAAAGTTCCGTCGTTTTCGTGGGCGGAACTTTCAATTGTTTTTATTTTAATGTCGAACATTCTATTTCCTAATCGATGGAACAGAACATGGAAGATTCAAAAGATTCTTCTTAAAATCC
>JAEEGJ010011676.1_pt1 | contig 22162 bp, 21 predicted proteins | sample 8958761 | NCBI WGS metagenome assembly JAEEGJ01 (sample SAMN16246546, study PRJNA631951) | gut metagenome | biome: gut microbiome; feature: rumen; material: RS-attached | host: Bos | place: Iran: Karaj | collected 2018-10 | reverse complement strand
AGCTGAACCGTTTGATCTGTAACCCTCAATGTTGAGAGATACCTCATAAAGAGTACCTGACATATCGAGACCAGCCTTTGACCATGCGTCAAAGTGCTTTGATACGTCGATAGTGCCCTTCATGTAGTTTGTCTGGTTATTTGCAGAACCGCTTGTCTGACGAACACTCCAGTACTGCGGGAATGTAGCGGTTCCGTCGAGAGAAGGCTGATTGTAACGCATTGACTTGCGGATATCATAGGTATTTCCGTTAAGTGTTACTGTGCCCTTGTTCTCTCCGTCGTTTCCGGGTGGACGCCAGTCGCCCCAGCCCTCAACGATGTAATACTCCATAAGAGGATTTCTTGTCCAGCCGTATACGCACATATACGAATTTCCTCTTGGTGTGTACTCTACATCATAAGTGAGTACAATCTCTCCGAGAGCCTTGTAGTTCTTCTTCTGACTGTCGAAATTCTTGCCCATACGCGCAAGGAAGTTCTCAATGTTGCTCCATGAGCAGGTGAAAGAGCCTGCGCTGGGGTTCATCTGAGCGTTGCCCTGTCCGTTCTGATTCCACATCTCGTAGTCATAACCGCCGATGTTTCCTCGTGTCTGCTGATCAGCAGCCATTACGGTAAACGGGAGACTCGATGCGATCATCATAGCAGATACAGTGCCGCCGACGATTCTTTTGAAAGTTCTCATCTTCAATCAAATCACTCCTCATTATTAAATTTAATGAAATCCTTTTTCTCTATTTCTCTGCATTATACGGTCTATCCCGGTTTTCACCCAATTCTTTTTCTCACTTCATTTTCATTAGTAGAAAATGAAATAAAATACCTCCACATCACGGAATAAACTGTACATTTTATATGCAAGTATAATATACATCAATTATTCCGCTTTGTAAATACTTCTTTAACAAATGCGCAATAAACGCCCACTCCGGCGCAATAAATGGTCAGAAAAAGCTTGATTCTTCGATTAAAGTAAATCTGTTCCTGAAATATGTTTTATTTTTATAACTTATCAGTAAATTCAATCTTGCAATTAAAGACTATATTTTAATCTATTGCAAAATGTAAAAAGATCACCCCTGCCGCTATGCAGAAGTGATCTCATTATATTTTTTAACATTATTTCAGGAACCTGTCTTCAAATTCATCAAGCGGCATAGGCTTCGCAAAATAGTAGCCCTGAAACATCTCGCAGCCCATATTGCCAAGCATCCTGTACTGCTCCTCGGTCTCGACACCCTCGGTAAGTGAAGCAATGCCGAGATTTTCGGAAAGATTGATGATATTCTGAAGTATAGTCCTCGCCTTTTCATCGTCCTTCGACTTGCTAAGGAACTTCATGTCTATCTTCAGTACGTCAACAGGCATATCCTTCAGCATATTCAGTGAAGAATAGCCGCTTCCGAAGTCGTCCATCTCAACGATGTAACCTGCCGCCCTGAATTCGTTCAGAGTTTTCATACGCAGTTCTGCTTCCGACATCATTACTGTTTCAGTGATCTCTATCCGCAGCTGCGACGGAGCTATGCCGTATTCCTCCGAAAGCTTTTTTATCTCGCTCACAACGTCTATGAAGTAGAAGTCCTTTGGAGATATATTTACCGATATGAACAGGTCTCCGTTCTTTTCCTTCCATTTCTCAAGTATCTCGCAGGCACAGCGCCACATATGCTTATCGACCTCGACTATCATGCCGTTTTTCTCGAAGACCGGTATGAACGAGCCAGGCGACAGGAAGCCGTCCACAGGATTTATCCATCTTGCCAGCGCCTCAGCGCCTATGATATTGCCGCTCCTGTCAACTATCGGCTGAAGATACGGCACTACCTGCTTCTTCTCTATCGCTCCCGTGAGCTGAGCTGATATATGCTGGTCCCAGAGCACCTTTCTCCTGATCTCGTCATTATAGTAGGCGATATGTGTCTGGTACTCGTCCTTTATGGTGGAAAGCGCAAGTGTTGCCCTGTCAAACATGAGGGATATCTCCATTTCCCTGTCCTTCAGCCTGTATACTCCCAGATGGATAAGGATATGATAACCCACGGAACCGTTATCGACAATGAAATGCGAAAGCCCTTCCTCTATTATCTCAGGATCGAATTCCTCAACAGGTATGCATACTCCGAATGAAGCTCCCACAAGTCTGCCGTATACACATTCGTCAGACATCCATGACTGTATCCAGCCGGCAATGCATTTAAGCGCCTGATCGCCGAATTCATTGCTGAATATATCGTTTATCATCTTGAAATTGCGCACGTCTATGTATACGATGTAATACTCAGTATTGCGGCGTATCATGATGACCTCGTTTATACGCTCGTAAAGGTATTCTCTTGTGTAAAGTCCCGTCAGGCTGTCATGGGTAGCATTGAACATCTTGCGCCTGAGCTTCTGCTGCTCTTCGGTATTGTCACGGATACTCACGAAGGAGCCTGCAAGGCGCTTTTTCTCGTCAAGGAGAGAATGCTTCTCAAGCACGTAATACTTTGTTTCGTCACCTGTACCGATTATATACCTCGCTATGAACTCGTCCTGCGACTGATACTTGTCGCCGAATCTTTCATAAAGGTGATCCGGAACGCTCTCAAACTCCCCTTCCTCTATGCCGGCAAGGGCAGCTCCCTCGGCATTTGCCCATATACAGTGTCCGGCAGCCTCAAAGAAGAACAGCGCCTCCGGCATTTCCGAGGCTATATTTGCAAGCATACGGTCAAGAAGCTTCAGCGGACGGTAATACAGCGAGAAATAGAATATCAGAAGTCCGACGGCTCCAAGACCGATCATGGATCTGTCTATCGGGGTGCGCGAGAATATGTAGAAGGTCTGCCAGAGCGCAGCGGCCACTATCGTTATCATTATGACATAGTAGTGCTCAGAATAGAACCTTGACGTTCTGACTGTCTTTACAACGAATATGACTATTATCGCAAGCAGTATACTGTAATCCAGCAATCTGTGCAGAGTCTGTCCGAAATAGGGCACCAGCCGGTAGTACGGAAAGCCCTCCACGATTATAGCTTCATTGTCAAACGCCTGCCCGAATATTGGATTTACAAGCAGCTGAACTATATCGGCTCCGATTAGCAGATAGACCAGCACCTGCAAAGCACGGTTTTTCCATCTGATCTCGCAGTATTCAAAGGTAAACCTCAGCAATGCGAACAAAACTGTGTCCATGCCAATGAAGTATATATAATCACCGACGAGCGAAAGCTCCTTTTCAGCCGAGCGGATAATAATAAGATTTCCTGTAACCGGAGGTATGAGCGCTCCCAGAAGAAGCGCTACCGAAAGGCTGTTTGACTTGCGTGAACGAAATGCGATAACACAGCAGCTTCCGAGCGAAAATATAAGCACAACAAAAATAACAGCAAAAGTATCCCTCATATAGTTCACCACACTTTATATGACATATTCAGGAAAATATCTTTCACTATATTATAGCATATTTCACATATATTTTCAATAACTGGTGAAACTATTTACAATATTTTTACTTTTTCAGTCCTTTTTTGCGATTATCCGCATAAAAAACCGCCCCGTGCGCAATGCACGGGACAGCTATCTGAAAGGTATTACCAATTTATCTTACATATCCTAAATCTTCGCCGCGGCCGCTGAGATAACTGCGGAGCGCCCTGTAGTCCCTTGAATCCACAGAACCGTCAAGATTTACGTCAGCAGCTCTGTTGAACATACTTACATTCATTCCAATATAGCTCATATTCTGTATATTGGCAAGCTGGCTGAGATCCACGTTGTCTACAACTGAATCGCCTGTCAGATCGCCAACCTTGACAGGTCTCTCGACCCATTCGATACGCTCTTCCGGGGTACGCAGACTCAGGTCACGGAAGGAGCTCGTATAATTGTAGTTATCTGTAGTTACTGTTCCGCTCACGTCCTTGCGGGCAAGACAGTTAACAACCGCGTTGCAGTCTGCAAACTTAACGGAATAAGTACCGTCATGATTATCAGTAACAGATGTTACGAACACACTGTGACCGCCTGAACGTATATGGTCGCCTATCCTCGGTACATAAGTATCGTCAACACAGAGCTGTATCGTCTTGCTTGTGCCGAAGTACTGCATCTGCTTCTGTCTTGCGAAGCCTGCACACTGGAAATACGGCTCTTCATTCTCATAACTCATGCGCACATAGCCGTTTGCGACCCTGGTGGTAGTCGGTATGCCTGCGCAGAAGCTGTGACCTCCTGCATGGTCGCAGAGAGGACGGTCACCGCCGGGGAAGTTTACAAATTTCTTGTAGTTATTGATATCCCATCTATTAACGCCATCTATCCAGTTATTGTTTTCACCGTTCATGAATTCATCCATGTAGCTCTGGTCTTCAGCCTGTTTCTGAGTAACTGAGGTGCGGAGTCTTGATGTAAGCTCCTGAACATCGGCACTGTTTATCACACCGTCACAGTTGTAATCAGCAGCCTTACGGCCTGTATCAGAACCGATATACGCACTTCCGTTCACATGATTCGTGAGCATATTCAGGTCATAGCCGTCTACAGTACCGTCCTCATTGACATCGCCGCAAGGATATATCTCGGCATCGTCAAAGGCTCTGCTGATCGCACGGTCATATCCGTAATACTTTGACGTTCCGCTGAAAAGGTGCTCATTTGCAGCGCTGACAGCGATCCTTACATCAGGGAAAGTAACATTGTCAAGGTCAGGGCTTATATCCTTGAGCTCTTCCATGGAAGTGTACCATATCAAAGCCTGATCCTCAACAGGGACGCCGTTCAAATTCATCAGATAGGCAATGTGTGAAAGTACAGTAGATCCCTGTATATTGCTGCTTTTGCTTTTACTCCTGTACTCAGGGTATGTTGTAAAGAAATCTATATATTCGCCGCTTCCTGTATTTGCAGCCTTGGGATCCCTGAGATCTCTCATACAGAGCAACTTGGTATTATACTTTATATTCCAGTACTGATGATCCGTGCCTATCCTCCACTCGCGGGTATCATCGTTCAGTTCGCCCATGATATCACAGTAACCTTCCATAATGCTCTGTGTCTCATAGCTGGAACCGTTATCCCAGCCAAGCTTGTACTGGAGCACAAGATGGGTGAACTCATGGGTCACAACGTCAATATCTGTAGCAAGGGTATTGCATGAAGAAACCGAACCGGCCTGATATCTCGGAATAACCTCGCCTGCTCCAAGCAATATCGAGCCATTCTGGGAAAATGCTGAATTTTTCACGTCATAAGCGGAACTTCCGTCCATCAGTCCAAGGTATATCGTATCATCATCCGTATAATTGTATCTGAAGCCGAGAGCCACATAAAAATCGTAAGCCTTCCCGGCGTTATACATCATAGCGTCATAGACATCTCTTCTGCTCTTGTCCAGTCCATTCCTTGACTGAATGGCATCAGCATTCTTTGCATCCGGAACACCGCGGTCATTATGACTTACTATTTTGATGTTTCTGCCCTTGTCATAATAGTACACTTTACCGTCAGCCGAGCTAAGGTCGATAGTAAACGACTTGTTCCTGAGTATGGAGCTTCTGTCAAGATACAGCACAGAATTGTTCCTGCAGGTCGTAGGCGGGAGCGTAGTGTACTTTTCCGGTTTCGGGGCTGTGATTGCGGAAGCAGAGAGACTGCCTGCTGCATTTGCCAGTACGCACAGCGAAAGTACGCACGAAGCGAGCTTCTTCCTGTTCATCATTTTTAAATCCTCCAATAATCATTTTTTGCACAAACAGCAGAAAAAGCATTTGTGCATTTTCTACATCTTTATGCTATATTATATTAACATATTTTACCGATTTCTTACAAGACTTTTCTTGCTATTGGTTGACCAATTATTGCGATTAACAAAATGTGAACTCTGACAAAAACATTAAAAGCGGTTTCTTTTTATTGTTGTCAGCAGTACAGCAAACTACGTATCTGCGTTAAATAATGAAAAAAGAAAAGCTCCTTCGCAGGAGCCTTTCATAATGCTGATAAGTGTCACTATCCTTTGGCAGTGTAAAGACAGTATTCCTTCTTTTTATCAAATTTAAGCCATATGTGATCCTTTTCCCCTGTTTCCGGCATATAAAGCTGCGTTTTTGCAGTGCAGGCAGTACCCGAAGACTCGTCCACGCCTTGCAGCCAATAGTTGTCAAAGGGCATATACATCGTAAGATCAGGCTTATAGTCAACTGAACGATCATAGGTATAGGTCCTGCGGCTGAAGCTTATCTCGCTGAAATGCTCCTTTATCGTCTCTTCGTCTGTTACTTTGATAACAGTCGTACTTTCCTCCGGTACGGTGGTAACGATGATCTCGGAAGCGCCGGTATTTGATGTGGTCACAGGTCCGTCCTCAGGGCTTATTTCGGCTATAGTAGTTGTCTGAGATGTGATCTCGCTCACAGTCGGAACAGTACCCGTCAAATTGCAGGGCTCCGTCGTAGCAGGCGCTATCTCCTCACCGCCGTGAGGATCAGTGACAGAGGTATTGCCCGGTCTTTCTGTCAGCGTGGTAGTCTGGGCATTTACATTCGATGTCCCGGTAATAACCGCAGCCGCGGTGCTGACAGTTCTTGCCGTTGTAACAGGCTGATATGTCACTGCATTTTTAGTTGAAGTCTGCACGGCGTTTATTGCTGTGGTCCGGGCTGCTGATGTGGTGACCGTTTCAGCTTTTACTGATGTGGTCTTTACTTCAGTCACAGCCGTGGAAGCTGTGGTCACTGAAGCCGCCTCAGTTGCAGCGGTGGTGATCTCTGTCGGAGTTCCTATCGGTATTTTGCCGGAATCGGGACCGATAACATTCCTGAGTGCGCTGTTATGCCATACGCCGGCACAGATAATGACCGCCGCGCAAAGTCCCGAAACGGCGCATGATATCCTTTTTATACGCCGAGCACGTATCTTTCTTCTCTCCAGTATAGCGTCGCCCTGTTCCCTGACGATATCGGCTATCTCCTTATAGCTCCTCATACACGAATCCCTCCTTTTCCAGCTCTTTTTTCAGTGCGCCCTTGGCGCGGTAAAGCAGATCCCTGACCTGTTTGCCTGACTTTTTCATTATATCCCCCGCTTCGGAATTGTCAAAGCCTTCGATATATACAAGATAAAGTATCTGGCTGTATTCCGGTTTCAGCTTACGTATAGCCCTCCGCAGAACGAGCTTGTCTTCGTCTTTTATATATTCTTTTTCAAGGGAGGCGGCTTCGGAAATGTCATAGGCGTCATCAAGAGGTACCTCCGTGTATTTCGGCTTTCTGCGCATACTGTCGTATGCGATGTTCCTGCCGATTGTGTAGAGCCACGTCTTGAAGGCGCTTTCGCCGCGGAATGTAGGTCTGTCAGTGTAGAGCTTTATAAAGGTGTCTATCGCAAAGTCTTCAGCTTTCTGGATATCTCCGACTATGCTGTAAAGGTAGAAGATAAGTCCGTCCTTGTAGTCGCGTATCAGTTCGTCCAGTGCGTACTTATCCCCTGAAAGAAAACGGCTGTAGCTGCTTTCACCGTTTTTCATTTCATTCTCCTTTCCTCTGTTAATTAGACGCAAAAAAGCATATGAACGTCGCAGTTTTTTTCATTATACAATAAAAAAATATTTTTTTCAACCGGCTGCGACGTCTGCGTCCTTTTCTGCGTCTAAGTAAGTGAAAGGGCTTGAAAGGTGTCGGCTCATTCACTTTTAGCTGCAATATCATTATGAGGAGGTATCATTATGAATAGTATAAAAAAGAAACTTTTGTCGCTGGTCTTAGCGGCTGGAATGACTTTTTCCGCTCTGCCTGTGAGCGCTTACGCGGACAATGAAAAAATACAGGGCAGACAGACATCCCTTTCGGAGCTGTACTCCAATCTCAACAACGACCCGTCGGCTTATGACGAGTACTACGGCAGCGCTACCCTTGAAGAGGTGCTTGCGGAGCTTTGCGGTGACTATGTTCCACTCTCAAGCAGCAACGGTATCAGTTTCCCCTACAAGTCAAATAACGGCAGCTTCTGCATAGACGAAACAGGAAAAGCCAGAAATTTCTACATCTATTACCCCGTGACCGTTATTGAGGTCACAGAAGGCACTGAACTGCCGGTGGAAGAGATACAGCATGAATCGGCTGAAATGGGCTTCAAGCCGCCGCAGCTGACAAAGGTCGGAAATACCTACAGACTAAAGGAAGTGGAATCACAGGACGCTTTATTCTGCGTGCTGAATCAGCTGGCAGACTGTGAAAACGTAGTTTCCGTAACCGAGAATATAGCTCTCTATGAGGACACAGCAAATTACGTAAGTATGTACGGTATCTATATCGGAAAGGCGAAGCTCAGTGAGTCCGAAATGGCGGAGTTCCTTGACAAGATGTCTGCTCTCGACCCTCAGGAAAGCACCAGTGATGCTTCGCTGGCAGAGACAAGGAAAAAGGGCTACAGATACTTCTTTAGCTTCGGCGAGAACCGTTCAAGGGAGCAGAAGGATATCTACGAGGCTTACAAGTATCTTGCGGACACAGGTCTGAGCTACGAAACGATGTGGTACAAGACCCTTCTGGCAATGCCGGAGACACCGGTTTATTTCTGCCACAGGGACTACACTGTCGGTCAGAAATATGACTACGAAAAGCCGCCTGTTATCTCTGAAACAGAACGTCCTGCTGTTACTGAATCTGAGGAAAGCGAACAGAAACGCGAAAACCTTTCAGATGTATGGAGCAAGGTCAAAAGACCAACTCCCGAACTTGACGCTCAATACAAGGCGATGACCCTTGACGAAGCCTTTGACGATTTCTGCGGCAGCTATATTGACCTTTCAAGCTATTATGAAGATGAGCTCTATCCCTCAAACAGGGAAAAAATAATGTTTAAGGTCGATGACAACGGCAGGACGCATATCGCTGTTGTCCGCGGCATTGAGACCGTTGTAAAGGTCAGGGAGGGCACTGAGCTGCCTATAGAGCAGCTGTTTGAGGATATCAAGACCGACGGTAGAAACACACTGACAATTAGCAAAAACAATGACACATACCGCATAAGGAACGCTCCTTCAAAGGATGTTATGAACGTGCTGCTGGAAAAGTTAAAGAAATGCGACAATGTGGTGTCCATTGAAGAGCATTATGTAGTATATGAGGATTGGGCGAACTACCCGTGTTATTCGGAACTTTATATCGACAGCCGTCTGCCTGAGGGAAGCAGCTTAACTAAGGAGGATATCCTTGAAAATCTGGCTACTCTCGATCTTAAGGAAATGACCGATGATACCTATATAGAGTATCTGTTCAGAAGGGAAAACGACTGGGCGTTCCTTATAGGCGATGACCGTTCACGGGACGGCAAGGAGCTATACAATGCCATAAAGTACCTTGCGGACAACGGTATCAGCTATGATCTCCCCTGCGGCACCACAGAGCTGGCTATAGAAAGCACTAAGGTCTACTATTGCAGCAGACCGGTCCTTATAAACGGTTTATCAGGCGACGCCAACGCCGACGGCGAGTTAGATATGTCTGACGCAGTAATGATAATGCAGTCCCTTGCAAATCCCAACAAGTACGGCATAAAGGCTGCAAAGGGCATTACCGCTCAGGGTCTGAAAAACGCCGACGCAAACGGCGACGGTCTTACGACCAATGACGCTCTTGCAATACAGGAGCAGCTCCTCGGTCTCAGCGAAAAAGAGGTATTACCTCCGGACTGCGCAGAGCCGTCTGAGCGAACACCTGAGCTTTGATAATCACAGCCCCGAAGCTTTGCTTCGGGGCTTGCTCGTGCTGTTAGCCGGTCGAATAAATCATAATTTAGCTTTGCTAAATTATGATTGAGTTGAGAATTGAGAGTGGAGAGTTAAGAGTTAATGAGTTCGCTGCGCTCATATTATTTAAATTATATCGCCGCAGGCGATACACCACAACTGTCAACTCTCAATTCTCAACTCTAAACTAAATCATATTTTTGCTCCGCAAAATTATGATTTAACAGCAAGCTGTTGATTTTTTCGTTATATGTGGTATAATACTTATATAACCCTACGATAATAACTGAAACGGAGGCGGCAGCATGAACCAGCATACAAGATTCAATCTCCCTATCTGCCTTGCAGTAGAGGAGGACGCTTTTTTTCACTCGGACGAGATTATAAAAAGGTATATCCCCGAAATTATCGGTCAGAAAACGATCGTTATCTCGGAAGAGTTCCTTATCGGCATTTACAGGGACAAAATAAACGATATCAGCCATGACTTCGGCGGTGCTGAGATAGTCGCAATGAAAGAGGCAAGCTTCGACGAGGCTGTCGCTATCGCAAAAAAGGTCTGCGTTGAGGACATAAAGGTCATTATCGGCATTGGCGGCGGAAGAGTTCTCGATACTGCCAAATACGCCGCTCACATCAGCAAGGCGGTATATATCTGTATGCCCACCTCCCTCAGCAACGATTCCCTCGCCTCTCCTTTCGCGGTGCTGGAGACCTACGGCAGCTCCCGAAAAACTCTCGACTGCAAGATACCGACGGCGATAATCGTTGATACCAATATGATAATAAACGCTCCGGAGGGTCAGACACTGTCCGGCATAGGCGATACTATCGCAAAGCATACAGCCCTCTACGACTGGAAGCTGTCTGCTGCAAGGACTTCCTCGCAGGTGGACGACTTCGCCTACGCCCTGAGCAGAATGAGCTACGACTCAGTATATCACTGCGACGAAAAGAACATGAAAAGCCGGGTATTCATAAGGATACTTTCACGTGCCCTCGTCATGGGCGGACTTGCCATGGAGATAGCAGGCTCGTCAAGACCATGCAGCGGCAGTGAACACCTCTTTGCCCATGCAATTGAGGAATACTATCCGCAGATAAAAATATCCCACGGTCTCGGCGTTGCTCTCGGAACTATCCCTGCCTGTATCTTTCAGGGACAGGACATAAGCGGACTCCTCGGCTTTTTCAAGACCTACGGGCTTGATATAAACCCGCAGTCATACGGCATAACCGAGGATATGTTCGCGGATATGTGGCTCAAGGCAAGGAACGTCAGACCCGGCAGGATAACCGTCCTCGACGATATAAAGCACGACAGAGTTCAACTCGGAGAAATATACAGCAGAATGGTGGAAGGAAAATGAAAACAGGTCTTATATTCGATATGGACGGCACTTTATGGGACTCCTCGGAAAATGTTGCAGCTTCATGGACCGAAAAAATAAAGTCTCTCGGTCTGAAGCGCCCGGATATCACAAAGCAGGACGTTATGAGCATAATGGGTCTTACAATGGACAGGATAGCCGATATACTCTTCGGTGACCTGCCCGAAAAGGAACGCTATGAGCTGCTCGATCAATGCTGCGATCACGAAAACGAATACCTCCGCATTCACGGCGGAGTGCTGTACCCTGACCTTGAAAGCACCTTCAGGCGGCTGCGTAAAAAATACTCCCTCTACATCGTAAGCAACTGTCAGAGCGGATACATAGAGGCTTTTCTTGAGCATTACGGCTTCGGAAAATACTTCGACGATATCGAGTGCTACGGCAACAACCTCAAGGGTAAGGGCGACAATATCGCTCTCCTCGCCCGCAGGAACAGACTTGACAAAGCTTATTATATCGGTGATATACAGGGAGACTATGACGCCACCATGCAGGCTGGATTTGATTTTATCCATGCCTCTTACGGCTTCGGAAAGATAGATCATACCGTGCCGGAACTGAAAAAGTTCAGTGACCTCCCGAAGCTGCTTGAATCACTTATCAATTAAACTAAAAAGAACCGTATCCTGTGATACGGTTCTTTTTTTCGGCATCATGCTGGAACTCCATCTTCTGACAATTCGTTCCTGACCGGAAATTTCTTCTTATTGAAGAACTCCAGCCATATCAGGTAATATACTATAAAATAAAAATGGAAATCTACCTTTACATATATCATAAGCTGCTGCAGCACAAGCACAAAAAGCATCAGATTATATGCGTTCTTATGCTCGCTTGCCTCTCCGTAATAATCGCTGCCGTCCGCTTTCACTATGAACACGAGAGCTATGATAAACGCAAGGAATATCACTATCCCGGTGACTCCGAAGAGGAGAAGGTATCGCATATAGCACGGGTCAACTTTCATATAGGGATATCCGTTCGCTCCAAGGTAATATCCGTCGCCTATTATCCATGTACTTGACTTTTCGGGAGCAAAGTACATATAGTTGAACAGAGTATCAAGAGTATTTGTAGTTTTTCCGGCAGCGGCGAGCTTTTCAGTATTGAAGAACTCAGTCAGCCATACGACCGTCTTTTTGTACCTCTGGAGCAGATCCGGGAAAATCGCCATTACAGCCACTATCAACAAACCTAAGACCGCAGCTATTTTCAGAACGAACTTAAACACCACAAATCCCTTTTTGGAATTCAGGAGCATATAAAGCAGCGAAAAGGCTATACCTGTTACAATGCTTCGTGCCATGAGCAATCCCGCAAATGCCTGAAGAATGTAGATGATTATATATTTCCATCTCTTTTCGTCTTCTCCGCAGGTAAGATAAAGATAGCAGGTTATTATAAGGAAAAATGACATTATAAATGCGCCTCTGTCAAAACCTGCACCAAGTCCGAAGGCTCGTATTCCGTCGTCGAGGGCAATAACCACTCTGTCATCAATGCTCTGCAGTGAACGCAGACTTGTGCCTATCGCGGGCACAAAAAAACATATCAGTATAATAACGCACTGTATCGTCGAAACAAATACAAAGCATTTAAGACCGTCACGTACATTGATATCCCAGTCAGAGCATAAAAATGCCATCAGAAAAGCTCCCGTAAAAATAAGGAAATTGTTTCTGAACATTTCTTTTATCAGGAAGGAATAATCAATGCTCTGATTATACATCACAGATGCCAGCCAGCATAATACCAGCATGACCATCAGACATATTACCTTTATGCTGTTTCTCTCTATATTTATGTTTTTTCTCAGCATATAGGCGATCAGCAGACCGGCGCCCAGAAATCCTATGGCAACGCTCGATGTAACCGGCATGAAACTGAAATTTACATCAAATACATAAAAGAAAAATATAAGTAAATACAACAGCTTCCCCGGAGTCTGAAGCAATCCTTTAAACATCCGCATAAATCCTTTCAAATTTCCCGATGCCTGCCTTCAGATCAAATAACATATTATACCGGCAGATTTAATATATTCCGGACAGTATACACTGCATTTTAACCGAACGGCTCCCCACGGGAAAATATTTATACTTCATGCTTTTCACATGAAAAACTCAATATCTTTTTATATTATCAGAAAGGCAGCTTTTCCTTTCATGATATGTCTTGCAATACTGCCTCAGCAATTGAAGTCCGCGAAATATAGATCGATAAAAATCTCCCGAAAATTCGGGAGTATTATTTCGATAAGTTTTGCAATGGATTAATGAGATATTTGACGTGACCGGGACTGACGCAATGCGCCTTACTGTAATGAGTATCAACTTTTTACATTATAGCACCTTTTCTTTATTATTGCAAGTATTTTACAGCATTTTCCCTTATTTTCAATGCGGAAATCTCAGTATCACATCTCAGAAGAGAAAAGGCTCACATTATGTGAGCCCTGAAGGATAGCATATATGTTCCATAAGTGTGCAGGATCATATCTTTTGGGTGACATCAATGTATCACTTGAAACAAGCGTGCCACCATGCTCCTGCAACAAATGCAAGTGAACTAACAATAAATAAACCTTTCATAAAAACGACCTCCCTTTCTGATCCGTTTACATAATCATAAGCAAAGGCATCATCAGCTGTTCCGGAAATACCTCATTCCCCGTCTTGCTATCCGCAAGCCGCCGACAATATCCTTTCCGCTCATATTCTCTCTGCGATTCGGTTTTTTCCGACCATTCCGAACCCAAACAGATCATTTTTGCTATATTCAAATCTTACCATTTCCGTTTGGATAATTCAAGAATAATTTGTTAATAATGCATGAAGAAACATTATTTCATTGTTTTGCACAATCTATACATAGAGTAATTGTAGAATGTGTCCAAGACAAAAACGGGATTCAAACCTGCTCAAAACAGCGCCCCCGGAGCCGCTCCCGGCAGTCCGGCAAACTTGTCATACGCAAGCTTTTCCCCGAAATTTCTGCAATAACTGCTTTGGCTCTTACTAATACAGTCCGTCATAAAAGTATATCCTCTTAGTTATATCTTTTTCAGCGGCAATAATCCGTTTTCGCCGCAAAAAATATGTCCCATGGTATGATAGCAAAAAAATAGCCGAGGTCTGAGACCTCGGCGGATAAATATATAAATCAAAAATCTACATGTTCTGGAATTGTCAAGAAATGTGCAGTCGGAGAATACCCAAAATCTTGGATAGGCAGGAGTCAGGCGGCATGATGAGCCGACTTGGTTAAAGTTCTTAATGTCACAGGTGGGAGACCGCCTGCATTGAAGCTGTTGATCCTCTGGGTATTGTAGTAGCCGAAGATGTATCTGAAGATGATGGTCTTGACCTCTTCTCGCTTCATTCGGTATGTAGGTATCTGATACAGCTTTTCTTTTTTCAGTGTGGCAAAGAAGCTCTCCATACGAGCGTTGTCATAGCAATGAGCAGCGCCGCTGAGGCTTTGAATGAGCCCATTTGTTACAAGTTCTCTGCGGAAGGCGTAGCTTGTGTACTGGCAGCCACGGTCACTGTGGAGAACACTTCCTTCCAGCCTGCCGTACTTCTCACGCAGCTGTTTTACGGTGCCTATGCAGAGTTCTTTCTTCATATTATCACGCATTTCAAGAGCTACGATCTCGCCGTTGAAGCAGTCGAGTATCGGAGAAACATAGAGCTTTCCGTCTGCACACTGGACCTCGGTGATATCAGTCAGCAGCTTTTTCAGCGGCTTGTCTGCACCGAAATTTCTTTTTATCAGATTCTCTCTGTTCTGAGTTTCGGTATCAGCCTTTGTGATACCGTGAGGTCTGCGATGCCTGTGAATGAGCCCGGCCTCGCTCATAGTGCGGTATACCGTTCTGAGACTGACGTGAGTGCCTTTCCGGGCAAGAGCTGCCTGCATCCTTCTGACTCCGTAATTCTTGTTATCTGGATGTTCTGAAATAATTCCCTGTATTTTGACCAGAAGAAGCTGCCTTACACCGGGCTTGCCCTGATTCCTGAGCCAGCGATAATAGCCTGATTCGCTTATTTTCAGAAATCTGCATATTGCTTTCGCTCCATACTTACTGCGAAACTCATTGACGAACAGGTGACGTTCGCTTGTCTTTACTTCTTCCGGTCTTTTGCGAAAAAACCGAGTGCGTCCTTGAGAATATCATTTGCTTTGCGAAGCTCGGCATTTTCACGCTCAAGCTCCGTAATACGCAGCTTTGCTTCATCATCGGTCATCTGAAACTTCTTAGCCTTGGCATCAGCATTTCGCTTGCTTCGCCAATCAGACAACGTGTAATACTGGATGCCTAACTGCTGAGCAGCCTTTTTCACTCCGATCTCGTCTGAGAGCTTCAGCGCTTCTTCTTTGAATTCTTTACTGTACTTCATAGTCGTTTTCCCTTTCTGGTCTGGTTTTGTTATTTATATTCTACCAGATTTTTGGGTGTTTGTCGACTGCTCTTTCAGTATAACACTTCATTCATTAAAAACAAATTCTCCATTTATGTTTTTATAAACTGTTATTGCCTTGTGCTTTCCTTTTTCATCAATATTTACAACATATTTCCATTGTATGGCTGGTGAACCTTTATACCCGATAGGAATATCTTTTGACGTTCCGCTTGCTTTACCAACATAATCGGTGAAAATACAAGTTACAATACCTTTTTCTATTTCACTGTAATCGTATTCTTCAGCCATTACCTGTAAAGAGTTGCCTGCATTAATTTGATACAAGCCTTTTAAGCGACGATCATCATCATACACTATTTTATAATGTTCATTATAAATCAATCCGCTTTCAGAAAACAATGCAGTCCAGACAGAATCGCCGTAATTAACAAAGTATCTCGTTTCACTTCTTTGAGTATAACCTCCGTCAGGTGAAAGCTGTGAATAGCTTTCAATAGCAAGTGGATTATCCTCACTGTCATAAAATGTTACTTTATATAATTGCCCCGGTTTTACATTTTTAATTACTCTGCCGCTTTTGTAATTCTTGATAATATACTTTGTCATCTTACTCGGCGATGCAATTCCTAATCCGCGTCCGTATGTTGACATAACCTTTCTGCATTTTTTGTTTTCAAATTCAGTTTTAAACTCTTCAAGATGATAGCATGCATAATCATGAAAATCATCACACTCAGCAGAAAGCGCATCCCAGTAATCATAACAGTTCATTTCACACACCTCCTTATCTTCCCCATCCACCGGGATAGAGCAAATCATTATGTTGTATCAACCACTCACCTAAAGATCTCAATAAGGATCTAAACATACCTGCGTCAGAATCTGCTATATCATCAAAATCCTGTAATAAAACATATATCAATTCGTGATATTCTTTTGCATGCCGTCCTCTATGATGCAAGTTTACCATATTAGATTCATCATCCATAGGAATATTATACTTATCAAAGATTGCCTTAAACTTCTTTCCCCATTCTCCGTACTTGGTTGCTATATGATGATCTTCCTTCGGCTTATCATTTACATCCTGATAATTGTGAACCAAAACACCATCATCACCAACGAAATAGGTGTTTAAGCCTTCGACCTCAAGGTTATATACCGTTACCGGCTCTTCAAGCTTTTCAATCTCTGCGCCTGTTACATATGCTGCTGAACCGTCAATGAGGTATACTTCATCGCCGACATTAAGGTCACCGGCTGATACATGGTTGTCACATTATATTCTTATTCTGCCATATTTTCTCTCTTTTGTCAAGAAAAAAAGCCGAGGTCTAAGACCTCGGCTTTTTCAAATCAAGTATTAAAAAATATCAATTATATAGCTCTTTATAAAAAGTGCATCTTAATTATATATACTCAGATATAAAATCAATTAGAAGAGCAATATCATTTTTAGAAAATTCAATACAAAAAATAACTTTGTAGTTCAATAAAAAATCTTTAAAAAGGTCATTTTTATCAATATTACAATTCTCATCAAAATGATATAAAAAATTAGGTGTTATTGTAAAGTAGTATTTTGATTTGTATTTATATATCCATGCTGTTTTTTCTTGTGATTCAAAGAGTATATATTTTGTTTCTTCCAATATCTCACTCTCTTTAATACCCATTTCTTTAAAATCAATCTCTTCATCAATAGAATGTAAATAAATATTGTAATAATAACCTATACTTTTTCCATCATTAAATGATTGTTCTGACACATTACGCTCATCTATTTTTATAAGAGAATTATATAATGTTTTCGCCAAAAAGCTGAGTGTATCATTAACAATAAAAATTTCGCAATTATTATTACTAAATACAAGTGATGAAAAATATTCGTCTGAATACCTTCTCTCAAAAGAATAATCATCTGGAATCTTTATAATGATACTTATTCCGTTTGAAAGAATTACTTCTTTTTTCATAATATTTTTCCTTTCTTGTTAACCAACCCAGCTTTACGCAAGACAGCCTGCATTAACTGCGTTAATTCAGACCAGCTTCTAACATGTCCATGAAAAATATTATCAATCGTATTATCAAGTACTACAAACTCACCATTACTAATTCCAATTCTTCTATCTGTATTTGGTCCTAATGGAAGTGAAGCATCTAAAGCCGCTTGGCCATCAATTGGAGCTCTATTTTTTATTCCTGTATCATTTTGCGTATGATAATCAGCATTTTCATAAACACCATTTTCATAAGTATAATTATGAACCAGAACACCATCATCACCAACGAAATAGGTGTTTAAGCCTTCGACCTCAAGGTTATATACCGTTACCGGCTCTGCAAGCTTTTCAAGCTCTGCGCCTGTTACATATGCTGCTGAACCGTCAATGAGGTATACTTAATCGCCATCGTTAAGATCGCCTGCTGATACATGGTTGTCACGTTATATTCTTATTCTGCCATATTTTCTCTCTTTTGTCAAGAAAAATAGCCGAGGTCTGAGACCTCGGCTAAAAAGTGAACTCAAATACACATTATAAATTGTTTCCGGTGTATCTAACAACATCTGGAAAATCTTTAGAAGAAAATTTAAAAATTGTCAAGCCATCATCAAAATCTTCTGGGCATTCGTGAACTTTTTCGACAAAAAACACAAGCCCTTCTGACAAGATTTTTCTCAAATAACTACAATGATCAGCAGTTTTTTGTGATATCTCAATTTTTTCGTTAAACGGCATATTCAACAATTGTTCTCTAAATTTATTATCAATAGATATTTCCCAAGCTACATCTTCAATGTATTGAATATATAATTCTTTATTTTTCACTATTTTATCTTTTTTCATCTGAATGAATCCCAACTTTTATTTAAATAATCGCCAAAAACTTTCATAAATTCTGCAATTTGTGCAAAGTTTAAGGATGAATACCTTCCACTTGAAACCCTCTTTGAAAAATTCGTTACTTTATTCATTGTTGTAACAAGTTCACCATCGGGTTCAAAGATATGAACTCGTCCGTTATTACCTCTAACTACCCAGCGTCCATCATCATTTTGAATAAATACATCCGATGGTCTAGCTTGATTAAGGTCATTTCCAGCTCTTCCAACATTTCTACCTTCACTTTTTCTCTGTTGAGCATGGTCACTTTCTTGAGGGTAATTATGCACCAAAACAGCTTCATCACCAACAAAGTAGGTATTTAAGCCTTCGACCTCAAGGTTATATACCGTTACCGGCTCTGCAAGCTTTTCGAGCTCTGCGCCTGTTACATATGCTGCTGAACCGTCAATAAGGTATACTTCATCGCCAACATTAAGATCGCCTGCTGCTACTCAGCCTCTGCCAGGTACATAGAACAACCATTAGTTTTATTATAATATCATTTTTATTTTATGTCAAGAAAAATAGCCGAGGTCTAAGACCTCGGCTTAAATAACTTATTAGATCAAATCTCAATATTAACTTCTATTGAATCGTCGGTTAAATTATTTTTAGGTTGTATTATACACTTGCTATTTTTTACAATTATCTTATGAATCCTATATTCTAAATCTGCAAAAGAACCCCTTTCAAATAAAACAATGCTTCTATTTTGATGAGTAATAGTATTATTAATATATAGAATTGCAGTATATCCGTCAAATGAGGATTTAAATTTGACCTCAATAACATATTTTCTTAAAGTTTTACTCAAGAAAACACATTCTGTGTCATCTGACATCAAATAAACATCATTGCATATTTGTTCAATTAAACTCTTTTTTTCGCTTTCAGAAACAACAATAACAGCTTCTCTTATTTTGTCAAAAATAAGCTTCCTTTTTTGTTTATCAATAAGTTCATTAAACTCTTTAGGATCAACAAAAGTATTGACAAACCTCATATCTTTCTGATTAAATGCGATAAAATTTGTTAATTCTGTTTTATTCAATGTACACTCATTTATAAAAACTACATTTAAGTTCCTACATACATCTGACAAAACATTATTTTCCATCAACTTAAATACTATTCTTTCACAATCAAGAGCGATGTCTTTTGAAAAAGGATATTTAAAATCATAGCATGGTTCATAATCACTATCTAACCTTCTGGGTATTTTATCATAATTCCATTTTTCATTCTGGCATAGAGTTATTTTTTTTATATTCATTTTTACACCTATTTCATTTTAATTACCAAAAACAGTTAAACGTGGGAGTAACCCTGTTAATTGTTGGTAGATATGATTGAAATCGATCTGCCACTGATGAATATCTCTTTTTGTTCCTTCCGTTAATATGAACATTTCTGCATTGTTAGCATCTAAATACGACTGAGTATACCGACCATTCGGATTGATTGATTCGCCATATTTTAATATTTCACCAGTAGTTTTATCCTTCAAAACGTATCCATAATTAGTGCCATCATAATCAAGTGAATTACCATGAACCCTTCCTGTACTATTAGTCGGTTTCTGAGGTTTTGTTGCATTATACTCTGCAGCTAAATCAGCCTTTGTTTTTCCTGAACCAGCATTATCTTTTTGATACTGATTCCAATCATTCTTGCAATTATTATGAACCAATATCGCTTTATCGCCGACAAAGTAAGTATGGAAGTCATCGACCTCAAGGTTATACACCTTTATAGGCTCTTCAAGCTGTTCGAGCTCTGCGCCTGTTACATATGCTGCTGAACCGTCAATGAGGTATACTTCATCGTCATCGTTAAGATCGCCTGCTGCTACCCAGCCCTTGTCAAGAACATAGAACGGATACTATGCTTATTATAGTATCATATTGCTTTCTTGTCAAGAAAAAAGCCGAGGTCAGTGACCTCGGCTTTTTATAACGTCACGTAATAAGTGTATCAAATCAAGGAATTAAAATTATCAAATCCGAAAATGATTTATCCCATTCTTTTAAATAGTCTCTCAAATGAACACAACAATTTGATTTTTCATTATCACATTTTTTTACTACTTCATCTAAAAAAGACACGATATTTTTCAATTCATCATAAGTACAAGTTATCGTTGCTTCATTTAAATGATCTGTAAATACATATTCTTTATTATAACCTACAATTTCCATTTTTAACTCCTTATTATCAATCTTCGTCAGGGAAAAATACACTGCTCCAATTATACGACTCTAACCATTTTGCTATCTTCTTTGTAATTTTTGGAGCTCCATGACTTTTATCATGTGGCGTTCCATCATAATTCATAGCAGTTCCATCAGTAAAATGCACATGGGGCTTTTGATCAGGAACATTCGGATTATGTGGTGGATCTACTCTATCCACACCCTTAGGTGCTCTGCCCTTTTCTACGTCATTTTGCATTTGATTTCTTGATTTAGGATCATAATCATTATGAACCAATATTGCTGTATCGCCGACAAAGTAAGTATGGAAGTCATCGACCTCAAGGTTATAAACCGTGACCGGCTCTGCAAGCTGTTCGAGCTCTGCGCCTGTTACGAAAGCTGTTGAACCGTCAATAAGGTATACTTCATCGCCATCGTTAAGATCGCCTGCTGCTACCCAGCCTCTGCCAGGTACATAGAACAACCATTAGTTTTATTATAATATCATTTTCCTTTTATGTCAAGAAAAATAGCCGAGGTCTGAGACCTCGGCTGTAGTTTATATTATTTATAATACCTCACAAAAATCATTTATCCGATCTCCGGGCTTCTCCCAATAATTTAGTTCTTCCATTTCATCGTAATACTTATCTCTTTCTTCTTCAGTTAATGCAGGATAATATTTTTCAGATAGAACTCTTCTAATATACGAAAGTCTTGACGTTACCTTATTTTCATCAATAAACTTCGTAGTTTCCACTTCATAATCTCTTTCTATGTTTTCAGAATAAAATGAACCCATATTATGTAGTGAAACAATAATTAAATTTAGTTCTTTTAGTATTTCTTCTGCTTCATAAAGCGAAAGTTTTATATATTCTTCTTTTTTCACACTTATTTTCTCCTTGTATAAACAGGGTTTATTAATTCAAGAACGTCGCCCAAAATTGTTAGTTCTTCTCGTCCATATCTCGGATTTTTCACCCTTTCTAAAGAATCTGTCGGAACGTCAAATTCAACATAATCACGTCCTCGACCTGGTTTTAATTGATAGTAATCTTCTGCCTTGGTTGGCGATAATGGCTTTTTACTTGCTGATTCAACATATACCCTGTTATTATCTTGGGCAATAATTGTACCACTTTCTTCAATTCCATTAATTCCTTTTCGATTAGTATAATGTCTAACTCTTGTTGTATCAGTATCACTATCCGGATTTGAATTTTTTCCAGAATTATTTTGGGCTTTATCATACTGATTATGAACCAATATCGATGTATCGCCGACAAAGTAAGTATGTAGATCATCGACCTCAAGGTTATACACCTTTATAGGCTCTTCAAGCTGTTCGAGCTCTGCGCCTGTTACATATGCTGCTGAACCGTCAATGAGATATACTTCATCGCCATCGTTAAGATCGCCTGCTGCTACCCAGCCTCTGCCAGGTACATAGAACAACCATTAGTTTTATTATAATATCATTTTCCTTTTATGTCAAGAAAAATAGCCGAGGTCTGAGA
>JAEEGJ010011675.1_pt1 | contig 22164 bp, 14 predicted proteins | sample 8958761 | NCBI WGS metagenome assembly JAEEGJ01 (sample SAMN16246546, study PRJNA631951) | gut metagenome | biome: gut microbiome; feature: rumen; material: RS-attached | host: Bos | place: Iran: Karaj | collected 2018-10 | reverse complement strand
ATACGCTTCCGCCTGCGGCAAGTGCCTTGGTAACATCTCCGGAATACTTGATACCGCCGTCAGCGATGATGGGGATACCGTACTCTTTGGCAACTGCGTAGCTGTTCATGATGGCTGTGATCTGAGGTACACCGATACCTGCGACAACTCTGGTGGTACAGATGGATCCGGGTCCGATACCTACCTTAACGGCATCTGCTCCGGCCTCGATAAGAGCTCTTGTTCCCTCGCCCGTAGCAACATTTCCGGCTATTATCTGAAGATCGGGATACTTTTCCTTGATCATCTTCACGCAATTGATGACATTCTGTGAATGACCGTGTGCGGAATCGAGAACAATAACGTCAACCTTGGCTTCAACAAGAGCTGCAACCCTGTCGAGAACATTGGCGGTAATACCTACACCTGCTCCGCAGAGAAGTCTTCCCTGCTCATCCTTGGCTGCATTGGGATACTTGATGGTCTTCTCAATATCCTTGATGGTGATCAGACCCTTGAGATTATAATTCTCATCAACGATGGGAAGCTTTTCTTTTCTGGCTTTTCCAAGGATCTCCTTGGCTTCCTCGAGGGTGACACCCTCTCTTGCGGTGACAAGATTCTCGCTTGTCATGCATTCTTTGATCTTCTTGGTATAGTCTGTTTCGAATTTAAGATCACGATTTGTGATGATACCTACGAGCTTTCGTCCCTCTGTAACGGGAACACCTGATATACGGAACTTGCCCATCAGTTCGTCAGCATCGGCAAGTGTGTGCTCGGGGCTTAAGAAAAAAGGATCGCTTATAACGCCGTTCTCAGAACGCTTAACCTTGTCAACCTCATCAGCCTGTGCTTCGATCGACATGTTCTTGTGAATGATACCGATTCCTCCCTGGCGAGCCATCGCAATGGCCATACGGTGCTCGGTAACAGTGTCCATTCCGGCACTCATAAGGGGAATGTTAAGTCTGATCTTCTTGGTCAGCTGAGTGTGAAGGTCTACCTGATTGGGGATGACCTGGGAGTACGCAGGAACCAGCAGGACATCATCAAATGTGATACCGTCTTCTACTATCTGTGCCATGATCTTCCTTTCCGCAGCGAATCTGCTTGTAAATGATTAATAGAAAAAAGAAAAATTTTAATGATGTTAACACCACGGAAAAGTAATGTCAATAAACAGTTTCCACAAATAAATCCCCGTTTCCGCGGAATCTCTGCATCAATTTATGTTCGCCTGTCAATATTCGCTGAAGTTTCTCGGAGTGGTATTCTTGAACGCCTTGATCATCTCTTCATCGAGTGAAAAATAGATCTTCCTGCCGCCTTCATATATCATTACGAACTTCTTAAGTCCGTTATTCTCATCGGGGCAGCTGTAATCGGTAACCTTAAGATCGGTTACCCTTGCATAGTTGTCCAGCTTGCTGCTCTTATCTGCGGCAAAGATCTGAACCTTGTCCATCTTGAAGGTATCGGCATGCTTTCTGCGCTCCTTGTTGAACACCTTGTCAACGGACAGCTCCTTGTCCAGATAGAGATATTCATATTCAACATCAGTATAACCCGAGGTAAAATAAGCCCCTATGCCGAATGCTATCGTTACTACTATCAGTATCGGCGATCCAAACAGGAGCGCTGCCAGAAGCGTAAGTATGGCAAGAAGGAAGAAAACCACCTTTCCGATCTTAGCCCCTGTATTAGGCTTGCCCTTTACCAGAAATTCATAATAACCCTTATCCATATAAACCTCCAAAACGGATCCATACAACTGCCATGCATCCTAATGACCGGCCTGCAGCCGCAAAACATATCAGTAATTACTATAACAAGGCTGCAGCCTACTTTCAAGAAAACCATTTGTGAATTTTTCTTCACAAAAAGGACAGAAAAAAGGAGCGGGACTCATCGTCCCGCTCCTCAATCAGCCATGTCTTAAATAAAGCCCATCTGGGTATAAGAGCCTGTTCTGCTGAACCAGATCTTATCCACGCTGTTAGCTATCTTGACGATCTCCTTGCCATTGTAGAAACGGAGCTTATCCCCTGCCAGGAATACGATCTTCTTGTCGGAGATATAGTTCAGGTTCCTGTAAGCATATTCGATCTCACCAAGCTTTACGATTTCCTCACCGGCCTTATTGTAAAGGATAGCATCGGTATCCTTGTAACAGATCATGCTGCCGTTATCGAATACATATCCATAGTTATAAAGGTTAACGTTTTTGATCAGCCTGGTAGTGTTCTTGCCATCGTAGATGTAAAGGTCTCCCTCCATTGAGCCACGGTCAACCCCCTTTATGAAGAATACCTGTCCCTTCTTAAATGCAGCAACGCATTCTGCTTCATCATCGAACTTGGAATCAAGAGTAAAAGTTGTTCCCTTGAGAGAGTACAGATATACATTCCTCTCTTCAGTTTCATTCTTGTCAAGTGTATCAATGGTGATAGCGAACAGTCCTTCATCTTCGGAGTAAGTGGCACCATCGATCTGGCCTTCGAGATCAAGGGATATTCCGGCTTCGGAACCGATGGCAGCAAAGACCTTTCTGTCATATTTACCGGCGCCATAACCGAAAAGCCTGTCATATGCATCATAGGCATAAGTTATATCATCAATGCTTATCTTCTCTACATCATCCTCCTCAGGGGTAGTATAAACCGCCATGGGAGTGGTGTCTGAAAAGATAAAGTTAACGTCGTAACACTTTTCAACAAGCTCCTCAACCTTACCGTCGTGGAAATAGTTGAGGGTCTGATAGTCGGGATCAAAGGTGTAATCCTTGAGAGCCTGTCTGAGATAGATCCTATTCTGGGCCTCATACCACTTTTCGCTGTCACTGCTGTATTGTTCATAGCATCTGGAATAAGTAGCATCATCATAGACATAGAACTTATCGCCGGATATATCATAATAGAAAGCTTCACCGGTATCAGAGTTCCAGATGTAATAGTATCTGACTTCATGATATGTGGTAACGGAGCAGTTATCCTCCATATACGCTACGGGATCTCCGTTGTATCTCTTTACGATGCGGTCCATCTTGTATGCATCAAAAGCATCCATGGAGCTTGCAGGGATGAAGCCGTCGCTGTACTCAGGGTAAACCGGCTGGACGAGCTTTTCATCATCACTTGCATAAGGATCCTTGATGTAATCATAGAGACAAAGCTCACTCTCTGCATGACTTATAAAATAGAATCCGTTGTCGGTCTTTTTGGAGCCATAGGAATAATCATCGGTTATCTCCACAGTGCTTCCATCGCTGAATGCATAGAAATAAAGAGCGCTGGTATAGTTCTCCTCATCCTCTACGCAATAGTAAACTCCCTTATCATCAACCGAACTGATATAGCTGACTTCCTCCTCAAGTGCTTCCGCATCTGTCTTACCGGCATCAAGATAGAAAAGAGTATAGTTGCCATCCTTATCTTCTTCTCCAAGATACACCAGAGCCTTGCCATCCTTGATGACATAAGGATATGTAACATCCTTCTGGATCTCGATGCTCTCCTTGCCATTGAAGATCATGAGCTTATCCTTGCCGGTTATGTACGCAACTCTTCCGCCGTCAAGCAGTCTGAGTGAAGAAACCCTGACATTGTCGTCGATCTCTTCGATCTTCTTCTCGTTCTTGTCCTTATCCTTGCCGAGCTTGCCGGTCTGAACCCTGCACAGATCAGCACACCCATCATCGTTCACATCATTGAAGAAATAGATATACTTCTCATCATCTGTGATGGTAACGAGATTGTCAGGGATATAATAGATACCCTTATCCATTTCGATATCACAGATCTCGAAAAGCTTGGGCTCGGAAGCCGTAGCGTCAGGAGTATATACAAGGGTGTTCCTGCTCAGATATACAGCCATGGTAGAAGCGCTGTTATTACCCTTGGAAAAGCCCGAGAGCAGCTTAATGCCAAGTCCTATAACAAGAGCAAGCACCACTACGGCAGCTGCTGCGATGATAATGGGCAGAGCCTTGGATTTCTTCCTCGGTGCATCCTGAGCCTGAGGTGCCGGCTGAGCCTGAGGTACTGCCTGGGGCTGAGGTGCTGCCTGAGCCTGCTCCGGTGCCTTTTCAGCTTCCGAAGTCTTCACCTCTTCTGCCTTTTCCTGGGAAGCTTCCTTTTTCTCTTCTGCAGGAGTTTCTTCCTTCTTCTCCTCTGCAGCAGGTTCAGCCTTTTTCTCCTCAGCAGGAGCTTCTTCCTTCTTCTCCTCTGCAGCAGGTTCAGCCTTTTTCTCCTCAGCAGGAGCTTCTTCCTTCTTCTCCTCCACGGCGGCCTCTTCTACCTTCGAACCGCAGGATTGGCAAAAAACAGCGCCTTCCTCCAATTCAGTTCCGCAATTCTTACATTTCATTGGTTTTTCTCCCTTCTTTGGAACTATCAAAACACATGTATTTTCTTATTTTACCCATAAAATGTCAACCTTTGCGCGCATTTGCCGATGCAGACTTCATTTTCATCAGGGCAGCCCATTGCACGAAGATATGACTTATATCATGTACAGATAGAAGGCCGGAGGAAGTATCCTCACGACATAGCCTAAAACCGGAATGTATTTTCCGGGATCAAAGAACACGGGGCACAGGGCAAAGCTCATAAAAAGTAGCACGGAAACCACCGGAAGATAGGTCTCGCTTTTCTTGAAGAAGGAGACAAACACGCCGCTCCATATACATGTAAGGATCAGAAATACGGAAAAGCACAGGATCTCACGGCCGATGGGAACGCTTTCACCGTCGAGCATCCTGATACTTACGAATCCAAATACCGAAGGGATCAGCACAGAGGAAAGCTCATGGAGGAAAACGCATACCATCCTTTCGCCCTTTCTGAGCGCCCTGAAGAATCTTCCGTCCTTACCGTAAAATGAGCTCCCGGAGTACAGGCACAGTATAAATATCATAACAGCTGCCGTTCCCCTTACGGGATCCGATCTGTCATTGAAAAAGCCTGTGCCGCCCGCATTTTCCTGTTTGAACATCTCATATTCAAGCCCGAACACATCATCACTTTCCACAAGATACTCATATCTCTCGCGGATGTACTCTCCCGCAGTATCGGGATCATCGAAAAAGCCCGATGCGGCATTAACGGTTATATCTTCATTCATCACTCTGAACAGAGCTGCGAACACAGTCTCTCTGACAGCAGCACTCTTTATGGAAAATGTGGATGTCACCATGGTTATCATGGACCGGGTATCACCTGATGCGATCCTTTCCTCCATATCCTCAGGGAAGATAAAACCGCATCTTGCCTGTCCTCGCATCACCATTTCCCGCAGCGACTCCTCACTCTCCGCGAAGGCAAATGTGCAGTCCGAGTGGTCACTGTCGCGGCCCTCCAGAACATCCATGACCCTGTCACCGTATTCTCCAGCCTCATTAAGGATCAGCACCTCAGAGGGCTGCTCAAGAGGAACAACCGATTCCCTCACAAGATACAGTGAGAGTGCAAGCAGAAATACCCATATGTAAGTAAAGGGATTCTTCAGTCTCGATTTGAGCATGAGAAGGAATCTCATCATGTATGTACCCATGACAGAACCTCCCCTCCCGCAAAGAACAGCGTTCCCATAACAAGCTCCCTGAGCATTCCTCCGGAGAACATATCCTCTCTCCATATATAAGCGGGAAGATGTTCACCTACCGCAACAGCCTTTTCAGGGAGAAAAACGGAAGGAACGATGCACCCTCCGACTATCAGCATTATCATAAACATGATCAGAAGAATAAGACCTGTATCCTCCCTGCCCTTCATAAGGGAGTAGACCAGATGGGCAAAACCGCATATACAGAAAAGTACAGGAAGAACATTTACCGGGGATATAAGAATGCTGCAGGCATCGGACAGTGAAGATGATGCAAGCTTAAGCATCTCATTATCATTTTTTTCAAGATAATGCGAAGCGATACGGACCATTGCGGCGAAGAGTCCCGTGATGACTACAAGCTGGAACATCATCATCACAAAACGGATCAGGCCGGTCTTAACGGGGCCGAGCCCGTTCCTTCTCAGTGAAAATTCAACTGTGCGTGTTCTGCGGGAATACAGATATCCGAATCCGGTACATGTCACCATCACGATCAGAAGACACGCACCTACGGTGTAATAAGAGATAAGATCATCCACATCAAGGGAAGTCTCAAAGTCTTCACTAAACAGTTTCGTACGTCCGAGCAGGGTATCGAAAGCTATCCCTGTGAGATAGTTCTCCATATCCTGCCTTGACACATTCATGCCATAGGTATAGTAGGCATCGGTAACAGCATATATACCGCCCTCAACAGTATCCACAAGGGATACAGAAGTCTCCAGAAGTCCCGAAAAGCTCTTAACTCCGTCACTCATATCCTCCGGCAGCAGTATCAGAGCAGGAGGGTTTATGCCTGTGTTAACACCTTCATAGAAATTCTCGGGAAGTATTATGGCGGAAGCATATGTTCCGTCCACCACGCCTCTCCGTGCTCCGTCTTCATCTGTCAGTTCAAACTCGCATACCGCGCTTATGGAGTCCATACCCTCAAGAAATCTTATAGCCATTTTGGACATGGAGCCGTCACCGGGCACGGATACCGCTACCTTAACAGGTTCAGAAACACCAAGGCTCTGCAGCAGCGTGTATAACGCTGCCGCAGAGCCTACGGTAATTGCAGTGATTATTATAAGAGTTACCATACCGCTAAGCAAAGCATGAATGGCTCTTTTGAACTCTATTCTTATGTACTGTAAAGAATAGTTCATAGCGGTAACGGTTTTACAGATCTATGGGATAGATCCCGTGTGATTTAGAAGTAATAGTAAAGTCCAAGCTCATCAATGATATCCATAAGATCGTCATTGTCCTGGATGGTATCCATAACCTCTTCAGTGAAGTCTTCAAGCTCGTCCTCGTCAACATTTCCGAGATCAAAGGTGGTACCCTTCTTAGGCTCCTGGATATCAGCCTTGTTGGACATTGTAACCTCAAGAGCATCGAAAGGCATTTCACTGCCATACACTTCAAATTCATCAAATACAACCTTGCACTCGCTCTTGGAAACAGTGTATGTGCACTCTATGTGGTACACTTCTCTTCCCCACTCTTCCATATCCATCTCGAGTTCGCCGGTCTTTCTGTTGAATGAATACTCGAGTACAAATTCCTCATCCTCAGCCTCGATAGTGGTGGTCTGTACATCACCCTTGGTCTTGCCTTCGATTGTAAGGATGGTGCCGTCTTCGCCATCAACGTCATAGTTGACTTCTACGTTCTGAGCAAGATAATCTCCGCCCTTGAAAAGGATCTCGATCATATTGTCATCATACTCAAGTCTTATGGCGCCTGTGATCTTGCCCTTTACATATACGGAAACAATAAGATCCTCTTCGAAGTAATCCTCGATCTCATCGATCATGTCATCGAAAGCATCGCTAAGGTCAAGCTCTTCACCGGACAGTTCTTCGAAAGGCTCGAAGGTCTTAGCGTTCTCTTTATAGAAGTCGTCCCAGATCTTCTGATATCCTTCGATCCATCCGATAACATCTTCAGCTGTGATGACTGCCTGATACTCTTTGCAGGAAACGTCATTGCCGTTTACCTTAAAGGTCTCTTTCTCGCCGGTCTTCTTGAAATCAATGCCTACTACACAATCCTTAGCATAATCGAGAGTCTTCTCGTAGAACTTCTGCATTGTGGAAGAATTGTCGTTGGCAAAAGCGATAAGAGCGTTGAAGGTCTTGACATCCATATCTGCTTCGTCAAGGAACTCCATCAGGTATCCGTCATTCTTATCATTAGAATAATCATAAAGGAATACATAATCTCCAAGGACGGGAACCTGTGCCTTTATATTCTTCTCATCGATATATGCGGTAGCATCAGCGGTAAATCCTGAATAGGTAACGGTTGCATACATGGATCTGGTGTGTGATGAAGCTGCATTTGCTACAGCTACAGAGAACTCAACATCCTCTACCTCACCACTTACAGTATATGTGAAATCGCCGAAGGGCTTGATCTGGAAATCCTTGGTGTACTCAGTAAGATACTCTCCTTCGTAAGCGCTGGTGAAGACATTGAGAAGTCCTACCTTACCGCCGATCCCTCCCTTGACAAAGAAGATAACCACACCGATAACTGCAGCTACAGCTGCAATGATGCCGATGATGGCACCGATGGGAAGTCCCTTCTTCTCCTTGGTCTCAGGAACCGGATTAACGGGAGCCTGCTGGAACTGAGGCTGCTGGAACTGGGGCTGTGCCTGCTGGAACTGAGCCTGTGCTGCCTGAGCCTGAGCTGCTGCCTGTGCTGCCTGAGCCTGAGCTGCTGCCTGCGCTGCCTGAGCCTGAGCTGCTGCCTGCGCTGCCTGAGCCTGAGCTGCTGCCTGTGCTGCCTGAGCCTGAGCTGCTGCCTGTGCTGCCGCTGCCTGATTTGCTGCTGCAGCATCAGCCTGGGCTGCTGCCTGATCAGCTGCCTGATTCACGGTATTTGCAGCTGCCTGGATCTCATCACCGGGATCCATGATCTTTTCTCCTGTGTTTGGATCAAAATGCATTTTTCTTTTCCTCCTCGTAAACTTTTATGGTGCCGCCATCAATAAGAAGGCACCTGCTAGAATCCGACATTTCGTCAGAATCATGCGTAACAGTGATAATGATGCCGTTCATGGCGCGGTATTCCTTCATCCATTTCCGCACCTCGGCCCGATAATATATGTCAAGAGCTGCGGTGGGCTCATCCATAAGCATCACCGGCGGCATATGCACACACGCACATGCTATGGCAACTCTTCTCTTCATACCTCCGGACAGCTTATACACAGGTTCCCTGAGCATATCTTCCAGAAAGAACATCTTAACGGCAGGATCGTCCTTTTTGCACTTCTTCCCTGACCAGAGAGAAATATTGTCAGCTACAGACAATTCCTCTATGAGGGGATTCTCCTGGGGAAGATATCCTACCGTGTGGGAAAAACCTGAACCGGGCTTAAGGCTTTTGCCAAAATATGTAACCGTCCCTGAATCTGCTTTCAAAAGTCCGGCCATGATCTGCATCAGGGTACTCTTACCGCAGCCGTTCCGCCCGACCAGTGCAATCTGTTCCCCGGGCAGGGCGCTCAGACTCACTCCGTTCAGGATGACCTTTTTACCGTAAGATTTGCAAATATTACTGACTTCAACCATAAGTCCACCCACATACACTTCAATATTATATGTTTTTTCTCACTGTCATGCAACCAAAATATGGCTGAGCAGTGTCAAATGTCGACAATCAGGAAGTAAAGTTATATAATATTGGGGATTATTAAGCATATTAATGATACGAAGTGCACAGGCACTTAATTACCTTAAAAGGGGGATGTGCTACATGATATGTCCTAAATGTAAGGCTGAGATTACCGACGGTTCCAAATTCTGTATAAAATGCGGAGCCAGGATTCAGGATGCACCTCAGCAGACAAATACAGATAAGCCTGCAGAAGCCGAAAATGCCAAAGTTCCCGAAAAGCCTGCGACTTCTGTGCCCGCACCCGAAAAGCCCGCAGAATCCGCAAAAGCAGCCGGGGTAGTATGTCTCAGATGCGGTCATGCAGTAAAGGACGGCATGAAATTCTGCACCAAGTGCGGAGCCCCCGTTGGCGAAGGTGCTTCACCTTCACCCGTTAAGTCATTTGCAGAACATGCAGAAGGCACTCCCGCTCCTGCAGCACCTGTAAAGAAGCCCCAGGCTTCTGTACCTTCAGCTCCCGCACCTGCTCCTGCAGAAAAAGAACAGCCCGAAACCGAAAAGTCACATTCCAAGGGCCTGATCTTCATAATCATACTTGTGATCATCGCTCTTATCGTTGCGATCCTTCTCATCCTTAAGAGCACAGGCCTCCTCTCAAGAGGAAACAGCGGTCAGGGATCCGGAGTACAGACTTCTTCCAATGAAAATAACGGAAGCAGTGATGAAGATGAAGAAACAGATCCCGAGCCCGTAGATGACCCTGAACCCGAAGAAGATCCCGAGGTCATCGCAGCAAGGCTTGCGGAGATAGAGCAGATCAAGAACGATATTGATGAAGCAGTTAAGGCAGGCGACGAATCCGAAGGTGTAAACGGATACTATCCCGCAGCCCTTGACGGATATACCACTCTTGCTTCCGAGTACGACATGGCCGAAGAAGTATCCGACGATGCCCTCGATATACTGGACAAGTACGCATGGCAGGTAAGGTATTCCGTATCCCTTCTTGATGGACAAAAGGTTAGTTCCGGACTGTATATTCAGTCTCTTACGTACTATGACAATCTTGTATCATATGCTGAACAGCTGAGTGACGCCGGAATTGATGCAGATGTAGATAAGATTACAGCAGAGCGTGATTCTCTCAGAGATACATACAGGACCAAATACATTGAAGCCATCAATGAGATCTCATCCAGAGAAAACTGGTCCAGAGACGAGGCATGGGAGCTAATGGCTGATGCCGCTTCGATCCTCGATGATAACGGCAACCCCGAACTCTTCGACGAGGATGACCTTGACGATCCCTTAAGACTCCGCTATATCTATTCTCTTGCATGGGCTACAAGAAAGCATCTTGAGACCGGTTTTGCGGACAAGAGTATCACCGCAGAGGAAGCACTTGATACCATCGATGAGCTCCTTCCCGAGACAGATTACAATCTCCAGCTTCTCTTCGACGCCATCTACTATGCAGAAAAAGCAGGTGTTGATGCCACTCCTTACGAAGAAGCATTCAATACCATAATGGAGAAGATCGGTGAGAACCAGGGATTAATTATCATCATGGACCATGCCAGGGCTGATGATACCCATATAGATCTGAACCATTTCTGGGCATTTAACGATATAAGTCCCGATGCCAATCCCGACATCCAGGTAAGCACGACAAACGGAACAACAGCTGAGACCAGAGCCTGGATCAGAGATAACATCAGGGTGAGCAGATAATGTCTTCCAAGAAAAAAAAGAAAAGAGGTACAACAGCTTCGGCAGCACAGGCTGCCGGAGCTGTTTCTGTACAGGAGAACAATAAAACAATACAGCCCGCATCCCGTGGAGTAAATGCAGGTGTTCCCGTTAGCACAGGCAGGAAACCTGTGCCTTCCCACAGCAACGGCAGGAAACCCGAACTCCCTAAGAGCACAGGTAAAAAGCCTGAACTGCCCGTCAGCAACGGCAAGAAGCCTGAGCTTCCCATGAGCACAGGTAAAAAGCCCGAACTGCCCGTCAGCAACGGTAAGAAGCCCGAGCTTCCCAAGAGCACGGGCAAGAAGCCCGAACTGCCCGTCAGCAATGGTAAGAAGCCTGAGCTTCCCAAGAGCACGGGCAAGAAACCCGAGATGCCTGTCAGCAACGGTAAGAAGCCCGAGCTTCCCAAGAGCACGGGCAAGAAACCCGAGGCACCCGCGATCAGCAGAGTGCCTGAGCCCAGGCAAGAGCCCGCTCCTGCACCTGCACCTGTTAAAGCTCCCGCAGCTAAGTCAGGTTCCAGGAAAAAAGATCACGACAGAGAGATCACCATAATCCTCTCTGCCATACTTCTCGTACTTACGATCGCAGGGATCATTCTCTTTTTCGTGCTTCCGGATCCCAATGCCGTACCGCAGTTTCCCACAGAAGTCTCTAATACCGGCACGTCTGTAACGGATGAAGATGAGAACACAGAACAGGGAAATACTGAAGTCACCGAACCGGATGATCCTCAGAATATAACCGATCCGGAACCCGTCCGGATAACATACGAGGCACCGGAATATAACTTTACCGAAGAGGATGTATATATTAAGCTGCCTGGTGTCACCAGGGAATACACCATAGCATGGGTATCCGATGTTCATATCATTTCCGACTTCGAAGCAGGTGATGTGTACGAGGGCAGCCTTGAGACAGTACTTTCACGATATGAGACTCTGTCCGTTACACCGGACGGTGTTCACGGTATGGACCTGTGGCCCGAGATCATAGATTATCTTAACTATAATGATTTTGACGCCGTGATATTCGGAGGAGATCTGCTGGATTACTGCAGTACTTCCAACATGAACATACTCACTGAGGGCCTTGACAGGCTCAGATATCCATCCAACAGGGTCCTCTACATCCGTGCCGACCACGATTACGGAACCTGGTACAGTGACGGAAGCACAGGCTTTGATGATTATAAGGCCCACGACCTGCACGCACGGATAGACGGCGATGACAATACCCATAAATATCTCGATTTCGGAGAATTCATCATAGCCGGAGTTAATAATTCCATCAAAAAACCCGGCGAGGAACAGATGAAAGTCCTCACCGGGATCTATAACCTTGGTATTCCTGTTATTGCGGCAACACATGTGCCCTACTACTCTCAGACAGATCCTTCGCTGGAAGAGCTGTCAATGCTTGTCCGCAATAAGATCTATTACTGGAGTCCTGACAGCGAGAATTACAATCCGGACAGTGACATGTGGAAATATCTGGATATGATCTATTCAGAGGATTCCAACTGTGCCTATGTCCTCGCAGGACATCTTCACGCCGAGTGGGAAGGTGAGATCAGGGACGGTCTCACAGAGCATATCTTCTCACCCGCATTTTCCGGTACTATCGGAGTGGTTCATATCGTTCCGGAGAAGGACTGATCAATAAGTCTTTCCTCCGAGGATGATATTTCCGAACATATCCTCTGTAAACCAGGATCCGCAGTCCGGATATCCTCCCACGCCCATGAATCTTACAAAATAAATCCCATTAACATCAGTCATGTAATACGGAACCTGGATACCGGAGATGCCTCCGAGTTCAGCGGTGACATCCGTATAGAATGCACTGTTGGTAAATCCGGCGAGACTGTCGCTTCTTACCGTTTTGGCCATGTTCTGGTTACCGAATCTGTCGGATGAGGTAGTCAGATAATAATGGTTCCCAACATGCGCTACCTGTACCACTCCTCCGAGTTCGTCAGTCACCTGATATGCGGCAACGATCTTGAAGGTCCTCTTGTTCACAACTATCAGTCCGCCTGCACCCTGACTGCACAGTATAATGTTATTGCCGTCTATGGTAAATGACCTTGTGTATATACCGTACAGAATCGGAAGCTTTTTCACGGATGAAAGCTTTACGGAAAATCCCGAAGTGCGCTTGTATATATACATCTCTCCGGTGTATGAGCTCCATACATAAAAGGATGCGGTAGCTGCATCATATACACAGTAATGGGGTCTTATTCCGACGCCTTCAAAACTCTGCAGCTCCATGAACTCACCGGTTATAAGCCTTGTGTAGGTAACTACCCTGTTATTATCGGTGTCAACGACCATATAGATCAGTCCGTCCGAACATATACTGTGAGGCTTATTAAGATCATCGGCCATAACCTTCCACTGCATCAGCGGAAGTGAAGGATCGCAGCTGTCATTATAGATGATCCTGTCATGATAACAGTCAACAGTGAAAAAAATGCCGTTTATAAATGTTGTCTGCGTCGATACAAGGGTCTCCGGTTCCGGATTCAGATATCCGGGAAAAATGGTTCCCGGAACCGCTCCGGGTGCCGCCTTGGTCTGAAAGGGCATAAACAGCGCAGCAGCAAGCACTGCGATGATAAAAAAGGTCTGTCTGAACATCTTCTTCACAACAATATCCTCCGTTTTTTCCTATACCAAAGATTATAGAGTTAGCATAGGCGAAGGTCAACTATCTTAAAACAGTTATAAGCTCATCAAGCACAGATCCTCCGGATACGATCCCGCATTCAGTTTCCCATGACAGACTTTCATTTCCCCTGTATGCCGTTATACGCACATTTATGACACTTCCGTCATATTCAAGAGGCACGGTAAAATCAGTCCTTCCCTCAAGGATCTGATCCGGCGCCTCCGCATATACCACCGTGCCGGAAAAAGATCCCGCTATATCCGGCAGCCTGTCACCTGTCACATACAGCACATCATACCCGTTCAGTCTCTCGTCTTCAAATGATACAAGCACGGCATCAGGATACCCCCATACATATGAAAGCACATATCCGCTCTCGCCCCTCTTAATGACGGCATTTCCAAGATCATCCGTAAGAGGCCCCGTCACATCATCCAGGCATCTGCATATCCTGCCGTTTATATCAAGCTCCGTTATATGCTCTGAACTGTCATATCCTTTATTACCCACATTATCTTCGGAGTAAACGGAGATGACGAACCTTCCGTTAAAGAGCATGTTCTCAAATACGGGTTCAGTGCTTTCAGGATCCATCCTAAGCTCCATGATAAAGTGCTCTCCCTCGCTTTCATATTCCTCTTCGAGACCGTTATCAGTATTCACTATCTTCACCCTGAAGCCGCCCTTAAGACCGGACCCCTCATCCCTGACATACAGATCCACCAGCACATTGCCCATGCGTCTGTCGATGGCATTATCAGCTGTGATATTGGAAATATTGCTTCCGGGCAGATCCGTATAAGCTCCGCCGTTTATGCTCACAAGGCATTCCGGTCCCATCCCGTCTCCGATCAGCCTGATCCCGTTCAGGATGTCCCTTTCCGTATCGCTCCTTATCATGTCACCGTTTTCAGCAAGAGCCGATGCGGAAGGATACAGATATGATCCACCATCACTAAGGACAGTAAAGCTTTCGGTAAGAACAAGTCTTCGTCCGTGTTCCGTTCTCGATACATCGACGCACGATGCCGGAACAAAGGGAAAACCGGATGTTCTCTGCACCGAAAGTATCGCCGGTATGCTTTCATATTCATCCCTTGGGGTGTTGTCCGTTCTCACCTCCGCATACTCACTTCGTGAGCTGTGAAAATACGCACTGCCTATCTGATATGTATCTCTTGCAAAACCATCTATATATGCGGAGAACTCAAGAGATACAGGAGTCATTCCGTCAGCCCTGACATAATAAGTATCCGCATTATCAGGTGACGCATACACTCCATCCGAAGCTCTTACCCCTATCCTCTCTGTGACCAGGGGATATTCAATGAACACATTATTGCCATCCACCGCAGCATCGAACACAGGACTCACATTCCCCGCTCTGTCCACGCTTACAATATGGATATAGCGGTCGCTTCCATCAGGTACGATCTGCACTCCCGGGCACCTTTTCATCTCCTGATCTGCAGCATCGTACCAGGATGCAAAATCCGCATCAGCCGCGCTTCCCGAGACAGACGTCCAGGCCGTATCAAGTCCGTTTCCGTTATCCAGCACATACCCTGCATCTAACGATGGATGGTCATCTATAACATAAAAGTAGCGGTATACTCCGGTTGCAATGCACAGCTTTCTTATCCCGCTCTGTGCATGATCGTAATTACCTGAAATGATATCCCGCATGCTGTATGCTCTTGCCATATACGCATAGACAGTTCCGTTATCCCTTGGCATATCCCATAAAATGTCTGCACTCCTGCTTGCGGCATCATACTTTATCTCTATACCTCTTACAGCATCCGGAGCCTCGGTATCCGGTGAATATACAAGATACGATGATGAACCGTGATATGATGCATCAGGCTCTTTTATCCTGCAAAATCCCGCTCCATCAGTGTCCTCATCGGGATAGATGCATTCGGAATGACTGACGATCATATGATCTCCGTATACCAGTTCACCCGGAGAAAATACCGTATCCATTCCAACCCCATCCAAACCGTCGATACTGATATCACAGCTGATGACAGCATATCCGTTACCTGAATTGCCGCCGCTCCTCAGCGTTCCGTTTTCAACTCCGCCTATATAGCCGCTTCCTCCGCCGCCTCCGCATCCGTAAGATTCGCCCGTAACGGTACCGCCGCCTCCGCCGTACCAGCCGCCGCCTCCGCCGCCGTTCATGTTATAGGGGTAATCACCGTCCGAAACGGACCGTCCGCTTCCTCCGTATCCGAATCCTCCCCTGCCGGATCCTCCGCCTCCGGGTCCTGACTGACTTCCACCCGAAGCGCTTCCCTGTCCTCCCGGCCATGGCGATATTCCGGTTCCTCCGACAGCGCCCCCGCCGTTTCCTGCAGATGACTGCGAGCCTCCTGCTCCGCCCCCTCCGCCGGCAACAATGTACACGCTGTCCCTGTTTCCGGAAAGTAACGCAAGTGTTCCCGCAGCAGATGCTATATGCGTGGCACCGCCGCCGTTTCCGCCTCTCGAACCATACCTGTTGCTTCCTCCGGATGCTCCTCCGTTATAACCGCCAGTTCCTCCGACGCAGATATAAATTGTGCTGCCTTCAACAAGATGAACCGTGCCGGCTGCGTATCCGCCGCTTCCAGGACCGCTCCTTCCGTCACCTGCTCTCGTGCCGCCCGCTCCCCATACTTCCAAAGAGTAATCGCCCTCTGCTTCGGCGGTATAGATCTGTACATTTCCCGTATACTCATACCTGTCCGAAACATGAAGGTTATACGATGCCCCGCTTCCTCCGGATGCGGCCATTACAACATTTCCGTTTATGGTTATATATGAGCCTTCACCGCCATTACATACTATGCCGTCCTGCCCGGATCCATATACTCCCGGAAGCCCGGTGTAAACACCGACAACATCTCCTTCCTTCAGGAAAAAACTGCAGCGGGAATACTCCCCCTTTTCGCCGGCATATTCTCCATAGGATGCACCGCAGGCACCCCATATTTCAATCTCATATATTCCGGCTCTGTCTGCCGTAAAATACGAGATTTCTCCCTGCCCCGAGTAGGTTCTTTCACTCCCGCCTTCTTCATGCTCTTCCGTCTCCGCTCCGCATTCACTGAAGTCGTAAGGCATGACATCCGGAGAGATATAATATCTGAACACATCCTTTCCCGGGACATCAGGAACGCTCAGCGATGCATATCCGTTGTACCTGAGAAGTCCAAAGCTCTCATCGCCCATATAATCAGGCGTTGCAACAAGCTCTATCCCCCTGAAGAAAGCATACAGATCCGTATCACGTTCAGGGAAATACAGATCACCTTCACCCCCCGCAAAATGCTCCTCCTTCATGTCAGGGTCCGTATACCATCCATCAAATATCATCCCCGGACACTCCGCTCCCGGAAGTATCACCGATGTACTCCTCCACAGTGCAGTTACCAGATCCCTATTTCCCTTTATCACGGATGAATGCCTGTAGATAAAGCTTCCGTCCGACGATATGCTCCTTATACTTCCGGAGATGCTCCCTTCAAGCTTTATATTCAGGGCACCGCCGTATGAGACCGGGACTGCTTCCGGATCATAGCTTTCAAGCCTCCATCCCGCAAGTTCACACTCAGTATAAACCGTACCCGCAGAGGTACCCTGCATGGCGTTAAGCCTGACGGCAAAGCCTTCAGGAGCTTCCAGATCAGCTGCCGATACCACTGTTTCATACATGTATCCCTTTTCAAACAGGTTAAGTCCTTCGGAAAAAACTCCGGAGGTCACTCCGTTATACGCTCCGGCATTTCCCTTAAAATCACCTCCGGATATCTGCAGCACCGATTCGCTCTTCTTCCACACTGCATATAAAATGACACTGCTGTCATCAGAGCCGTCCCCCGACGCATGAAGCGATACAAAATAACTTTCCAGACTGTTGCATGAAGCCCTGTCGGAAAATACTACCTGTCCCTCCGGGGTATCACTCCATCCGCAGAATATGTATCCCGGCCTGATAAATGCATTCTCCCTGAGGAACTCCTCCCGTACCACAGGCTCACCTTCATACACATCCTCGCCGCCGTAATAGAACACCGTAGGATCCATCACTCCCGACTGTGCACCGTTTCCGTTATATATCACGTTATAACGGTTGCATGATATAAAGCACCTGCACATATGACTGCGGAGACAGTGATCATTTTCCAGATTGTCCCCATTAACAGGACATATGAAGAGATACTCTGCGGGATATCTGTAGGAAAACGTTCCGGAACCCGCGAAGATATATCCTATCCTCGATACACAGTCCGCACAGGTGTAGACGAATCCCGTAAGAGGCGCTCCGCAGTCGCCGCAATATGCTATCCATCCCGAATCATACGGCTCACCGCATTTTACATTGGACAGTCCGTTTATCCCGTAATACTCATATGAGTTGCAGGCATCAAAGGGACCGTGCACACATCTTGCATCATTATGTTCAAGCACCCATCTGCCTACGGGTATTACCGAGTCTGTTATGGGCGCGGCATAATAATGGTGTCCCGGAAGCAGTTCTCCTGTTATCTGTCTCCTTGTCACAACTCCGGAAGGCACAACTGTCATGCCTTCCTCACCCCTGTATATACTCTGCGCTCCCGCATAGATGTATGTACCTTTCCCCGTAACCGCATATCCTCCGGGATGAATGGTCGTCCATGCAGAGCCTTCGTTGCCCTCGTAAAAACGAAGATATGGATTATCATGATAGCTTTGCAGAACACTGTCTGCAGAAGGAAGCTCTGCGGCAATCCCCTCAGCTTCAGCATCAATGCCGCAGACCATGACCGAAACGAGCGCCAGGATAAAGAACACCATGACGCATAACTTCTTCTTACATGATTTCCTTTCCAATGACCTCCTTTCCAATGATCTGCTTTCTAATGATCTCTTTTCAAACAATCTCTTTTTTAATGCTATCCTGTTCAATACTCCGCCTCCTTTTCCGGATAAAAAAAGAGACCAATGTCTCTTCGCACTGAAAAGACATTAGTCTCCTTATTTGATGATTTTGCCTGTGATATACGCTCCGGGCGGCTGTCCGTCACCCTGTCGTGGTGAGAACTATATCACAGTTTCTTGATTCTTTCAATAGCCTCAAGAGTATTCTCATAGCTGCCGAATGCGGTAAGTCTGAAGAAGTGCTCTCCGCTGGGACCAAAGCCTGATCCGGGAGTTCCCACAACATGAGCCTTATCAAGAAGGAAATCGAAGAATTCCCAGCTGGTCATGTTATTGGGTGCCTTAAGCCAGATATAAGGAGCATTGACTCCTCCTGATACATCATAGCCGGCATCCTTAAGTCCCTGATAGATGACCTTGGCGTTGTTCATGTAATATGCAACCTGCTCCTTAAGCTGCTGCTTTCCTGCCTCGGAATAAACAGCCTCACCAGCTCTCTGGATGATGTAGGGAGCTCCGTTATACTTGGTGCCGTGACGTCTTGCCCAGAGAGGATGAAGAGGGGTATCTCCTGCCTTAAGATCCTTGGGGATAACGGTGAATCCAAGTCTCACACCGGTAAATCCCGCATTCTTGGAAAATGATCTGAACTCGATGGCACAGGTTCTTGCTCCGTCACACTCGAAGATGGAGTGAGGGATATTTTCCTCGGAGATATATGCTTCATATGCAGCATCGTAGAGGATGATGGCACCGACCTTATTGGCATAGTCAACCCACTTCTGAAGCTGGTCCTTGGTGATTGCAGAACCGGTGGGATTGTTGGGATAGCACAGATAGATAAGATCGGGAGTCTCCTTCGGAAGCTCGGGAGCAAATCCGTTCTCTTCAAGGCAGGGCATGTAGATAACATCTGACCATACCTCAGTCTTAGGGTCGTAGGTTCCGGTTCTTCCTGCCATTACGTTGGAATCCACATATACGGGATATACAGGGTCGCATACCGCGATCTTATTGTCTGTTGAGAAGATCTCCTGAATGTTGGCACAGTCTGACTTTGCACCGTCCGAAACGAAGATCTCATCAGCGGAGACATCACAGCCTCTTGCCTTGTAATCGGTATCTGCGATCACATTTCTCAGGAACTCATATCCAAGGTCGGGAGCGTATCCTCTGAAGGTATCCTTGTCAGCCATCTCATCAACAGCCTTGTGAAGTGCATCGATTATAGCGGGTGCAAGGGGCTGGGTCACATCGCCGATGCCGAGTCTGATGATCTTCGCATCGGGATTTGCCGCGCTGTATTCCCTTACCTTTTTTCCTATTGTGGAAAAAAGATAGCTTCCGGGAAGTTTGAGATAATTGTCATTTGCTTTTACCATATTGTTCTCCTTCTTGTTCACCTGCATCAATTCACTAAATACAGGTGTTCTATGTCCTTATATTTCCACATCTTCAGTGTCAGCACGATCCGCTCTGACGCTTCAGATCTGTAAAAACATCTTCTACTGCGACAGGGCCCTGCTCTTCTTCAGTATTTCCTTAAGACGTTCAGGTCCGAATATGTAATCCTTTTCGCAGAAGTCACAGTGGATCTCAGCATCCTTATTCTCGTTGATAAGGGAGACGATCTCCTTTTCACCGAGGCTTATAAGCGCCTTCTCCACTCTTTCCTCAGAGCAGTCGCACTTATATGCGGTGTCGTACCTTTCATTAAATCTCACATCGAGCCCTTTAAGCACCTCACCCAGCATGTCCTCCGGTGTCATGCCTGAATCCAGCATCTCAGTAACGCTCTTAAGACTCTTCAGGTTATTCTCTATGACACTGATGTCATCATCCGATGCATCCGGCATCAGCTGGATGATAAACCCGCCAGAGCATCTGACGGTATTATCCATGTTCATCAGAACTCCCAGTCCCACCGAGGAGGGCGTCTGCTCCGATGCGGCAAAATAATATGTCATATCCTCGGCTATCTCGCCGGTCTGAAGAACTATCCTTCCCACATAGGGTTCCTTGAGTCCAAGGTCCTTGACAACTATCAGATCACCGTTTCCTATCGCTCCCGAAACATTCAGATGACCGTTGCTCTTAGCGGGGAGAATTACATCCGGAACGGGAGTATATCCCTTTACATTGCCGTGGGAATCTGCACATACCGTAAGACCTCCGGATGGTCCGTCCGATTTGATCTGAATGGTGAGCTTGTCATTATCACCCTTCATCATGATGCTCATCATTGCAGCTGCGGTAAGGGTTCTTCCGAGAGCTGCGCTCATTACAGGGCTTGTGTTGTGAAGCCTTCTGGACTCTTCGCACATGTTCCTGGTTGTGCAGGCAAATGCCCTTATGTGATAATCAGCGGCTGTTGCAGTTACTATATAGTCTTTTGAAGTTGTCTGATCCATTATATGTCCTGTTCCTTTATGGAACTAATCTTTCTTTTTCCTGAGGACCGCGTAGATCCTCTCAGTCCTATCCGTAACCTTCTCTTCCGTATCCGAATCGAGGATGCTTACGATCTCAAAGCCGCAGGTCCCTGCAAGTCTTTCTATGTCGATCGTTTCGATGCCCCTCTGAAAGTGGGTCTCATCGGCGCGTTCATAGGATCCGTCTCTTTGCTTTATGAAAAGAGTAAGATCATACTCGTTGATGTTCTCCTCTTCATCGTAAAAATTTTCCCAGATGAAGGATACATCATCCCCTGCCTCGGCTATTGTTGATTCACCTATAACCTCCCTGTACTTGTAGGAGGTATTGCAGTCAAATATAAACAGACCGCCCGGATACAGGAACTTCGAGATCCCTGCAAATGCATCCTCAAGATCCTCATCCTCCGTCAGGTAATTCAGACTGTCACAGATACATACCGCAGTCCCGATGGTGGAATACAGATCCAGCTCCCTCATGTCCTGGTTAAGGTACATGATCCCTCTGCCTTCATCAGAATCAAATGCCCTTGTAAGCATCTCCGGCGAATTGTCTATACCGCAAACATCATATCCGAGATCGTGAAGCATTCTTGTAACAATGCCTGTTCCGCATCCGAGATCCGCAACAAGGTTCCTCTCACTTTCAAGCAAAGACTCTTCGCTCTCAGGGTCAGGCACATCCGCTGTCACTGTTTTGCTGATGCCGTATTTCCTGATATCCCTGTCTATCCTCTCGGTCCAGCTGTCATAGGGCACATCGCTCATCAGCTCATCATAGACATCCGCAAATGCCTGATATGAATTTGTCTCATGTGTATTAGGATCCATCACATTTATCCGGGATATAACTCTGTTCAGAAGATCGCACTTGAGACAAGAGCCGATCCGACTCCCATTATCACTCCGGCAAGAGCAACACCAAGCATGATGGCTGTGATGCTCTCTTTAAACTTCATATCAAGAAGTGATGCCGCTAGGGTACCCGTCCATGCTCCTGTTCCGGGAAGAGGTATTCCCACAAAGAGAAGGAGTGCTACAAAAAGTCCGCGCCCCGCTTTGGACTGGAGCTTCTGTCCTCCCTTATGTCCCTTTTCAAGACAGAAGGTGAAGAACTTACCGATGACAGGCTTATCCTTTCCCCACTCCAGCACCTTTCTTGCCAAAAAGAACATGATCGATACGGGAA
>JAEEGJ010011673.1_pt1 | contig 22168 bp, 20 predicted proteins | sample 8958761 | NCBI WGS metagenome assembly JAEEGJ01 (sample SAMN16246546, study PRJNA631951) | gut metagenome | biome: gut microbiome; feature: rumen; material: RS-attached | host: Bos | place: Iran: Karaj | collected 2018-10 | reverse complement strand
GAGAACTTTAATGAGTCCCATGCGGCCGACAGCCTCATAGCACTGCTTGATCAAACCACTCATTTCCTTCTTCGTGACCTGCTTGTTGAAGAAACCCATCTCCTTGGGCCAGATTTCGTTGAAGATGCAACGGCCAACCGTCGTCACAATGTACTTGTCGTTCTTCGTCTCAGGAGACCAGACCGTATCCTTTCCGAAGTACGGATTGTGGAGATACACGAAATCGTGCATCTTCAAGTCACCCGCCTCGAAGGCGCGCAACAGTTCATGGTAGTCATTGAACCAACGCAGGCGATTCGGGCATTTGCGAATCTCATCGTTCAACGCCGCGATGGCGGCGTCATGCTTCTCCTGAGCGGCCTTGAAGTTGCTCTCGCTGAGCTTCTTCGAAGCATACGCTTTGCTAGCGTCAGCCAAAGCTTGGTCTAGTTCGCGCGTCTTGGCGGCCCATTCCTGTTCCTTCGCTTCCTGTTCTAAGAACGCCTTCTTGTTCTTCTTATGCTCGTACGTCAGATAATAGACGCCCAGCGTGATGTCCTGCGAAGGCGTTGTGATCGGTTTGCCGCTGGCAGGCGAGAAGATGTTGTTCGGAGACAACATGATCAGCTTGGCTTCCAACTGCGCCTCGTTACTCAACGGGACATGGACAGCCATCTGGTCGCCGTCAAAGTCGGCGTTGAACGCCGTGCAGACAAGAGGATGCAGACGGATCGCCTGGCCTTCGATCAGAATCGGGTCGAAAGCCTGGATGGACAGACGGTGAAGCGTCGGAGCACGGTTCAGCAGAATCGGATGGCCCTTGATCACTTCGTCCAGAATGTCCCAGACTTCCTTGCGCTTCTGCTCAATCCACTTCTTCGCATTACGAACCGTATGGACATAGCCTTTTTGCTTCAAACGGCTCATGATGAACGGCTCGAACAACACAAGCGCCATCTCTTTCGGAAGACCGCACTGGTTGATGCGCAATTCTGGACCGACAACGATGACGGAACGGCCGGAATAATCGACACGTTTGCCAAGCAGATTCTGGCGGAAACGCCCCTGCTTACCTTTCAGCATGTCTGTAAGGGACTTCAGCGGACGGTTGCCGGTACCCGTGACGGCACGGCCATGACGTCCATTATCCAGAAGAGCGTCAACGGCTTCTTGCAACATGCGCTTCTCGTTGCGAATGATGACTTCTGGTGTATGAAGTTGCAAGAGATTGCGAAGACGGTTATTACGATTGATGACACGGCGATACAAATCGTTCAAGTCACTCGTAGCGAAGCGACCGCCTTCCAATGGAACCAGAGGACGTAGCTCGGGAGGAATAACAGGCAGGACACTCAGAATCATCCAACGAGGATCCATGTTGTTTTCGAGAAATCCTTCAATCAGTCGCACACGCTTGGCAATCTTCTTGCGGATCGCCTTGCTAGTGGAGGAATTCAAATCGCTCTCCAATTGTTCCTGCAATTCCGTAAGATTCAGCTTGCCTAAAAGCTCCTGAATGGCTTCCGCACCCATGCCGGCTTTGAAAGAATCCTTATACAGTTGACGGTTTTCATTATACTGTTCATCCGTCAAAACCTGCTTTTCCTGCAAAGGCGTGTCGCCAGGCTCCGTCACAATCCAGCTCTCGTAATACAAAACGCGTTCCAAGCTCTTCGGAGTCAAATCAAGAATCAAGCTCAAACGGCTCGGAAGACATTTGTAGAACCAGACATGCGACACTGGTACAGCCAAGTCGAGATGTCCCATGCGTTCACGACGGACGCGTGATTCGCAGACTTCGACACCGCACTTGTCGCAGACAATGCCCTTGTGCTTCTGGCGCTTGTACTTACCGCATGCGCATTCCCAGTCCCGCGTAGGTCCGAAAATCCGCTCGCAGAACAAACCGCCCTTTTCAGGTTTGAAAGTACGGTAATTGATGGTCTCGGGATTCTTGACCTCACCGCGGCTCCAGGAACGGATTGTCTCCGGGCTGGCCACGCCGATCGTCACGAAACTGCCGCTTTCCATTGACTCGATTCCGCCAAATTGGTTTTCAGTGTTATCCAATTTACAACCCTCCATAAATGGGTTATTTATTCGCGTCCCCCGCGAGGATTCTTTCTTTCATGCTCATCCCCGCAGGCGGACACTTAAACTAAATCCAATGTTTCACACGACACGCTCAAGCCTGGGCGCCTTTGGAGTTCCGGACACGGACATCCAGGCAGAGGCTCTGCATTTCCTTCATCAGGACGTTGAACGATTCCGGTATGCCTGCCGTCAACGTGTTGTCGCCGTCCATGATGGAGTTGTAGATCTTCGTGCGTCCCTTCGTGTCGTCGCTCTTGACCGTCAGCATCTCCTGCAGCGTGTAGGCCGCGCCGTATGCCTCAAGAGCCCAGACTTCCATTTCACCGAAACGCTGTCCGCCGTGCTGGGCCTTGCCGCCCAGAGGCTGCTGCGTCACCAGTGAGTAAGGACCGACCGCACGTGCGTGGATCTTGTTCGCGACCAAGTGGTCGAGTTTCAGCATGTAGATCTGGCCGACCATCGCGCGCTGCGCGAACGGGGCACCAGTCATACCATCGAACAGACGGGTCTTACCATCGGTATCAACGAAGCATTCCGTCCGGTCGTTGCCGTTCTGGTCAACGACTTTGCCATCATCCAAGACAGTCCAGCCGCGTTCGGCCACCTTAATGTGCTTTGCCTCGTCGAGCATCGACCAGATCTTCTCTTCCGGAATACCGTCGAACACAGGCGTCGCGACAGTCATGCCGAGAATCTTGGCGGCATAGCCGACATGCGTCTCGAAAACCTGTCCGACGTTCATTCGCGAAGGAACGCCCAGAGGATTCAGGATGATGTCCACCGGCGTGCCGTCTGCCATGAAAGGCATGTCTTCGACGGGGACGATCTTCGCCACAATACCTTTGTTACCATGGCGTCCGGCCATCTTGTCGCCGATGGAGATGCGGCGCTTGCTGGCGATATAGACCTTGACGGCCTTTACGACGCCTTGCTCACCGGCATCATTCTGCTTGTCTTTCTCAAGCTCTTCCTTCCAGCGTTGCTTCGTAATCTGGAACTTCTTGGCGAAATTCTTGAGGATTTCCTCGATCTTCGCCTGCTTCTCCATGGCCTTCGCATCGCTGCTCGGATCGAGCATATAGGTGTCATAGCTCTGGGCCAGACGCGTCAGCATGCTCTTGGTGATCTTGCGGTCTGCCGCGATGATCTCTTCCGGTTCGCCGGCGACAAGACGCGTGATGGCGAAGCTCAGCTTCTGACCGAGCAATTCGTCGCTCAGAGTCTTCACCAGGTCATCCTGAATATGATTCAGCTGTTCGCGATACTTCTGATCCGTGTCTTTTACACGGTTGTTGATATCCTTCTTGGTCTGCTTGGCCTTTGTCGGATCCACACGGCGATCAACGCGCACGTCCATGACGATACCAGAGCAGCCACCGGGCACCACCAACGAACTGTTCTTGACATCGCTCGCCTTCTCACCGAAAATGGCCTTCATCAGACGCTCTTCAGGTGCCAGATCAGGCTCGTTTTTCGGCGTGATCTTGCCAACCAGAATGTCGCCAGGTTTCACTTCGGCGCCGACGCGGACAATACCGTCTGCATCCAGATTGCGCAGGGATTCCTCACTTTCATTCGGAATATCACGCGTGATCTCTTCAGGACCAAGCTTCGTTTCACGAGCCTGAACATCTTCCAATGTCACATGGATACTCGTATAGACGTCATTGGCCACCAGTCTTTCACTGATGATGATAGCATCTTCGAAGTTATATCCATGCCATGGCATGAAGGCCACCAAGACGTTTCGTCCAAGAGCAAGTTCACCACCATCCGTGGAGGCACCGTCGGCAATCGCCTGGCCTTTCTTGACCACATCGCCGCGGCGAACGATCGGTCGCTGGTTGAACAGCGTTGATGCATTCGTGCGGAGGAACTTGTACAGGTGGTAATCCTGCACGGATTCCGGATAAGCCGTCTCGTCGGGCAGTTTGCCATCCTTCGTAATAATGACACGTTCAGCGGTCGCACTCGCAACGATACCGTCTGCACGAGCGTTCATCGTGGCACGGGAGTCACGGGCCACAACCTCTTCAAGGCCCGTACCGACCAATGGACGTTCGGAGCGAAGCAACGGGACAGCCTGGCGCTGCATGTTGGATCCCATCAGCGCGCGGTTGGCGTCGTCGTGTTCCAAGAACGGAATCAAACCTGCTGCCGCGCTGATCATCTGCAACGGCGACACGTCGATGTATTGAACTTTTTCACGTTCGAATTCGCCTGATTCACCTTCATGGCGGCAAAGAACATCGCGATTAAGCAATGTGCCGTCTTCGGCCTGCGGGGCGTTGGCCTGCGCGATAACGAAAGCTTCCTCTTCGTCAGCCGTCAGATAATCGACCTTGTTGGTGACCTTCGTGTCTTTGACTTGGCGGTACGGAGCTTCGATGAAGCCATATTCGTCAATCTTTCCAAAGAGTGCGAGAGAGGAAATCAGACCGATATTCGGACCTTCAGGCGTCTCAATCGGGCAGACACGGCCATAATGGCTGGAATGGACGTCGCGGACTTCAAAGCCAGCACGTTCACGCGTCAAGCCGCCAGGGCCCAAGGCACTGAGACGACGCTTGTTCGTCAATTCGGCCAGGCAGTTCGTCTGATCCATGAACTGACTCAACTGGTTCCGTCCGAAGAAGTCGCGGATCACACCGCTAAGAGCCTTCGTGTTCACCAGTTTCGAGATGGTCGGCTCTTCATTCGTGTTCTCAAGCTTTTCCTTCATCAAGGTCGCTGTACGAGTCAAACCGACTTGGCACTGCTTCTGGAGCAATTCACCGACCGTGCGGACGCGGCGGCGGCCCAGATGGTCGATATCGTCCTCTTTGCCGATGCCGTTGTGCAAATACATGAGGAATGCCGTTGAACGAGCGATATCCTGCTTGGTCAGCACGCATTGACGGCGGCCCCAATTGAGATGGAGGGCCTGATTCATTTTGAAACGACCGACAAGACCAAGATTGTAGCGGTGGGGATCCTCGAACAGACGCTTGAACAGCTGACGGGCATTGGCGGCAGTCGGCGGATCCGTCGGACGCATGCGTTTATAGATTTCCTTCTGGGCATCTTCCGTGGTATGAACGGTGTCTTTCTGCATGCAGCGGATAAAGTAGTCGCCGCCCTTGCCAGGACGCAACAGACGGACAGCCACGCCATATTCATAATCGAGATTGTAATTTGGCTCTGCGGCGGCAACGGCCTTACGATCCGCTTCAATCTCTTTCATGGCATCCAGCAGCGTGGACAGGATGTCAGCCGTGACTTTCACATTGCGCTCCACCAGCTTAACAGCTCCTGCCTTCGCAGAGGGCGCGTCACACTTGTCATAAAGACACTTGACAAAAACTTCACGGTTGTCATCCGTGTTGATTGGCGTCTTCGCCATGTAAATCGTATTACCCGTACGCCAGCCTTCGTTCTCCAGCTTGTAGGCCAGATCTTCACGGTCCATTTCAAGAAGTTTTTCAATCTGACGGACATTCAGCTCTTCGATAAGACAATCCGTATGGACGACTTTCACCTTCTTGATGCCGTTCGCCTGCAAGGCGTCGAAAACCATTTCGCTGCATGGAGCGAGGCCTTCCACGGCAAGACCATTGTCCTTGCCGGAAGCCTTCACATCGCTTGCAATGTAAACTTTGGACGGATCGTCAAGCTTCTTCAGTTCCGTCAGCGGCTGCTCTTCCAGATAGTACACGGCATCCAGAATGTCTTCATTACCATCATATCCGAAAGCACGCAGGAATGTGCTAACAAGGAACTTCCTACGACGGCGCTTGCGATCCAAATAAATCTGAATGCAATCGCTCTGGTCAAACTGGACTTCCAGCCACGAACCATGGTCGGCAATCACCTTGTAGGAGCACAGCATCTTGCCGCTGGCATGGCGGTTGCGCTCGAAACTCACACCAGGCGAACGATGCAACTGGCTCACGATGACGCGTTCCGCGCCATTGATGACAAACGAGCCACGCTCCGTCATCAACGGAATATCGCCAATGTAAATGCTTTCCTCCTTCACATCCTTGCCGTTGGCCGTGTGAAGACGGAAGGTGACGTTCAAGGCCGCCTGATAGGTCAGACCGTCTTTCAAGCATTCGACCAAACCCTTCTTGGGTTCGCCGATTTCATATTTCACAAACTCAAGACTCGCCTTGCCATCGGGCTCTTTCTGCGCAGGGAAGATATCCTTAAAAGCTTCCTGCAACCCCTGATTCAAACGCTCTTCTGGAGGCGTATCCTTCTGTAAAAAATCCGCGAACGATTTTGTCTGAATCTCAATGAGATCCGGAATTTCCAGCACTTCATTCTTCAGACAACCAAAATTCTTGCGTTGTGACATGTTTCCCCGCCTGTATGGTTCCTGCCTTTGTGGTTAACGCGCACGTTGTTTAGCGTGTCCTAAATACTTCTCTTTCAACTAGCACGCTCCTACGTGCAACTCCAACCACCATCGCTGGCCGCCTTTACGACCAGTTAAACAAAAAACCGGAGTCGGACCAAAATTCACCAACTTCCGGACATTTTCCATCTGTTCCTTCCCTTTCACGACCCCCTTTTCGCTTTTTCCGTCTTCCCTCTTTTCCGGCAAGCGGGGCATTGACATCCGTCAAAGCCCCTGCCGCACCGGACAGCGGATCCGGACTCCGAAGAGTTCCGGATCAACTGTTGACCGACCAGAAGATTTACTTAACTTCAACCTTCGCGCCGGCTTCTTCCAGCTTCTTCTTGATTTCGTTCGCTTCGTCCTTGCTGACGCCGGTCTTGACCGGTTTCGGAGCTTCCGTAACCAGATCCTTGGCTTCCTTCAGGCCCAGACCCGTGATGCCACGGACTTCCTTGATCACGGCGATCTTGTTCGCGCCGCCATCCGCCAGGATGACATCGAACTCGGTCTTTTCTTCTTCAGCCGGAGCGGCGGCGCCGCCAGCGGCTGGAGCAGCAGCAGCCACCGCCACAGGGGCAGCAGCGCTCACGCCCAGACGCTCTTCGAGAGCCTTGACAAGCTTGCTGACTTCGAGAACCGTCAAACCTTCGATGTAGGAGATGAACTCTTCCATCTTCGCATCAACTGCAACTTTTTCTTCCGACATTGGTGTATTCTCCAATTTTTCTTGCTTAAGCTACCTGCTCTTTCGATTTGCAGTAAGCATCCAACACATAAACAATGCTCGCCACTTTGGCGTTGAGCACACGGACCAGCTGGCTTCCGGGAGCCTGCAAAAGACCCAGCAACTGGGCCAGAAGCACTTCCCGAGAAGGAAGATCGGCAAGGGCGTCCACATCGGCGGGCGTCAGAAGACTCCCATCCAGAACACCGTACTTGACCTTGACCTGTTCCTTCGCCTTGGCAAACTCACGAACCAGTTTCGCAATCTGAACGGCATCGCATGAACCACTCACCAGGGCGGTATCCCCGGAAAGTTCCACACCGGCCAGATTTTCCAAGCCCAGCTTCTCCGCCGCTTTCTTCACCAACGTGTTCGGCACTACGTGGCATTCGGCCCCGATGGCCGTAAGCTTGCCACGAAACTCATTGAAAACATTGGCCGTCAAGCCCTGATAGCTGATCAGAATCGCAGGACGATCCTTCAGCATCGCGCTCACAGCCGCAACCATTTGTTGTTTTTCTGCTCTCATGGTTTACGCCTTTGCTGCGGATTTGGCATCCAGACGGATGCCCGGACTCATTGTGCTACTCAACGTCCAAGACTGCAGATAGATGCCTTTGGCGGCTGCCGGACGAGCACGGAGAATCGTCGTCAAGACCGCATTCGCGTTCTCAACCAACGCCTCGGCGCTGAAGGACAGCTTGCCTATCGGCACGTTCACCACACCGGCGCGGTCACAACGATATTCAACTCGTCCGGCTTTCGCCTCGCGAACTGCTGTCGCCGTGTCTTCCGTAACCGTTCCAGTCTTCGGATTCGGCATCAGGCCACGAGGACCTAACACTCTACCCAATGTCCGGACTTCTTTCATGGCCGACGGAGTCGCAATCAACACGTCAAACTCCAACCAGCCGCCTTTGATTCTCTGAATCAGCTCCTCATAGCCGACTTCGTCTGCACCTGCGTCTTTTGCACGCTGTGCGAATTCACCCTCGGCAATCACTACGACTGTCTGCTTCTTGCCGGTTCCCTGAGGAAGAACCAATGCACCGCGGACAATCTGATCCGACTGGCGGGGGTCGATGCCGAGACGGAAGCTAAGCTCCACAGTCTCGTCAAATTTGGTGGTAGGCATTGATTTCAACGCCTGAACTCCATTCTCCAACGAATAGAATTCCGTGCGGGAAAACTTTGCCAAACGGGCGCGATAAAGTTTACTTCTCTTCATCGACCACCTCAATACCCATGCTACGCGCCGTCCCAGCGATGACTTTCACAGCAGCCTCCAGACTTTTCGCGTTCAAGTCCTTTTCTTTGGTCTTCGCAATCTCTTCGAGTTGCTTGCGGTTGACCTTCGCCACCGTCTCGCGCCCTGGTGTCTTGGAACCCGAGGCGATGTTCGCGGCCTTCTTCAGAAGAACCGCGGCGGGTGGGGATTTCGTGATGAACGTGAAAGACCGATCTTGGTAGACTGTGATCACGACAGGGATGATCAACCCCGCCTGTGACTGGGTCGCCGCGTTGAACTGCTTGCAGAATTCCATGATGTTGACACCAGCCTGACCCAAGCTCGGCCCTACGGGAGGAGCTGGATTGGCAGCGCCAGCGGGAATCTGCAAACGCACTTCGCCCACGACTTTCTTTGCCATAATCGTCTTCTTCTATTGCACGACATCGGTACGAACTGGCAGGAATTCTCCCGAAATCGTGTCGCTAATTGTCATTACTTCTCGATCATCCAGGTTATTGTGGACGATCCACCTGCCAAAAATCCAATTCACAAGGAGTGGAGCGACCGAACATCACCACGCTCAGCTTCAAGCGTTTCCGATCGTCATCGACTTCCTCGATCATTCCTTCGCTTCCTTCGAACACGCCTTCACGAATGATGACGGTTTCGCCGACCTTCCAGACATTCTCGACGCGCGGCTTGTCTTTTTCTTCCTCGACTTGCATCAAACCCTGCACTTCCTCATCGGAAAGCGCCATCGGATGCTCGCCGCCCATGAAATTGATCACACCCTTCGTCTCTTTGATGCCCAGCCAATGTTCAGGAATGATTCGGCCTGTATCATCAAACAGCACGGCGCGAACGAACACATACCCGGGGTAGCATTTCTGCTCACGCTCGTATGTCTTTCCGTTCTTGCGTTCAAGAACTCTCGTGGTCGGAACCAGAACTTCTTTCAGGCCGTTGTCAACGCCATTGGCCAAATCTTGCTGGCGACGGTTCAACAGGTAGTCCTTCACGCGGCGTTCCTGCCCGGACATGACCTGCAATGTGTACCATCTCGATTTGTCCATCGTCTCCATAACGACCTATACTCCTAGAAAACTCTCTAAATATCCTGCTCCGCCGACTCTATGCCTTTTGATTTCAACCATCGATGCCAATTCCGGCTCGACTGATTCCACAAAACGGCGCGCCGACAGGCTCAGCGCATGCCAGTGATCAAATTCACCGCCAGCAGGAATATTTTGTCCGCGACAAAAACAAACACACTCAGCAGAACCAACGAAGAGACAACGACCATCGTGGATTCGTAAAGCTCCTGACGGGTTGGCCATGTGCATTTCTTCAGTTCGGCCACGGTCTCGTCATACAGCTTTTTAATTGCGGCAATTGGATTCTTCATGTGCTCTTCAATCCTGCTTCGAAAATCTCGACACGGCCTTTTGGCCGCTTTTCAAAAAAATGGCAGGTGAGACAGGAATCGAACCTGCGACCTGCGGTTTTGGAGACCGCCGCTCTACCAATTGAGCTACTCACCTGCACGGATTACTGCGTTTGACTCTCCCTTCCAACCTCTATCCGTTCACTACCTTCAGCAACCTACACTAGCGGGTCTCGCGGTGGAGGGTACGCTTCTTTTCAACCGGGCAGAACTTGACCTTTTCAAGACGTCCAGGCGTATTACGCTTGTTCTTGGTAGTCGTATAATTACGGCTCTTGCACTCGGTGCAGGCCAAAATAACAATTTCGCGTGGCATTGTTAATGCTCCTGATTCGCATGTGTCACGTTGCCCGACTTGCATCGGGCAACGCGCACTTCGAGTTGATATTACTCGGTGATTTCGGTAACACGGCCGGCGCCGACGGTCTTGCCGCCTTCGCGGATAGCGAAGCGGAGACCTTTTTCCATAGCGATCGGGGCGATCAGTTCGATGTTCATGGTGATATGGTCACCAGGCATGACCATCTGAACGCCTTCCGGCAGATTGCAGATACCGGTCACGTCAGTCGTACGGAAGTAGAACTGGGGACGATAGCCCTGCTTGAAGGAGCTGTGACGGCCGCCTTCTTCCTTGGTCAGGACGTAAACTTCGCCGGAGAACTTCGTATGGGGCGTGATGGTGCCGGGGACAGCCAGAACCTGGCCGCGCTCGACGTCTTCTTTCTTGATACCACGGAGCAGGCAGCCGATGTTGTCGCCGGCCTGGCCCTGTTCGAGCAGCTTGCGGAACATTTCAACGCCGGTAACCGTCGTCTTCTGGGTTTCCTTGATACCAACGATCTGGACTTCCTGACCGACCTTGATGACACCGCGTTCGACACGGCCGGTAACGACCGTACCACGACCTTCGATGGAGAAGACGTCTTCGATCGGCATCAGGAAGGGCTGGTCAATCGGGCGCTCGGGCGTCGGGATGTAGTTGTCAACGGCATCCATCAGTTCGCAGATGCACTTGCATTCTTCGCAGTCCCAATTCTTGCCAGCGGCGAGGGCTTCACCAGCCTTCAGGGCGGAACCGTGGATGATCGGAATTTCATCGCCGGGGAATTCGTAGGAGCTCAGGAGCTCGCGGACTTCCATGTCAACCAGTTCGATCAGTTCGGGATCGTCAACCTGGTCGGTCTTGTTCACGAAAACGACGATGGCGGGGACGCCGACCTGACGGGCGAGCAGGATGTGCTCACGGGTCTGGGCCATCGGGCCATCCGTAGCGGCGACGAGCAGGATAGCGCCATCCATCTGGGCAGCGCCGGTGATCATGTTCTTAACATAGTCAGCGTGTCCGGGGCAGTCAACGTGCGCGTAGTGGCGCTTTTCGGTCTGGTATTCGACGTGGGCGGTATTGATGGTGATACCGCGTTCCTTTTCTTCAGGAGCGTTATCGATTTCATCATACTTCTTCACATCGCCGCCATAGCGCTTGGCCTGGCACATGGTGATAGCAGCAGTCAGAGTGGTTTTGCCGTGGTCAACGTGGCCGATCGTGCCGATGTTAACATGGGGCTTCGTGCGTTGGAAAGTTTCTTTTGCCATGGTTGTCCTTCCTTGTGTTTCTCGCTGGGGAGCCCTGGCAGGCTCCATCAGTCTCGTCTATGGTTAAGTATTCTAAAAAATCTCTTCTTTACTTTTTAATATGGAGCCCACGATCGGATTTGAACCGATGACCTCATCCTTACCAAGGATGCGCTCTACCGGCTGAGCTACGTGGGCATTCATACCTGTTTTTTGCATGCGGTTCATGTTTCCAGCCGCAAAAACAAAAATCGGTATTTAAAATACACTCGTTTTCAAAAATGTCAAGCTTCCTTGAAGTATTTTTTTTACTTTCTTCTCGGGTTCACGCATGGAACTGCAGTTCACACCTCACAACTCTGTTCCGTTCCTTTATTGGAGCGGAATAAAAGATCATCTGATTCCATATTTACAGACATCCACGAGAAGCAATACTTCTTTGGAGACTTCCATTTTGCCAGAAAGATAGAGGGCGGCGCCGCTCACCGCGGTGCCGCCCTGCTCTTCATGCTACCGCGATATTATGCTTCGGGGGCCTTTTCAGCCTCCGCGGCCGGAGCTTCAGCCGGGGCGTTTTCTGTCGGAGCACCGTCTTCCTTACTGGCGCTGATGGCATCTGACAAGGCGCTGCCGAAGTCACCCAGGGCTTCGCCGGGTTCCGTGCGCGTGACGGTGCCAGCGGCATCGCCATCGACATCACGCAGGCTCAAGCCGATACGGCGTTCTTCCGTGCTGATGTTCTTGACACGCGCGCGAACGGTGTCGCCGATGTTCACGGCGTCTTTGACGCGGGCGACATGGTCGTCGCTCAGTTCGCTGATGTGGATCAGACCGTCGATTCCGCCTTCGAGTTCGACAAACGCGCCGAAGGAGGCCAGTTTCGTGACTTTGCCTTCGACAATGTCGCCGACCTTGTACTTATTCTGGATCGTCTGCCACGGATCATCCGTCAACTTCTTCATGCTCAAGGAGATGCGCTGATTCACATCATCCACTTCCAGGATGACGGCTTCGACTTCCATGCCCTTATGCAGGATTTCGCTGGGGTTGTTGACCTTGCGGATCCAGGACATGTCGGAAACGTGGATCATACCATCGATATCGTCCTGAATCTGGACGAACGCGCCATAACCGGTCATGTTGCGAACGACGCCCTTGATGCGGGTGCCCTTCGGGAAGCGCTCTTTGATGACCTTCCACGGATTCTCCTGGCACTGACGCAGGCCGAGGGAGATCTTGCGGTTTTCTTTGCTGACTTCCAGAACAACGGCTTCGACTTCGTCGCCTTCCTTGAGGACATCGGAAGCCTTGTTGACTTTCTTCGTCCAGGACATTTCGGAGACATGGACCAAGCCTTCGATGCCTTCTTCCAGTTCGACGAACGCGCCATACGGCATGACGTTCACGACACGGCCTTTCACGCGGCTGCCTTTCGGGTATTTGACATCAACGGTATCCCACGGATTGCCGTCTTTCTGCTTGAGGCCCAAGGAAACGCGCTGGCGTTCTTTGTCCACATCCAGAATCATGACTTCCAGTTCCTGGCCGACATGGACGACTTCGCTCGGATGCGAAATGCGCTTCCAGCTCATGTCCGTAATATGGAGCAGACCGTCCATACCATTCAAATCGACAAACGCACCGAACTCCGTGATATTCTTGACGACACCGCGGCGGATGGTCTTCGGAACCAGTTCGTCCAGAAGTGACGCACGCTGCTTGGCGCGTTCGGCTTCCAGAAGTTCGCGGCGGCTCAAGACGATGTTGCGGCGTTCCGCACTAATCTTCAAGATCTTAAATTCTTCTTCTTTACCTAAGAAATCATCCAAGTTGCGGACAGCGCCCAAATCAACCTGCGAACCCGGCAGGAACGCCTCCACGCCGACATCGACGATGAGACCACCTTTCACGCGGCTCTTGATCGTACCTTTGATCAGATCGCCTTCCTTGTAATTCTGCTCGATGCTGTCCCAGGACTTCTGGAGTTCAGCCTTGTGCAGGCTGACGGACGGGACGTTCTCTTCGTCTTCCATCTGTTCAAGATAGACTTCCAGCATGTCGCCAGTCTTGACAGTGTCCCATTTGTCGCCCAGCTCGGCTTTGTCAATGAAAGCCTCCGCCTTGAAGCCGATGTCCAGAAGAATGCCTTTGTCATTCTTCTCGGCCACGCGCCCATTGACGATCTTGTCTTCATTGATGTCCGCGTTTCCGCTCTGTTTCAACAGGTCTTCCATCGAAGACATGTTTTCTAAGTCGATGTGGTTACTCATGTTGTTGTTTTGGTTGATTGGGTTGATACGTTTTGGATACGAAACGACTAAAAAAACAATAAAAGAACTTTAATATAATGGTTTGGGAAGCATTGTCAAACATGTTTCAGAACTCAAAATCATGTTTTTATAACTTTTTTTGCATCCAACCATCAAACAGACGCCTTGCGAATCTCCTGAAGCAAGGCTTCCAGCAGATCCGCCTCTGGCAACGTCATCACTTTTTCGCCATGTTTGAACAAAATGCCACGGCCATTGCCGCCCGCGATACCGACATCCGCGTCCTTCGCCTCGCCTGGTCCGTTCACCTCACAGCCCATGACCGCTACTTTCTTCAACTGGATGACACGGCCTTCGGAACGAAGCCGCTCCACTTCCCGCTCCACCGCTTCCGCCATTGGAACGAGATTGATCTTCGTTCGGCCGCAAGTCGGGCAGGAGACAATTTCGGGGCCGTCATCCAAAAGACCGCAACTTTCTAAGATTCCTCTGGCTGCACGGACTTCCGCCTCCGGCTCGCATGTCAGACTGACGCGAATCGTTTCGCCGATTCCGTCCAACAACAGCGCTCCGATGCCGACGGCCGACTTGATGATGCCGCGAGACGGAACACCCGCCTCCGTCACACCAAGATGCAATGGCACATCGCTCTTTTCCGCAAACAGGCGACAGGCGGCGACAGTCGTCAGAACGGAAGACGATTTCAGACTGACTTTCAATGCATGGCATCCTTCCGCCTCGAAGAGATCTACATACTTAAGAGCGCTTGCGACAAGCCCTTCGGGAGTCCGTCCGAATTCCTTTTCAACATCCGGATCCAGACTTCCGCCATTGACGCCAATCCGCACGACACGGCCGAGCTTCGCCGCCGCACGCGCCACTTCCCGAACATAATCGAGATTGCGCATGTTGCCCGGATTCACCCGCACGCCAGCCGCCCCACGCTCCAAAGCGCCAAGAGCCAGCATGTGGTCGAAATGAATATCCGCCACGACCGGCATCGGACTGCGGCGGCAGACTTCGCCAAAATTCTCCAGACTAGCGGCCGTCGGTACGGCGACGCGAATGATGTCGCACCCAAGCCGATGGACTCTATCTATTTGCGCCAACGTGCCTTCCAAATCATCCAGATGAGTATTCGTCATCGTCTGAATAGAAACAGGGGCGCCACCGCCAATGGGCACTCCCCCCAACATGATTTGTCTTGTCTTTCTCATTGATCTTTGTCTTTTGGCTTTTGGGAATCAAAACCCAAACGTTCAACTTCAGCCATACCTTTAGGATTAATTTTCAACGCCTTCTGAATAAACGCAGCGGCATCTTTTCGATAGCCATACCAGTCACAGGCCACAGCACTGTTCAGATAATGCTCGAACACATCTGAACGTGCTTGCGCATCCCCCATGTCCTCGCGCATTTTTCCATAGTAATCCAACATGCTCCAAATTTCACTCCATGCCAGATCCTCGATTTTAAGATTTGTCACTGTCAGACTCTGACGCGCATCGTCAAACGGACGAACAGTCAGGCCTTGTTCTTCCGTTCCCATCGGGATGAAACCGCGCACAAGGCTACCATCGCGCAAACGAAGCCCCTCGCTTTTTGGTGGACGATAAGGCATCCGCAACGATGCGAAAAGGTATTCCCTTAGCCCTATCACTCTTTCGGCCCGTTCCTTTTCCACCGCGACATATTCTGACGGCAACTTGCTTATATACTCACGGATGTGATCTTCATTAAATTTCAGATCCTCAGGCTTCGGTCGAAGCCGTCTGTATTCCGACGGCAAACGTACAATTTTCGATTCGTCTTTTAAGGCTTCTTTGGCTGTCGTTTCCTGGGCATTACCATTATTTACAGATGACGTCTCATCATCCGCTATTTCTGCGGGGGTTTCCATCACAGCCGCTTGTTTGTGCAAATCAGACTGTTGCGAATTTTCCCGCCATTTCCAGAAAGCCCATCCTCCCATGCCAGCCAGCAGCAAGGCCACCATGCACAACACAACGGCAAGCCCCGTACCACCGCCCTTTTGTTCCACAGGACGTTCAACCGATGAAATCCCCCTTGCTTTTTTCTTGCTTTTCACCGTGGCGGCTTGCCCTTCTCCCGACAGTTCAGCAATCAAAGGAAGATAACCATTTGGACGTTGAAAGACCGAAGCGGAAGCCATTTGCTGTAGAACCATAATCACGCCAGAAGGGATGTCCGCCGGTTCATTAAGTATTTCGCCACTTGCGGCGTCATGTGGTGAGCAACCAGTCAAAAGCCCCAATGCCCAAACACCAAAGCTATACAAATCACTTGCAACGGAACATTCACCGCCCGCCTTGCGTTCGGGAGCCGCATATGGTTCGTCCGCCAAATGTCCTGTCAACAAGAGACCTTCCCCGAAATCACACACCTTTGGAACGCCCGCCACATCCATGCGGAAAGATTTTCCATTCAAAGCTCCATGTGGCACTCCAGCCTCGGCGGCTTTCTGTAAAGCCTTCGCCAGTGACAAAAGCAATGGTTTTGCCTCACGCCAATCCATTCGATCAGCGAGCACATCGTCTCGAACAGGTTTCACAAGCAGTTGGGAAGCAACGTAAACTCCTGCCTCGTAACGGCCACAGGAATAAACGGTCGCCAAGCCCGAATGAGAGACGGAAGCGACTTTCCGCACCAATTCCAGATAACGTTCCAACTGCTCCCATGGATGGACATCCGATGCCTCGCAAATCACGACGCATACCTCCCGATCCAGTTTTTCGTCTAGGGCGCGATAAGAGTGAATCCCGCCATTTGATTCAAGATACTCTTCCAGAACATAATTCTGGAATCGCATGGGAACTGTCACCTCATTGCCGCATCGCGGGCATGAAAACACTGTAAATGGTTTCAATTCAGTCACATCAAGCTTGGAAGAGCAGGATGGGCATTGAATCTTCATCTTCATTTTTACCTGCTCTGGCATAAAAATCTCCATTTTTTTACAAAAATGATTTGCATAATCCCAATTTTGATGTATCTTAAAGACGTTGACAGTATCAAGTCTCCATCGTCTAGTGGTTAGGACATCAGGTTTTCATCCTGGTAACATGGGTTCAACTCCCGTTGGAGATGCCATCTTCCATAAAACGCCGATCGTTTTGATCGGCGTTTTTTTTGTTTCGTAACTGATGCCTCGCCACTTGCAGAAGCAGAAACAAAAAAGACGCGCCGTGGAAAATCAATCCTTGACGCGTCTTTCCTTAAAAGTCCCTCTTCAGGATAATTAGCGGGCGGCTCTCGCCTTCTCGACCAATTTCTTGAAGGCTTCGGGATCCGTAATCGCCAGATCGGACAACCACTTACGGTTGATTTCAATACCGCTCTTGGTCAGACCGTCGATCAGCCAGCTGTATTTGAAATCCAGAGCGCGGCAAGCCGCATTGATACGGACAGTCCAAAGGCGGCGGTAAACGCGCTTCTTCTGCTTACGGCCTTTGTACATGTTGGCCATCGCGCGATCGGTCGCGCCGTAAGCCATGCGGATAAGCTTGCTGCGGTTGCCGCGGAAACCGCGGGCCATGTGCAAAACTCTTTTGCGGCGCTTGCGCGACGCAACAGCTACAGTACTTCTTGACATCTTTCAGTTTCTCCTCGGCCGGCTAGTAACGTCAACGGACTTACCGGTCGTGTTTTATAAAGGTGAATAATTTGACGAATGAACTTCTTCTCTCATCCAGGCACACTGGATGATTCTTACAGACCGTACGGCAGGGAAGCCTTCAAACGGCTCATTTCGCTGGCCTTCACGGCTGCGTCCTTGCCCAGGCGGCGTTTGCGCTTCGAGCTCTTCTTCGTCAAAATGTGCCGTCCGTAAGCATGGTTGTGACGGAACTTTCCAGTTCCGGTCTGCTTGAACCGCTTTGCGGCCGACTTTCTGGTCTTCATCTTCGGCATGTTTGTCAGTCCTTACAATTACTGTTCAGGGGGTTTCTTCGGCACCCCTCACGCGCCTACGCCTATGTCCTAGGCTTTAAAAATCAATCACTTGCCATCGTTTTAATAGCAATATAAAAAGGAACAGCATAGGCTGTTCCTTCATCATCCATTCAAGCCTGACAGTCGGAAACTTACTCTTCCGCACTCGTGGAAGAGGCCCCTTTGGGAGCGCCTCCGCTTGGCTTGCCGCCCTGGCCTTTGGGTGCCAGAACCGCGATGATGTTGCGCCCCATCAGTTTAGCAGGAGAATCGATTGCTCCACGCTCCGCCATGGCTTCCAAGACGCGTTTCATCAGTTCATCGCCGATTTCCGTATGGGCCATTTCACGACCACGGAAAGCGACAATTATCTTTACTTTATCACCTTTTTCCAGAAATTCAATTCCGTGCTTGATTTTTATTGACAAGTCGTTCTCGTCAATATTCGGGTGAAGCTTCACTTCTTTAACCTTCGCCTGCACCTGTTTCTTCTTCGCTTCGCGCTGGCGGCGGCTCTCCTGATACAAATACTTCCCGAAGTCCATGATCTTGCAGACCGGCGGTTCGACCTTTGAGGCCATCTCCACCAAGTCCAGCCCCTGTGCGGCGGCACGGTTCAAGGCGTCCTCAAAGCTCATCAAGCCCAGCTGTTCGTTCGTTTCGGACAACAAACGCACCGTCTTTCCACGGAAAAAACGGTCTCCACTTTTTAACTGGCGTGCGATAGCGGTATCCTCCTATGCTAATTGCCTCTTTTCTCCCTGCGAAACAGACGGAAATGCCATGTTTCGCAAAGACACAAACATAAATTTACACACGTTCTTCGCTTTTGCAACTCACTAGACATAAGGTTCAAGCGGATTTTTTGACTTTCATCAGTGCCGTGACCGTCTCCGGCCACGGCATCTTCCAGCCAAATTACTGCTTGTCCTCAATCTCTTTCTCCAGACGGGCCAGAATATCTTCGAACTTCATGGCACCCTCTTCGCCTTTGTCACGGCTGCGGACGGCGACTTCGCCAGCGGCCGCTTCGCGTTCGCCGACGACCAGCAGATACGGGATGCGCATGTCGCGGCCACGGCGAATCTTGCCGCCAATGGGATCCGCTTCCACGTCAACGGAGCAACGGATGTGCTTCGCGCGCAGTTTCGCTTCCAAGCCACGGGCATAATCCGTGAACTTCTCGCTGATCGGCAGGATGCGAACCTGTTCAGGAGCCAGCCAGAGCGGGAACTTGCCGGCGTAATGCTCGATCAAAATGCCAAAGAAGCGTTCCAACGAACCGAGCAGCGCGCGGTGGACCATGTACGGGCGGTGCTTCTGGCCATCCGCGCCGACATACGTCATGTCGAAGCGTTCGGGCAGGTTGAAGTCGAACTGGATCGTGCTGGTCTGCCATTCACGACCGAGAGCGTCTTTGATCTTCAGGTCGATCTTCGGGCCATAGAAAGCGCCACCGCCTTCATCCACTTCGCAATCAACGCCTTCCGCTTTGACGGCGTTTTCCAGAGAGTGCATGGCCTGCGCCCACATGCTGTCGTCACCGACAGCCTTCGCGGGACGCGTCGCCAAATATGCTTTCACATCCTTGAAGCCGAAGCACTTCCACATGTACATGCTGAAGCGGAGGACTTCGCGGATTTCGTCTTCGATCTGTTCGGGCGTGCAGATGATGTGGGCATCATCCTGCGTGAAGCCACGAACGCGCATCAGACCATGCAGCACGCCGGCCTTCTCATAGCGGTAAACCGTTCCGAGCTCGGCCCAGCGGGCGGGCAGTTCACGGTAGGAACGCGGGCGGGTCTTGTAGATCATGATGTGGAACGGGCAGTTCATCGGCTTCACATAGTAGGGATCGCCGTCGATTTCCATGTTGGCATACATGCCTTCACGATAGAAATCCAGATGGCCGGACGTCTGCCACAGCAGGGCGCGGCCGACATGCGGCGTGTACATCAGCTCATAGCCGTGTTCGTAATGCGCTTCTTTCCAGAAGGTTTCCAAGACGTGGCGGATGCGGGCGCCCATTGGATGCCAGCAGACCAAGCCCGGACCGATTTCCTCATGCGTACTGAACAGTTCCATTTCAGCGCCAATCTTACGATGGTCGCGCTTCTTGGCCTCTTCGATACGCGTCAGATATTCCTGCAAGGCTTCCTTGCTCTCAAACGCCGTACCATAAATGCGTTGCAGCATCGGATTCTTCTCATTGCCGCGGAAATAGGAGCCTGCCAGCGAAAGAAGTTTCACAGCGCCAATCTGCCCCGTATGCTCCACATGGGGGCCACGGCACAAATCGACGTAATCGTCGCCCGTGTAGTACAGGCTGACCGTCTCGCCTTCGGGAATGTCCTCCAGACGGGACAGCTTGAACGTCTGGCCTTTGGATTCGAACAGCGCCTTCGCCTCTTCACGGCTCACTTCCTTGCGGGTGAACGGAAGGCGTTGGCCGAGCATCTTCTTCATCACCTTTTCGATTTCCTTCAAATCTTCGGGAACGAGACGCTTCGGCAGATCGACGTCGTAGTAAAAGCCTTCCTCCGTGCTCGGTCCAATATCGAACTTCGCCTCTGGATAAAGCTTCTGTATCGCGGCCGCCATGACATGCGCCGCGCTGTGGCGCATCGTGCTCAAATCAAATTCCGACATGATATCAAAACTCCTTTCAATATGTTCGCCTTTCCGTTGAAAGGCATACCTTATATAATATATGTTTCTATTCCAGAACGCCCTTCGTCGACGGGATGTCCGAACTGCCTGTTCGCGTCACCGCGACGCGCAGAGCGCGGCCGAACGATTTGAAAATCGACTCCAGACCATGATGCGACTCTTCGCAAGCCAAAAGGTCGATGTGCAATGTCATTCCAGCCGTGTTCACCAACGCCTGGAAGAACTCGCGATACAGACGGCAGCTCACGCCGCCCGCCTCGGCCTCCGGAAATTCCGCGCGCCATGACAGATGCGGACGCCCAGACAAATCGATCACCGTACGCGCCAATGATTCATCCAGAGGCACATACGCATGGCCGAACCGAGTTATCCCGCGCTTGTCACCAAGCGCTGTGCGCAACGCTTGTCCAAGCGCGAGCCCTATATCCTCCATGCTGTGATGGGCGTCTATCTCCAGGTCGCCTTTGCAATGCAGACGCAGGCCGAAGCCACCATGCTTCGCAAACGCGTTCAGCATGTGGTCGAAGAACGGAACGCCGCTATTGATTTCAATAGCTGTCTGTCCGTCCAGATCAAGCGAAATCTCAATTTTCGTCTCTTGAGTGTTCCGTTTGACGTCACTTGTCCTGTTCGCTTCCATTGGCTGTCTCCTGTTTTGATGGTAAAACTACTAATATAATGCTCTTTCGCCATTTACCAAACAAAAAAAGTCAATATGCAGGCAAAAACGAAGTGGTATTTTTCATGGGAATGATGTAGCTGTTTGAGTTTTTCCCAGCACTCATTTGCCAATGAAGAGGATGGGGCTACATTAAGGTCTATTCTTTTATATATAAGGAAACAAAAAAGATGCCAGTAATTTCACTTTTCTACGGAATCATTATTGAAATGTTCTACAACGAGCATATCCCGCCGCATTTTCATGCTCGGCATGGTGAATATCGTGCAGTTATTGACATTGCCAGCGGAGATGTGTTGGAAGGAGAACTGTCGCGGCGTGATCTCCGATTGGTAGAGGCGTGGCTTGAACTTAACCGTGATTCTCTTATGGCAAACTGGCAACTTGCCCGAGAAGGTCGTGAAATGTTCAAGATTACGCCATTAGGATAACGAAAATGGGAGAAACATGATGGAAATGAAATGGTGTGTGAAAAAAGTGACCGCCATGGAAGGTCATCGTCTTCTTTGCCAATTTGCTGACGGCAGCCAAAAAATCTACGATATGACACCATTTCTGGATATGCCTGTTTTTCGGAAATTGAAGTCAGTGGAAATGTTTCATACGGTCCGTTGTGATGGTCAAACCGTATATTGGGATGAAATGGTGGATATAGCACCGGAAACACTATACAAAGACGGATTGCCGGTAACCGTTCTTCAAAATTGACAATATTCTGTACATTCATGACCACCTGATGGCATCCAGCCGGTAACGAAATCCACTATGAAAACAAAACGATTTCTCCTTATACTTCTTTCAATAACTGTTATCGCCTTGATTATCCGCGCCATTATCTGCGTTCAGCTTTTCAATGCGCCGGATGTCCAAACACCGAATGTCCAGACAGATATGGCGACCTATCTGACGATGGCCAAAGATATTCTGAAAGGCAAATGGCCAGATCACTACGACTACCAGCCGTTCTACTACACCATCTTCCTGCCGTTCTGCCTGTCCATCGTCTCAAGCTCCACTGCGTTGGTCATGATCATGCAGACGTTGTTGGCGTCGTTGGCCGTATGGCTCGTCGGACTAGGAACGGCGGAATTGTACGGCCGCAAGGCTGGTCTGATCGCGGCGGCATTGCTCGCGTTGGCTCGTTTTCATGCATTCTACACACCGTTCTTG
>JAEEGJ010011671.1_pt1 | contig 22172 bp, 21 predicted proteins | sample 8958761 | NCBI WGS metagenome assembly JAEEGJ01 (sample SAMN16246546, study PRJNA631951) | gut metagenome | biome: gut microbiome; feature: rumen; material: RS-attached | host: Bos | place: Iran: Karaj | collected 2018-10 | reverse complement strand
TTATAATAGTACGCAACAATAATAGAAGATAGATGAAACAACAATATGCAAGGGTAACACTGGAAATACCCGAAAACGAAGATAAGAAATCCCTCCATCAGGAGCTGACATACGAGATTGAGAACCGCAACATCAACGACGAATACACGGTAAAATTCTAATCACGCGGCAATGACGGAAGACGAAAGCAAGAAGATACGGGTAGAACTTGACCACGAACAAAAGGTCATTCGCCTTGGCTGCTGGTTCTATGACCTCAAAGGGGTTCTGATAGCAGAAGCCACAGACGAGGACAAGGAAAAATACCATTGTGGTAAGTTCATGACCTATCCCATTGTCGATGACGATTGGGAAGTCCGTGAAGATGATTGCATTAAAGATGGCATCGCGGATCTTGTCGTTGGCAAAAAGGGTGAAACGGTTCCCTTGTCTAAGCTCCAAGATGTTCTTGACCTCAATGCAGAAGAACGTAGCGGTGACTATTCCGACATTCTTGTCGATGTAGAACGTCACGGTATCTCCGTTTCCAATCGTATGCAGGATAATCCGCAAGAAGAACTCCCTGAGACGATATTTCTCGAAATATATAGAATCAGGAACACGGACACATTCAGTATCTATTCTTACGAAGACGGATATTACATTCCTCGCAGGGATTGCCATGTAGGGAAAGACGGTAAACTGTATCAGGGTACAAAAGAGAACGAGAATGAGAATAGCCAATATCGGCAGATTGTCTATCAGATTGCAGAAGATGTCAATTGTATCTCTTGGTTCTTCAATAAGAAGAATCTGAGAGTTCGCTGTTTAAGGGCCAGATATCATGATGAATCGCAAAACGACGACCTTAGCATACCCGATGACTGGCACATCACCGTCAAGACGCTGGAGGATGACATTAACAGCGAAATAGCACAGATGCGTGAAGAGTACGCTGATGACTATTTCCATGGTAAACGACCAATTGTATAAGTATGGCAGAGGTAAAACAAGATAAAATACAGGCCTTTCTTCAGTTGGCACGCGATGCTGTCAAGCAGAAAGACTTTGAAACCGCCACTGACCATCTTATCTCTGTCTTTCAGCAGGACAGAAACAACAGTGAAGCCTTTGGCATTATGGGCGACGTGGCTTTATCAAAGAAAGACCTCACCACAGCCGAAGGCTACTATTTCCGTCAACTTGAGTTTGCTCCTCAAAGCTATGATGCCCACATAAATTTGGGACGGTTGTATTGGGAGCGTACAGAGTACGACAATGCCATCAATGAGTTTAAGACGGCCATGCAGCAAGATCAGGAACACGCCCATGGCGACCCATATCTGTATCTGGCATCCGTCTATCTGGGACTCGGACAATACGAAGAAGCATACGAATGGCTTTACCAGCTTGTCTTTGAGGTCAAAGCCGAACAGCCACAATCCGATAGGGATTTTTACAACCAAGCATATTATGGTGTTTCCTACACCATCTGCCAGAATATGTCTATCAACGAGCTTGACGACCTCATTGAGCAGATAGAATCCAAACATAACGTCAGCATAAAGACCCATCTCGTGGTTAATCCTGATGCTCCGCTGATGCCGTTCCGTAAGACAGACGAGCAGAGTTATGAGATTGACTATGACCTCGACTCCAACGACAAATGCTATGAGGTCCTGAGTTCATTGGTATTATTGGATAACTATCTTGGAGGAGAGCATTTCGACTTCCATCATTTCTTGGTGCCCACAGACAACGGAAAGGACGAATTTGCAGAAGCGGTTAGGAATACGATGACTCCAGACTCAACGCTGTCCTTGTCCGATTTGCTCGACTATTTGGTGTTGGATATACGAACCTGTTTGATTCGCATTTATACGGATGAAGCCATGCACAATACGCCTGAGTTCAAGAAATACCGTCCCATTCAATGGCTCGGTATGGGGAATGCCATCTCTCAATCATACGGCTACATCAAGAAGCTGGAACGTATTCATGCCCCCCAACTTGTCATTTACGTCCACAGGGTGCTCTTGTACTTGAAGTCGGTACAACTCTATGAATACTTCAAGGCCTGCGACAAGAGGATTGATTTCCAGTCAGGATTCAACGAGCACAAGATGGGATGTGCCATCTATAACAACCATGTGAATATGAAGGATTCAGCGAAGCGCAGGGACTGGTCGGCATTCTACCGTTCATTTATCAACCAGATCTGCCCTCCCCTCCGTTATTACATGAAACTTGAAGAGATTTAATTATAAAGGCACATACTTTAGAATGGCAAACCATAACTATCAATCGCTACTGGCTCTGCATGGTTTTTCTCGCTATCAGCAATAAACTTTCTGATAATCTCTATAGCCTTCTGAATGTTATAGCACAACTCAAAAGCATCATTCTTCGCAAAGAAGTCTATTGAGGTCATGAGCCACTTATAGACTTCATCGTCCTCGAGTTTTTTCTCGTATGCCGCTATCCGATTGAACCAGTATTCTTCAAGGCAGTCGAATTTATCCGTCGAACTCACAAGTCGGGATTTCTCAGGAGTAGTCAGGTCTTCTAATATTTCAGTAACATAATCTCTAACTTCTAAGTCTGGCTCATGCTTGGCCAGTTCCTTAGTCCAGTTATGGGTCATCCATTTATATTCTTCTGAGATATGCTTAAATCCGTAATTTCGGTTACAATTCTTATCCATCATACAATCTTTTATCAAAACAGCTGCAAAGGTACGAATAAAAAGCAAAAGTCAGCCGTTTTCGAGATTTTTTTTGAAAACGGCTGACTTTTATGCTTCTTCTTGCCATTTTCTATTCATCGTTATCATATTCATCTTCTACAGATTTTATACTTGTGCCATTAATAATAATGGCATAAAATACGATAACTACTACTGCTATAATGATGAACCAAATCATAGATGGCTTTCTTTGTTATTACCAATTCGGCGGCAGAACTATATTTTCCACATCGTGAGCCTTCTCGAACAGTGGAGAGATTTCATCATCTGTGAATCCGGCGATGCCACAGCCGATGCGAGTAACAAGGAAAGTAAGATTTTTGTTTTCCTTGGCGAACTCGATGAACTCATCCACGTAGGGCTTGATGGTTTCTACCCCACCCTGCATCGTAGGGATGGCATAACTCTGACCTTGTAGACCCACGCCCTGGCCCATGATGGCTCCAAACTTGCGGTAGGCGATGTAGGCTGCCCCGCCGCCGTGCATACCTTTGAGATTGCTGCCGAATACAAATATCTCGTTCGGCAGCAGCTCTGTAATAAACTCTGGTGTAGTCCTCTTCTGTTCCATATCTGGTGCTTCTGTTTTGCTCATTCTCATATCCTCGTAAGCCATCGGTGCAGGCATACCCATCGGAGCTTCCTCCATCATAGCCTCGCTCATGACGATAGTACGCTCGTCCATCACCTCCGGCATATCCAAGTCCATATCGAAGTTCTTGCGGAAGTACGGCACGATAATCTCATCCTTTAGCTTGTTATAGCGCTGCGACACAGCCGAAGGAGTAATACCACATTCCGCTGCCACCTCTTTTCCCTTGAAGCCACGAATCAGCATCATCGTGATAATCAGCCTGTCCCATCTGTCGAGTGGCGCATGGTCGCAGATATCCTCCACAATGCGGTTAAACTGCAGGCGCAGGTTGTCGCCCTTCATGTCGAATGACTGCAGATAGTCCTCGAAGGTGATGCTGCCATACTCCCTATGATACCATTTCAGCGCATCGAGCACCACATAGCGGAAACCGCCAATCAGCCACGTCTTCAGACTGACCTCTGGCGAATGATCTTCCAAAGGCTTCCAGTTGTGTTCCATCAGGTAGATGGCATACTGATGAGCGAGCGACATAAAGTCCAGGTTCTGCTTTCCGCTCAACTGATACCGCTGATCGAAAAGCCGATAGCCAGCCTCACAATACCCGTAGAAGTATTCACGGATAATGTCGCTGTCCCCCTCACGGAAGCCCGCAATAATCTCGTCATCTGACAGTCGTTGATAATACATGGGCACAAATTTTTCGCAAAGATACGAATTTTTTGCCGCATTAGCTTAATTTTTTCCGAAAACCATCTTCAAATAGATAAAACGAGCTCGAAAAATGAAGTTTCACCATTAAAAAGTTACAATTATGAAAAAGAATGATCCCATGCCCAAGCAGCAGAACAAGAAAGAAACAAAGCGTGTCCACAACCTGATTATCGTCGATGAGAGCGGCTCAATGTACGTCATCCGCAAGCAGGCCTTCGTCGGCATGAACGAGACCCTTCAGACCGTTCGCCAGATGCAGAAGAAATACCCCGACCAGGAGCAGCGTGTCACCCTCCTCACCTTCGACAGCGGCCACACCACCTGGCATTACGACAATGCCCCGGCCTCGCGCACCAAGGACCTCGACTGGAAAGCCTACAACCCCGGTGGCGGCACACCCCTCTACGATGCCATCGGCAAGGGTATCGCCAAGGTCAATGCACAGGTAGAAGATGGCGACCACGTACTCGTCACCATCATTACAGACGGGGAGGAGAACAGTTCTGAGGAGTGGACCCTAAAGATGGTTCGCACGATGATTGAGAAGCTGAAGAAGCAGAACTGGACCTTTACGCTCATCGGCACGGACAACCTCGATGTCGAGACCATGGCCCAGTCCTTCGCCATCGAGGAACACATGGAGTTCCAGCAGGACGAGGAAGGCACTAAGGCCATGTTTGCCCGCGAACGCCGCAGCCGCGAACGCTACAACTGCTGCGTCGCTGAGGATGCTGCCATGCCCACAGGTTCGTTCTTCAGTGAAGAAGAAAGCTAAAAAGGAAGGAGCGACTAACCATCACGGTTGGCCGCTCCTACATTACTGCTTATTTATATTCATTAATTGTTGACTTAATGGTACTTGAAACATCAGGATGTGCACATAAGTAATCATACAGATGTTTTTCCAAGAAATCACCAATATAGGTGTCGATAGATACACCATTCTCTTCCATTATGTTTGATGATAGTTTTACTTTTGTCGATGAATCAAAGATGGGATCGTCAACTCTAATTGCAATTGCGGCCACCAAACCATACAGTATTGCATCGTTCTTCTTTCTGCCATAGACTCTCTTCATGGTTTTGATAAAGTGCTTTTCAAAAGCCTCTTGATGAGTGCCACCTAAAGGTGTATAATGTTTATTCACATATGAATAGATTGTTCTTCCACTCCGATAGGTATGCGTAAAAGCAATCTCTATATCATTTCCAATGAAATGTATAATGGGGTATATTGCTTCAGACTTAACATTGTCGTGTAACATGTCTGCCAGCCCATTAAAAGACAGCATTTGCAAGCCATTATATCTAATGGACAATCCAGTGTTCAAATATGAATAGTTACGAAGCATATCATTCAGAATATCATCATGGAATCGATAGTCCTTGAATAGAGCAATATTCGGTTCAAAAGAAATATATAAACCATTACTCTCATTTGTAGGCTTTGTTATGTCCTTCTTTAATAATCCACAGTCATAAATAACAGTTCTAACTTTGCCGTCATGATAGCTTCTTACTTCAAAATACGAACTAAGTCCATTAACAATTCTAAGACCCAGACCATGTAGGCCAATAGATTTTTTACCTGTTGGATAGAACGCATTTGATTCTACTACTTCTAAACATTGAGTCAGCTTATCTAATGCTATACCATTACCATTATCGCGAATGGTAATGCGATGTTCATTCATCAAATCCACTTCAATTTGACCATTGGATTTGTTTTCGAGTTCATCAACAGCATTATTAACTACTTCTTTCAACATAACATAGAGACCATCGTCTGCTAAAGATCCATCACCTAATCGCCCAATATACATGGTGGGTCTTATTTGGATATGCTCCAGTAATGTTAGCATGGGATAATTCTCACTATTAGTATTTCCCATATCTATCCTATTTTATCACAATCAAAGTAAGAACGAGTCATGTTCTGTGGTGCAATCTCGATACCATATTTATTCAGGAAGAGCTGCACCAACAATGACCGTTGACTACTAACACCGATAGGCGGTACTGGCGAGACCGTGCTCGTTTCAATGAACATACCTTTTTCAAGACGTTGCTTTTTGTTCTTACATGCGGCATTGCCGCTGTTTTTTACTACAATTCTCCAAAGTGCCATTATATATATCGTTTAAAGGGTTTAAGATAAAAGTTCTGTTTCCATTTGCTTTGACATCTGCTCGATGATGCTCTTCCAAAGGCTTGAATCCTGAAGTTGGGTCATTGGAATGTATTGCTTGTATTTCTCGAAGAAGGCAATACAATCAATATCGCTATTACGAAATGTTTCAGGATAACCACTACAGCCAATCAGATCCGACCACTTGATGTAGTCTATATACTTATCAATCAGCTCCGTAGTAAACTTAACGTAACGTGAAATTTTTTCCCAATCCCACTTATCTTTGAATGTTTCAAGATGAACCTCTGTAAACCAATCTTCATCGGCACTTGCTGACAACGAACTCCAGTCCAGTTTCTTTGCAAATTTCTGAAGCATCGGTATCGTCCATTGAATACGGTGGTTACAAGAAATCTCTTTCCAATCAACTTTGTCAGCATACTTTTCCAGAAGAGCTTCTGTCCATTGGAAATTTTCTGACAACTCTTTCCACATCTGTTCTGTAGCTATGTGCTGCATGAACTCATCATTCAGTGATTTTATCATAATCTATGAATTTTGATTAAACTTTATTTTTATTTCACGATGCAAAGTTAAATGAGGCCTACGCCAATCTGTGGCGGAGGCTTAGAAAATATCATTTCATCAGAAGTTTTATTTGGAGCCAGTATTTTGAAAGCACGATATCCATAGATATTGTCTTTGTTTTTCTTTCTTGCATATCTATAATCCTTTTTATTGTAATATCACGATTGCCCGAAGATCTTGTGTGAATTGGGTTGCCATTCCCCACTTAACCATAAATTCACCAGGCACTGACTCAATCCAGTCACTAAACGGCTTCAGCTCTTCCATCAGCAATGGTCGTTCTTCGGGGAAGAAGAAAAACACCAAAATGCGATTATATTGTTCATGACATTTGGAACACTTCTTTATTTGTTCCACCAATAGCATCATTCTGTTTTCTTTATCTGCGGGTACAGACACATCAAAAGCGTGGATTTCTTCGTCTTCTTGAAATAGATCTCTAACATCATTAATATCTATATTGACGAGTTTATTGGTTGAGTCCAACACCTCTTTTATAAACCGATTAGTTCTAATATCATTCATATCATATGCTTTTGTGGATTTCAATGTTGATTTCTGTCTCAAACTCGCGTACATAGATGAAGTCTGTAATTGCGAATTCCATATGTTCATAGAGGTTGTGGAAAGCACTTGTAAGGTGCAATTCCTTAGTGAGCTCTCTGTCAAGTCCTTCATTCCAATTATTATATTCATCTTCCATTCCGATGAAGCTTTCAAATGACTCGTCATTGTCGGGAATGGAGAGTCTCGTCAGCGATACGCCATCGTCATATAATCTGTTCCAACCAGTGTCACAAATGGAATTCCACAAATCCTGCCTGTCATCACCTTGAACGGGATGAAGTTTCGGGTAATCGTAGCTGAGATAACATTTTGCTTCGATTTCAGCATCCTTGAAATCCACATTGTCTTTGATGCTGTCCCAAATACGATGCGCCCTGTCGTATAATTCTCGCAGGGCGGCAGTCAGCGCATCATTGAATGCGATGATGTCAGGGAGGATTTCTTCCTGATTAGCCAGAACTCTTTTGTTTATCATGTCCTTTCGTAAGGACAACAAACAGTCGCAGTCAGGATAATCACATGGGGATTTGTCGTACTTCCAAAGAATCTCATGCTCAATGCATTGAATGTCGTAATCGTGTATATCAGCCATAGTTCACATTATTTTTGTGCAAAGAAAACAAAGACCTCCGCCAACTGGTGGCAGAGGTCGAAAAAAAACCGCAGTTCTTAATAAAAAATTAAGTTTGAACTAATCGGGATTATTTTGCGCTTGCATTAACAGTAGTAGATTCTACTTTTTTTGACCAGAGGTGGATATAAGTCAAACATGGGATTTGATTTTCAATGCGGTCTGTACGATTTTCATCAGGGAGATATATGCTTCCTTTGCACTTACACCTTTTTGAAGAAGAAGCGGATGCCTATAGTCAATAATCAACGTACCACCCACTGTCAAAAAAAACTTTTCACCTTTATAGACAATCTTATTTTCTGAGCTTTTGTGAATATGTATTTCCAAAACATGAAGAAAGTGTTCCAAGATGCCATCACCACAGCAGACAATATAATCGAGGTGTCCATATAAGGATATTTGTCTAGCAAGGAATGAATATGATTCATGATGCTTCGCAAAATAATCATCTAACATCTTTCTAGAACATGCAGATTTGCCTGGTTGTTTTTTCAAATCAAGTACAGCCACTTTTTTCATAAAGACAGTTCGATGTCTGGAATCACCTTTTGGGGATGCTTCTGAATAAGGAGGATAGTTTCCCGTTGTGGAATTCAATAATCCATAAGTCCATCGAGCAGCATTATTCCATGTACGCCAATTTCGCTTGTCAGCAATGCTATTAGCAAGATGATAGCGCAGGTTTGGAATATTGGCCTTTATGGCTTCTCTGTCGTCAATATCGAATTGGTCTAACGACAGGTGATCTTCGGTGTGGCACGAGTCATTGTAGTCTTTAAGTACAAATAGGATTTTAGTAGGCGTTACCAACCAATCCTTCATACTTACAATGCCATCATATGTAAACTTATGCAAGGGACTATTCTTTTGCAGCCATTTCATCCATTCAATGAATAGGTCATGTTCTATAGCAGACATAATATTAGCAAATTTATAGGAATACTTTAATTACCCTATGCCACCAATCCCATTGGTAGCCTTTAGATGTAGATGGATGATATACAGCTATAACACGGGATTTTTTCCCGTTTCGTAGATAATATCCATTATTAACATCGTACTCATCTATCTTTAATTTATCACCACAAATCCAACCATCCTTTTCACCTGGCAAATATTCATACAGTTTACCTACGCCCCACACAATTATCAAATCCGGTTGGTATTCATCTATTACCTCAAGAAAAGCCTTTTGGCCTTCCATATAGTCTTCGTGGGTGCCGGATTCTCTTGTGCTAGACATTGGTACTTGTAAGAAATTATGGAATGCTATTGAGTCCCATATTGTCCGGCTGTCTTCAGGTGTTGTTTTTTTACCCACAAGCGAACGTTCAAACTTCAAATAGGTATTGGTCCAACGGCCATTGTTTTCGCGGTATTCCCCCTTTCTGATTGCCAAATAGTCATTTATTACCTTATCCGTCAAAGTTGAAACAGCCTCTTCCTCTGAGCAGTAAAAACTTTCACCGATAACTAAAATTTTCTTACCAAAGAATCCCCCCTTTTTATAATTCTTCCCTTCCCAAGGCATAAATATCACATGTTTCATAATACAAACGTTTTAACTGATAGTTTCTATATTCAACTTTTACAGTATTTCTCTTGCAATCCACGCACAGGCTTCTGCATCAGCAAGAGCGTTATGATGATTCTCTAAACGGTAACCACACTCAGCTGCAACATTGTGCAACTGATGGTTCTCAAGATAGCGGAAGGCTCTGCGTGAAGCTGCAAGCGTATCATAGAACTCATAGTCAGGATAGTCCATCTGATATACACGGAATACGGCCTTCAGACAACCCTCATCGAATGGCTTGTTATGAGCAACGAGCGGTAAACCCTCTATCAGAGGTTCAATCTGTGCCCAAACTTTGGGGAACACGGGTGCATCGTCCGTGTCTTCATGGCAAAGCCCATGTACTTGAGAACACCAATAGTTATAGTAGTTCGGCTCTGGCTGGATGAGAGAGTAGAACGAATCTACAATCTCGCCATTACGAACAATGACTATTCCAACGGAACAAACCGAAGAACGTTCGTTATTGGCTGTTTCGAAATCTATTGCTGCAAAGTCTTTCATTTATTTGTCCTCCTTGTATTTGTTCCACATTCTTTTAATCTTTCCGGCAATTTCTTTGCGGAGCCAGTAGGGTTCAAGTACCTCCATGTCTTCTCCATTCCAAAGCAGTTCCTGCTGGAAATCAAACTCTGGACGGAGATTGAAGGTGAAAACACTATACTCTTCATTGCGCTCTATCTCTTCCTGGGATTCATGCATCTTCAGGTCACGGATATAGTTTGCCTGTCCTGCAGAAATTTTTAGTTTAACGGGCTGAATCTTGACAGACTGTTCTGCAATGATGCCAAAACAGCCGTCAAAGAAATCCTCTGCCGACCAGTCCTTTGGCATTTCAAAAGTCTCGTCTGTTGCATGAAGATATTTAATTCGGTCAAGAGAATAGATGAACGGTCCATTTTTATAATAATATGGATCTGTGCTTCGTGCCACCATATACCAACGCTGACGGAAAAGCTTCACACAATACGGCTGCACATCAAAGTTATTCTCCTCGTCTTTCCAATAACTGTGATAGGTCATGTTCAGCACATGGTTTTCCTTCATTGCCTCAATGATGGGTTGCAAGTAGTTTTGCCCTGAAGGAACATATTCAAGAATGATACGGTCTTTTATACTCTGACTATTCGCCAAAGCATTGCTTACACAGAAAGTATTATATAACCATGAACGGAGTCCGTTCTTACTGATGTCCTCCTCGTTCTCAATGTAGTAACGATACTCGCCACGTCCTTCATTAGCGATGTTGATGCCGAACATATCCCAGATGACATAACGCCAGTTGTCGAAGGTGCGCTTGGGAATATCGACCCCTCTGCTGATGTCATCTCGCAGCCACAGCTCGTTCAGTTCTTTGAACGAGATTTTACGCTTGCGATAGATGGTTTCTATCACCCAGACATATTTGGTTATCAAACTTTGTCCTCTTTCGTTGTCCATATTTTTTTGTTTTTTTGCAAAAGTATGATAAGGGTACGCCAATCTGTGGCAGAGCTTTAGAATAATTCCATATTTATTTTAATAAGCCAATTTTGCATTCGTTCTAACTTATATTTCTGGAGGAATTTATGAGTGATTCAATTTTAATTCCTATGTTTCGTCGTTTGGCATATCGCATAAGTCGCTGATTATTGACTAAATATTGGCTAAGCGCCATATGAAACATATAGGAAGCTTCGTTGCCCTGCATGTAGTCAAAATCAATATCTTTTTGTGTATCAACTAACAGTTTCTCCAGTGTAGGAACTTTTATACCGTCAACATTCATTAGAGGTGACTCTGTTACCAATGGCTTTACAATGAAACATTTTTCTCGCAAGTCAATATAATCATTCATGAAATCGAGATTTGGTTGTCTATAAACATTCTTATATACTTCCTTCAAACGGCAGAACACCGATTCAACCGCATCACGATTTGTTTCAACGTATATCGCATGATTGGTTGATAGATGATGTTGAATGGGGAATAGGATGCTTCCGTCATAGACACAGAAATCTGTAAACGGAAGTTCTGATTTCATTTTTAAATAAATTTCCACAGCTAAAGCTGAAGGTTTGTAAGTAAACGTTTGCTTATGAGCAATGGCATATACTCCATATCCAACTCGTACCAGTTCATTACTTTTAGCCAAGGCACTGAGATACTGTCGGGATGTGACAGGTTTCATGCCAAAAGCAGTTGCTAAATCCTTGGCATTTACTCTCTGGTTTGACCGGGCAAATTCTATAATTTGTTTCTTACATGCGTTCATAAAACCTTCAATTTTTGTGCAAATATAATATAAATTTGGCAATAATCAAAAATTATTGCCGAATTTATAAATATTACCACATTATAAAACCTTACTCTATTTGAAAATATCAAGGTAAGATACTTTTTACAGTTATTTACCATGAATCTTCAAACTATAAGAGGCTTACTTGACCTTCTTCTTTGAGTTCATTCTTTTCCTCTTTCCTTTCCTGCAGGAGTTCTCATGCTGCTGTCTTACAGACCGCGTTGCTGAACATCCTAATCGCTTTTCCCCTGTCTTCTGTTGTAACCTTCCACTGCATTGCCTCGATAGCATGTCAATGGGCATCCTTCGTTTACCATACTTCCTGATGAATATGAATGATATGCTACATCTTCGCTTTGTCCTTCTCCGTCTGATAACCATTACGTGCCACCAATGAGCAGTTGACTGTCGAGCATCCTCCTTATCATATCTGTTACTGAATTGTTCTTATTCCGACTTCTTCATTTATGCCTTTTCCGGGCGAAGCGAGTCACACTTACTTTTTCCGTCGCAAAGATCTTCGACGAGCGAAGCGGCATAGCCGAGCGAGTGTAAGCCGTATACTGCAATTAGAAGAGGGATGCAAGTTCTCTAAAGATTGGCATTCCATTTTACGTTATCTTCTGGGATTTTGAAAGAAAACTCGTCAAAATGCAAAATTCCTACAGATTGACGAGTTTACTTTAGGATTTTCGCAAAATGACTCTTATTGGTTATGTTGATATTATTGCAATCTGCATTTAGTGAAATCCTTTTCCTTTTTGATGCTCATACATCCATTTACCGCCCTTGTCTATGTTTTCGATCACAAACTGCACAATTGCTCCCGTAGGAATGTCCTTAGGTAATCTCTTTATGAGTAATGCGACAAGCTGACCTTTATTGGTGAATCCTGTCTTTTCCTCTTCTGCAACAACTTTTCCTTTGTAAAATGCTGTTCCTCGAAGTAGATTGTTTTTGGATATTCGATCTGTTTCTAACTTCTTTTCTTTCCGACGCAACTCTTCCTTTCCAGGATTACTTACGAGGCTTCTGAACTACGGGTTTCATTGATACTGTTTTCATACGAAAATTTATTATGCTGTCTACTGCGTAGAACAGCGGGTTTTACATTATTTCTATCTCTTTTTGAGCTATGAGACAAGAGAAGAGAGAGCACTCGCTGGTGGGCAAGTGCAGACTGGCATATTGGGCAATTGATATGTTTATACAGCAGAGTCGTATGGAATTTTCATACTCGTGCTCTTACGTCACAAACTTTGCCTCTCTGCTGTTGGGACCAGTTTCATAATCGGACTCGGGTTGTTCCAGTAAAAGTCGGCCTGTTGGATTGCCTAGTCCCAGTTTCAATTTATGGAAAGTAGGCTAATCTTTCTTCTTGATGAGGGACACTTCATATCCGAGTTTCTGCAACTCACCTCTGAGATAGTCCCTGCGCTTCTTTTCAATCTTGCTTGGCACGTACTGTTCTCCAAGTTCATGGTAGCGCCCGCCTGTGGAAATGACGTAATGCACGGCCTTCAGGATTGAGTGTCCCACGGCGATGAGTGCCTTCTTGCCGCCCCTCCTCTTGGAAATGCGCTCAAAGCGCTCCTTGCAGAAAGTTCCCTTGGTGCGGGACGCGGCCCATGCCGCCTCCACCAGGGTAGCCTTGACGTACTTGTCGCCGTGGTTGGTCTTCCCGCTTTTCTTCTTGCCTGCGCTCTCATTGTTGCCAGGACACATGGCCGCCCACTTGCAAAGTGACTCAGCACGGGGATAGACCGCCATGTCAAGCCCTATCTCGGCTATCAGGTCTTCCAAGGTGCGGTCATGCAGGCCGGGAATCTCATCCAGCCGTCCCATAACCTCGCTGTAAGGAGCAACTATCTCCTTGATGCGACGGTCAAGCTCGATGATTTCGACCGTCAGATTGCGGTTGCAATCCCTGATGCGCTGGAGCATGTAACGCTTGTGGTCGTTCATGTAGCCCGTACAGGCCTCCAGCATCTCCTCCGACGTGTGGTGACACCGGCCGTGCCGCACGTCCTCAATGTCCTGCAGCGTCAGTTCCTTCCCGTTGCAAAGCATTTCTATGAGCTTCGTTCCCGTCGTGCCGCTCGTGTCGCTCAGCACACTGGAGAGCTTGACGTTGCCGTCCTCCAACGTGCGGATGATGCGGTTCTTGTTCGCCGACACCATCTGGATCACCTTGCGGCGGTAGCGGGTCAGGTCGCGCAGCTCGCGCTGCTCACGGGGAGGAATGAAACTGGGCTTCAGCAATCCTGCCATCAGTAACTGGCATATCCACTCGCTGTCGTTCTTGTCCGTCTTGTGGCCAGGCACATTCTTGATGTGACGGGCGTTCACTATCCAAACATGAGGGATGTAACCCTCGAACACGTTGTATATGGGTTTCCAGTATACGCCCGTGCTCTCCATTGCGACATGAGTGATACCCAAGGATACCAGCCATTCTCTCAACTCTGTCAAAGAACTCGTGAAGGTGTCAAAGCTGCGGGTCTCCTTCTGGATACCATCGCCGCGTACTGTCGCTACCACCACCTCCTTGTGGATGTCCATGCCGCAACCACGCGACACGACCTGCGTGAATTCAACTGCTGCCATAATCTCTGAGTTTAACACTGCAAAGATACAACGCGCAGCCCCTTTTCATTCACTTTGGCGAATTAGATATATTCATGAGGGTTTCATAATTCTAAAACTTTTAATGCGGTAGCAAATTTTTCACTTTTCACTATTCACTTTTCACTTAGTTATAACAAGCTTCTCCGTGTTCGTAAATGTCGAGACCTTCTTCCTCAACACGCTTGCCGACACGCAGACCGTGTACCTTCTTAATACCATAGAACAGGGCGAATCCGCAGGCAGCAGCCCAGAGGTCGATCACCACGACGCCGAACAATTCAGCAGCGAAGAATCCAAAGCCGTGACCGTAGAACGCACCGTTCGAAGTTGACAGCAGACCCGTCATCAGCGTACCCAGGATACCGCAGACACCGTGTACAGAGCTGGCACCCACAGGATCGTCGATGTGCAGCACGTGGTCGATAAACTCGATGGCATAGACCAGTACGATACCACAGACGAGACCGATAATCACAGCACCTACCGGCGATACGAGGTCACAGCCAGCCGTGATACCCACGAGACCTGCCAGCACACCGTTGAGCGTCAGAGAGAGTGAGGGCTTGCCGTACTTGATATAGGTGAGGAACATTGTGGCCACACCACCGGCAGCAGCTGCGAGGTTCGTTGTCAGGAACACGTGAGAGATGGCGATGCGGTTCACTTCACCGCTGGCAGCCAGCTGAGAACCAGGGTTGAAACCAAACCATCCGAGCCAGAGGATGAATACACCCAGAGCGGCCATCGTCAGGTTGTGACCAGGAATAGCGCGGCTCTTGCCGTTCTTGTCATACTTACCGATACGGGGACCGAGTGCCAGTGCACCAATCAGAGCCAGTACACCACCCACGCTATGCACGATGGCAGAACCTGCGAAATCGTGGAACACATCGCCAAAGGTCGACATCATAAAGCCGTCGGCAGCATCGTTGCAGAGCCAGCCGCCGCCCCAAGTCCAGTGACCTTCAACGGGGTAGATAATCAGCGAGATAACGGCACTGTAAATAAGGTACATCGAGAACTTTGTGCGCTCAGCCATAGCACCACTAACGATAGTAGCAGAGGTGGCACAGAACACGGTCTCGAAAATCAAGAAGCCCTCTACGGGCAGATCGCTCTCATAGAAACTCAGGTCGCCCCAGTTGGGCATACCGATGAAACCACCGAGCACATCGCCTCCGAACATAAAGCCGAAGCCGAGGAAGAAGAACAACAACGAGCCGAACATGAAGTCGACAAAGTTCTTCATCAGGATGTTCGCCGTGTTCTTACTACGCGTAAAACCAGCCTCACACAGCGCGAAGCCCGGCTGCATCCAGAAAACCAACATGGCTGCCAATAGCATCCATACGGTATCGAGTGATAATCCAATTTCGTTCATAATCTTTTGTATTTGTGTTGTTGATGTTTAAATGAATGATTAGTGTTAATCATCATCACTTCTTGTCTCTCAAAACGGTGTCACCGTGTTCGCCTGTGCGGATGCTCCAGGTGTCGATCATGTCGCTCACAAAGATACGACCGTCGCCAACCTCACCCGTATGGGCTGTTTTCAGTATCACCTTCACTGTCGGCTCCACCAGCGGATCGCGACAAACGATGGTCAGCGCCACACGCTCAATCACGTCCGTAGAATACTGTACGCCACGATAGACCCTTTCCTGACGGCTCTGTCCGATGCCGTGTACGTTATGGTACTCAAACCAGTCGATGTCCGACGAGAGCAAAGCCTCCTTGACCTCTTCAAACTTGGTCTTCCTGATAATTGCTTCAATCTTTTTCATACCTTTTTACCTTATTAATTAATACTTACCCGTTTTATTCGGGCTAACACTTTGTTAGTTTCATGATGCAAAGTTACGACATTTTGACATGAAATTAGTAATAATACTTCTATTTTGATTGTTAAATCTTCAAGAATCTGACATTTTGTAAACAACCAATGCTTCTTTCCTTCCATTTTGTTACACTTTGCATCGAAATGCCCCCATTTCGTTACAAATTGTCATTTGTATTTCTGGTGTGTGCGTACACACATACTTGACATATATCAAAAGGGGGATTTGCTAGCACGTCATCTCTTGACTTTTGCCAAAAAACAATAATCCCTGAAATCCGTACGGAAATCAGGGATTATTTATAGCTTTATGTGTGATGATTCTGACTAATGTCCGAGATAAGCGGCTACCTTTGCGGCTGTCTGTTTGCCGCTGGCCATCGCGCGAACCACCAGTGATGCGCCATTGGCTGCATCGCCGCAGACGAATACGTTCTTGGGGTATTCTGGGTGTTCTGGCTTGAGGAATCCCATGGCCAGCAGTACCAGTTCGGCCTTGATGATTTCGGGCTTGCCCTTTTCTACCATGATGGGACGACCGCCCTCGGGGTTTGGCTTCCAATCTATCTCTTGAACCTTTACGCCTGTCAGCTTGCCGTTCTCGCCCAAGAACTCCAGGGTGTTGATGTTCCAACGGCGGGTACAGCCCTCCTCATGACTGGATGTAGTCTTCAGGGTGCGAGGCCACTCGGGCCAAGGGTTCTGAGGATCCTCTGGCCCCTCGACAGGCTTAGGCATAATCTCAATCTGTGTAACGCTCTTACATCCCTGACGATGGGCAGTTCCGATACAGTCAGAACCTGTGTCGCCACCACCGATGACGAGCACATCCTTACCCTTGGCGGTGACGCGCTCATCCTTGGAGAACTCCATACCGGCCAACACACGGTTCTGCTGCGACAGCATTTCGAGGGCGAAGTGTACGCCCTTGAGTTCACGACCAGGGGCCTTGAGGTCGCGAGCCACAGGGGTGCCGGTGGCGATGACGACAGCGGAGAATTGCTCTAGATTTTCTAGACTATCTAGATTGTCTAGATTAATGGCTGCGCCGTACTTGAACTCGATGCCCTCCTGCTCCAGCAGGGCGATACGACGGTCGATGACGGCCTTATTGAGTTTGAAGTTGGGGATACCATATCGCAGCAATCCACCTGCGGCTTCGTTTTTCTCAAACACGGTGACGGTGTAGCCCATATGGTTCAGGTCGTTAGCTGCAGCCAGACCGGCAGGACCAGCACCAATAACAGCCACCTTCTTACCATTGCGAACGATGTCTGTACGAGGAGTGATAAAGCCCTCCTGAAAAGCCATCTCGGTGATGGCAGCCTCGTCCTCGCGGTTGGTGGTGGGCTCGTGGTTGAAACGGTTGAGCACGCAAGCCTTCTCGCACAGTGCAGGACAAATACGACCAGTGAACTCAGGGAAGGGGTTGGTACTGTTGAGCAGGCGGTAGGCCAACTCAAAGTCGCCTTTGTAAAGTGCGTCGTTCCACTCTGGTGCTTTGTTGCCCAGCGGACAGGCCCAGTGGCAGAAGGGTACACCGCAGTCCATGCAGCGGCTTGCCTGCAGTTTGCGTTCGCGAGTGCTGAGCGTCTGCTCTACCTCGCCAAAGTCGTGGATTCTATCGTGAATCGGACGGTAACCCGCCTCTTGGCGGTGTATCTCTAAAAATGCTTTTGGATTTCCCATGATAACAATTGATAATTGATAATTGACAATTGATAATTAATAGTCTCTCTGGATGTCGGCAATCTTCTCGTGCAGACGTGCCATCTTCTCTTCTTCGAGCACGCGTTTGTACTCGATAGGTACTACCTGAATGAAGTCCTCGATGTAGCGGTGCCAGTCGTCGAGCATGCGACCTGCAAGGGCTGAACCCGTGTGCAGGTAGTGCTGACGGATGAGTTCGAGCAGTTCCTTGCGCGAAACAGAATCCTCAACCAGTGAGAGCTCCACCATATCCATATTACAGAAGTAGTCGAAGGTATGGTCAGGGTCATAGACGTAAGCCACACCGCCACTCATACCTGCGGCAAAGTTACGGCCCGTCTTGCCCAGTACGACCACGCGACCGCCAGTCATGTACTCGCAGCAGTGGTCACCTGCACCCTCGATAACGGCGATAGCACCCGAGTTACGCACTCCGAAGCGTTCGCCCACCTTACCATTGATGTAGAGTTCGCCAGAGGTAGCACCGTAGAGGCCTGTGTTACCAGCTATGATATTTTCTTCAGCTTTGAAGTCGTCGCTGCGACGGGCAGGAGGCAGAATAGAGATGCGTCCACCGCTAAGACCCTTACCGAAGTAGTCGTTGGTCTCGCCCTCGAGGCGGATGTCGAGTCCCTTCACCGCAAACGCTCCGAAACTCTGACCTGCGCTGCCTTTGAACTTAATCTTAATCGTTCCGTCGGGCAGTCCCTCCTCGCCGTATTTCTGGGCAATCACACCACTTAGCATGGTACCTACGGCGCGGTCGGTATTCTTGATAGCGTAGTCGAGCGTCACCTCCTCGCCGTCTTCTATTGCTTTTTGAGCAGCTTTGATAATCTCCTCGTCCTTTACACCGCTAACCTTTGTGAATGCACCGCGATCCCAATAGAGAGCTTTGTCTGTCTCAGGCTTGTGCAGCAGACGGGCGAAGTCGATGGTCTTCTGCTTATCTGTAGCGTTGGTAGTATCAACATCGATGAGTTCTGTGTGACCAATAATCTCTTTCAGGCTGTGAACACCAATCTCACTGAGGTATTCGCGAACCTGCTCGGCCAGGAAGGTGAAGAAGTTCACCACGTACTCAGCGCGACCCTCGAAGTGCTTGCGCAGCTCGGGGTTCTGGGTGGCCACACCCATAGGACAGGTATTGGTATTACACTTACGCATCATGACGCATCCCAGTACAATCAGGGGCAGTGTTCCGAATGAGAACTCGTCGGCACCAAGCATCGCCATGATAATCACATCCTTGGCGGTCTTCAGCTGACCGTCGGTCTGCAGGCGAACCTGGTTACGCAGACCGTTGATGACCAGCGTCTGCTGCGTCTCCGCGAGACCGATCTCGGGCGAGATACCTGCGAAACGCATACTTGATGCAGGGCTGGCACCTGTACCACCCTCGGCACCCGAAATCACAATCAGATCGGCCTTGGCCTTAGCCACACCAGCGGCAATGGTTCCTACACCGCTCTCAGCTACCAGTTTTACGCTGACGGCAGCTGTTGGGTTGATATTCTTCAGGTCGAAAATGAGCTGTGCCAAGTCCTCGATACTGTAGATATCGTGATGAGGCGGCGGCGAGATGAGCGAGATACCAGGGATGGCATTACGTGTCTTGGCGATGATCTTGTTAACCTTAAAGCCTGGCAGCTGTCCGCCCTCACCAGGCTTAGCACCCTGTGCCACCTTAATCTGTATCTCCTCGGCATTCACCAGGTACTCGGCGGTTACACCAAAGCGTCCAGATGCAATCTGTTTGGTCTTTGAGCTCAGGCTTACACCATCCACCTCTGAGTGATAGCGGGCGTTGTCCTCACCACCCTCACCAGTGTTACTGCGTGCACCCAGTTTGTTCATGGCCAGTGCAAGTGCCTCGTGGGCCTCGATGCTCAAAGCGCCAAACGACATGGCACCTGTTACGAAGTGCTTAACGATGCTCTCAACGGGCTCAACCTCGTCGATAGGCGTAGGTTTAGCTGCTTTCTTGAATCCGAAGAAGTCGCGGATGAAGATAGGACTCTCCTTTTCGTCTACTATCTTTGCCCAATCCTTAAACTTATCGTAGTTGCCCTGACGGGTAGCCAACTGCAGTTTTGCGATAGTCTCTGGGTTCCAGGCGTGCTTGATGCCGTCCTTACGCCATGCAAACTGACCCTGGTTCTGCAGCAATGTCTGCTCCTTGGCAGCCTCATGCAGACGGATAGCATCGCGGGCAATCTCCTTCAGGCCCACACCGCCGATGGTGCTCACCTCGGTGCCGAAGTAGCGATGCAGCAGGTCTTCGCTCAGTCCGATGCTCTCGAAGATCTTGGCTCCACGATAAGAGCGGATGGTAGAGATACCCATCTTACTCATAATCTTCTTCAGGCCCTTGTCCACCGCTTTGATATAGTTCTTCTCGGCAGTAGCATACTCCTCCTGAATCTTATGTTTCTTCACTAGATCGTCGAGCACAGCAAATGTCATGTATGGACACAGGGCGCTGGCACCATAGCCCAGTAGTAGGGCAGCGTGCATCACCTCGCGAATCTCACCACTCTCAACAATCAGGGCTGTCTGCACACGCTTACCTACGCTGATCAGGTAGTGGTGAACGGCTGATACGGCCAGTAGCGATGGGATGGCGGCATGCGTCTCGTCCAGGTCGCGATCGCTCAGGATAATATAGTTCACACCCTCGTCTACACTGGCTTCTGCCTGGTGGCACAAGTCGTCGAGCGCCTTACGCAGACCTTCCTCGCCCTTCGCTATCTCAAAGAGGATAGGCAACTTCTTGGTGTTGAAGCCCTTGTAGCGGATGTTACATAATATATCGAGTTGTGTGTTGGTCAAAACTGGTTGTGGCAGGCGCACCATCTTACAGTTAGATGCATCGGGCGTCAGGATGTTGGTTCCTACGGCGCCGATGTACTCTGTCAACGACATCACCAGTTCCTCACGGATGGGGTCGATGGCAGGGTTGGTGACCTGTGCAAACTGCTGACGGAAGTAGTTGAACAGCACCTGTGGACGGTCTGAGATGACTGCCAATGGGGTGTCGTTGCCCATCGCAGCAACAGGCTCCTGTCCGGCTGTGGCCATGGGGATGATAGTCTTGTCGATATCCTCCTGGCCGAAGCCGAAGGTAACCAACTTAGCGTTGAGATCGCTCACGCCGTTGTCCACCTTACGTCCGCTCTTCAACTTCTCAAGCTGTACGCGGTTCTCGTTCAGCCACTCGCGGTATGGGTGGGCCTTGGCGAGTTTCTCCTTAATCTCGCCGTCGTAGTATATCTTACCCTCCTGGGTATCAATTAGCAGAATTTTACCTGGCTGCAATCGGCCCTTCGAAACTACATCACTTGGTTCGAAGTCCATCACGCCAACCTCACTGGCTACCACCATCATGCCACTCTTTGTAATGGTATAACGGCTTGGGCGCAGACCGTTTCTGTCGAGCATACCTCCTGCATAGCGACCATCGCTGAACAGCAGTGCGGCAGGACCGTCCCACGGCTCCATCAGGATAGAGTGATACTCGTAGAATGCCTTCAGATCCTCGCTGATAGGATTCTTGTCGTTGAAGCTCTCTGGCACCAGGATAGCCATAGCCTGTGGCAACGAGAGTCCGCTAAGCATCAGGAACTCGAATACGTTATCCAACGAAGCCGAGTCGCTCATGCCGTCCTGTACTATTGGGCGAAGGTCTTTGATGTCGCCAAGAGCCTCGCTGTTAAGCACGCTCTCGCGAGCCTTCATCCAGCCGCGGTTACCACGTATGGTGTTAATCTCACCGTTGTGTGCTAACAAGCGAAAAGGCTGGGCCAACTTCCACTTTGGGAATGTGTTAGTGCTAAAGCGAGAGTGTACCAGTGCCAGTCCGCTTGTAAAGTAGTCGTTCGACAAGTCAGGGAAGTAGCGGCGCAACTGTCCGCTGGTCAACATTCCCTTATAGATAATATTCTTGTTCGAAAGCGAGCAGATATAGAAGTCGTCGTTGTCGATACGATTCTCTATTCGCTTACGTACCTTATATAATATGCGCTCGAACACTGGCACATCCTCATCCGATATACCAGTCACAAAAATCTGCTTGATGTCAGGCTCTACTTCGCGAGCAGCCGCACCAAGAACTTCAGGATTAGTTGGCACAGTTCGCAGATGCATCAGCGTCAGACTTTCGCGCTCAATCTCCTCGATCATCACG
>JAEEGJ010011667.1_pt1 | contig 22178 bp, 16 predicted proteins | sample 8958761 | NCBI WGS metagenome assembly JAEEGJ01 (sample SAMN16246546, study PRJNA631951) | gut metagenome | biome: gut microbiome; feature: rumen; material: RS-attached | host: Bos | place: Iran: Karaj | collected 2018-10 | reverse complement strand
TCTGCTATAATCACTGGCGCCCGGAAGGAGCACCTGCCCCGGACCCCGCAAGGGCGCGGAAAACGCTCAGGAAGCTGCTCTCACAGTGCTCTGTGGGCACAATCTCTTTCTCCGGCGGGGAACCACTTCTGCTCTCCAACATACACAACCTTGTTCTCCGTGCACGCCTCAAAAGAAGTCACGTGAACGTACTCACAAACGGTACGCTCCTTACTCAGGACGCTTTGGAGAACTTCGTGAGTCTTGGCGTGGGTGCCATTCAAATCCCGCTTCTTAGCGCAAATCCGGAAGTCCACGACTATCTTACAAGCCTGAAAGGTTCATGGGAGAAAGCAGTGGATGCCTTGCGTCGCGCCGGTGGCAAAGGCATTGGCGTATCAGTTCTGGTAATCACTAAGGTCAACGCCCCGGGCGTGTCGGAAACCCTTTCGCTTGTACGTGACTGCGGAATCCGCACCGTTATGGTGAACAGATTCAACATAGGTGGAAACGGAATCAGGAACATGCGTGAACTTGTCCTGGACAGCAAGACCCTGGCCAGTGTGTTTGCCTCCGTGGAAGCCTTTGCCGCCGCCCATCCGGACATGCGTGTTGTAAGCGGGGTCTGCACACCTCTTTGCTTCCTTGATACGGCCCCATATCCCCATATCCAGTTCACAAAGTGCAGTACAGATCTCACCGGTCGTCCCGTCACCGTAAACTACGACGGCGATGTCCGTTTCTGCAACCATTCTCCGAGAGTCCTGGGAAACATTTATTCGCGGCCAATCTCTGACATCCTGCAGGATCCGGACATCAATGCCATGTATGCCGGAATGCCGTCGGAATGCTCTGACTGCCACCTTCTTGAACGCTGCGGAGGCGGTTGCCGTGCCGCCTCAGAGCAGCTCTACGGCACCTTCTCCAAGCAGGATCCCATAATTGACGTTGGCTGACAAAACGTGCTGTGAATGTAAAAGGTTCGGAAAAAGTGGCCGAACCTTTTACGTTAAATGGCATTACGGGCTGTATGGTGTAAAAGGTTCGGGGGAAAAAACCGAACCTTTTACATTATTCATATGAAAATTATGCTTACATTTGCATAATATGGGAAACAAGTCAAGCTGGATTGCAATTGTGGCTGCGGCCGTGCTTATTGCCGGCATTGCTTATGGCGTCATGCGCCTTTACGGGACCGGGACCGGCCGCTCGCAGAAGGAGGCCGCTCCCACGGAGTGGGAAGTCCTTAGGGCGGTGCCTTCAGATGCCGTGGCCGTCATGGTCTTTGACGGCACCAAGGCTGCACGCAGGGTCATTGCAGACTCTACAAAGCTCCTACAGCCCGTTCTGGCATCGGACAATCCCGCCCTCATGGAGTACCTGGCAGCATCCTGCAAATACCGTACGGCGGTTGCCCTCCTTACCAGCGGCGCCCTTGTCCCGCTGGTCGTCACCCAGACAAACAAGGCAGATTCCGCCGCAGTGGCAGACCTTGCCGCCCAGGCGGAGAGGTCCGGCCTCAAAACAGCAATAAAGGAAAACTTCCTCATCGCATCCAGGAGCGAGACCTTCCTTGGGTCATCGGCCCGCCATCTGGAGGAGGGATCGTCCATACTCAACGTAAGGAATCTCGGAGAACTGGCCAAAAACGTAAAGGGCCCGGCCGTGGCGTTCCTGAACCATTCCCATGCGGGAAAGCTTCTCCAGGTATATTCCACGCCACCTTTCCGCAAGCAGGCAGCCTTTGTGAAGGACCTCACTGCCTGGAGCGCCTGGAGCGTTGCGGAGCTGGAGAAAGACCACATCGTCCTTGAGGGAACTGCCCTTCCAGGAGAAGCCGCGGCAAGCTGGTTTGCCGCCTACCAGGGCGCTCCCGTCCAGCAGGCAGAATTCCCCGAGGCTGTTCCGTACTTTGCCGGCGAGATTATCTCCGTGCCCATTTCGGACACATTCATTGACTCCCGCAAGGCATTCGAGGACGGCCGCGGCCGTCTGAACAAGCTTGACAAGGCCCTCAAGGATAAGGCCGGGCGTGAGCTCGCTCCCGCCGAGTGGTTCGCTTCCCTGCAGCCCAAAGAGGCCGTAAAGGTCACCTTCACCGCAGAGGACGGAACGGACCGCAGCGTCATCCTCATCCGCAGCGGCAAGGACCTCAAGCTTGGGACGGAAAGCCCCAATCCCTACCGCGGTACCATCGGCCAGATACTTGGTGAATACTTTGCCATAACGGACACCGTCTGCTCCCAGGCCGGCTCCCGCTGGAGCGTATGGGGAGATCTCCCTGGCATCCGGACCTTCTCCAAAGGGGACTACACGCTCAAGGAGCGCATGGCCGATGCTTCCATCCCCACACCGCAAGGCTTCACCGCCTATGTCTCCCTCACGGAAAGCCCCCTCACCATGGACAACTTGTTCTCCGTGAAGGTGGCAGCCGCCGTAAAAGACTGGGTATCCGGCAGCGGATACGCACCTGCGGTGGCCTCATTGGACCTTTCCGGAGAAAACCCCAGGATGCGAGTGGCCATTTACAAGAGGGCCCTCCGCGGCACCAAGGTCCAGGTGATGGAAAGGGATACCACCGTGGTAATTCCCACCGGCCTTTTCCCGGTAACAAACTTCTCTACCGGCAAAACCAACTATCTTTATCAGAACAGCCACCTTTCCATATGCCTTAACGACGAAAACGGCAAGGGGGTCTGGGGCGTTCCCTTCAAGGAAAGCCTCTGCGGAAGGGTTCAGAACATAGATTACTTCGGAAACGGGAAAATCCAGTTCCTGTTCTGCGCCGGCTCAAAGCTCTGGGCCATTGACCGCCTGGGCCACTGGGTGAACGGTTTCCCGGCCTCCCTGGGCAAGCCCGTCCTCCTTGGTCCCGATGTGTACGATTTCACCGGAGCCTCCGGCTACACCGTCATGGTCCTCCACAAGGACAATACTTTGGAACGATACAACCTCCACGGTGCAAAACCCGACGGATGGAAAGGCATCAAGGCCCCGGAGACTGTGAAGAACCTGCCGGAACTTATCGAGGCAGGGGAGAGGCGCTTCTGGGCCGTGCGCACATCGGTCCGTACCATAATCTATCCCTTCGAGGGAGGAAGCCCCGCAGTGAACCCGGAAAGCGGGAAAATGATAAAGCCGGATTCCCAGCTCTTCCTTAACGGCAAGAGTGTCAAAGCGGAATGCTACGACGGCAAGACACGTGAATTCAAACTGTACTAAAACGACCATAAATGGAATTTCAATCGGTAAATAAGATTCTTCAGAAGAGTTTTATCCAGAACTGGGACCGCCCCGCCCTTACCAACTATCAGGGCATGACCCTGGCTTACAGGGAAGTTGCAAACAGGATTGCAGCCCTCCACATTGCCTTTGAGCAGTGCGGCCTCCAAAAAGGAGACAAAGTGGCCATCTGCGCCCGCAATCAGGCCAACTGGGGCGTCAGTTTCCTGGCCGCCATCACCTACGGCGCCGTAGCAGTCCCCATCCTGCACGAGTTCAAGCCCGGCAACATCCACTACCTGGTAAACCACTCTGAGGCCAAGGTCCTCTTTGTGGACGACGTTATCTGGGAAGGCATCATCCCGGAGGAAATGCCGGATCTGCAGGTCATCGTCCAGATAAACAACTTCAAGTTCTACTATGCGGCCACGGAAGAGCTTTACAGCATCCGCCTGCACCTGAACGAGGAGTTCGGAAGGCGCTACCCCAACGACTTCCGCCCCGAGGACATAGATTACTACGAGGACTCCGCCGAAGAACTTGCCATAATAAACTACACCTCCGGAACATCGGGCTTCTCCAAGGGCGTAATGCTGCCATACAGGGCCCTGTACTCCAATATAGAGTTTGCGGCAAAGGACGCCTGTCCCATGCTCAAGGCCGGCATGAACGTAGTTTCCATGCTCCCTACGGCCCACATGTACGGCATGATGTTCGAGTTCCTCTTTGAGATGACAATCGGCATGCACGTGCACTTCCTGTCCCGCGTGCCCAGCCCCAAGATTATCATGAAAGCCTTCGGGGAAATACACCCGGACATCATCATAGCGGTGCCGCTGGTAATAGAGAAAGTGTACAAGACAAAGCTCAAACCCCTTATCCACAAGACGCGTTTCTACCGCCGCATCCCGGTGCTTGGCCCTTCCATCGAGAAGAAATTCTGCACGGAACTCACCAATTCCTTCGGCGGCAAGTTCGAGGAGGTTATCCTTGGCGGCGCCGCCTTCAACCCTGAGGTGGAGAAGTTCCTTCACAAGATAGGCTTCCACTACACCGTAGGCTATGGCATGACTGAGTGCGCGCCCATCATCGGCTATGCCCACTGGGACAAGGTAAAGGTAGGCTCCGCCGGCCGCGCCGCCCTGAACATGCAGATCCGCATCGATTCAAAAGATCCCCAGAATGTCCCCGGAGAGGTCCAGATTAAGGGCCCCAACGTGTGCCTTGGCTATTACAAGAACCCCGAGGCTACAAAGGAGGCTTTCACTAAGGACGGATGGTTCCGCACCGGAGACATGGGCATCATCGACGGCGACGGCTATCTCTACCTCAGGGGCCGCTCAAAGTGCATGGTGCTGGGTCCTTCCGGCCAGAACATCTATCCCGAAGAGCTTGAGGCGGTTATCAATACCTTCAGCTATGTGGTAGATTCCCTGGTGATAGAGGACGAGGGCTCCCTCACGGCGCTGGTATATCCGGACTACCACCAGGGAGAGCTTGACGGCATGTCCCTGGAAGAGTTCAAAAAGCACGTCACCGGCTTCCTGTCGGCTATCAACCAGGAACTGCCCGGCTATGCGCAGATCAAGAAGATAGAGCTAATGTCCGAGGACTTCGAGCGCACTCCCAAGAAGAGCATCAAACGTTATCTTTACCAGAGAGGATGAGCAGCAAATTCGACCACAGCTATCTCCAGATGGCAGAAGTATGGGCCCAGAACTCCTACTGCAAACGCAGGAAGGTAGGCGCCCTCATCGTAAAGGACAAGATGATTATATCGGACGGCTACAACGGCACTCCCTCCGGCTTCGAGAACATCTGCGAGGACGAAAACGGGGTCACAAAGCCGTACGTCCTTCATGCAGAGGCCAACGCCATAACCAAAGTGGCAAAGTCCGGCAACAGCAGCTCCGGTGCCACGCTCTATGTCACGGCATCCCCGTGCATGGAGTGCTCAAAGCTCATAATCCAGTCCGGAATAACCCGCGTGGTGTACAGGGATGCCTACCGCCTTATGGACGGCATAGAACTCCTTAAGCGCGCCGGAATAGAAGTGGAGCAGTCCGAGTAATGAAACAGAGCACCCGGCAGATTCTCCAGGTCCTGCTTGGCATCGTAATCGGTGCCATGCTTACCCTTACCGTGGTCAAATACCGCGATTCAAGGCATCTTGTCTCTACCCGTTACGGCGGCAAATGGGCCAAGCTGAACCTTGTACTGGACCTTCTGGAGAAGAATTACGTAGACACAATCAAGACGGCGGAACTCACGGATGCCACCATTTCAGCGGCCCTTGCTTCGCTGGACCCCCACTCGGTCTACCTCCCTCCGGTAGAGCTTTCGGACTCTGAGGAGCAGCTTGCCGGCGGGTTTGACGGCATAGGTATCCAGTTCAATGTCCCGGCCGATACCGCCATCGTCCTTGAGGTCATCGCCGGCGGCCCGTCGGAAAAGGCCGGCCTCCTGAAAGGGGACCGCATAGTGAAGGTGGATGACCGCGTCATCGCCGGCGTCAGGTTCCCCCAGGACAGCATGGTCCGTCTCATGAAGGGCCCGTCCGGTACCCGCGTCACCGTCACCGTCCGCCGCTCCGGGGAAGAGATTCCCTTCGAGATTACCCGCGGGAAAATCCCCGTCCACAGCGTGGATGCCTACTTTATGCTCTCTGATACAGTTGGTTACATGAGGGTAGGGAAGTTCTCCAGAACCACTTACAAAGAAACTCACGATGCCACCAGGGAGCTTGCCTCCAAAGGCATGAAACACCTTGTGATGGACCTCAGGGCAAACACCGGCGGGTACATGGACCAGGCGCTTCTCATGTGCAACGACTTCCTCGCATCGGGGGACACCATCGTCTACATTGAGGGCCTTCACCGCAAACGCGAGGTCTTCCGTGCCGATGGCCGCGGCTCCTTCCTGGACATGGGGCTGTCGGTCCTGATAGGGGAGAGCACCGCATCGGCCAGCGAAATCTTCGCCGGAGCCATCCAGGACAATGACCGCGGCACCATCGTAGGCCGTCGTTCCTTCGGCAAAGGCCTTGTCCAGGAGCCATTCTTCTTCACGGATAAATCCGGCGTCCGCCTTACCGTGGCCCGGTACTATACCCCCTCCGGCAGGTGTATCCAGAAGCCTTACGCCGGGGCCGATGACTACAGTTACGACATTTACCGCCGCTATGCCGACGGGGAGGTCTTCTCCGCCGACAGCGTCCACCTGGACAAGTCCGACGTCCACCACACCCGCAGCGGCCGCACGGTCTACGGCGGCGGTGGCATCATGCCCGATGTCTTCGTCCCCATGGACACCACCACAACCACCCTGTTCTACCGCCAGTGCGTCCGCAAGGCCACCTCGATGCGTTTTGCCGCCGCCATGTTCGACAAGTACGGCTCCCGGCTGTCGGCCATAGATTCCTTCGCCGCCATGGACAGGTTCCTGGCAGCAGAGAACATCTCCGGCCAGTTTGTCCGCTTTGCCCTCTCTGCCGACGGCATCCGCTGCACGGACGCCGAGTGGGCCTCCTCCCGCCCCTACATGCAGCCCGAGGTCTACGCCCTGGTCTCCCGCTACTCCGCCCTTGGCGAAAACGCCTTCTACAAGTACTACCTTCCCATAGACTCCACTGTGGACGTTGCCCTGGAGAATCTCTGACATCACGTCATCCCCGGGGCTTTCGTCATCCCCGACCTGATCGGGGATCTTGTCCACCGATTTGGCGTTTTTGGTGGATAAGTTGGCATTTTGCGGGGTTTGTCCACGGAAATGGGGGTTTTTGGTGGACAAGTTGGCCGGTTTGACGGGATGGAGGACGAATAAAGGCACCTCAACTGCTGGAGGTGCCTTTATTCGCTTTTAAATACTAACCAACTAAAAAACTAACCGGTTAGTGTAAATGCAAGAGGCGTGCCAAAACTCTAGTCGTGGCCGGTCATTTCCTTGCGGGCGCGCTCTACGGACTTGGAACGCTTGAGGACGAAGCCGGAGCCCAGGTACTTGGTGCGGACATCTTCATCGGCGGCAAGCTGCTCCGGGGTGCCTTCCTGCAGGATGACGCCCTCGTACAGGAGGTATGCGCGGTCTGTGATGGCAAGGGTTTCACCCACGTTGTGGTCCGTGATGATGACGCCTATGTTGCGGTACTTGAGTTTGGCGATGATGTACTGGATGTCCTCTACGGCAATGGGGTCCACACCGGCGAAGGGCTCGTCCAGAAGGATGAACTTGGGGTCTACGGCAAGGGCACGGGCAATCTCGCAGCGGCGGCGTTCACCTCCGGAGAGCTGGATTCCCAGGGATTTGCGCACCTTGGAGAGGTTGAACTCGTCGATGAGCCTTTCCATGCGCTCTACGCGCTGTTCCTTGGTCATGTCTCGGGTAGAGGACGATACTTCCATGACGGACATGATGTTGTCCTCTACGGACATGCGGCGGAAAACCGATGCCTCCTGAGGCAGGTAACCTATTCCCTGCTGGGCACGCTTGTACATGGGGAGGGTGGTGATTTCCGAGGAACCGCCCTGGTCGTCGTCTATGAAGATGCGGCCGCCGTTGGGCTTGATCTGGCCGGTAATCATATAGAAACTGGTGGTTTTGCCTGCTCCGTTGGGACCAAGGAACCCCACAATCTCTCCCTGCTCCACTTCCATGTTTACGCCCTTCACAACCGTGCGGACGCCGTATTTCTTGACAAGGTTTTCTGCTCTTAGTTTCATACTACTACTTGGTGTCTAGGGCAAGTTCTGCTGCGAAGGCCTTGAAATCAGGGTTCTTGTCCATGAGGTCCTTGGCCTTCTCTTCCGGCATGTAGGGTACTTTCTCTATCTCTTCTTCCGGGGTGACGGATACTATGATGTTCACTTTGGGAGTACCCAGAAGACCACGAAGCTTGCCTTCAAGGTCCCTGAGGAGTTTTTCCTCTATCCACTGTTTCTGGGCCTCGTTCTTTACCGTGAAATCTACAATTTTCACGCCGTCGTTCTCGCTTATCTGGATGTGGCCGTTGGCAATGGTGCTGGCAAGGCGGGGCTTGTCTGCATACTGCTTGGAGAGCTCTTTCCACTGCAGGCGGACAGTGTCGTCATCCGGCAGCTGAACAGTCACAGGAGCCGCCTCCGCAGGTTTTTCCTCTTCCTTTTTCTCCTCCATGAGTGCATTCATTGAAAGTGCCGATCCGGTCTTTGCTGCACGGCGTCGTGGTGCAGGTGCTGCAGGTGCTGCAGGTGTTACGGCAGAGGCAACTCCTTCCTCCGCGTCGCTTCGCGACCCTGTACGGGCAAATGCTCCGGAAGGAGCTACCTCTGCCTTGGGAGCTGGAGCCGGTGTTGCTACAGGCTGCGCTGCAGGCGCCTTTACCAGGAAACTGAGCTTCATGAGGGCGTACTCAATGTGCAGACGGGGATTAACGGCACTCTTGTAAGCGCTTTCGCAGCCGGTAGTGATGCCAAGGGCGTCGAAGAGGAACTTGATGTCGCAGTTTGCAGCCTGTTCCCTATAGCGGCGCTTTAGGGAGTCCGGAAGTTCCAGAAGGGCATCCAGGCCACCTGTCTTTGCTACTATGAGGTCCCTCAGATGGGAAGACAGGGAGGCAACAAAGTGGAGGGCGTTGAAGCCCTTTGCAAGGATTTCGTCAAAAGCGAGGAGGGCGGCACCGTAGTTGCCGGACAGGAAGTTGTCCACCATGGAGAAGCTGTACTCATAGTCCAGTACGCCAAGGTTGCGGATTACGTCGTCGTACTTGACTTCCGTTCCGCAGAAGGCAACGGTCTGGTCAAAGATGGTGAGCGCGTCGCGCATGGCGCCATCGGCCTTGGAGGCTATTACGTGGAGGGATTCATCGTCGATGGTGACCCCTTCCTTGTCTGCGATTCCGCGAAGGTTGCGCACCATGTCCGGGATGCTGATGCGGTTGAAGTCGTAGGTCTGGCAGCGGCTGAGGATGGTAGGGAGTATCTTGTGCTTCTCCGTTGTGGCAAGTATGAAGATAGCGTGTGCCGGGGGCTCCTCCAGCGTCTTGAGGAAAGCGTTGAAAGCCTGGGTGGAGAGCATGTGGACCTCGTCTATGATGTACACGCTGTACTTTCCCACCTGAGGCGGCACCTGGACCTGGTCCATAAGGGCCTTTATGTCCTCCACGGAATTGTTGGAGGCGGCGTCCAGCTCATGGATGCAGTAGGAGCGGCCTTCCTTGAAACTCACGCAGGACTCGCACTCCCCGCAGGGCTCCATGTCAGGTCCCGGATTGGAGCAGTTTATCATCTTGGCGAAGATACGCGCCGTGGTGGTCTTGCCCACTCCGCGCGGCCCGCAGAAAAGGTATGCATGCGCCAGCTGCCCCCTCTTTATGGAGTTTGACAGCGTCCTTGCAATGGTATCCTGGCCGATGAGCGTTTCGAAGGAGTCCGGCCTGTACTTCCTTGCCGATACAATATACTCACTCATAGACTACAAATATAAGAAAAATCCGCCAATTCCTTAACCCGTCCACCAAAAACCCCCATTTCCGTGGACAAACCCCGGGAAAAAACGGGTCTCCGTCCGCAAAAACGGCCATTTTTAGGGACGGCAAGGGCAAAAACAGGTCTCCGTCCGCAAAAACGGCTATTTTCAGGGACGGAGGAAAGCATTGGTGCGAGAAATCTGTGGCCACCCTCGGCCACATTAGAGGGAGGGGCCCCACCGGATGCGAAGCATAACGGAAGGGAGGGACGGAGGGGCGAAGCCCCGGAGGATTTCTGCACCAATGCTTCCCGAAGGAGGGTAACAAAAAACGGCTCCCGGGGAAGGGAACCGTTTTATGATGAGAGGTGTTTTCAGATTACTGGTCTTCTTCAAGACGAAGCTTCTGAACGTAGATGGCCTTCTGCATAGCCATACGCTTGATCACGGAAGGCTTCTCGAAGTTCTTGCGGGCACGCATCTCGCGGACGGCGCCGGTCTTTTCGAACTTGCGCTTGAACTTTTTAAGGGCTCTCTCGATGTTTTCGCCTTCTTTTACGGGAACGATGATCATGCTTTTTACACCTCCTTTTTCTAAATTGGGCTGCAAAGATATGACAAATTTTCTTTCCTGCCAAATTTATTTCGCTACAATTACAAGCTCAAGGGTTTCCACAGTGCCGTCGGCGAAAGTAAGCACCGCCACAATGGTGTGTGAACCGGCCGTGAGGGTGACCTCTCCGTTTCCGCTGAGGCCGTTGCCGTCGTAGCTCCAGGACACTGATACGGGATTCTGGCCTTCCGCAAGTTCAAGGGTGGGGAAGAAGCCGTCTCCGGCAGCGTAACTGCCGTTTCCGGGATCTGCAATGGCATTAAGGCCCATCTCCTGGAACGATGACACGGGAATGTTAGTGTACGTAGCCGTAAGGCAGACCTTGTTGTCCTGGGAGGAATATGAGATATTGCTCAGTTCTACATCCGTATTATTCTTGTTCCAATCTACAGGAGTATAGGACACAACGTTCTTTCTGCCGGGGAATATATAGTCCGCGAGGTTGTAGGATGTGTAGTTCAGCGATGTGGTATTTGCTGCGGGAATCACGTAGAAGCAGGGATGGCTTCCGTAAGCGTTGATGCTGTTGTAATTTCCCCATTCGGCCCATTGCTGGAAGGGAGTCAATCCTCCTACTCTCCTTACTGTGGACTTGTCCACGTGATAGATAACAAGGCCTGTGGGCAGATACTTGTCCCAGCCGCTTCCGTCGCGGCACTCATACAGGAAATACTCTCCCTCCACTTCCGTGGGAGTAGTGTATGCAACGCCGTATCTGATGGAAGGGAAACTCACATCGCCGTTAGGAAGCTGTGGAACGTCGCCCGGAGTCATCCAGCCAAGCAGGATGCGTTCTTCGGCATTGAAGTACGGAGGCGTGCGCCCGTCATTGAGGTATGCACCGGAATCCATGGTGGAGAAGTAGTACAGGCCTCCAGCCGTGCCGTTTGTCTTGTAGTCGGTATCGTAAAAGTCAGGGAGGCCAAGGGAGTGTGCGAACTCGTGGCAGGTGGTGCCGATGCCGCACATATTGCTGCCGCTGTAGCTGGAAAGCTCGGATGTGCAGAAATAAGCGTCGAACCGCTTGCCGTCAAATACGCTGCTGCGGCCAAGGGAGGTGTACTGAAGGTTCCACTGGTGCGGCCATATGGAATTTGCGGGACCGCCTTCGGCCTCGTTGTATCCGGCGTAGTAGAACAGTGCCATGTCTACAAAACCGTCGTTGTCGTAGTCGTACTTGGAGAAGTCCACCTCTGCGTCAAGGGCCTTGGCGGCGTGGATGAGGGCCTCTTCGGGCCTGGTGTCGTTGTCATCGCTGTCATTCTTCCCGTAGTATGCCATGTTGTTGGGAAGGTCCACAGGGCCGTATACGTCAAATACGGGGATGAACTGCCCGTCGGAGTTGTCAAAGTAGAAATCCCTCACAGATCCTGTTCCGCCGTTAGCGGAATAACCTTCCTGGTTAAGAAGGGCGGTGAATTTGGCGTTGGCATCTGTAGTCTTGAACGTAACGTCGGTGAACTGTACCAGGAAAACTGGGATGTGGCGTTCCCCGTGGGTCATGGCGTTGTCCGTATGGGTGCGTGGCCTGGTACTGTTTGCCGCCTTCCTTCTTGCGATGGCGTTCTTGCGGGCTTCAGGATTAATTGTGGAAGGCCTCCACCATCCGTCCTGGTCCTGTTTTACAACCTGGTCGGGGCCTGCGATGGTAGTCCAGTTGAAGAACTCGTCTCCGTGGCGCTGGAGCATGATGGTGGTTCCGTCCGGCTGCACTGCAGTGAAAGGTACGGGGCTGGCCGGGATGGCATTTGCAACAGTGCAGATGAGAGCGGCAACGGCCGCGGCGATAATATTCCTTGTTCTCATATGCCCTTACTTTTTAACGATGAAACATGTGCCGGGTTCAGCCTTGAACCATAGGAGATTGTCGCTTTCTGCAATTACGGTGGCGTTGTATACAGAGTGCAGTACCTCCTTGTTCCCGCTCTTGACAACCACATCGACACTGGCCGATGACCCTTCCGTTGCGTCGGACTTGATTCCGGAAACGATGACTGCGGAGTAGGAACTTTGGTTCATGAGCCTGAGTTCCAGGGAACCGCCTTTTTCCTTGCGTCCCGCCTGGTTCCAGCCATCGGTTCCAAGCACGTAATTCATATCTGCGATGCCGTAGAAGCCAGGAGTATTTACATCAAGATAAGGATCTTTCCCGCCTTGGATTACCATTACGGAGAAAGATGCATCGCCGCCGGTAAAACTGATTGTGGCCTGCCTCTGGGCATAGGTATCGTTGGGTTCTGCCACAAAACTTTCCGTGGCCTCTTTCAAGGCCTTTGTCTCTATGTGCTTCACCCAGGGTGCGCTGCATTCTATGGTGTAGTCCACATTGGTCCTTGTCCTGACGGCGAACTCTCCGCCCTTCCATCCGAAGGAGGCAGTGGAGCCGTCGCTAAGGATGACATCCTTCTGGCCCTGCACCACGGGAATCTCTACGCTCAAGGTCCCGAAGCTGATCTTCAGGGAGCCCTCACGGGAGCCGATGTTCTCGTTGGGATCAAGGGCGTGGCAGGAAACAGTTGCGTCCCCGGCATATCCTTTGGAAGTGTCCAGGACAAGCCAGTCCTTCCCGGACACTACTTCTGCGGTCCAGACGGACGGGGACTTGAAAGTGGCCTTGGAGACCTCCGTTCCGGAAAGGGTTATCGTAGATGGGCTGAAATAGGTATCCATCCCTCCCTGGACGATGTTTACGGAGCGCTTGCCCTTTCCGGCAGTGACAGTTATGCCAAGTGTCCTTGGCTCATTCCCCGTATTTGGGGATAGTAAAACGGTAAAACTGCCGTTATTGTCACGGTCGGCAGATACGTTCTCGATGCTGGCCCACTCTGCTTGTGAAATCTCTGCTTTCCACTTGAGGTCGCACTGGACATTTACCTTTACGCTCTGCTGGAGGGCGTGCGGTGTTTCGGTGTCTGGCCGGACAATAAGCATTTCCGGAGTCCTGTAGGCGTCGAAATCCAGGATGCCGCATGCGGAGAATGCTCTGGCAATGAATAAAATGGAGAGGAAATACAATCCCGTCCTTATAATATTTTGCTTCATATTCTGAAAAAAATGTATGCAAATATAATAAATTATATTCTTTTTTGCTACATTTGTAATGTAACAAGAAAGTTAACCAAAAGATTGCCATATGAAAAAGAAATCCCCAGAAACCACGTACCCCTGGAAGTTCGCTTCCGTGGGCGGAACCGTCAGAGTAAACATCCAGAGCGGGCAGGACATCGCCCATCTTGGAGAACTTGACCGCAAGCTATGGACAGTCCTCAGCTGCCCTACCCAGGGCCTGGAATTTGACGCCAGGACGCTGGCCCTCATTGACGTGGACGGCGACGGCCGTATCCGCGTGGACGAGGTAATCAAGACCGCGCAGTGGCTCACCCGTATCCTCAAGGATCCGGACATCCTCCTCAAGGAGCCCTCGGAGCTGGCCTTCGACCAGTTCAACACTGAAGACCCTGACGGCGCCAGGCTGCAGGCATCGGCAAGGCAGATTCTTGCAAATCTCAAGCTGGAAAAAGAGTCCATCGGTCTTGAAGACACCGCGGACAACGTGAAGATCTTTGCCGATACAAAGTTCAACGGGGACGGAATCATAACTCCCGCGTCGGCGGAGGCAGAGGCAGATGCAAAGCTCATAGAGACCATCGCCGGCATCGCTTCCGCAGTGGACCGCAGCGGAGCCGCAGGCGTTACGGCAGAGCAGATAGAGGCCTTTTACGCCGCCTGTGCGGACTATGTGGCATGGAAGGAAGCCGGCACGGCTGAAGTCTTCCCGTACGGTGACGCCACCGCTGACGCCCTTGCAGCCGTAGACGCCGTCAAGGCCAAGGTTGCCGATTACTTCATGCGCTGCCGCCTGGTGGGCTTCGACGCCGCCATCGCGGGTGCCGTGGACGTCAGCGTGGACAAGATCGCCGCCATCGAGGGGAACCTTGCCGATGCCGCCCCTGAAATCGGCCTCCAGCCCCTTGCAAAACCTAACGCTGAGGGAAAACTTGACCTCACCGCCGGCCTCAATCCCGCCTGGAAGGGCGCGATCGAGGCCATGGCAGCCCTTGTAGCCCCCAAGAAGAAAGCTCTCACTGAGGCCGACTGGAACGCCATCCTGGCATCCTTTGCACCGTATACAGCATGGCTTGGCGCCAAGAAGGGTGCAGAGGTCGAGGCCCTTGGCCTTGACTGCATAAAGGCCATCCTCAAGGAAGACCGCAAGGCCGCCCTCCTGGAGCTTGTGGAGAAGGACAAGGCAGAGGAAGCCAACGCCCTTTCTATCGAGGAAGTTGACAAGCTTCTGCGCCTGGCCCACAATTTCTACCGCTTCCTTAACAACTATGTGGTTCTGTCCGATTTCTATGCCCCGGACCAGAAGGCAGTGTTCCAGGCAGGCCGCCTGTACATTGACCAGCGCAGCACGGACCTCTGCGTCAAGGTGGCTGGCCCCGCGCCGGAAATATCGTCCCTGAGCGGTATGTACATCCTTTACTGCGCCTGCACCAGCGAGAAACTGGGCAAGAGTTTCAATATTGCAGCAGTGCTTACCGACGGCGACGTTGACGGTCTCCGCGTGGGCAAGAACGCCGTGTTCTATGACAGGGAAGGCAACGACTACACCGCACAGGTAGTGGCCATTGTGGAGAATCCTCTGTCTATCCGCCAGGCCTTCTGGGCGCCGTATAAGAAGGTTGCACGCTTCATCAGCGACCGTATAGACAAGAAGGCCGCAGAAAAGAATGAAAAGTCTATGGCTGGCTTGACCACTGCCACAAATAATGCTGCCGATGGAAAGGCTGCTACTACAGCAGCCGTGTTCGACATTGCCAAGTTCGCCGGCATCTTTGCAGCCATCGGCATGGCCCTGGGCCTTGTTGGCGCCGCCCTTGCCGGTGTTGTGGCGGCCCTGAAGGGCATTACCTGGTGGCAGGTGCTCATAGTAATCGCCGTAGTGATGCTCATCATCTCCGGCCCGTCCATGTTCATAGCATGGAGAAAGCTCCGCAAGCGTGACCTGGGTCCCGTCCTCAATGCCAACGGCTGGGCAATCAATGCCAATGCCCTTGTAAACACCAAGTTCGGCAAGACCCTCACATCGCTGGCCAAGTTCCCCAAGCTCACCGCGGTTGATGCAGAAGCCCGCAAGAAGGCTGCCCGCAGGCGCTTCTGGTGCTGGTTCTGCGGCATAATCATAGTAGCCGCAGTGGCTCTCTGGCTCTTCAATGTGCTTGCCCCCATCGGCATCAAGAGTCCTCTCAAATGCTACAATCCGGATCCGGTAGAGGAATGCTGCGAAGCCCCCTGTGAGGCCGAGGCCGAGCCCCAGGCAGAACTGCCTGCTGAAGAAACTGCAGAATAATGGATACTCCGTTCCCATATTCCCAGTACGTCACCGGGAAGAATTTCGTGGGGCGGAGCCGCGACGTCACTCTCCTTGGGAACCTCCTTTCCCAGGGAGAGCACATCGTGCTTTCAGAGCCTCCAAAGACCGGCAAGACCTCCCTGGTGCAGCAGACACTTGTATCCATGAAGATGCAGGGCAGGAGTTTCGCAGTAGGACAGATGTCGGCCCTGAACATACGTACGCTGGAAGAGCTACTGCTGCGCCTTGGCTCCACCGTCATCATGATGGCCTGCTCTACTCCGCAGGAATATGCATCGGTGGTGGAGAGATATCTTGGAGGCACCCACTTTGTCTTTGACCCCACTGCGTTTGCGGAAAGGGGAGAGGTCCTCTCTCTTGGCTGGGACCTTGACAGGGCCGATGTGGATGCCCTCCTGGGCTTCCCCTTCAAGCTTGCCGCCCAGAGGGGATCGTCCATGTACCTTATTGTGGACGAGTTCCAGTGCGTGACTCTCCTTGAAGATCCGGACAAGTTCCTGGTTCCCCTTAACGCCGCCATGAAAGATGCACGGGCAAACGGTCTGAAGGGCTTTTCCTTCATTCTCTGCGGCTCCGGGGTCAACGCCATGCACCGCATTTTCCGCAGCTCTCTCCTTTTCCACAGGCAGGTAGAGAGGGTGGCGCTCTCTCCCATAGACCAGAGGGAAATGGCGGACCACGTCATGAAAGGCTTCCTGGCCGGCGGTAAGGTCATAACATCGGAGCTCATGCAGGGCGCCTGCGCCCTTTTCAAGGGCCATCCATGGTATATCAACCATTTCTGCGCCATATGCGACTCCATGACGCGCGGCTACATTATGGAACCCGTGCTGGTAGATGCCCTGTCCTGCCTTGTGAGCGTTCACGAGCCACGTTTCCAGGACACTGTGAACGGCCTCACCACACATCAGGTTAATTTCCTCAAGGCGGCAGCCCAGGGAGTGACCCGCTTCAGCGCATCGGACGTCATAGCCCGGTACGGCCTTCATTCATCGGCCAATGTAAAAAGGGTGAAGGACGCCCTCATGAAAAAGGAAGTGCTCACTTTTGACGAGAACGACGCCCCGGTGTTCCTGGATCCGCTGTTCGAATACTGGGTAAAGAAATACTATTTCCAGATTGAGCAATGAAAAAGATAGCAGTACTCACTGGCGCCGGCGTTAGCGCAGAGAGCGGTTTCTCCACCTTCCGTGACAGCGGTGGGCTATGGGAGAAGTACGATGTAAACGACGTTGCCTCCATAGAGGGCTGGTACCGCAACCGGAAGCTGGTGCTGGACTTCTACAACGGCCTCCGCGTCCAGCTCCGTGATGCAAAGCCCAACCGTGCGCATGAGTTAATTGCGGAGCTTGAGAAGAAGTACAAGGTGGATGTCATAACCCAGAACGTGGACAACCTGCACGAGAGGGCCGGCTCCACGCATGTGGTGCACCTTCACGGGGAGCTCACAAAAGTGCGTCCGGAAAACGGAGTGTACGATAATTCCGGCTCCGAGAGGGAAGTGATAGACATTGGCTACGATGCCGTCCATCTTGGGGACCTTGCCCCCAACGGCAGCCAGCTCAGGCCCCACATCGTGTTCTTCGGGGAAGCGGTTCCAAAGATAGAGCAGGCCATAGACCTGGTTTCCGCTGCCGATATCCTCCTTATCGTGGGGTCTTCCCTGCAGGTCTATCCCGCCGCCGGCCTGTACCGTTACGCCGGCAACGACACACCAATATATGTTATAGATCCCAAGCCCGTGCCCATCCACGACTCCCGGGTTACCATGATCCCGGAAGTGGCCACCGTGGGCATGCAGAAGTTTGTGGAAATGCTGTAGGGTCTTGAGACGCAAGGCACCTTCCATGGTGCATTTTGTAACTGGCTGGTAATAAGTTACTTATTGAACTAAATATGGAAGGTCCCCCGGAAAAACAGGGGACCTTCCATGTGTTAAATCATAATTATCTGATAATCAGGCGTATATAAAAGGGGCCATGGAAGGTGTTATTTCTTCACCCTGCCGGTAAAGTGGTCCATCACGGTATATAAGCCGCAGATGTCGCCGAAGACAAGGTTGAAAAGGCCCTTGGGGAATATTCCCTGGTTGAAGCGGATGAAGTGCTGGCCAAAGGGGATGCCCACAAAGTCGCGGTTACGCTCGATACCCTTCAGGACCTTCTTTGCAACCACTTCCGGCTTCTGTACCTTGAAGACGGACTTGATGCCGTCAAACATGCCTGTATTGATGAAATAAGGTGCTACTGTAGTAATCTTCACCGGGCTCTTTTCACGTTCCAGCTCTATGCGGACGCTGTCGGACCAGCCGATGGCGCCCCACTTGGCACCGCAGTACAGCGACATCCTGGGGATGGGCAGCATGCCGGCGGCCGATGCTATGTTGCAGATGTGGCCCGTGCCGCGCTCACGCATGTCGTTGATGAAGCGAAGGGCAACGTACATTGCTCCCTTGGTGTCGATGTCTATGGTGAGGTCGATATCCTTGTCCGTCTGCTCCCAGAAGAACTTGTTGTTGGTTATGATGCCGGCGTTGTTGATGAGGATGTCAACCGGAGGGCAGGCCGCCTTGGTTGCGGCTGCCGCGGCATCGATGGACGCAGGAGAAGAGATATCGGCCTTTGTGCCCCAGACCTTGCCAAGGGCGGATAGTTCCTGGATGGTTGCGGCGATTGCGGTCTCGTTGATGTCCCAGATTATTACCTGAGCCGCCTTCTTTTCCAGGCAGCCTATGGCCATGAGTTTGCCTATACCGGAGCATCCACCGGTGATAAGGACGGTTTTACCTTCTATTTTCATATTATTCTGCGCTCAGAAGGAGCATTTTCTTGATTATACCAAAGAGTTTGTAGGGCATGTAGCGGAATTTGAGGTCTATCCAAGTGGGAGACTTGATGACCGCTCTCTCATGGGTGAAGGCCAGGAAGCTGCGTTCGCTGTGATAGCTGCCCATGCCGGAATTGCCCACGCCGCCAAAAGGCACGTTGCTGTTGGCGATGTGCATGATGGTGTCGTTGATGCAGGCGCCGCCGGAGGTGGTTCTGCCAATTATATCCCAGCCGTCGCAGCCTTTGCCGAAGTAGTAGAATGCCAGCGGCTTCTCACGGCCGTTCACAAAGTCTTCGACCTCCTTGCGGTCCTTGAAGGTGAGGATGGGGAATATGGGGCCAAAGATCTCCTCCTGCATCACGGGAGCATCGGGCGAAACTCCCTCCAGAAGGGTGGGTTCTATCCAGAGGTTCTCCTTGTTTGAGCGGCCTCCTGCGATGATTTTACCGTCCTTGAAGTAGCCGGTAAGGCGGTCAAAGGCACTCTCCTTGACTATGTGGACAAACTTGTCCGATTTCTCCGTGCCATCCGGGTACAGTCCGGCAAGCTCTTTCTCGAATGCCTCTACGAAGGCGTCCTTGATGTCTTCATGGAGGAAGAGATAGTCCGGGGCGATGCAGGTCTGACCGCTGTTGAGGCACTTTCCCCAGGCTATGCGGCGGGCGGCAATCTGGATGTTGGCTTCCTTGTCCACGATGCAGGGGCTCTTTCCGCCAAGTTCAAGGATCATGGGTGTAAGGTACTGCGCCTGCGCTGCCGCGGCAATGCGTGCCAGTGAAGGGCTGCCGGTGAGGAAAAGGATGTCGTACTTATGGCGGAACAGTTCTCCGTTCACAAGGCGGTTGCCCTGTACCACGGCCACGTATTCCTCTGCGAATGTGTCCTTGATGAACTCCTCAATTACTTTGGAGATATTGGGAACATAGGGAGAAGGCTTCAGAATGGCCGTGCATCCGGCGGCTATGCAGCCAACCAGCGGGTTCAGCAGCAACTGGACAGGATAGTTCCAGGGGCTCACGATGAGCGCACAGCCAAGGGGCTCACGGACTATGTAACTTGAAGACGGCATTACCGGAAGGTTTGTGGGCCGGCAGCGCCGCTTTGCCCACTTTCCTACTTTGCGTATTGCTTCTCCAAGTTCACCGTAAACAAGGCCCAGTTCTGTCATGAAGGCCTCTTCGTAGCTTTTGTGAAGGTCTTGCCAAAGGGCGTCGCAAAGGGGTTTCTCCCACTTCTTGAGCCCGGCGTTGAATGCTTTAAGCTGAGATTTGCGCCACTTGACGTCGCGCGTTGTTCCGGTGGCATAGAAACCCCTCTGTTTGAGTACAAGCTCTTCTATGCGCTCCGGAGTAGTGTTTTCGAGTGTCATTGTTTTGGGTTTTAGCTATGCAAAGTTAGCAATAATAATGGCATCATTTTTTTCGCAACCCTATTGTAAATCAACAAATAATTCCTATCTTTGCAGTCCCAATTTTTTAACGGCTGAAAGGCAGAGTAAGTGCTGGGAAGGTCCAGACGCCTCAGGCTCAAACTTTTAAACAAGTTTTTGTAAAATGTACGCAATCGTAGACATTGCAAGCCAGCAGTTCAAGGTAGAAGCTGGACAGGACATTTTCGTGAACAGGCTGCAGGCCAAGAACGGAGAGTCCGTGGAGTTCGCCAAGGTCCTCCTCATCGACAATGAGGGCGCCGTAAAGGTAGGTACTCCTTATGTTGATGGAGCAGTTGTCAAGGCCACCGTCCTGGACGATGACGCAAAGGCAAAGAAAGTGCTCGTGTTCAAGAAAATCCGCCGCAAGGGATTCCAGACTCTGAACGGTCACCGTCAGAAGCTCACCAAGATCCACATCGACGCTATCGCTTAACTTTAAAAGGAGAAACAGATTATGGCACACAAGAAAGGTCAATCCAGTTCCAAGAACGGCCGTGAGTCCCATTCCAAGAGACTTGGCATCAAGAAGTTCGGCGAAGAGGTCGTAAAGGCCGGCAACATCATCGTACGCCAGAGGGGTACCGCCCACAATCCGGGCCTCAACGTCGGCATGGGTAAAGATCACACTCTTTACGCCCTTGTAGACGGAACCGTAAAGTTCACCCGCAAGCGTGAGAACAAGTCCTTCGTTTCCGTAGTTCCCTTTGAGAACTAATCCGGAGGACAATGTGAAATTGAGGAGGACATGTGACATCACAGTCCTCCTTTGTTATTAAAACACTATGCTTACACTCAAAACCCTGCGTGAAGACCCCGAGATGGTCATCCGCAAACTCGCAAAAAAGCATTTCGACGCCCGTGAGATAGTTATGGACGTCATAGCCATGGACGACAGGCGCAAAGCCATCCAGCAGGAATCCGACGCCCTCCTTGGCCAGCAGAAGAAGGCCGCCGCAGAAATCGGCGCTCTCATGAAGGCCGGCAAGAAGGAAGAGGCAGAGGCCGCAAAGGCACAGGTCGCAGCCCTCAAGGCCCGCTCCCAGGAGCTCCTTGCAGAGGCCGATGCCAACGCCGCCGCACTCCAGGACAAGCTTGTCCTTCTCCCCAACCTCCCGTACGACCTCGTACCGGAAGGCGCTGGCGCAGAGGACAACCTGGTAGTGAAGATGGGCGGACCGGAGCCCAACCTCCCGGAAGGCGCTCTCCCTCACTGGGAACTTGCAAAGAAGTACGATATCATCGACTTCGACCTTGGCGTAAAGATCACCGGCGCGGGTTTCCCCGTGTACAAGGGTAAGGGTGCAAAGCTCCAGAGGGCCCTCATCAACTTCTTCCTGGACCGCAACACAGCGGCCGGCTACAAGGAGGTAGAGCCCCCTGTGATGGTGAACGCGGCATCCGGCTTCGGCACCGGCCAGCTTCCGGACAAGGAAGGCCAGATGTACCACGCCACCATCGACAATTTCTATATGGTCCCCACCGCTGAGGTGCCTGTGACCAATATTTTCCGCGACGTCATCCTGGGTGCCGATGAGTTCCCGCAGAAGCTCACCGCCTACACTCCTTGCTTCCGCAGGGAGGCAGGTTCCTATGGCAAGGACGTCCGCGGTCTCAACCGCCTGCACCAGTTTGACAAGGTGGAAATCGTCCGTGTGGAAAAGCCGGAGAACAGCTACGCCGCCCTGGATGAGATGATTGCACACGTAGAGAGCCTGGTTAACGAGCTTGGCCTCAAGTACCGTATCCTCCGCCTTTGCGGCGGAGACATGAGCTTCACCAGCGCCATCACCTATGACTTCGAGCTCTACAGTGCAGCCCAGGGCCGTTGGCTTGAGATTTCTTCCGTCTCCAACTTCGAGAGTTACCAGGCAAACCGCCTGCACCTCCGCTACAAGGACCAGGACGGCAAGATGCAGCTTGCGCACACCCTCAACGGCAGCTCCCTTGCCCTTCCGCGCGTAGTTGCAGCCCTCCTGGAGGACAACCAGAAGGACGGATACATCGAGATTCCGGAATGCCTCCGTCCTTACACCGGTTTTGACCGCATTGACTAGCGAGAGAATCATACTTGGAATAGACCCCGGAACCCAGCTTCTGGGTTTCGGGATCATTCGTTCCATGGGAAAGAAGGCGGAGTACGTGGATATGGGCGTACTGGACCTGAGGAAGGAGAAGGACGCATATGTGAAACTCAGGCAGATCTACGACACCATAAGCGAGGTTTGCAAGAGCTATCACCCCACGGAACTGGCAATCGAGAGCCCTTTCTACGGCAAGAACGCGCA
>JAEEGJ010011665.1_pt1 | contig 22180 bp, 18 predicted proteins | sample 8958761 | NCBI WGS metagenome assembly JAEEGJ01 (sample SAMN16246546, study PRJNA631951) | gut metagenome | biome: gut microbiome; feature: rumen; material: RS-attached | host: Bos | place: Iran: Karaj | collected 2018-10 | reverse complement strand
CGCCGACCTGGATGGTGGGATAGTAGGGTCCGGTCTTGGAGCCGATGTGCATGGGCACGGCGGTGGACATAAGAAGGCTCTGGGCGATCTGACGGGTGGTGTGGCCGGAGAGGGTCACGTTATTCTCACGCAGGTACTGGCCGAGGGTGGCAGTCAGGCCGGTGATGTGGGGGGCGGCCATGGAGGTGCCGGACATCAGCTCATACTTGTCGGAGCCGCCGACGTTGCCGCTGGAGGTCTTGTTGGTGCCCCAGAGGGAGTAGATGTTGCCGCCGGGAGCGGTGATCTCGGGCTTCATGAGCAGCGAGCCGGGAACGCCCCAGGAGGAGAAGACGCTCATTTCCGCATTGTCCGTGACCTGCATATGAGAGACTTCGGAGCTGACGCTCACGGTGCCGGTATAGTAGGTGATGGAGCCGGCGGTGTGGGCGGTGGAGTTCGCCTTGATCGTGTTGGCGTCGGCCAGGGTGATGGAGACCATCGGGAAGGTGCCGGTGTAGTCGTCGAGGGACATGTTGATGGTGCCGGCCGCATTGTTGGCGACGATCAGGGCCTTGGGGTTGTAGGATTTCAGGTTATTGCCCTTCTCATAGAAGGAGATGTCGCCGCGGTTGCAGATAACGATCTTGCCGGAGAGGCTGACCGCGCTGTTGACCGTGGAATAGTCGCTGGCGTTGCCCGGCGCATCCACGTAGACGTAGCTGTAGCTGCCGCCGATGGTGGTCATCTTGGCGCCGGTGGAGTCGGTCTCATTATAGAAGACCTTCTGGCTGCCGTTGAAGGTCAGCGGGCTGCCGGTGACGCCGGTATTTTCGGCGGAGGCGACGCAGAGGCTGTTGGTGTAGGAGCCGGGGCTGCCGCCGGTGTGCATGTAGGCGTCCTGAATGTAGAGCTCGCCGTTATCCAGCCAGTAGGGGAAATCGTAGGCGTTGCCGGCGGAGATGGACACCACAGTCTTGGTGTTGGAGCTGGCGTTGGCGATCTTGTTCATCGTGGTCTGATAGCTGGTGGAGTAGGTGAAGCCCTGGCTGGAGGAGCCCAGAGACAGGTTCACCGCGTCGCAGCCCAGAACGATGGCGTCCTCGATGGCGACCATGTAGTCGGAATCGTAAGCGCCGCCGCCGGAGCCGAAGACCTTCATGATGAAAAGCTGGGCGTCAGGGGCCATGCCGACGACGTGGACGCTGTCCGCAGCTTCCACGTAGGAGCTGCCGCTCTTGATGTAGCGGTTGGCCGCGGCGATGCCCGCCACGTGAGAGCCGTGCTCGCCCTGGGTGTCGCTCAGGTGGTTGATGGTGGTGTTCTCATCCACGTAGTTGTAGCCGAACGGGATCTTGGCGGAGACGTAGGTCGCGCCGGAGCCGTTGAGCTGGCTCTTGATGGAGCTCAGGTTGGCGGAGGTGAAGAGGCTGACGGTCTTGCCGGTCTGCTGAATGGCATAGTTGAAGGCGTCGGCATTCATGGACTGGTGGGTGGTATCCAGACCGGTGTCGATGATGGCGATGCGGGAGCCCGCGCCGGTGTAGCCCTCGGCCCAGGTGTCAGCAGCGCCGACCATGTAGGTGGAGGTGTTGGCGGTGTTCGGCCGATCGCCTTCCTCGCCTTCCACGGTCGTGGGGGGGTCGTAACGGTTTTCCAGGAAGACGTCCTTGACGCCGGGGATGGACTTGATCTTCGCAATGTCGCCGTAGCGGACGTTCGCAGAGATCGCGTTCATCGTCAGGGTGATGTTCCACTTGACGTCCAGCTTGGAGCCAACGGCGGCCTCGATCTGATTGGTCAGGGCGGCTTGGCTGCTGCGGAGGCTCTGGCGGTAGGAAACAGCCGCGGCGTTCTCCGCGACGTTGTTCATGCTGTAGCCTGCGTCAAAGGTGGAGGGCTGGTCGAGCTCGATCGTCACACGGACGATATCGCTCAACGCGTGTTCTTCCTGTTCGATCAGCCGTCCGTCGGCAAGCGGCGTTTCCGCGGTCTTGTCGGTCAGGGGGTTCGCAAATGCGGGAACCGTGACGGACAAAACCATCGTCAGCGTCAGCAGCAGGCAGAGCAGCCGTCGAAGGGCGCGGGATGTTGTCATTCGAATCGCTCCTTATAAGATAGAATCCGGAGAATCAGTCTCCGATGCATTATTTAATCATAATGAACGGAAAAAATCAATTGCCGGGTTTCATTTTTTCGCAAAATAACACAAACGGCATCATCTTCGCCTGCCCTGCCACGGGCGGATGAACGCTCGCCTCTCCCCCGCCCGTCCCAAACGTCCGTATAATTTGCGAACGATTCGCAAATTGTTCTTGACAAGCGCGGAGCAGCCTGCTATTATAATTTGCGAATCATTCGCAAATTGGAGGAGCACCATGAACGCCTATCGCACGCAGCCGCGGAAACGGCTGCTTGAATATCTTTCCGCCCACGCGGACGAATCCCTCTCCGCCGGGCAGATCGCCTCGGCTCTGCCGGAGATCAGCGTCAGCGCGGTCTATCGCAACCTTGCCGCCCTGGAACAGGACGGGTCGGTCCGCCAGGTGACGCGCACGGATTCCCGGGAGCGCCTGTATCAGTTCGCCGCCGCCGGCCAGTGCCGCCGTCATCTGCATCTGAGCTGCAAGCGCTGCGGCAAGACGTTCCACATGAACGAGGCCGAGACCGAGGAGCTGGTCCGCAGCATCGCTGCGCTGGACCGCTTTGCCGTGGATCGCAGTGAAACCGTGCTCTACGGCGTCTGCGAGGACTGCCAGCTCTGCAAAAAATAGGGAGTGGATCACAATGAAAAAGAGAGTATTCGCCTGTATTCTGGCCCTTTGCCTGTGCGCGGGCCTGTTCGTCGGACTGATTGCCGGCTGTTCCCATTCCGAAAACGCCCCCGACCCAAGCAAGCCGCAGATCGTGGTGACGGTCTTCCCGATCTATGACTGGATGCAGAATCTGCTCAGCGACCGGGCCGGGGAATTCGGGCTGACCCTGCTGGAGAACTCCGGCGCGGATCTGCACAACTACCAGCCGACCGTAAACGATATCTACGCCCTGTCCAACTGCGACCTGTTCGTCTACATCGGCGGCGAATCCGACCAATGGGTGGCCGACGCCCTGACCCAGGCCGCAAACAAGGATATGATCGTGGTCAACCTGATGGACGCGCTCGGCGCCCTCGCCCGCGAGGAGGAGCTGCCCGAGGGCTTGACCGAGGACGAACACGAACACGGGCACGAGCACGAAGGGCCGGAGTATGACGAGCACATCTGGCTCTCGGTCAGAAACGCCGCCGCGCTCTGCCGGGTCCTGACCGACGCGCTGGCAAAGCTGGACGCCGCAAACGCGGAGGAATACCGCGAGAACTGCGAAGCCTACACCGCCCAGCTCGATATGCTGGACGCCGGCTTTACCCGCGTGGTGAACGACGCGCCGACGAAGACCCTGCTCTTCGCAGACCGCTATCCCTTCCTCTATCTGGTGAAGGACTACGGTCTGACGGCCTACGCCGCCTTCTCCGGCTGCTCAGCGGAGACGGAGGCCTCGTTTGAGATGATCCGATTCCTCGTGGGCAAGGTGGACGAGCTGGGGCTGAAGCACGTGATCGTGCTGGAAAGCGGCGATCAGCGGATCGCCACGACGATCATCTCGGAATCCCGCGACAAGGACGCGGAGATCCTGACGCTCAACTCCATGCAGTCGGTCACGATGGACGACGTCAAAAACGGCGTCTCCTACTTTGGTCTGATGCAGGAAAACCTTGCCGTTCTGGAAGCGGCACTGGCGAATTGAGGGGTGCAAGATGGCGCTGTTGACCTGTGAAGACCTCTCCCTCGGCTACGAGGGAAAACCGATCCTGGAGCACGTCAGCTTCCGCGTGGAAGCCGGCGACTACCTCTGCATCGTGGGTGAGAACGGCTCCGGCAAATCCACCCTGATCAAAACCATCCTCGGTCTGCGGCGGCCCCTGCACGGGAAAATCTACGCCGGAGACCGGCCGTCCGGAACCGGCGGCGGGAAGCTGCCGCCGTCGAAACGGCTCAAGCGCAGCGAGATCGGCTATCTGCCCCAGCAGACCGTGGTGCAGCGGGATTTTCCGGCGAGCGTGCTGGAGATCGTCCGCTCCGGCTGCCAGGGACGGCAGGGGCTGCGGCCCTTCTACTCAAAGGCGGACAAGCAGCTTGCCATGGAAAACATCCGCCGGATGGGACTTGAGAAGCTGGTCAAGCGCTGTTACCGGGATCTCTCCGGCGGACAGCAGCAGCGGGTCCTGCTGGCGCGGGCGCTCTGCGCCACGCGCAGGCTGCTCCTGCTGGACGAGCCGGTCTCGGGGCTGGACCCCCGCGTGACCGCGGAGATGTATCAGCTCATCTCCGATCTCAACCGCAAGGAGGGCGTCACAATCATCATGGTCTCCCATGATCTTGGCGCAGCCCTGCAGTACGCGACCCACATTTTGCACGTCGGCGCGCACGTCTGGTTCGGAACGCGGGACGACTATCTGCAGAGCAAGGTCGGCAGCAGCTTTTTGAAGCAGGGAGGGATACCGGAATGAATCTTGCGAATTATATTCAGCTACCCTTCGTTCAAAACGCTTTGATCGTCGGCGTTCTGGTTTCGCTCTGCACGGCCCTGCTCGGCGTGACACTGGTGCTGCGGCGGTTCTCCTTCATCGGCGACGGGCTGAGCCACGTGGCCTTCGGCGCAATGACGGTCGCCGCCGTGGTCGGGCTGACGAACGACATGGTTCTGGTCCTGCCCGTGACCGTGGTCTGCGCCGTCCTCCTGCTCAGCGTGGGGCAGCACGCCAAGGTCAAGGGCGACGCCTCGGTCGCCATGATCTCGGTCGGGGCGCTGGCCGTCGGCTATCTGCTGATGAACCTGTTCCCGCCCTCCGGCCGGTCAAACATTTCCGGCGACGTGTGCACGACCCTTTTCGGCGGCACCTCGATCCTGACCCTCCGGCCGGAGGAGGTGACGATTTCCATCGTCCTGTCCGCCGTTGTGGTTCTGTTCTTCATCTTCTTCTATCATAAAATATTTGCAATCACCTTTGACGAGAGCTTTGCCAGCGCGACCGGCGCGCGGACGAAGCTCTACAATCTGCTCCTGGCCGTTGTGATCGCGGTGGTGGTCGTCCTGGCGATGGACCTGGTCGGCTCCCTGCTGATCTCGGCCCTGGTGGTCTTCCCTGCCCTGTCCGCCATGCGGATCTTCAAGAGCTTCCGCTCCGTGACGGTCTGCGCCGCGGTCATCAGCGTGACCTGCACGATCACCGGAATCCTCTCAGCGGCCCAGTTCAATACCCCCGTCGGCTCTACCATCGTGGTTGCGGATATCGTGGTCTTCACCGTATTCAGTCTGATCGGCTGGATCACCCAGAAATAGGAGGTACGTGCATGAAAAAACGGATTATCATTCTGCTGGCTCTCTGTCTGCTGCTCTGCGCCTGTCAAAAGCAGGACGGCGCCCCGGAAAGCGCTGACAAGCTCCCCACCGTGATCAGCCAGGCGGAATACGTGGAATATCAGAACCTGTTTTTCAACAAGCAGGCCGACGCCTTCGTCGGACAGCACGTCACGAAAACCGGGACGCTGGTTCTGCTGGAGGACAACTGGGCGAACGTCACGCGGTACTACGTATGGGGCTACTACGACCAAACCAAATGCTGCGACTGGCAGTGGGAGTTCGTGCCGAAGGACCCCGACGATCTGCCGCCGGCCGGCTCGCTGGTGGAGATGACCGGAACGCTGGAGTATGACGAAGCCGCGCTGGACAAGTACTGGTATACCGGCGCCGAGGTCTCGGTCAAGACGAGGTACGAGGGCGAAAGCTGCGACGTGGATCTCTCGCTGATGGACGGGACCCTGGAGCGGGTTCAGCTCCTGAACCTCCTCCACACCCCGGAACGGTACAACGGCAAGACCGTCCGCCTCTACGGTCGGGTCCAGACCACGACCTCGATCCAGCACCCCTACTATGACAACGTCTGGTCCCTGCAATTTACCACGGACGGCGCTGTCCCCGCGACGGGCGTCTGCGTGATGGTCACCGGCACCTGGCAGGACGGCGTTCTGACGAACGCGACCGTGGCGGAAACGAAGGATTACTGATCCGGCGGACGCGGCAAACCCCCGTGATAACAGTTCGAGCGGCAAGGAATGGCCTTGCCGCCCGATGCTTGTATGGATTCAAAAAAGGCAGGGGCTTTGCGGTCACGCAAGGCCCCTGTTGGCTGCGGGAGAACGGTCAGTCTCCTTTTTTGAGAAAGACGCGGAGCAGAAGTCCGGCGCCGACGGCGGCCGGGACCAGCATCAGAAACAGATCCAGCACCGAGCCGACAAAGGTCAGGCTCGTGCCCAGGATCACGGAGAGGACCAGCATGGCGATCAGCACCGGCAGCGCGATCTTTGCCGCCTTGTGACCGGTGGATACCAGAAGGATCACGTCCAGCAGGATCAGCGCGATCAGGATCCCGCCCGTGGAAACGGACCCGAACCGATAGAAGCCCCAGGAATAGACCCGGACGCTCTTAAAAAACATGAAAACGCCTACAGCGATCAGGGCGGCCCCGATCAGCAGCAGCTTATCTCTCTGTCTCAGCATGGCAAGCGCCTCCTTCTGTGAGATCTGATCCTGCAAAGCCCGAACCGGCTTTGCCCTTACAGGAGCGCCCGGCCGGCGCCCCAGGCCTTGCCGACGACCTCGCCGACCAGATTGTATTCATTGTTGAACGGGTCGAACGCAATCGGGCGGACCTTGGCCAGATCGACCTTGCCGTCCGTCAGCGCCGCCTCGTCCACGCTGACGTTGACGATCTCGCCCTTGAGGATGCAGGTCTCTTTGTCGTATTCGATGACCCTGCACTCCATGCAGACGGCCAGCTCGTTGATGATCGGCGCGTTGACCAGCTCGCTCCTGGTCGCCGTGAAGCCGGCGCGGGCGAACTTGTCGGCAGCCTTGTCGCCGGAAACGATGCCCACGTAGTCGCAGGCGGCCACGTGATCGGCGTCGGCCATGCTGACGGTAAAGGCTCCGGTTTTCGCAAAGTTTTTGCAGGTCCTGTGACCGGGCGACAGGCAGATGGAAACCTGATTTTCCTCGCTGATCCCGCCCCAGGCCGCGTTCATGGCGTTCGGCATGCCGTTTTCATCGTAGGTTGCAAGGATCCAAACCGGCTGCGGGCTGCTGTAGGGCTTGGCTCCGAAATTCTTTCTGCTCATGGCTTTCGTCTCCTGTTCGTCAGTTTTCCGCGCGGGGAAGGCTCTCCCCCTCAGATTCGCAAAGGCCCATATGCCTTCTGAAAGACAGTATAGCACGGAAACGGCAAGAAATCAACACGGAATTCCCGCCATGGCCGGTCGGCTCAGATCACTTTGATCAGGATCAGAAACAGCAGGACGAAGGTCGCCAGGACTGCGGCGGCAGCCAGGGTCGAGCCGAGGCTGAACCTGCCTTTTTTGCCGGAGCTGCTCTGGGCGACCAGTCCCACGCGGCGCAGGGCGCCGACCACCGGCTTGTAGAGCAGCATGGCAAGCGCAGCGTTCAGGCCGCCCTTGACCAGATTGAAGGGCAGGAAAACCGGCAGCAGCATCCCCGCCACCGTCCGGCGCATCTGCGCGACGGAGACCCGGTCATTGCTCATGTAATAGGGCGTGATGATGTAGTTCCAGGCCACCATGCAGACGGCCATCGTCAATACGCCGGACAGAAGGCCGATCACCGCTCCCTTCTGCGAGCGCATTTTGGCGTAGACCCAGGCCGCCGGGACCGTAAAGGCGCAGGTGGCGATGGCGTTCATCAGAAAACCGTAGACGCCGGTGGAGGAGATCGTGACCATCTCCAGGAAGGCCGAAAGGATCGCAAGGATCACGCAGGTCATCGGCCCGAAGATAAAGCCGGCGATCACGATCACGGTATCCTTCGGCTCGTAGCTCAAAAAGCCCTGCACGTTCGGGATGCCCCTCGCCAGCAGGACGGCAACGAAGCTGAGGGCAAGGAACATTGCCACGCAGGTGAGATAACGGACGTTCATGTTTCGTTTCATATGCTTCCTCCAAAAACAGAAAAATTTGCCTGAAGCCCCGTAGGTCTTCAGGCAAATCCACGAAGAAAGCCGTGATTTGCGCGTCTTCTTTCATCCAGACTATACTGTCGGTCCCGGAGTTTCACCGGGTCAGCCCAAAGGCTCGCGGACTTTACCGCCGGTCGGGGATCACACCCTGCCCTGAAGAGATACCGGATTCAGTTACCGCTATTATAATACTGCCTCTTGGAAAACGCAAGCGGTTTTTTTCGAAAAATCCTACAAAAATCTTTCAATCTGTAACAATTCTGTAATAATTATGTGCTATATTAAGCCGTAGGCTGCCGGAAGCCGTGCATGGTCCCGTCCGGTGCGGTGTTTGTGATATCCCCGCCGACGACGGTCCCCTCCGAGACCAGGAGGGTCGCATAGACCGGCTGATCCGCGTTCGGGTAGTTCAGGACCTCGTAGACGTACCGCGTCAGGGTCTTGCCCCGGTACGGGGTGAGATCGTAGCCCTGGCTCTTTTGCAGCTCGTTGTAGCGCGAGAAGACCTCGGAATCCTTCGTGGGTACGGTGACGCTCTGCGTCTGGTTCGGCTCGGCAGAAACCTCCCAGCCGAAGCCGCGCAGGAAGGCCAGACGGCCCTCGTTCGTGTCCGCCCCGCCGCCTGACGGCGCATCGTTCCGGGAGGCCAGCAGGACCGCCACGGCGACGACCAGCGCGATCACCAGCGTTACGATCGCCGCGATTTTCGTCTTGGAAACCTTCGCTGTCAATACAAACATTTGATTCCCTCCGAATCATCGATTTCACACTGCACTCTATGCCCGTCCGGGCGGAATTATGAGGTGAACATGCAGAGACTGGACAAATATCTCTCCGAGGCCGGCGCGGCGTCCAGGCGTGAGCTGAAGGATCTGCTCCGGGCCGGAGCGGTCACGGTCAACGGGGCAGTCGTCCGCGACGGGGCCGTCAAGATCGACGAGACCGCAGACCGCGTCTGCCTGCACGGGCAGACCGTGGAGGGCCTGCGCCGCGTCGTCCTCCTGCTCTACAAGCCTGCCGGATTTGTGACTTCCACCGACGATCCGCGCGACCGGACCGTGATGGACCTCCTGCCGGAGCGGTGGAGGAAGCAGCGGGTCGCCCCGGTGGGGCGGCTGGACAAGGCGACCGAGGGCCTGCTTCTGCTGACGAACGACGGGGTCCTGGCACACCGTCTGATCTCCCCAAAATACCGGATCGAAAAGGACTACTACGCCGAGCACGAGGGCGAGGCCGGGCAGGAGGACACGGAAGCCTTCCGCGCCGGTCTGACGCTGGGAGACGGGACCGTCTGCCTGCCGGCTGAGCTGGAGCCCCTCGGCCCCGGAAAAAGCCGCGTGCGCGTCGTGGAGGGAAAATACCATCAGGTTCGCCGCATGCTTGCCAGCCGCGGGATGGCCGTGACCTATCTGCGGCGCGACCGTGAGGGCGGTCTGACCCTGGACGGCCTTGCCTCCGGCGAGGTCCGGGAGCTGACCGCCGCGGAGGTCGCGGCGCTGGACCGGGAAACGGGAATGCAGACTGCGGGAGAATGAATCCGGAAGACCGGGCAGCGGTTTTCCCTTGCCTTGTACAAATTCCACAAATTCCTGTTTTAGTGTTTTTTGGGCTTACACCCCTTGTTTCCTTGCTCTCATTTGGGTACAATGCCAGTTTTTTTGTGGATTTGCATAAAAAGACCATGAAGTTTTTAAGAAAAACAACAAAAAGGTCTTGCAATACTCCTTGAAATCGGTTATAGTATCGGGCAGAAGCACAAAATTGATCCGATTTCAGAATCGCGCAATCAATCCAGAGAGCGAGGATTATCATGAACCATATTTTTACAGACGTCATTCAGCAGCTCAAGACCGCCACGGATCGGGAGATCGGTCTGATCGACGCGGACGGAAACGTCGTTGCAGACAGCGACCCGGAGCAGATCGGCGCCAAGCTGCTCAAGCTGGCGCGCGTCGTCTTCCTGTCGGAGGACGGCCCGATCCATTTTTCCGGCAAGACCGTTCGGGCCCTTTCCGCCTTCGCCAACGGCTTCGACTACGCCGTCTTCGTTGACGGCGAGGACGAGATGGCCGACACCCTCTGCGCCATGGCCCAGGTCACGCTGAACTGCGCCAAGGTGTTCTATGAAGAAAAGCACGACAAGGCCAGCTTCGTCAAGAACATCATCACCGACAACATCCTGCCCGGCGACATCTATATCCGGGCCAAGGAGCTTCACTTCCCCGCCGACCAGAACTACGTCGTCTATCTGATCCGGCAGAACGGCAGCGCCGACATTTCCGCCGTGGACGTTCTGCTCGGCCTCTTCCCGGACCGCCAGCAGGACTTCGTGATCTCCATCAGCGAAACCGACATGGCCCTGGTCAAGGCCGTCACGCCGGAGACCGAACCGAGCGAGATCCTGGAGCTCGCCAAGACCATTGAGGACAGTCTCAAGAGCCAGCTCTATCTCAAGACCACCATCGGCATCGGCACCGTAGCCGAGCATCTGCGCGAGCTGGCCGACTCCTACAAGGAGGCACAGGTCGCCATCGAGGTCGGCAAGGTCTTTGACACCGAGAAGACCATCATTACATACGAGAATCTCGGCATCGGCCGGCTGATCTATCAGCTTCCCACGACCCTGTGCGAGATCTTCCTGACGGAGGTCTTCAAGAAGAACTCCATCGACACCCTCGATCAGGAGACCCTGTTCACGATCAACAAATTCTTTGAAAACAACCTCAACGTATCCGAGACCTCGCGCAAGCTCTTCGTTCATCGGAACACGCTGGTCTACCGTCTGGAAAAGATCAAGAAGCTCACCGGTCTGGACCTGCGCGAGTTTGACCACGCGATCATCTTCAAGGTGGCGCTGATGGTCAAGAAATATCTTGCCTCACGGGACAACAAAATGTTCTGAGGCGAAGGAGAGCCCTTATGATTGATTTCCAGAACGTCACCATGGTCTATGACGCGGGCAACCGGGCGCTGGACAGCGTCAGCCTGCACATAGACGACGGCGAATTCGTCTTCCTGGTCGGCCCGTCCGGCTCCGGGAAGTCCACCATCATCCGGCTTCTGACCGCCGAGCTGATCCCGACCTCCGGGTCCATCAACGTCAACGGTTACCAGCTCGAGCGGATCAAAAACCGCAGCATCCCCTATCTGCGCCGGACCGTCGGCGTCATCTTCCAGGATTTCCGCCTGATCGAGAACAAGACCGTGTTCGACAACGTGGCCTTCTCCATGCGCGTCGTCGGGGCGAGCGCCAAGCAGATCAAGAAGCGCGTGCCCTACGTGCTGGATCTGGTCGGACTGGAAAACCGCGGACGCCGGTATCCCAACGAGCTCTCCGGCGGCGAGCAGCAGCGCGTGGCCATTGCCCGCGCTCTGGTCAACAATCCGGCGATGATCATCGCCGACGAGCCGACCGGCAACCTCGACCCGGTGCGCTCCTACGAGATCATGATGCTGCTCGAGCGCATCAACGCCCTGGGGACGACCGTCATGGTGGTCACGCACGAGCGCGAGCTGGTCAACCGCTTCACGAAACGAGTCATTGCCATCGACGAAGGACGCGTGATCAATGACGGAATGGATGGGTACTACATACATGAAGAGAATTAGGAAAATCGGGTATCTGTTCAATGAGGGCGTCCACAACATGTTCACCCACGGCTTCATGTCCTTCGCCGCGATCGCGGTCACGGTAGCCTGTCTGGTGATCGTGGGCTGCTTCTCCTCCATCCTCTATAACCTCTCCCGCATGGTGGACACCCTGCAGCGGGAAAACCGCGTCGTCGCCTATATCGAAGAAAGCTACGACACCCAGACCGCAAAGACCGTGGAGACCGCCATCCGCCGGCTGGACAATATTCAGGAGGCGAAATTCGTCTCCCGCGAGGAATTCGGCGAGCGGTTCTTCGAACAGCAGGGCGGCTCCGAAAACTTTGAGGGCATCAGCGCTTCCACCTTCCTCAACAGCGTGGAGATCACTCTGATCGACAACTCCAAAATGGACGAGACCGTGCAGGTCATCTCCCAGGTGCAGGGCGTGGACCACGTGAACGCCAGAACCGAGCTTGCCAACGGCTTTACGACGATCCAGCGCGTGCTGAACATCGCCTCGGCCGCCATCATCATCGTTCTGCTGATCGTCTCGCTGTTTATGATCTCCAACACCATCAAGCTGGCGATGTACGACCGCCGCGACGAGATCGGCATTATGAAGATGGTCGGCGCAACCAACCGTTTCATCCGCTTCCCCTACTTTGTGGAGGGCTTCCTGATCGGCGTGATCGCCGGCGCGCTGGCCTTCTTCATCACCTGGGGCATCTACGATCTGATTGCCAGGGAGATCCACCGCGTGGACGCGCTGCAAATGTTTGATATCGTGCCCTTCACGACCCTGCTGATCCCGATGGTCGTCACCTTCGGCGCAGCCGGTCTGTTCGTGGGCATCTTCGGCAGCGTAATGTCCATCCGCAAATTCCTGGACGTGTAAAGGAGGCTGTTATGTACAAGTATCGACGCGTGATCGTGGGCGTGATTGCGATTCTGCTGGCGGCAGTTCTGCTGCTCGGCATCGTCCTCACGGTCTTCGGCGAGACCTCTGCGGACATCAAGAAGAAAATCGACGATCTCAAGGAGCGCGAGAGCGCCATTGCCGCGCAGCAAAACGCGCTGGCCGCGGAGATCAAGGAAAACAAGGCGGATATGCTCGATCTTGTCGGGCAGAAGAGCCAGATCGACAAGCAGATCAAGCTGACCCAGGATTCCATTGCCAACAAAAACGAGCAGATTCAGGAATACAATCTTCTGATCGCGGAAAAGCAGAACGAGCTTGACGCCGCTCTGGCCGAACGCGACGCGCTTAACGAGCGTTATCAGGCCCGCATCCGCTCCATGGCGGAAAACGGCAAGATCACCTACTGGTCGATCCTGTTCAAAGCCAGCAGCTTTGCGGATATGCTCAACCGCGTGGACACGATCAACGAGATCGCCCTGGCCGATACCCGGATGCTCGAAAAGATGGAGCAGACCGCGGAGGAGATCGAACGCGCCCGTCAGGATCTGGCGGAGGAGAAGGTCTCTCTGGAGGAAGCCAAGACGGAGCTCGCCGCTGAGGAAGAAAACCTTGCCGCCCAGCGGGCTGAGGCCGACGCTCTGCTGGAGGAGCTGATCCAGAACGACGACGCCCTGCAGGCTGCCGCCGCGAAGTACGATGCAGCCAAGAGCCAACTGGAGCAGCAGATCGCTCAGCAGCAGGCCAACTACACCGAAAAGGTCGCCGAGGAAGAGGAAGCCCGCCGCAAGGCCGCCGAGGAAGCGGCCAGGCGCAAGGCCGAGCAGGAGGCCCGCGAGGCCGCCGCCCGCCAGCAGGCAGCCATGGCGAACAACAATAACAACAACAGCAGCAACACCACACCGAGCGGCGGGTCGGGCGGTTCGAGCGGCACCGGCGGTTCTGGCAGTACCGGCAGCTCCGGCGCAATGTTCCGGTGGCCGTCCTACACCCACGTGATCACCAGTCACTTCGGGATGAGAGTCCACCCCGTGACGCATCGTTATACCCTGCACAACGGCATTGACATCGGCGCCTACTACGGCACCGCGATCTGGGCAGCCGCCTCCGGGACCGTGACGGCGGCCGGCTGGAATGACGGCTACGGCTACTACGTGACCATCAACCACGGCAACGGCTACACCACCCTCTACGGCCACATGAGCCAGATTGCCGCTTCTGCCGGCGATTACGTGACTGCAGGGCAGACCATCGGCTACGTCGGCAGCACCGGCTGGTCTACCGCCCCGCATCTGCATTTTACGGTTTATAAAAACGGCGTCGCGGTCAATCCGCTCGCCTATCTGCCTTGATCGGCGCCGGGGCTGGCTCGGAAAAGGGTTCCGAGCCAGCCCCGGTTTTATTCTGGAATTGAAAGAGGTCTCAATATGGACGAACTGGAACAATTTGAGCAGGCGGAGCGCCCCGCACGGCGCGATTCCCTGCTGCCCGTGGTGCTCGTCACCGTCGCGCTGACCGCAGCGGTGGTCGTTGTGATCTGCTGGCTGCTCATGGGGCGCGGGCGTGAAGCAAAGGGCTTTGATCAAAAGCTGACCGAGATGAAGGGCGTGATCGACGAATACTACATCGGTGAGATCGATGAGCAGAGGATGTCGGACGCCCTGGCCGCCGGAATGGTGGAAGGACTGGGCGACGAATGGAGCTACTACATCCCTGCCGACCAGTACGCTGCTTATGTGGAAGCCTTCCAAAATGCTTACGTGGGAATCGGCGTGACCATTACCACGGAGGACGCGGAGGACGGCGTGCTGATTACCGAGGTCGTTCCGGACGGCCCCGCGGATCAGGCCGGGCTCCTGGCCGGGGACCGCATCATAAAGGTGGCGGGCGAGACCCTTCCGCGCCTGGACGACGGCAGCGTGGATCTGACGGCGGTCAAGAACCGCGTGACCGGCGAGGCTGGCACGGACGTTTCGCTGACCGTTCTGCGCGACGGCAGCGAGAAGGAATTCACCGTCACCCGCGCCTCGATCCAGACCGTCAACGTGACGAGTCAGACCCTGGAGGACGGGCTGGTCTATATCAAGATCCGCAACTTTGACGAGCGCTCCGCCGAGGAAACCATCGCCGCCATTCAGGCCGCCGTGGACGAAAAAGCGCCGGGGATCATCTTCGACGTCCGCTACAACCCCGGCGGCTATAAGGACGATCTCATTCAGATCCTCGACTATATTCTGCCCGAGGGGCCGCTGTTCCGCAGCGTGACGTACGACGGACGCGAGCACGTGGATCAGTCCGATGCCGCACACGTCGAAGTCCCGATGGCCGTCCTGGTCAACTACGATTCCTATTCCGCCGCCGAGTTCTTCGCCGCCGCGCTGCAGGAATACGACTATGCCAAGGTCGTGGGCATTCAGACCTATGGCAAGGGCTACTTCCAGAGCAGCATCCTGCTCTCGGACGGCTCCGCGATCAACCTCTCCATCGGCAAATACACCACGCCCAAGGGCGTGAGCCTGGTCGGCAAGGGCATCACCCCCGATCAGGTGGTGGAGCTGTCTGAGGAGAAGGAAGCAGCGCTCCGCTCCGCTTCGCTGGACCAGGCAGAAGACGACCAGCTCCTGGCTGCCATCCGGCTGCTGGATCCCGCCTACGAGCCCACCGTCGCCGCGCCGGAGGCCAACGACCTGCAGAGGAACGCCGGCGTGCAGCGGCATCCCTATATCGCCAAGCTGGCGGAGCTTCAAGCGGTCATTGACAAATATTACGTCGGAGAGCCGGACGAGGAAGCGCTTGCAGATACGCTCGCATCCAGTCTGGTAGATGGCATCGGCGACGAATGGAGCTACTACATCCCCGCCGCCCAGTACCAGAATTATCTCAACACGATGGAAAACGCCTACGTCGGCGTTGGTCTGACCATCACCGCAGAAGACGCGGAGACCGGCGTCCTCGTCACCGACGTGACGCCCGAAGGCCCCGCCTACCGGGCCGGCATCGAGTCCGGTGACTGCATCGTTGCCGTGGACGGGACGCCGGTCCTGGACGGGAGCGACGAAGCCCTGGATACCAACGAGACCGCCAACCGCGTCCGCGGCGAGGAGGGCACGGACGTCACCCTGACCGTCGTACACGACGGTCAGACGCGGGACGTTACGATCACCCGCGCCGCGATCCGCATCGTCAACGTGACGAGCGAGCCGCTGGAAAACGGCCTGTACTATATCCGAATTCGCAATTTCGAGCGGGACGCGGCCACAGATGCGATCGCCGCCATCGAGGCCGCGCAGGCAAACGGCGCGACCGGCATCGTCTTTGACGTCCGCTTCAATCCCGGCGGCTTTGCCTCCGAGCTGGTCCAACTGCTTGACTATCTTCTGCCCGAGGGTCCGATCTTCCGCAGCATGACCTACGACGGAGATGAGAACGTGGACTACTCCGGCCCCGAATACCTGGACCTGCCGATGGCCGTTCTGGTCAACTACGATTCCTATTCCGCCGCAGAATTCTTTGCCGTCGCCCTGCAGGAGTACGGCGCAGCGGAGATCGTCGGTGCGCAGACCTACGGAAAGGGCCGGTTCCAGACCGCCTTCCAGCTTTCCGACGGCTCGGCGGTCAACCTCTCCTTCGGCACCTATACCACGCCGCAGGACCGCAGCCTGGTCGGCAAGGGCGTAACGCCCGACTACCCGGTGGAGATCACCGACGAAGAAATGAAGGATCTCTACTACAACCGCCTGGACCGTTCCGACGACAAGCAGCTTCAAACTGCAATTTCTGTATTGACAAGCGGCGAGGGCGAGTAGTATAATAAGTCGGCTAATTTGGCAGAAGTATTATTTATCATGAAAGGCGGTAGTTCTATGGCAAAGGAATTCAAGCTGACCAGCATCCGGCTGGCGGAGCTCGAACAGGAGCTGCACTATCTGAAGACCACCCGCGAGCTTGAGGTCGCGGAGCATCTGAAGGAGGCCCGCTCCTTCGGCGACCTTTCTGAAAACAGCGAATACGACGAGGCAAAAAACGAGCAGGCCCAGCTCTACGGCCGCATCGCCGAGGTTGAAAACATTCTCGCCCACGCCGTCATCATCGACGACGAGGAGGACGAGCACGAGGAGCTCTCCGGCCGCGTCGGTCTGGGCTGCACCGTCAAGGTCCACGATCTGGAAGCGGACGAGGATGAGACCGAGATCTATGCAATCGTCGGCTCTCAGGAGGCCAACCCCGCCCAGGGGCTGATCTCCGACGACTCCCCCTTTGGCCGCGCCATGCTCGGCAAGACCGTGGGCGACGTCGTAGACGTGGAAGCGCCGATCGGAATGCTCAGATTTGAGATCCTTTCCGTGGAACGAAGCAGCTGATACAGGAGGAAACACGCGTGGCAAAGTTTGTACCCCAGGCGGAGCTGCCGCTGGTGGACCAGGTTCGCGTCCGCCGCGAAAAGCTCCGGGATCTGCAGCAGGAGGGCCGGGATCCCTTCGTGCGCACCCGCTTTGACGTGACGCATCACGCCGAGGAGGTCAAGGAACAGTTTGATACGCTTGAGGAGCAGACCGTCCGTCTGGCAGGCCGTCTGATGAGCAAGCGCGGGATGGGCAAGGCTATCTTTGCCGATCTCCAGGACCGCACCGGACGCATTCAGCTCTATATCAAGGTCGATGAGATGGGCGAGGAAGAATTCGCCCGCTGCCGCAAGCTGGACATCGGCGACATCGTCGGCGTTGAGGGACCGGTCTTCCGTACCCAGAAGGGCGAGATCTCCGTCCGCACCCGCGCCGTCACCCTGCTGTCGAAGTCTCTGCTGCCCCTGCCGGAGAAGTTTCACGGTCTCCAGGATAAGGAGCTTCGCTTCCGCCAGCGCTATCTGGATTTGATCGTGAATCCCGAGGTGAAGCGGAACTTCGAGATCCGCTCCCGCTTCATCCGCTTCATGCGGAACTATCTGGACGGTCAGGGCTATATTGAGGTCGAGACCCCCGTCCTCAATACGATCGCCGGCGGCGCAGCCGCCCGCCCCTTCATCACGCACCACAACACCCTGGATATTGATATGTACATGCGCATCGCAACCGAGCTGCCGCTCAAGCGGCTGATCGTCGGCGGCATGGAGCGCGTGTATGAAATCGGCCGGATTTTCCGCAACGAGGGCATGGACCCCAAGCACAATCCGGAGTTCACCACCGTGGAGCTCTACGAGGCCTACGCCGACTTCCACCGGATGATGGACATTGCCGAAGGGATTCTCTCCGGCGCAGCCAGGGAAATACTCGGCACCTATCAGGTCTCCTGGATGGGTTACGACATCGACCTGACTCCCGGCTGGCCGCGGCTGACCATGATCGACGCCGTCAAGCAGTACGTCGGCGTCGATTTCGGAGCCATCTCCGATGATGCGGAAGCCGTCGCAGCGGCAAAGGCCGCAGGCGTGGAGCTGAACCCCGCGTCCGAACCCACCTGGGGCAACGCCCTCTACGCCTGCTTCGATCAGAAGGTGGAGGAGCATCTGATCCAGCCCACCTTTATCACGATGTACCCCGTCGAGGTCAGCCCGCTGACCAAGCGCAGCCCCGCAGACCCCAGACTGACCGAGCGCTTCGAGTTCTTCATCGCCCACTCCGAAATGGGCAACGCCTATTCCGAGCTCAACGACCCGCTGGACCAGCGCGCCCGCTTCGTCAAGCAGATGGAGCAGCGTGACCGCGGCGACGACGAGGCCGAGATGATCGACGAGGATTTCCTGACCGCGATGGAATACGGCATGCCCCCCACGGGCGGCATGGGCATCGGCATCGACCGCTGCGTCATGCTCCTGACCGGCGCCGACACCATCCGCGAGGTCATCCTCTTCCCGACCATGAAGCCGATGGACAAGGAGAAGCCCGAAAAGGCAGAGGCAAAGCCCGCGGAATTCGAATGCGCCTGCTTTACCTGCCCCTCTCAGGAGGCCTGCAAGGCGGCGCAGGAAGCCGAAAAAGCGTCCCCTGTTGAAGAAAAAATTGACTTCTCCAACGTCGTGATTGAGCCTCTCTTTGAGGATCAGGTCGACTTCGAGCCCTTCTCGAGGAACGATTTCCGTGCCGTGAAGGTACTTGAATGTGAGACTGTTCCGAAGTCCAAGAAGCTTCTGAAGTTCACCCTGGACGATGGATCAGGTACCAGCAGAACGATTCTGAGCGGTATCCACGCTTATTATGAGCCTGAGGAACTCATTGGTAAGACATGCATCGCCATAGTCAATCTCCCTCCTCGGGCCATGATGGGGATTGAGTCCTGCGGCATGCTGATCTCCGCCGTTCATAAGGAAGGCGAGGAAGAAAAACTCCATCTTCTTATGGTCGATTCTCACATCCCGGCAGGTGCTAAGCTATATTAAGCAGACAGGTAAAAAAAGCAGAGAAAATCCAGAGTCGTATGTCAATTTGCGCCGCGAATATGTCACGACCCATAAAACAAATCTGCAATTCTGCTAAGTCAACCTATATAGTTTAAAAAGAGTTATTACATGTGAGCCTGCTGAAAAAATCGGCAGGCTCACATTATTTTAATGGTGGCTATTGTAAACAGCAAAGAATCGTCAGGAGAAGTCACAAATATGAAACTTAATGAATTAAAACCCGGACAGTCGGCAGTCATTATGACAGTCGGGGGAGATGGCGCTCTCAGACAGCATTTTCTGGATATGGGTGTTATACCTGGAGCAGTTGTTACACTTGTAAAGCGTGCACCTATGGGGGATCCTCTCGAATTCCGGCTGCATGGATATGAACTGACACTACGTGTCGCGGATGCCGAAAAAATAGATATCTCACTGACAGAAACAAATCAACCCGGCAAATCCGGGATTGAGAGAAGAAAACAGTCTGATCATCCTGGCCTGGGAGAGGAAGGCAAATATCATTCCAGAGAGGATGAAAATCCTCTTCCGGAAGGGACGAAACTGACATTCGCTCTTCTCGGAAATCAGAACAGCGGAAAAACCACGCTGTTTAATCAGCTGACCGGCGCCAATCAGCATGTAGGGAATTTTCCGGGAGTCACCGTTGACAGGAAAGACGGTGTGGTACGCGGACACAGCGATACGCTGATAACAGATCTGCCTGGTATCTATTCTATGTCTCCGTATACGAGCGAAGAACTGGTTTCACGGAATTTTGTCCTGAATGAAAAACCAAAGGCAATTATCAATATCGTTGACGCTACCAATATTGAGCGCAACCTCTATCTGACCATGCAGCTTCTGGAAATGAATGTGCCGATGGTTATTGCATTGAACATGATGGATGAGCTGCGCGGCAATGGTGGAACAGTGGATGTAAATACGATGGAAGCAATGCTCGGAGTGCCTGTTGTTCCCATTTCCGCTTCCAGAAATGAAGGCGTGGAAGAGCTGATTCGGCATGCCATTCACATTGCCAGATATCAGGAAAAACCATTACGTCAGGATTTTTGCAGTGCGGAAGACTATGGCGGAGCGGTACATCGCGCTTTACATGCTGTCAGCCACCTGATTGAAGATCATGCAAAGCAGGCAGACCTGCCTCTGCGATTTGCCGCGAGCAAACTCATTGAAGGTGATGAGCTGATTAAAACTCAGCTGAATCTTGATCAGAATGAAAAGGAAATGCTGGAGCATATTGTTCTGCAGATGGAAAAAGAACGTGAGCTGGATCATAGTGCGGCGATGGCTGATATGCGTTTCGCTTATATCAAAAAAGTCTGTGATGCCTGTGTCATTCATCCTCATGAGAGTAAAGAACATATACGGAGCCAGAAGATTGACCGTGTCCTGACAGGAAAATATACTGCAATTCCTATGTTTGTAGGTATTATTGCACTGGTATTTTTCCTGACATTCTTTCTCATAGGGCCGTTTTTCCAGGACCTTTTAGCGATGGGTATTGATGAGCTGGGGGGGCTGGTGGAAAAAGGCATGCAGGCCGGGCATGTGAACAGTGTGATCCAGAGCCTGGTCATGGATGGCATTTTTGAAGGTGTTGGCAGTGTGCTTAGCTTTCTGCCTCTGATTGTTACGCTGTTCTTCTTCCTGTCACTACTGGAGGACAGCGGCTATATTGCCCGTGTTGCATTCTTTATGGATAAGCTGCTGCGGCGTATCGGCTTGTCCGGGAGAAGTATTGTGTCCATGCTGATCGGTTTTGGCTGTACGGTTCCTGCGGTGATGTCCACCCGTACACTGCCGAGTGACAGAGACCGCCGGATGACGATCCTGCTTACACCGTTTATGTCCTGTACTGCAAAGCTTCCGATTTACAGCTTTTTTGTCAGCGTTTTCTTTCCGGAAAACAGCTGGTTGATTATCACTGCGCTGTATCTGTTGGGGATCGTTTCAGGCATTCTGGTGGCATTGATTTATAAAAAAACGCTCTTTAAAGGGGAAGCAGTTCCTTTTGTAATGGAACTTCCGAACTATCGCTTGCCAAGCCCGCATAATGTACTGCAGTTATTATGGGAAAAGGCCAAGGATTTTTTGCAGAGGGCATTTTCCGTCATTCTGATTGCTACCATAGTGGTATGGTTTTTACAAAGCTTTGACTTCCGCTTCAATCTGGCAGCAGATTCCCGTGACAGCATACTGGCTGTGCTTGCCGGCTTTATTGCACCGGTATTCAAACCGGTTGGTTTAAATGATTGGAGAGTCGTAACCTCACTGATCAGCGGATTTATGGCCAAGGAGAGTGTAGTGTCTGTTATGGAACTTCTGTTTACCAATGGTGTACAGGAAATTGGAAAACTGGCAGCTATGTCCATGTTGGTCTTCAGCCTGCTTTATACTCCCTGTGTTGCGGCAATCGCCTCAATTAAACGCGAGTTGGGAAGGCAGTGGGCGGTATATGTTGTCCTTTTGCAATGCGGCATTGCCTGGATTGCGGCGCTGGCAGTCCGGATGATCGGACTGGCGTTTGGGTTGGGGTAGATGAAAATGATGAATGTATGGGATATTCTGATCCTGCTGGTCGTTGCATGCGTTGTAGTATTTGCTGTCTGGAGGATGAGAAACGGGAAAGCAAAAAGCTGCTCCTGCGGCTGCAGTTCATGCTGTGGCTGTAACGCCGGCGCAAAATGCAGTAAAAGCAGCAGGAAATAATAGCGCTTGACGCTTTTTCCTGATAATGATATAGTGATTCAGAATTCAAACAAAATAGAATGAAGGATTTTTATGAGTGTTATTACGGTTGTAGGATCTGGAATGATGGGCTCGGCGATGTCATTTCCGTCAAGAGACAATGGACACGAGGTACGGCTTGTCAGTATTCATAAACGGGAAATAACTGAGGAAATCAGACGCAGCGGCTACCACCTGACGCTGAAAAGACAACTGCCGGATGGAGTGAAAGCATACTATCTTGAAGAGTTGAAAGAAGCTTTAGACGGAGCTGACCTGATTCTCTGTGGTGTGAGCAGCTTTGGTATGGAATGGTTTGAAGAAAACATTATTCCGCTTGTGCCGGAAGGAATTCCTGTACTTTCCATTACCAAAGGGCTTGAAATGGAGGAAGATGGAACACTTCTGCCTTTCCCGGAGGCAATCATGAACCGTGCGGCCGCAAGAGGGCACAGAATCAATTATTGTGCTGTAGGTGGTCCGGTCACAAGCTATGAGCTGGCTG